>Ga0316601_100000209_pt1 | contig 23302 bp, 15 predicted proteins | sample OWC_soil_day5_no_FD_207663 | JGI IMG/M metagenome (GOLD analysis project Ga0316601, IMG submission 207663) | Wetland soil microbial communities from Old Woman Creek delta, Ohio, United States - OWC_soil_day5_noCT | ecosystem: Environmental > Terrestrial > Soil > Wetlands | place: USA: Ohio... | reverse complement strand
CTAGCTGCTACCTTTATATTGTCCGTTTCTCCATTTAGCAGCATTTGAGTTAGTTCCTCCAGCTTTGCATCTATGGTATCTACAGTTACAAAATATTGAGTCTGCCAAAAGCTTATATCTTTCTTTACGTTGTACATATTTCTTAGTACAGCTTGAAGATATTCTTTTATCATATTCTTATAGGCCTTTACATCTGAATAGCACTTTGAAATAACAAGCCTGTTACCTTTTTTCTTTATGTTGTCTAGCATCTCCTTAAGCTGTTCTTCAGATCTTCTTTCTCTTGCAAAGCTAAAGCTTTGGGAAAAATCCCTCTTGCTTTCTACCTTTTTTGTATCTGTTGAAATGGGCTTGCTGCCGCCTACTCTTTTTATCTCCATAAACAAAATCTCCTTTATTATATGAATATCCTTCTTGAATAAACCTACTATCCGTTATCATTTTAATCTCTATATTTATTATATCGAATTAATGATAAAAATATATACCCCAATTTCTTTATAACGAAAAAAGATAGGTTTAAAAGCCTATCTTCTCTCTAACTATATAATTTATTATCTTCAATATTAAGCTACTTTTTCAACCTCATCGCTGTGCTCTGATCTGTTATATTTCTTTGTAAATACAACTAATAAGAACACACAAGCAATAGTGTAAAGAACAGCTGTAATGTAGTAAGCTATAGAATATCCTGCATTAGTTTTAAATAGGAATCCTTTTGTGAACATACCAGCTAATATTTGCATAACACCTTGTACAACGAATATTACTGAATTGTATGCAGGTCTTAAATCCTTTGATACGAATTCCATTGGCAATGAGTTTGCAACTGGGTTAGTAGCATTCATAAATCCTGATCTTAAGAACAAGGCTATTCCTACAGCTACTGCTACAGCACTGCCAAACAAATTACCATTTGCAATTATTAACATGAATGGTATTGAAGCTAATGATAACCACCCAAGAGTTTTAACTTGTCCCATTTTCTTAACTATGTAAGGTGATATTATCATAAATATAACCATTGCTGCATATTGTGAAGTTACAAGCGTTGAAACTGTTGCTCTGTCTATTCCAAGTTTTCCTAGGAATACTGAGAAATATGGACAGATTAGTGAAGCTCCAAATCTTATGAAAGCTGTGTAAACTAGGAATAATACAACATATTTGTTAGAGAATATGCTCCAATCAAATTTTTGTTTTTCCTTAGTAGTACTAACTGTTCTATAATCTGCTTTAACTTCTTTTATCATTAATATTGGTATAAGTGCAAGTATTGATATTACCACAAACATTAATAGGAAATCTTTGTGTGCAGATGTATATGCTGCAGTTTGAACTGCAGTAAAGCTATCAACCTTCTCAGTTAATGCTTTTGCTGATGAATAAGATATACCCATTCTGCTAGCAAATCTCATAACTATTACTGGTCCACCTACATAAGTTCCTACAACCATACCAACAACGTTTGTCCAAATTGCTGTTGAGAAGAATTTTGCTCTATTTTCTGGAGTTGTGTAAGCCGCTAAATATGGTGGTAATACTACGTCAAATAGTGTAACTCCTATATTTAATGCTAGTGTTGCTACAGATAATAAAACTGCGCTTGTGCTATAGTTTATAAGCAATAATGCTATTATTGATGCTATTGGTCCTACTGCCATTATCTTCTTATAACCGATTTTTGGTGCAAAGAACATCATACCTGCTGCTAAGAAGGTTGCTGCTCCCATGAATGATGCAAAGCTCTTTGCTGTTTCTGGTGATGCAAGCTGTAAGAATGTAACTAGAGCATCAAATAAAGCTCCACTAACTATACCCATAAATATGTATGTAACTACAAACATCCAGCTGTTATATTTTAATCTTTTTCCGTCGTTTGACATAACACGTCCCCCTTGTTTTCGTTTACATTAAACACAATTTTTATTTTTTTGAATTTTTTTCATCATATTTGGCCAATATATGACAGTTAAACTACTTTTTTATAATATTATATTTTCCAATGAATTGCAACTATTTTTCTGATTTTTTATAATCCAATTTACATTTTATTATAATTTTCATATTTATCTCATTATTTCAGCATATTAAGCTATATTTGAATAATCTTAATATTTAAAATTTAAATAATTATATTCACTATTGCAATACAGGTGAATCTATTCATTCATTTTATTCTTAATATCACTTTATCAATTTTGTTCAGTTTTCTGAAGAAAGGTCTTTTTTGTCTATTTGAACAAATATAATTAGTAAAGAGGTGTTTTTTATGTGGTTTGACAAAAGTATTGATGATGTCACTAAAGAATTTGAGATAAACCCCTTAACTGGGTTAACAACTAATGAAGTGGAAGTTCAAATACAAAAATATGGTTTTAACAAGCTTGCTTCAAAAAAGCAAAAGAGTCTTTTTCAGCTTTTTCTATCTCAATTAAACAATGTACTAATATATATATTAATAGGAGCTGCAGTTATTTCAGGACTCTTAAAAGAAGTTAGTGATTCAATTATTATTGCAGTTGTTATCTTAATTAATGCAGTAGTTGGCGTTATCCAAGAATCAAAGGCTGAAAAATCTCTTGAAGCATTAAAAAAACTTTCTACTCCCAAAGCTCTTGTTAAGCGCAATGGTGAACTCATTGAAATCCCTTCTGAAGAAGTTGTTCCTGGCGATATAGTTATTATTGACGCTGGGAGATATATTCCCTGCGATTTAAGGTTAATAGAAACCGTTAATCTTAAAATTGAGGAATCTGCTCTCACAGGGGAATCGGTACCATCAGATAAAGATTCCGCTTTAATTTTAAATAGTGAAAACACGCCTCTTGGCGACCAAAAGAATATGGCATTTATGTCTACCTTAGCTACCTATGGAAGAGGTGTAGGAATAGCTGTAGCTACAGGGATGAATACACAGATAGGTAAAATTGCAAAAATGTTAGAAGCAGAAGAATCAGAAGAGACTCCTCTTCAAAAAAAACTTGCTGAACTAGGAAAGATTCTTGGTTTTGGTGCTTTATTTATATGTACACTAATGTTTATAATAGGATTATTTCAAAAAAGAGTTATGCTTGAAATGTTTTTAACTGCTATAAGCTTAGCAGTAGCTGCTATTCCCGAAGGATTACCAGCTATCGTTACCATAGTACTTGCTATGGGTGTACAAAAGATGATTAAGGAGAATGCAATAATAAGAAAGCTTCCAGCAGTGGAAACCTTAGGTTCTGTAAACATAGTTTGCTCTGACAAAACCGGAACCTTAACACAAAATAAAATGACAGTTAGTAAATTCTATTGTGATAGTTCTTATGGAGATTTAACTAGGCTAAACATCAATGAACCTGCTCATAAGTTATTATTGGAAAATTTAATTTTATGCAATGATGCTACCTATTCAGAGAACTCAAAAACTGGCGACCCAACAGAAATAGCTCTTTTAGCAGCTGGTGGAGAATTTAATCTTTTTAAAGATGAGCTTCAAGCACTTCACCCTAGAATTAATGAAGCTCCTTTCGATTCCGACAGAAAACTTATGACTACTGTAAATGAATATAATGACGAATTTTATGTAATGACAAAAGGAGCTGTAGATAACTTATTAAAGCTATCTACTAAAGCTTATGTAAAAGGAAATATAATTGACTTAACAGATGATATAAAATCACAAATTATGAATTATGCAAATTCTATGTCTGACGATGCTTTAAGAGTTTTAGGTGCAGGTTTTAAAAAAATACATTCTTCTCATATGGAGGTAAATATTCTAGAAAAAGATCTAATCTTTTTAGGACTTGTAGGTATGATTGACCCTCCAAGAATAGAAGTTAAAGACTCTATAGCACTTTGCAAAAAATCAGGTATTAAAACAGTTATGATTACTGGAGATCATAAAAACACCGCTTTTGCCATAGCAAAGGAATTAGGAATTGCTGCAGATGAAACTGAGGCTATTTCAGGTTCTGAATTAAACAATATTTCTCAAGTAGAGTTGAATGAGAGAATTGATCAGTTAAGCGTATTTGCCCGTGTTTCTCCAGAGCATAAGGTTAAAATTGTTAAAGCTTTTAAAGCTAAAGGGAATATTGTTTCTATGACCGGTGATGGAGTAAACGATGCTCCTTCATTAAAAGCAGCTGATATCGGAGTGGCTATGGGCATAACAGGGACAGATGTAGCAAAGGGTGCATCTGATATGATCTTAACGGATGATAATTTTTCAACTATTGTTGCCGCAATAAAGGAAGGGCGAAATATTTATAATAATATAAAAAAATCCATCGTATTTCTATTATCCTGTAACATCGGAGAAATTGTGGCCCTATTCTTTGCAATATTATTAAATTGGGCTGCTCCCCTAAGACCAATACACATACTTTGGATTAATCTAATTACAGATACCCTTCCCGCTTTAGCTCTTGGTGTGGATCCTAACGACCCTAATATAATGGATGAAAAACCCCGTAATCCTAAAGATAGCATCTTTTCACAAGGCTCAGGAAAGTTTGTACTATTAAATGGTATTTTAATTGGTATATTAACTTTAACTGCCTTTTGGGTAGGTAGAAGAATATACCCTTATTCCATAGAACATGCTCAAACTATGGCCTTTGTAGTATTATGTGTTTCTCAATTAATACATTCCTTGAACATGAGGCATTCAAAGAAATCAATATTCCAGGTAGGTTTATTTACAAATAAATACTTAATAGCTTCAATTTTATTAGGAATATTCCTACAAAATATAGTTATTGCAGTACCAGCACTAGCCACTATTTTTAAAGTATATCGATTAACCTTAAAGGATTGGTGCTTTGTAACCCTTCTCTGTATAGTACCTCTTATTTTAAATGAAATAGTAAAATTCATAAGAAGACACTATAAATAAATTAAAGAAGGTAAGCTACAGCTTACCTTCTTTAATTTTCTTTTTTTCATCTAAATATAATAAATACATTAATCCAGCTGCTGTTAAGGAAATAATAAACACCAAAACCCAAGCTGACCTTATATCCTTATATTTTAAATACCATCCCATAATTATCGGTGCTAGAGCATACCCAGCAGAGCTTATAAAAGGAACAATGGAATTAAACCTAGCTCTATGGGTAATTGGAGTATGAGACGCAATATACACCCCTGAATTTGTAGTGAATAATACTTCTCCACAGCTCCATATTATTGTAGATATTATAAATAACATGTAATGCTCTGCAAAACTTAGCATACCAAAGCCTGCTGCAAAAAAAATACCACCTACTGCTATATTTAATACTGGAGATATCTTCTTTGTAATACCTATAATTATAGTAGTCATAAAAACAATAACCACACCGTTTACCGTCATTAGTGTGCCATATAGCTTCGGCCCTTCAATACCAAAAATACTTTTAACTTGTATTGGTGTTGTAAATCCACATTGAGCATGAACAAAAGAATATGCAGCAGAAATTAATGTGAAGATAAGTAATTCCGGTCTTCTTAAAAGAACTTGAAAAAGATTACCCTCTTCTGCTTTTTCATTGCTCTTTTTAAATCTATGTTCTTCTTTTATCATCCTCTTACAAGGCATAGTTTCCTTTACAAACTTTAATATTAAAATCATAGATATAAAAATAGCAACAGCATTACCTAGAAAAAGTAAATATATATAATGATTATATAAATAACCTGCAACAAGCGGTCCAACAGCAAATCCAATATTCGACCCTAAATATAAAAAGGAAAAAGCAGTTTTTCTATTTTTCTCATTAGTTAAATCCGTTACCATAGCAGTATTTGCAGGAACTACAGCACCATTAAACATCCCAGACAATATAAGAAGATATGGCACCATCATGGATTTACCTAAAAAGGCGCAAGGCACAAAACAAAGTGCCGCTAGCCCTTGTGCTGCTACCATTACCTTTTTCCTTCCTACATGATCAGCAAGCTTTCCACCCACTAACGCCCCTGGTACTGTGGCTAAAGCTGCAGAAGTTACAAAAATACCTGTAATAGAATGACTCATATTTAATTTATCAGTAAGGAATATTGTTAAAAAAGGATATACAAAATTACCTAAGGTGTTTATCATCCTTGCCAAAAACAAAACATAAATACTTTTAGGCAAACCTTTATACATTTTTAAAAAAACTTTTATTGGCATGACAAATTCACCTCTGCTTAAAACAATAATTATTAATTATTCTAACCACCATAAATTATATTATCATTCTCTTTTCTAATTTTTTAAATAAAAAGCATTCCTCCCAAATGAACTGCATCCTGTCAATTAGACAGGGTGCAGTTCACAAAAGGATGAATGCTTTTACTTTACTATGCTTGTCAATTTATCCAAGCACCCCAATAACTATTTCGCCTAAAGTATTTACATAATTAAAATCATCAAATAAAAACTCTTTTTCCTTTAATGAAGCACTTAAATATAATACTCCTTTTACCTTTCCTGCCTTTATAAGGGGTACCGATATTACAGATTGCCAATCCGGCATACCAGTTACAGAATTATACCCCACTATATCGTCCCAATCAATCTTGTATATGCCTTGCTTATTTGTAACTACAGAGCTTATTATATCTTTGTTATAGCCTTTTATCTCTATCCATCCTTCTGCAAAGTTCTTTCTTCCATAAGCTTCTATAATTTCGTCATCCTCTATCATGAATAGTATACCATTTTGGGCCTCTGTGATTTCAATAATTCTACCAAGCATATTGTATATTTTATCTTTGCTATCCATTTGAGCTTTAATCAATTCTACAAGTTGTACAATTACTAATACTCTTCTAGAATCCTGTACTGGATTGCCTGATATTATTCCAGATAACTGGTTATTAACCTTCATCTTATCAGAAAGTTCACTGTTCCAAATCTCACATCTATTTCTACCTTTTTCTTTAGCCACATATAAAGCTTGGTCTGCTTTTTCAATTAATTCCTGCTGCCACTGTGCTTGGTCTGGAAAGGTTGCTATCCCCATACTAACTGTGACAGATCGTTTTTCACCTAAAATTCGCCTTTTTTCCACAGTAGCTCTTAATCTTTCAGCTACCTTCAACGCTTCCTGTGATCCAGTATTAGGAAGGATAACTATAAATTCCTCTCCACCGTATCTTCCGCATAAATCCTGCTGCCTTATTGCCCCCATTATTATCTTGCAAAGATCTTCTAATACTTGATCCCCTGTTTGATGCCCAAAGCTATCATTAATACCTTTAAAATTATCCAAATCAAACATTATTATAGATAACTTTTCTCCAATGGTATTTGCCTTTTCTAATTGTTCTATTAAAGATTCTTCCAAGAATTTTCGAGTAAGAGCACCAGTAAGTTTATCAATAGATGAACCTATTTTACATTGATGTTTGTCTATAGTAAAACCAATCAACGGTACCAAATCCAAGCACTTTTTCAAACTGCCTTCATTGATGTTATTTACTATTCTTTCAGATTCCACATACAAGTACCCTTTAACTTGTTTTAAAGTATGAGCATTTTTCGCTCTTTCCTCTTTAAGTTTCCAATGATCCTCTTGACCATTTAAAATAATAGGTATACACATTGCTACTTTTATATCATTAACTGCTTCTAAATTATCCTGAAGAAAGTTTTTGTTAATTATCATCGCTTCTTTTGTATCTTTAACTCGTCTTATGGTTTGTTCTATATCTGTTATTTCTTTATTCCCATTACTAGCAGCAAGAACCTGTAGTCCCATACTGTTATTATCCATAATAATCATCGCTCTTGTAGCTAAGGTAATGCTAGATATATATCTTCCTATTATATCTAAGTTCTTAACGGCATCCTCGTTAAAATATTTAATTATATCCTTTACACCATTAATCTCTTCCGGCAAAACTGATTTATAAATCCTTTTAGCAGATCTAATAAAATACCTATTATTTAAAATCTCTATAAAATCTTTATATTTAAATAACTCTTCCAATTCTTTCTCATTTTTAATTTCTAAGCTTATATCCTCAAAACTATCCATATTGCTATACTGATTCTGCTTTTTCATAGAAAGAATTTTATTAAAAGGCTTCAGTATACCAAAAACATTTACATAACTTACCCTAAACCCCTTTGGTATCTGCTTAGTCAAACTTTTAATAATTTCACAAGCTTCAAAATAATAATTAACTGCATAATAATAATCTTTTATAGAAAAATAATAATCTCCAATAGCATCGCAAATTTTCCATTGCATTGTCTTATCTTTCATTTTTTTAGAATATTCTAAAGCAGTTTTCAAGAACTTTACTTTTTCCTCACCTTGGCCTAAAACACCTCTTAAATACATTTCTTTAGTAGCAATTCTTACGGATTTAACACTGCCATTTTTAAAATACTCAGTATTAACTAATTGATTAACCTCTTGTAAATACCCCTTTTCATATAGTGCTATGCACGCTGTATATAAAACATAAGCTTTATTTATATCACTATCAAAACCTTTAATTACCTCATCAATATTATTCACAGTTTCTTTTATATCTTTATTTGAATTTTTACTATATATATCTATACATGCTATAAGAGTTTTAACTTCTAAACTTTGAAGGATGTTTGTCCCTTCACACACTGTCAAAGCTTTTTCCGAAAAAGCCTTAGCTTTATTTAACTCTCCAAAAGCGTAATATAACTCCGCTAAATTTTGATAGTAAACATCCATTTGCTTGCCCTGATCTGGATATTCTTTAATTTCTTTTTCAACCAGCAAATAATATTCATAAGCTTCACTGTAATTACTAGTTACCAAACCCAAGAACATAAGATTAGCGTAACAAAAGAAAATATTATATTCATTTTCATATTTAGTAGCCTTTTTTAAGCCCTTTTTAAAATAATCTCTTGCCAGCTCATACTCATATAAAGCTGAATATGTAGCTCCTAAATTTATTAATGCGTAAATCCCCATAGAAACTATGTTGTTTTTTTCACTAACCTCTAGCATCTCGTTAAAATATTCAATTGCCTTTTCATTATCTTGAAAATAATCCCCATATATAACTGCCAAATTATTTAATATACTTAAATAACCTCGAATATACCCACTTCTTTTTAAACACTCCATGCCTTTATTATAATACTCTAGGGCTTCCTGTGGTTTAGCACTAAAACAATAATTATTCCCAATTATGTTATACAGGATACCCTTATAGCTTAGATAGTTATCCTCGCATAAAGCTATACACTTTTCGCATATTTCATAAGATTTTTCATATTGTTCTAGCCAGCTATAAATTGCTGCTTCAGTTTGTTTTGCTTTTAGATATCCCTCTATGTACTCAACCTTTAATAACTTACTTTCGATTTTACTAATACATTTTAAAGATTTACTAGTCTCATTTTTTCTACTATATATATTAGCAATTTCATTTAACGCATCAATGTAATAGATGTGTTCTGAATTTTCTTCAGCAGTATCTGCCGCCCTTTCTAAATACTCTATTGCTAAAGAACTATTACCCTCTTTATTATATATCTTTGCTATTTTTATAAATAACTCAATTTTCTTTCTTTCTTGTAAGGCATTTGGTAACATAGTTAATGCCTTTTTATAGCTTTTTATTGCTGCTTCATTTAAATTTAACTCTATCATTTTTTCAGCATTTTCCATGCAGTATTTAACTACTTTTTCTTTTTCACCAGCCTCTTCTAAATGATAGATAAGCTCTTCTTTATTCTCATACATTTCATTTTCATGAAGCTTTTCTAAAATACTAGCAGCAAGTCTGTGTTTATTCATCCTTTCTAATTCATCAATTTTATTATAAATTAAATTCTTCAAGGCTTTATTAGAAATTTCAAAATACAGACCTTTCTCACAGGAGACTTTCCTTAAAACCCCTTTACCTACTAAATTGTTCAAAACCTCATCTAGCTTAGCTTCATCTACATTCAACTGAAATCCAGTAAGAGTTTCATACCCTACAGAATCATTAAATATAGAAATTATACTTATGACATTATAACTAATATCATCAATTTGATTTATCTGATTTAATATAAATTGTTCCAAACTAGAAGATATAGATACACTATTATATTCATTAGCATTTATACACCATAGCCCATTTTCTTCATTAATGTATATTAGTCCCTTTAAGAAATATTCCTTTAAACTTTCCTGAATTAATAGAGGATTACCATAGGTTTCAGAATATATTCTTGCAGCCAAACCCTTAGGTATGTACTCAGTACCCAATATACTTTTAACCATATCCGCAGTATCTTCTTTATCTAATCCTTGAAGATTAATATCTATAACATCGTAATTTTCCTTAACCCACTTTTTAAATTTTATTATTTTTTTATTTTCAAGGCACTCCGCTTCTGGGTAGGATGCAACAAACATAAATTTTTTCCCACCTAATCCTCTGCTATATATATATTCTAAAATCTCAAATACGAAGTCGCTTACTAAATGTAGATTATCAATAACAATAACCACATTTTTTTCCTTTACAAACTCATATATAAAACCCATTATCCTGCTATATAACTTTAATCTTTCTTTATCACTTTTTAAAGATTGCTGTTCTTCATTATTTTTATACGCTTCAATTTCAGGCAAAATTTTTGCTAACTCCATTTGATAGCGCTCAATAATCTCTTCACAACTCTCAGAAAGCATTTTCTTTAAAATCTCTATAAATGCTTTGTTGGTGTTTATACCAGGGTTGTCTAAAGAAAAACTGCTATATACATTAACTTTCCTTAAGACTAAAGATTTATCAATATACTTTAAAAATTTCGTTTTTCCTATACCCGAATCTCCATGAACCAGTATAAATTTATTCTTTTCATTATTATTAAGCAAACCATATTCATTTGTAATTTCTGCTATCTCTCGTTTTCTTCCAAAAACCTTTGTGTTAAAGTTTAATCTTTCAATCTGCTCCTTTTTATTCACCTTATACTCAGTTCCAATTAAATAATTTATATCCGTCACCATCTCTTGTACATTATCATAACGCTTGTCTGGATTTTCATTTACCATCTTTTCTATTACGCTAATTAAGTGATACAAGAGATTTTCCTTGAGTTTGTCTTCCAGTTTCTGCTTTTTAATATTGCTTATCTCACACTTTACATCTAAATTGTTTTCAGCATTTCTTCTTAAAATAATGAGCAAAAGCACACCTAAGGAATAAATATCCGAGCTTTTGCTTGGTTTTACCCCTCTTGAAAGTTCCGGCGCCATAAAATAATCTCTTTTATTAACTCCACCTAAGTAATTATATTCTTCTAAATATATAGTTACTATATCCTTTAGCTTTAAACTACAATTCTCACTGTCCTCATCAATTAAAATATTGTTTATATTTAAATTTCCATATACTAATCCTTTTAAATGAAGATAATTAACTACATTGCAAATTCTTATGAAAATATTAAGAATTTCCTCATCCTGTAGAGCTTGTACCAAATCAATGATTGTTTTGTTATTTTCATAGTTGCTGCAAGTATAAAAATATTGTTTGTTATTAGTCCTCTTGTTATCTATAAAATAAACAAGATCAAAATCATAAACCCTTACAATATTTTCAGCAATAATGTTTGAGAAAATTACAAATTCATCTATAAAAAACTTTAATAAGCTTTCAGATATAGATTCAGAATTAAATATATTCAGATGTATATTTTGGAAGTTATTCATCATATCTGAAACTAGATATGTAGACATTAATCTATTTTGACTAATTTTCTTTAGAATTCTATATCTATTATTGATTAGATTCATATATTCCAACACTTCCTTACACTAAAATGAAAGTATACGTAAATATTATATCATAAGGGGTTATTAAATGGAATTTTTTTCTGTTTAAACTTTTTAATGTAAATTTTAAACATATATTACTTCTTATTAAAATTTCCTTTATATGTTAAAACAAATAACAGCCATATGAGTTATACATATAACTTATATGACTGCCATTTTCTTTCTTTATCTTTCACCAAGCTTTAGGTTTGGAATTGCATTTAGGTTAAGTGGTGCTGTTCTACCTCTTAAGAATTCAAAATATGCTGCACTTCCGATCATAGCAGCATTGTCGGTACATAATATTGGAGATGGAAATAAAACTCTAATTCCCTCTTTTTCCCCTTCCTCTATCATATGTGCTCTTAAGGCAGAATTAGATGCTACGCCACCTGCAATAGCTACTTTATCTACACCTTTTCTTTTACAGGTTTTCATAACATTGTCTACTAATACGTCTACTACTGCCTTCTGAAAAGAAGCTGCTACATCAGCTTTATTCACCTCTTGCTTAGTCATCTCCATTTTATTTAAATAGTTAAGTACAGCAGACTTAACTCCACTAAAAGAAAAGTCTAAAGAATCATCGTGGAAATTAGCTCTTGGAAACTTTATTGCCTCTGGATTACCCTCTTTAGATAATTTATCTATCTTTGGTCCACCAGGATATCCAAGCCCTATGGCCCTAGCTATTTTATCGTAAGCTTCACCGGCGGCATCATCCCTAGTTTGGCCTATAACTTCAAACTGTCCATAATCCTTCATATGAACTATAAAAGTATGCCCTCCTGATACTACCAAGCATACAAAAGGAGGTTGTAAATCCTTATGTTCTATAAAGTTAGCACTTATATGCCCCTCTATATGATTCACCGGAATTAATGGTTTATCTATAGCGTATGCCAATGCTTTTGCATACTGTACACCTACAAGAAGTGCACCTACAAGTCCTGGTCCATAAGTAACAGCTACTGCATCTATGTTCTCCAAAGTCACATTAGCTTCATCTAAAGCTTCCTGAACCACATTAGAAACAACCTCTATATGTTTTCTTGAAGCTACCTCTGGAACAACTCCTCCAAACTTTGTATGTATATCTATTTGTGATGCTATAATATTAGACAATACTTCTCTACCATTTTTCACAACTGCAGCAGAAGTCTCATCACAACTGCTTTCAATGGCAAGTATGTTTATATCCTTTTCCATGATATTACCACTCCAATTTCTTCATAGGATTTTACAATTATAGAAATACAAGTTCAAAACTGGTATCGAACCTATTTACCATAATTTTTACTACACTTATTATACTTTACCCATGTTTCATGTGCAATACTCACATATTTATATACCCAAACATTTGTGCTATAATTAAAGAAACATTTTTAAAGGGGGATACATATGAATAATAATTACGCAAAGGTTATAGTGACCGGCTCCCCAATTTCAAAGTCTAATTTTAAACTTTTTAATATGCAAGGAAGAGCTATTCTGCCTTATAATTCAGGCAAATACCATGATAGATATGCCTTATACGAAGAAGAAATCGCCTATGCCGCTAGATCACAAAACCCTAGCTTAGTTTTATCAGAAGCTTTAATTGCGGTACTTAGGGTTTTCTATAAAAGCAGAAAACGTCATCCAGATACCAACAACATTACTAAGAGTATTTTTGATGGAATAGAGAAGAGCGGTCTTATTGTAAATGATGCCCAAATCAGAAGAATAATTATAGAAGAGTTTTATGATGAGAAGAATCCTAGATTTGAACTAGAGCTTTTCGGAGAAAGTACCTACTGCTTAAATTATAACATCTGTAAGAAAGAAACTCCTGAAGCACCAATTAATTATGGCCCTCCTTCTAACAAGAAAGGAGCCTCCTCAATTAAAACTAATAAAGGTAAAAGTGATGGTGATACCATTTGCTGTCATATATGTGGGAAGGCAATTACAAAAGAGCAGACTGTCTCTGCTAATAAAGGATCTTTATTACTGTGTAAGGGATGCTTGAAAAAGCTTTTCTAAAAATACTGAGGACACTGAGGGGTTTCCATTATATATAGACTTATATTGCAATAATCGCCACTATTGTAATCCAATACAATAGTGGCGATTATTGTTGTAAAAGTTATTATTTTTATTAATTTGCAGCTTTTAACTGAGTCTCTTGAGGATTATAAACTACTTTCTACTTTTCTAGTAGCAATTATATTAACACTAGTACCACATATATTTTCAACTATTATATCTCCAACATTAATGGGAGCCTTAACCTTAACATTTCTAAGTTCATTTACTACATCGAAAATTTTATCCTTTGGAATATCATTTTCAGTTTTTACAGGTACTACATCTATTTCTCCATTTTCTACAACAACAGATGAGGTAACTATTCTAGTTGGATTGGTACATTCTTTTACGGCATAGTCCGCTCCTCTTTTACATACGTTGCCAGTAACCTTTATTACATTGTTATCTTCAAGGTCTACTTCTAATGAGCAACCAATAGGGCAGCCAATACATGTTAATTCCTTCTTCATATACTTACTCCCCCTCAACCTTAATGGTTATCGTTTTACAACCATCATATTTTTCAAACATTGCTTTTGTAAGCTTAACTGTTTCCATTTCTCCAGGAGCAAGCACCCTCTTTTTACTATGAATTTCTCTATTTTCATCAAAATATACTGATATATATTTGTCTTTATATACATCACCAACTCTAAATCTTACATCAATGCTCTTATCAATATTTTCAGGGTTTACATACTTTGGCACTGTGTATCTAACACCTTCTACTGCCATAATCTCAATTTTATTTTCTTTAAATTCTTTTCCTTTAATATATTTAGCTGCATTTATTCCCGCATTGTAACTTTCAAGAGTAACATAATCTACTAAATCATGAACATGAAGTACATTTCCACAGGCAAATACACCTTCCATATTAGTCTGCATGCTTTCATTAACCATTGGTCCTCCAGTAACTGGTGACAGTGATATTTCTGCATTTCTTGAAAGCTCATTTTCTGGAACAAGACCTACTGAAAGCAATAAAGTATCACAAGTAATATATTCCTCTGTTCCTTCTATAGGTCTTCTATTCTCATCTACCATTGCTATTACTACGCCCTCTACTCTATCCTTACCCTTAACATCTATTACAGTATGACTTAACTTTAAAGGTATGCAAAAGTCATCTAGACATTGAACTATATTTCTTTTTAGTCCACCAGAATACGGCATAACCTCTACTACCGCTTTAACCTTAGCACCCTCTAAGGTCATTCTTCTAGCCATTATTAGTCCTATATCACCGGAGCCTAAAATAACTACTTCCTTTCCCGGCATATATCCATCAATATTTACGAATTTTTGAGCAGCTCCTGCAGTATATATTCCTGCGCATCTGCTGCCTGGAATATTTATTGCTCCTCTTGGCCTTTCTCTACAACCCATAGCTAGTATTACTGCTTTTGCCTTTATCTCAAGTATTCCATCTTCTCCATTTACCGCAGTTATTATCTTATCCTTAGTTAAGCTTAACACCATAGTTTTTAGCTTATAAGTGATTCTCTTCTCTTCCACCATATCTATAAATTTCTGAGCATATTCAGGACCAGTAAGTTCTTCTTTAAAGGTATGAAGTCCAAAACCATTATGAATACATTGGTTTAGTATGCCACCTAAGCTATCATCTCTTTCTAATATTAATATATTGTCTATTCCACTATCTTTGGCAGATATCGCTGCAGCAAGACCAGCAGGGCCTCCGCCAATTATAACCAAATCATACTGTTGCATTTTAAACCCTCCACTTATAACTTCAATATTATATGTTTTTATTTTTACCTACAAGAAGCCTTGATTCCCTTCCAAACTTAGTTATCTCCATAGGGGATACCTTTAACTCCCTAGCTAAAATATCAACTATTTTAGTAGAGCAAAAGCCTGATTGACATCTTCCCATTCCAGCCCTAGTTCTTCTTTTAACCCCATCTAAGGTCTTAGCACCTAAAGGCCTTCTTATAGCCTCTACAATTTCACCTTCTGTAACAGTTTCGCATCTACATACTATTTTACCATAAGCTGAATCTTTTGCTATAATCTCTTTTCTTTCTTCATTATTCATTTCTCTAAACTTAGGAATGCCTTTTCTTATAGGGTTGAATTCGTAATTTTCTTCTGGTTTCAATTTTTTTACAACTATTTCTTCCACCATTGCAGCTATTGCTGGGGCACTTGATAAGCCTGGCGATTCAATTCCTGCGGCATTTATAAAATTTTCAGCATCCGCTGTCTCGCCAATGATAAAATCATCCTGAAGACTATGTGCTCTAAGTCCTGAGAAAGAAGTTATAATTTGATTCACTGGAATATCACTTACACTTAACTTAGCTTTTTTAATGATATCTTCTAGTCCCTCTCTTGTTGTAGTAATATCCTCTTTATCTTCTAAATCTACCGCATTAGGCCCAATAAGTAAATTACCATCTACAGTTGGAGTAACTAATATCCCCTTCCCTAATTTGGTTGGAAGCTGAAATATTGTTTTACTCACGATTTTACCTGCCGCTTTATCTAAAAGACAATATTCTCCTCTTCTTGGTATTATGTGAATCTTATTATTGCTTACCATATTATTTATTTCATCTGCATAAACCCCTGCAGCATTTATAATAAGCTTTGTTTCTATTTCCTCATTATCTGTACTTATAATATATATATCTTCAACCTTTTTAATTGCTTTAACTTCACTATTAAATTTAAATTCTGCACCATTTACAGCTGCATTCTCTGCTAATGCTATAGTCATCTCATAAGGACAAACAATTCCACCTGTTGGTGCATATAACGCTGCCACCACATCCTCTGAAATATTTGGTTCTATTTCCTTAAGTCTTTTTTTATCAACAATCTCCAAGCCTTGTACACCATTTTTATCTCCTTGAGCTTTTAGTTCTATAAGCTTTTCTACATCCCCTTCATCAAAGCACAAAACTAAGGAGCCTATTCTATTAAACGGAAAGTCTAACTCTACCGCTAACTTATCAAACATAGCATTTCCTTTAGCATTTAGCCTTCCTTTAAGAGTATTTGGCTTTGCATCAAAGCCAGCATGAATTATGGCACTATTAGCCTTGCTAGTACCATCCGCTACATCTGAAGCTTTATCTATAACACATACCTTTAACTTATATTTACACAATTCTCTTGCTATGGAACATCCTATAACCCCAGCACCAATAACAGTTATATCAAACAATACAAAAACCTCCTTAAATAATTACAATTTACTATAATTACACACTTATTTGGACAAATCAAAAAGAGCCAAACTTAAGGTATTACTTCTAACACCCTAAATCTTGGCTCTCATAAACTCTGCCATAATCTATATTTATTATTGTATTTATATCATAATCATTTTATCATATATATGGCTATATTACAATAATAAATACTTATTTCTTCATTATATTACTTTTTGTCATCAAAGAATCCTTTACTACCAGTATATGCTGCCAAAAACTCTCATATTCCTATAGTTTCATATACATTTCTTTAGTGTGAAATTCTGAGGATTTTAAGTACTTAGGTATGTTCTGCTCTTCATTGTTGATAATGATATTGGCATATTTTCTACCTATTTCTAGAGTATATACATTGTCGTCATAAGGAAGTTTTCCTATACATCTAAGTCTTATCCTTAGATTTGGACTAAGTTCTTTAATATTAAATAAACTTAAAAATCTATTACATCTTCCCTTAAATGCCCTTTCCGGATCAAGGTTAGCTATATTTTCATTATCAAAAACAAAGTCTATATTAAGCACTCCTTCTTCATAATAAATTTTAGATTTACAGAATTCTTCAACATATTGTCTGTTCATATTTGCACGAGAAATTCTTGAGAACTCTTCTAATTCGTCTATTAATATTAGAAAGTCAGATTCTCTATTTATACCACTTACTCTAAATGAAGCACTATCATGATCTGCTATGGCCCCCATAATTATTCTTTTAGTTTGAAACTCTTTAATATCATTAGGTCCCATTTTTAAATTTTGATTATCTACATATAGTAGTTTAACAGTTGAAAATGCTTTTAAAGTTTTCATAAGTAAAAATGCACTCATTATACCATGTTGATATTGCTCAAAATCGTTATTATATCTTAATCGCTCACTTATCTGCTCGGTTATAATTGCCTTCAGCTCTAATACTCTTTTTAGTGATTTCAATTCACTACTATCTAAATTTCTTAATTCTTCCTCCTTAATACTTGTAATACTGTAACTTTTATCAAATTCAAATACTCTTTCTACTAACTTTTTAAAATATTCTTCTTTTTCTTCGTCTCCAACTATATTATCGCTCTGAAAGGATATATTTTTACTCATGAGATTTATAAAATTGTCTATAAATCCTTGTTGTATAGTATTATAACTAAAATTAAATTCCTTATAGTTATTTAATGAAAAGTATGGCAATATTTTGCCAATACAACTGTTTACTTTATTTATCTTTTTTATAGGATATCCTAAATCATGTGTTAAAGCTGCAACACACCTTATCGAATCTTCAAAGTCTTCAATATCAAAAGACTTTATTATAGTATTAAATTCATTAAAATAGTTATCCAACTCACATTTATTTATTACCTCTGAAAATTTCTTAACATTATTAAGTTCTCGGTTATATTCATTAAATACACCTTTAAATTCTTCCTTCCTAAACAAATACTCACCTAGGAAATAAACCCACAAGCAATGCATTGTATGGTCCCTGTAAAAAGAATCTGATGCAAATATCAATTCTTCAAAATTAACATATTCATCAAAATATTTAAATAAGTCATCATATCCCCTCATATCTGAATCTATATAACTCATGGAAGCTTTGAATAGTGCCTTCCATAGCTTTTTAGCTATTTCTATCTTTTCATGAAGATCCTCTGCCCCTCTTAACTCAATAACGTTTTTCTTAACCTCTTCTTTTAATTCCTCTCTGTCCTGTAAAAATTTGATTTTATCCTCCTCAATTTGAAAAAGATAAAAATCTAGTACAGTATTTTCATTAATATAATTCATTTTTTGCCCCCCAATTGTTAATTACTCTTTCCTCACATGTAAGATTATAGTTTTATTCTTAAAATATGTAAATAGGTTTTCTTATTATTAAATTTGCTTATTTATTATGAAAACATATAAATGATAATCCTTATCACTTTTCCTTAGCTATGTAATATTATGATAGAAGGAGGGTAACTTGTGAATAAAGTGAAGGCTTAAGTTACCCAGGGTCCCAGTGAAAGGAGGACATTTATGAAGCAGCTGTTATTCTTTATTCTTATATTATTAATTCCATTACTCTACTTAAGCGGTTGTTCTAAGGATTATGACAATGATCCTTTAGCTATAAAAAAGTATTCTTCCGAAGATATAGAAAAAATAGTGTTTACAAAATGCACCGGCAAGGAAAAAATTATAACTAATAATAAGGATATTTCTAAAATAATTAGTTATATCAACTCCATTGAGTATAGAGAAACAAAAAAAGATAACCCTGATAATTGGGCCTACTATATAAAAATAATAAATAACGATAATACCCAAGCAGAAGTAAAATTCGTTATTAATAAGATAGAATTTAATAATAATTGGTACAAGGGCAATGCTTATATAATCAATGATTTAGATAAGCTTTATAAAACACTTAATTACCCTGAGGAAGACTTTTAAAACAGAATCTTATACTCCCATGAAAAATGTGCCAGTTGAAACGTCCCTTTGGCACATTTTTATTGTGAATTTGTTAATTTTCTATGACTTCCCTTAATATAATATTAATATAATATCCATTTAACTTTTAAAGGAGGGATGTCATGTATTTACGTTTTTTTATTCTTACTTCATCAATTGTTTTTTGGATTTTCTTTTATTTCTCAAAGTACATAAACAAAAGAACAAAATACTTTATGCCTTTTATAAACCTTATTTTTTGGGGTTTGTTACTATTCATACAAATTATATCTTTTCCAAATAACGAAACAACTTTTTTTGGAATGGCTACCCTATTTTTTCAAACTTTCAGTACTACTCGCTTCTATTTGCTCCTACTTCCTAATATAATTTTAGGTACTGTAATCCCTATAATAGTAATATCTATTTATAAAATCTATACTCTTTTTTCTAGTAGAACTACAACCTACTAATCGGTATAATATTATTTTATAATTTCATCATGCACAATAAAAAGTGGTGCACCAAAAATTATTTGACGCACCACTTTTTGTGTTTTTATGGAGTTAATCTATCTCTATCTCTTGGAAATAATGTTGCTTCTCTTACATTTTTAAAGCCTAAAAGTTGAGCTGTTAATCTCTCAAGCCCTATTGCCAGCCCACCATGAGGAGGCATTCCATATTTAAATACCTGTAAATATTCCTGAAAGCTTTCTGGATTTAAGCCCTTTAACTCCATGTTTTCCTTAAGCATTTCATAATTATGAATTCTTTGTCCTCCTGTTGTGATTTCAAGTCCTCTAAAAATAAGGTCAAAGCTGTGAGTTACACCATTTTCTGCTGGCATAGTATACATTGGTCTTTTTTCTACTGAATAATGAGTTAAAAATACAAAATCACTATCATATTTTTCTTTTACATACTTGGAAATTAGTCTTTCTCCCTCTGGGTCAATATCCTTAACTAAATCTTCTTTTCCATACTCTTCCTTTAATATTTTTATTACCTCTGGAAGAGGTATTGAAGGAATTTCTTCACCGATTTCTGGAATCTCTGCTTCTAGAAGCTTTAATTCTTTTTCACATTCTACTTTTATCTTGCTTAGCATACTTTTTAAAAGTCTTGTTTCCATGTCCATTACATCTTTTTCATCTTCAATAAAGCCCATTTCAAAGTCTAGGCTCACATATTCATTTAAATGCCTATTGGTGTTGTGCTCTTCAGCTCTATATACATGACCTATTTCAAATACTCTTTCATACCCTGCTCCCACCATCATTTGTTTATAAAACTGTGGACTTTGAGCTAGATAAGCCTTTTGTTCAAAATATTTAAGCTCAAAAACCTCTGTACCTCCCTCTGCTCCTGCTGCTACTATCTTAGGAGTGAATACCTGGGTAAATCCTTCTTCTTTGAGGAATTCTCCAAAGCCCTGAGCAAGACACCCTTGAATCTTGAACACTGCGTTTGTTTTTTCATGTCTTAAGCTCAATACCCTGTTATTTAAAATTGTATCTAGATTAGCTTCTAGTTCTGCTTTATTAATTTCTATAGGAAGGTCTTCTTTTACCTCACTTATAATATTTAAGCTTTCAACCTGAAGCTCTATTTTATCATTTTTTGCTACCTGTCCCACAATCTCTACTACACTTTCAAGCTTTAGTCCCTTAATATCTATCTCCTTTGTATTAACTACACACTGAACAGCCCCTGAACGGTCTCTTAAAATAATAAAAGCAATTTTCCCAAGCTTTCTTACTCTTTGAACCCAGCCCTTAAGCTTAACACCTTCACCAATTTTATTCTTTAACTCTTCTACTAAAATACGTTTCATTTTACATTCCTCCTCTTTTTTTGAACACTGGATAACTTTACATTGTTCGCTCCCCTTGGGGCACTGATTTTGCCTCTTTTATACCCGGTATATAAAAGAGGGTAATAGTAAATCCTTCTGGCCAGAAAAAAAGTCCCTGAACATTAAATTGTTCAGGGACGAAATATACTTCCGCGGTACCACCCAAATTAACCTAAATACTTTGGTTTAAACACAATTATAATACACAACAAATAGCCTATAGAATATAAAAAACTCCCACTCCATTGTAGGAGTGAGAGTAATATCCCACGGTACCATCCTGCTTAACCCAAAATATAGGTTCGCTCATTTCCTTTTAACGGTGGAATTCCGTTTTACCCTACTATATTTCAGGTAAACAACTCAAGGATGTCCTTCAGTATATATTCACCGTTAGGCTTTCACCCTCCCTAACTCGCTGCAGATGTTCTTATAAACTTACTTTTCCTATCATAGTTAATTTACAATAAATATTAATTTTATATAATATTATCATTTTATTACAGTTATGTCAATTGCTATTTAATCATTATTTTTTCTTAACCACCCTGCTGGCTTTCTACCCTCTACATAGTATTTTCCATCCTTGCAAACTAACTTATATCTAACTCTAGGCTTTTCATACACATTTTGCTGTATAATTTCCACATAATCATTCCCTACTTCTGTTACAATAGCCACATGACCATATTTAGTATCAGTAAAAACTATTAAATCATCAGGTTTTGGTGCTTCATTTCCCCCGTTTCTATACTGAACCAATCCTCTTTTCTTATTTAACTGGCCCTGAGGTACAGCTTCATCAAAAAAATCCTTTGCGTTTCCAAAGCCATCAGGCATTTTATGATTTCTAGCCTCATAATAGAATCTTTTTACTTGTTCAACGCATTGCCATTTATAACCATAATAATATCCATCCTTACTATAGCTTTTTCCATAATTTTTAGTGTATTCCTTGCCATTACTATATATTGCTACTCCCTTATAACTGTCTATTACACTTCCTACCACATCATAATCTATAGCACCACTGGCAACACTTGTGTTACTGTTATGAGATGTATTGTCTTTCAAACTACCTATTTTATCCCGAGCTTTATCTACTATTGGTCCATAAATTCTATACTTATGAGCTATGGCCCCAAAAATTAATAGCGATATAGCAACTGATAAAAATATAACTGTCTTCTTTTTCATACATCTCCCCCTCTTTTCACCTAATTATCTTTTATATTATTTAAAATAATTTTATATAGCTCTTCAGTTTGCTTTTTATCCTTATAATTTATAATAACATATTTTGTATCTTCGTCTCTAGTAGTTATGTATATATAGGGTCCTTTCATAGAATAAGTTACTACCTTAATTCCCTCCTGATTGCTCTGCTTAAAATTACCTACAGAAATACTTCGGCTCTTCTTCATACTTCCTTTATTTATATGCTCTGGTAAAGTGTCTTTAAGAGTTACCTCTTCTATATCCTCCATTTTCAAATTCACTCCATAAACACCAGAAATCTTTATAGTATCCTTTCCTATCTCTAGTTTAACAGGCTTATTGAAAAACATTATTAGACTAGTTGTAAGTACCACCATAACAAAAGCTATAGTTAATACAAAGTTTTTCTTATTAATATTCATAAATTTTCTCCTTAATTTAAATTCATTATACCTTTTATAATTTAAGCTACATCTTAATTATACATAAATCACTAAATTTTATTCAGTAATTCTTAATAATTGTAAAATTTATTTTTTACCTTTATGAATTTCTGATGAAATAAAAAAAGGAGCTCTCAGCTCCTATTCTATTGGTTCACCATTAAAATTTTCCACGGTGCTAGGATTTTTTTCATTACCCTTTTTCTTTGGCGGCCTATTCATATCATTTCTTTTATTCTCTCTATTATCTGCTTTATGA
>Ga0316601_100000203_pt1 | contig 23674 bp, 17 predicted proteins | sample OWC_soil_day5_no_FD_207663 | JGI IMG/M metagenome (GOLD analysis project Ga0316601, IMG submission 207663) | Wetland soil microbial communities from Old Woman Creek delta, Ohio, United States - OWC_soil_day5_noCT | ecosystem: Environmental > Terrestrial > Soil > Wetlands | place: USA: Ohio... | reverse complement strand
GGAAGACTCAAACATCACGTCGGCACCTGTTGCCGGATGGCGGAAACCGATGGTCCGCGCATGCAGCGCCTGACGCGTCAGGATCTCCAGCAGGGCCTGCACCTCCGCCTTCTGCCGCGCTGAGCCCGGGCCATAGAGGATGCGCCGCCCATTGTATGTAGGGTCTCCAAAGACGGGGTGCTGGATATGCGCAAGGTGCACCCGGATCTGGTGCGTGCGGCCTGTCTGCAGCCGCAGCCGTACCAGCGATAAATATGGAAACCGCTCGAGGACGGTGTATTCCGTGACAGCCCTCTTGCCCTCCTGGACCACAGCCATCTTCTTCCGGTCCGATTTGCTCCGCCCGAGGTTCGCCTCGATGACGCCTGTCGGACCTGCGAGGGCACCCCAGACGATTGCCTGGTATTCCCTCCGTATGGTGCGTTTCGCAAACTGCCGTGCCAGATGGGCGTGCGCCTGGTCTGTCTTGGCAACGACCATCAAGCCGGACGTGTCCTTGTCGAGCCGGTGCACAATCCCCGGCCGTGTCGCATCGTTCACTGCGGAGAGCGATGCGCAGTGATGCAGGAGCGCGTTGACCAGCGTCCCCGTGTAGTTGCCGTACGCCGGGTGCGTTACCATGCCCGCAGGCTTGTTCACCACAAGCAGATGATCGTCTTCGTAGACGATCTCCAGGGGTATGGGCTCCGGAAGAACATCGGGAGGAGGAGTACGGGGAAGTGTGACGTGGATCACTTCGCCCGGAGCCACCGGGTGGCTGGACCGGGCTGCAACGCCGTCAACCAGGACATAGCCGGCGCGAATAGCCGCCTGGACTTTGGTCCGCGTTGCGTTCTCGACATGGTGGGTAAGAAACAGGTCCAGCCGTTCCCTTTTCTTTCCGGCAGGAACGACGATGTCAAACTCCTGAGGCATGGGAGAGGGGAGTCTTGCGGTATCAGGTCTGGTCTTCCGCCGCCGGGACCGGTTCTTCCGCCCGCGCAGCCGACCGATGGAAGAGCAGCAGGAGTATGACGCCGATGGTGACACAGGCATCGGCAACATTGAAGACCGCCCACCGCGACATGTGATAGCCGAAGATCGTGACGTCGAAGAAATCCACGTCAAAGAAATCCACGACTCTGCCGTGGAAGAGCGGTGCGTAGCCGAACAGGAGACCGTAGAAGAGGCGGTCGATCAGGTTGCCAACCGCACCGCCCACGATCATGGCGAGGGCGATGCGGAATCCGAGCGGACCCTTGCGCACGCTGAACAGGTAGACAATGATGGCAATGCTGGCCGCCAGTGAGAAGAGCGAGAAGAACAGCTTGCCGCCGACATCGATGCCGAATGCCATCCCGGGGTTTTCGATGTATGTCAGCCGGAAAAAATCGCCCAGGATGGGCTGGCTCGTGCCGTACGGCAATCCCTCCCAGGCGATTCCCAGCGCCGGGATGTGTATCCCCCTGACCAACAGCTTGCTGATCTGGTCGACGAGGACGATGCCGAGTGAGAGAATCAGGACTCTCACGTGTTACTTGCCCTGCTTCAGGCGGGCCAGTGCCTGCCGTCCGCGCTCGCACGGAACGCCCGTATTCTTGAACTCCGCACAGGTTTGCGCGGTGGGCACCGCCTCCAGCCGCTCTTTGGGCACGAGGAGGTTGCAGACCTTGCACACCCCATACGTTTTGTTTTCGATCCGCTGCAGCGCATCGTCGAGCTGACTGACAAACTTGCTCCCGCGCGATGCGAACAGGAATGTCTTCTCGCGCTCCATGGCATCCGTGCCCTGCTCCATATGCAGCGAGTAGTTCGAGCTTTCGCTGACATACTCTCCGGTGGTCACGTCCATGATGCTCTCTTTGAGATTGTCCAGCTCTTCGAGGGTCTCCTGGCGCTTGAGAAGAATCATCTCTTTGAAGCGCTTGAGATCTTCGGAAGAGTATGCCACGGGCCCGAGCGTTTCGCGTGAGAGATGTTTGCCCTCTGCCGCTTTTTTGGACCCCGGCCGTGCTGCGCGGGCGACAGTCTTCCTGGATACCACGGCCTTGGTTTTCTTGACCGCAGGTTTCCGTGTCGCGGTTTTCACCGATGCCTTCTTGGGGGCCTTTTTTACCATGCGTCTACCTCTCTGTGCTTAAGTGATTAACCTCGCTTCATGCGCGCAATCGATACAACAACAGTTACACCATTCACATCCAGCGTGGCTGTGTGATCTCCGTTCGCTGTTCCTGCAACACATCGTTCTGCAAGCGTTTCGCTCATAATATACTGCTTCTGTGCATCCACCCGGCTGGCTGCTGCACCCTGTGCATCATACGTGATCGTGATGCGGTCCGTGACGTCAAACCCTGCGTCCTTGCGCATATTCTGAATGCGGTTGACCAGCTCACGGGCGAAACCTTCGGCAAGCAGCGCATCATCCACTGTGGTGTCCAGCGCCACGGTCAGGCCTCCGTCCGCCTCCACCAGCCATCCTTCGATGTCTTCACGCAGGATCTCCACATCGTCCTGAGCCACCGTCCATTGCTGTCCCCCCGATTCCAGAATCACTTCTCCGCGCTGCTCCAGGGCCGATATCTCCGCACCGTTCATCTCCTTCACCCGTCCTGCAACCTGCTGCACGGCTTTCCCGAACTTCGGACCCAGGGTCTTGAAATTCGGCTTGGCTTTCTTCCGGACGATCCCCGAGGCATCATGCACATACTCGATGTCCTTTACGTTGATCTCATCCAGAATGATCTCCTGCATCTTCTTCACGCCTTCCCGTTCCTGCTCATCGGCAATCGGGAGGATGATCCGCCGGAGAGGCTGCCGGACTTTCAGGTTTGCTTTCATCCGCATTGCGCGGACAAGGACCACGATTTTCTCCGCGCGCTCCATCCGCTCCTCCAGCTCCCGGTCGATCACCGCATCGTCGGCAACCGACATAAAGGCGAGGTGGACGGACTCCGCAGGATCGCGGTGCGTCACCGTATTCAGGTTCCTGTAGATCTCCTCCGCCAGGAACGGCGCAAACGGAGCCATCAGCTTCACGACCGTATCCAGGCACTCCTGCAGTGTCTGGTATGCCGCGAGCTTGTCACGCCCCATCTCGCTCTTCCAGAACCGACGCCGGTTCCGCCGCACGTACCAGTTGGAAAGCTGGTCGATTGTGAACTCGCTGATGCTGCGCGCGGCTTTGGTCACATCATAGGCGTCCATGTACTCCACATACCGCTTGATGAGCGAATGGAGTTCGGACAGAATCCAGCGGTCGATCTCCTGACGCTCCGCCACCGGCACAGGCGGAGTGTCCCACGCGGGCTTGTCGATGTTTGCGTACATCGCAAAGAACGCGTATGTATTCACCAGGGTTCCGAAGAACCGCCTCTGCACTTCCTGCACACCCTCTTCATCGAACATCGTCGGGCGCCACGGCGGACTGTTTGTCACGAGGTACCACCGTGTGGAATCCGCTCCGTATCGCGAGAGGATCTCAAAGGGATCCACGGTGTTCTTCCGCGATTTCGACATCTTCTGGCCGTCTTTGTCGAGTATCAGATCGTTGACCAGAATATTCATGTATGCCGGTTTGTTGAAGAGGTATGTCCCGATGGCATGCAGCGAGTAGAACCACCCGCGCGTCTGATCCACCCCTTCACAGATGAAGTCTGCCGGATACTGCTCGCCGGAATCGATGAGCTCTTTGTTCTCAAACGGATAATGCCACTGCGCAAACGACATCGCGCCGGAATCAAACCAGACATCGATGAGCTCCGGAGTACGGGTCATGATACCACCGCAGGAACAGGTGAACGTCACGGCATCCACAAACGGTTTGTGCAGGTCCAGAGGATCGGGGACGTTCGCTCCTTCCCTGAGTTCGGCTATGCTGCCCACACAGCGCTGCGCATTGCATGTGGTACACACCCAGATCGGGAGCGGTGTTCCCCAGAACCGGTCACGCGACAGGGCCCAGTCCTTGTTCTCCTCCAGCCAGTTGCCGAACCGGCCCTCGCCCACTTCCGGCGGAACCCAGTTGATGGTCTTGTTCAACGCGATCATCCGGTCTGCATACCGCGTCGTGCTGATGTACCATGATTCACGAGCATAGTAGAGGAGCGGAGTCCTGCAGCGCCAGCAATGGGGATAGCTGTGCGTGATGGTCTCTTTCTTGTAGAGGATCTTCCGCTCTCTGATGTTCCGGATGATGTCGGCATCGGCATCCCGGACAAACTTCCCCGCAAACTCCGGCACATCCGGACCGAACTCACCGCTCTTGTTGACCGGATGGATCGTGGGCAGCCCGTACTGCTTTCCTGCCTGGTTGTCGTCTTCACCATACGCAGGGGCCATATGGACGATGCCCGTGCCGTCCTCAGTTGTGACAAAATCCGCCGTGACGACGTAGAACGCTTTCTGCGTCACTGGATGATACGAGAAGATCCGTTCGTATTCCTCCCCGAGCAGCGCACTGCCGGCAAATCGCTCAAGAACCGTGTACGGACCTTCCAGTACGGACAATCGCGCTTCGGCCAGAATGAGATATTCACCGTGGTGCTCAACTTTCACATACATCACATCGGGCGCAACGGCCAGCGCAACGTTGGAGATGAGCGTCCACGGCGTGGTGGTCCAGACCAGGAAGCTTGTGTCCGGGTGCTTCCGGCTTTTCATCCGGACATAGACGCTCTGGTCCTTGATGTCTTCGTAACCGAGCGAGACTTCATGGGATGAAAGAGGAGTCTCGCAGCGCGGGCAGTAGGGCTGGATCTTGTGTCCCTTGTAAATCATCCCGTCGCTGTGATACCGCTTGAGCGCCCACCAGATCGACTCGATGTACTCGTTCTCAAACGTTACGTACGGACGTGTAAGATCGACCCAGTATCCCATCTGCTCCGTCAGCAGTTCCCAGTCGACCTTGTATTTCCAGACCGACTCGCGGCATTTGCTGTTGAATTCGGCAACGCCGTACCGGACGATATCTTCCTTGTGTTTGAATCCGAGCTGCTTCTCGACCTCTATCTCAACCGGAAGACCGTGCGTGTCCCATCCCGCCTTGCGGTGCACCTGATACCCCCGCATGGTCTTGTACCTGCAGACCAGATCCTTGAGCGTACGGCTCATCACGTGATGAATCCCGGGGCGGCCGTTTGCGGTGGGCGGACCTTCGTAGAACGTGAAGCCGGGTTTCCCTTCACGGGAGGAGATGCTCTGGCCGAAGACCTTGTGTTCCTTCCAGAAGGCAAGGATCTCCCGTTCAACGGCAGGATATGAGATTCTCTCCGTGAGCTCTTTGAATGTCGTCATACCTTCTCTGCTACCTTCATCAGAGGCGTTCGACAACGCCCTTCATAATCGCGGTTAGCTTCGGTTCGGCCTCATTCGCAACAGCAATAATCTCTTCCACGCGTGCTGGCTTCAGGGCATCCGGGAAACATTCATCGGTAATGATCGAAATCCCCATCACCGCCATGCCCATATGCACCGCCACGATATCCTCGGGAACGGTGGACATCCCGACCACGTCAGCCCCGATCATACGGAGGAACCGGTATTCCGCCCGCGTTTCCAGATTCGGACCGGGAACAGCGACGAAGACCCCGCGTTCGAGGCGGATCCGTGCATCCAGCGCCACCTCTTCGGCAAGAGCATTCAACTTCTTGCTGTAGGGTTCAGACATATCCGGGAACCGCGGCCCCAGCGTATCGTCATTCGGCCCGATCAGCGGGTTGTCACCGAGCAGATTGATGTGATCGGTGATGAGCATCAGGCTTCCCTTGCGGAACAGGGGATTCATCCCGCCGGCGGCGTTGGAGATCAGCAGGGTTTGCACGCCAAGCGCCTTCATGACGCGGACCGGGAAGGTCACCTGCCGCATCGTGTACCCTTCATAATAATGAAAGCGTCCCTGCATGGCGACGACCTGCTTCTTCCCGAGCATGCCGAAGATCAGTTTGCCATGGTGGGATTCAACGGTGGAGACGGGGAAATGCGGGATGTCTCCGTAGTCGATGACGGTCTGCACCTGTATTTCCTTCACAAGTCCGCCAAGGCCCGTGCCCAGGATGATGCCGATTGCCGGTGTCGCTGCGGTTCTGGTCCTCAGGAACGCAACGGCTTCGTCCCTCTGTGTCCGTAAATCAGTCATGGTCAAGTGTCCGTGCTACACGTTCCAGATCAATCGCCGCCTTGCCGGTTCCTGCCGGAGAGGGCTCTCTGAGTCCTTCGGCGGTCCCATGTTCAAGCGTCTTCAGAAGATCCAGTTCTGCATTCAGGATGACGCGCAGCTGATGCACCAGGGCTTCTTTCCGGGTCGCGAGTTCCTGGAGCTCTCTCTTCAACTGGGAAAGGTCGAGATGCGCCTGGGCGATGATGCCTGCCGCTTTCTGTTCGGCATCGCGGGTGATCAGCTCCGCCTCCTTCCGTGCGGTTTCGTAGGTCTTCCCGGTGGTCTCCTGCGCCTGCAACAGTGTCTGCTGCAGCGTCTTCTCAATCTGCCGGTAGTCCTTGAGCTGGACTTCAAGCTCAATGACCCGGTCGCGCATATCTTTTTGTGATTTCAGCAGTTCTTCAAACTCGTTTGCAGTCATCTCCATGAACGTGTCGATTTCCACGGGGTCATAACCGCGCATGACGCGTTTGAATTCCTGCCTGCGGATGTCGAGTGGTGTCAGTTTCATAGTATCATTCTCCGGTGTACCGGGATATCCCCTCAGCTCTTTCTGGGCCGGGAGCCAAACAACGCGGTGCCGATTCTGAGCAGCGTCGCGCCTTCCTCAATTGCCACTTCAAAGTCTCCGGTCATTCCCATCGAAAGGTGGACGGGGTCCAGGTTCTGCTGGCGGTGGCGACTCAGGGTCTCCCGGAGTTCACGGAGAAGCCGGAACATCGGCCGTGATCCTTCCGGATCCGGGAGAAACGGTCCGATCGTCATCAACCCGCGTATGCGAATTCCCTTGAACTCCTCCAGTGACCGGACAAAGGGGAGGACCTGATCCGGGGCAACGCCATATTTCGACGCCTCACCGGTTGTATTGACCTCTACAAGAGCGTCGATCGTGCGACCCGCCCGTGCGGCGCGGGCATCGAGTTCCCGCGCAAGCGATACACTTTCCAGCGCCTGTACCATCGTCACCCAGTCAGCAAGATACCGGACCTTGTTCGACTGCAGGTGCCCGATAAAGTGCCACCGCACAGGCTCTTCCGCAAGCGCCTCGCGCTTGGACAGCAGCTCCTGAACGTAATTCTCCCCGATATCGCAGACCCCAGCCCTGACGGCTTCGCGGACCCGGTCGGGCGGGAACGTCTTGGTCACCGCCACGAGAGTGACATCCTCCGGCCGGCGGCCAGCACGCATGCAGGCGGCCGCAATCCTTTCCCGCACCCTGTCAATATTAGCAGAAATCATTGAAAACCAAGGTACAAATATACGGTCTACCCCCCTCAAAATCAATCGCTTGACTTCCCCCGCTTTTTTGATTTATTGAGGTTGAACGAGGGTCCAACGGAGCAGTAATGAGCAAACTGGATTTCAGCGGTTTCGATGACGAGGACGGCGAAGAGGGGAAACGGGACCGCTTTGAAGATGAATTGAAGAAATTCAAGGACCTGTACGGCGACAGCGCCTCCGAGATCACCAGCATCGAAGCGCTGGAGGAGCTGGTGAACTATTTCTTCGATCATGAGCGGTACGACGAAGCGCTCCGGATGGTGGAACGGCTCCTCACCTTTGTCCCGTACAGCGCGGACGCCTGGCAGAAGAAGGGGCTCGTTCTGAGCAACCTCTACAGGTACGAAGAGGCCCTCGCGGCCCTCGAGACTGCGCTTGGCCTGAACCCCGTGGACCCCGAAATCCTTGTTAACCGCGGCATCACGTTCGATGACCTGGGACGGCTTGAGGAGGCCCTGGGCAGCTTCGAACGCGCACTCGAGATAGAACCGGCCCATGAAGACGCACTGTTTAACAAGGCCGTGACACTCGAGAAGATGGAGAAATACGAAGAGGCCGCCCAGATCTTCCAGTTCATACTGGAGGGTGACCCCGACCACCGGGAAGCCTGGTATGAACTCGGATACTGCTACGACTACCTGGATCAGCTTGAAGATTCGCTCCGGTGCTATGACGAACACCTGGACCGGGATCCTTACAATTATAACGCCTGGTACAACAGAGGGATCGTGCTGAGCCGCATCGGCCAGTACCACAAAGCCCTTGAAAGCTACGATCTCGCCCTGGCGATCCATGAAGGCTTCCCCGCCGCCTGGTACAACAAGGGCAATGCCTACGCGAATCTCGGCCGCCTGCATGATGCGGTGCTGAGCTACCGGGAAACTCTGCGCCTCGAGCCGAAAGACCTCCCGGCCTGGCATAACCTCGGCAATGCCTTCGAGGAGCTGGGTGAATACCGGGATGCCATCCAGTGCTTCTCGCAGTCGGTCAGACTTGACCCCACACACTACGAATCCTATTTCGGGCGGGGAAGCTGTTACGATGCGCTGGAAGACAACCGGAAGGCGCTGGCCGACTACAACAAGGCAATCGAGATCTGCCGGGACTATCCGGAACTCTGGTACGCGAAGGCCGATCTGCTGTATAACATGGGGAAGGTCCGGGAATCGCTGGTCAGCTACCGGATGGTCACACGCCTTGAACCGAAGAACTTCGAGGCGTGGCTGGACTACGGCGAAACGCTCTTTGAGCTGGGCTATTTCCGCCAGGCACTCAAGGCCTTTGACCAGTCCATCGAAGCCAACTCTCACTCCGCAGATGCGTTCTACCTCCGGGCAAAAGTGTTGCTGGTGCTTAACCGCACCTTCGACGCAGTGGAGTCGCTCAAGACCTCTTTCACACTCAGTCCACAGAAGCGCAAGGACTTTGAACGGGAATTTCCCGGCGTGCGGTCTATCAAAGAATTCAAGAACCTGCTGCGCAAGTAGGGCAGGAATGTTGCATGGACAGGGACCTTGCTCTGCAGATGCAGGGCGAGGTCGTTTTGTATCCGCGGGAGAACAATGGTGATGCTTGAGGGTGAGATCGTTTTGTATTCACAGGAGAGTCATGGTGATGCTTGAAGGAGCGATTGCAGACAGATATTCCCGATTGAACGCGATCCTCAAAGAAATGGAAAGTGTGGTCATCGGGTATTCCGGCGGGGTGGACAGCACACTTCTTCTCAAGGTTGCCACAACCGTGCTCGGGCCGAAGGCCCTGGCGGTGATCGGGCAATCGGAGACGTATCCCACGAAGGAATTCGAAGAGGCCGTTGCCCTGGCGCAGCAGATGGGTACCCGCTTCGAAATTGTCCGCACGGAAGAAACTGACGTCCTCAAGTTTAAAGAGAATCCTCCCGACCGGTGTTATTACTGCAAGACAGAACTCTTTTCAAAGTTGCAGGAAATCGCTGAACGGGAGAAGATCCCCTGGATTGCAGACGGAACGATTACGGACGACCTGGGCGACTTTCGGCCCGGCATGCGGGCACGCGACGAGCAAAACGTACGCTCGCCTCTTTTGGAAGCGGGACTCAGCAAGGCCGATGTGCGGGAAATTTCGCGCCACCTCGAGCTGCCGACATGGGACAAGCCTGCGTTCGCATGTCTTTCTTCACGTTTCCCGTACGGCGTTGGAATAACCCGGGAGAACCTCGTCCGTGTGGATGCAGCGGAGACATTTTTGCGTGAGCGGGGATTCAGGTTCTTCCGCGTTCGGTTCCATGATACAAGCACCGCGCGGATAGAAGTTGGCCCGCAGGAACTCCCGCGTCTCGTGGAGGAACCGCTCCGTCAGCAGCTTGTAGCATATCTGAAGAGTCTTGGCTTCACATATGTGACCGTTGATCTTCAGGGGTACCGGACGGGCTCGATGAACGAAGTGCTGTCGGAGGAGGCAAAGGCGCAGTACGTGCAGCCGGAGAAGGCAACCAAAGGATCATGAACGGCCATCCTGCTAGGGCCGGAGAACGACAGCCCAACGGCAGGTCATTGAACGAGCCGGTGACTGCTTGTCCGGGGGTGCGCGCAAAAGGAAACGACCTTCGGCGAACCAGAGTCAGCCTTCGGAAAGGGAGGGGCAGCATCCGGCTAGCCAGCTGCAGCATCGCAGAATGCGGGGACCAAAGCAAGCGACACAGACGTGACATCCCCATACATCATGCCTGACATCGTAAAGTCACCCCACCACGAGTATATCACATAGAACGCCCATGAACTTCACCGAACGCCTGCGGGCCAGCCAGAATGCCCAGAACTCCCTTGTGTGTGTCGGACTGGATCCCGACCCTCGCAAGATCCCCCAGTTTCTGCATCAGAACGAGAACCCGGTGGCGGAGTTCAACCGCCGCATCGTTGAGTCGACACATGACCTGGTGTGCGCCTACAAGATGAACCTGGCATTCTACGAAGCCCTAGGCGAAAAGGGGTGGCAGGCCCTGAGAGCGACGCTTGCGCTCATTCCGAAGAGTGTTATCACGATTGCCGACGGAAAACGCGGGGATATCGGGAATTCCTCCGAGATGTATGCCCGGTCCATTCTTGAGGATTTCAACTTTGATGCGTCAACGGTTCATCCGTACATGGGATTCGACTCCCTGCAGCCATTTGCCCGGAATGCCGAACGGGGTGTGTTTGTGCTGGCACTGACGTCGAACCCCGGTGCAAAGGACTTCCAGTATCTGAAGGTTCAGGGCAAGCCGCTCTACGAGCATGTGATCCGTCGCGTAAAGAAATGGAACACCGCAGGCAACTTCGGACTGGTTGTCGGTGCCACCAGGCCTGCTCAACTCAAGACCATCCGTGCACTTGCGCTAACTCTGCCCATCCTGATACCCGGCATCGGCGCCCAGGGCGGAGATCTCCGTAAGGCGGTGCGCTACGGCTGCGATGCTTCCGGCTTTCTTGCGCTCCTGACCGCTGCGCGGAGCGTGCTGTACGCTTCATCCGGAGAAGACTTCGCAGATGCCGCTCGTGCCGCAGCCCTCTCGCTCCGCGATGAGATCAACGTCTGCCGGGAGGAGTACTTCGTGTAGATGGCGGGTCTTCCGGAAGAGGTGCTTCGCCGAATCTGGGAAACCCGCATCAACAGCAGGACACATCTCACAACCAGCACCGGTCTGCCGCTCTGTGTCATTGAGAGCGGCGCGCTCAATGAGAATGCCGGTCCTGATTTCCTCAACGCCCTCGTCCGGATTGGCACGCGCACATTCCGGGGAGATGTCGAGATCCATGGGTCTCCGGACGCCTGGTATGCGCATCATCACAACACCGATCCGCACTACAACCGCGTTGTTCTCCACGTCGTTGAATCCTGCCCGCGGACTTCAAAGCCTGTTCGCACCAGATCACGCCGCGCCATCCCCCTTCTGATTCTGAACCGGAATTTCCCGGATCTTTCAGCCATAGCCCGGCAGATTGATCTCAGAAAGAGGGGGGGTGACGACCTGCAGCCGCGAGGCGACCGTCAACGGATGATGTGCGGCCACCGATGGAATCCGGACAACCGCGGGCGAATGCAGGGGACTCTCACACATGTGCAGGGCAACCGCGAAAACGCGCAAGGCAACCACGAGTGCATGCCGGGCAACCGCGGGGGAGTACAAGGTACTCACGCACGGGTGCAGGGCGGTCATGAATGGGCGCCGCCCGATTACCGGCTGAGGTGGTGTATCTGCAATACCATTCTTCTACGTCTGAACCGATCGAGGGATCCCCGTGCTCTCTTGAGACGCAAGGGTATGCAGCGCATTCAGAACAGAATGCAGCGTCTTGAGCACCGCCTGCAACAGATACTTGCAGAAGAAGAAGGGGTGCTCTGTGAACCCCAGGCATACTACGAAGGGCATCCCGATGAAATTCCGCTTTCACTCCCCTCATGGACACAGCGTGAGCTGAAGAGAGAGTCCGCGTGGGAACAGATCTTGTACGAAGGCTTCCTGGAGGCACTCGGGTATTCCCGGAACACAGAGGCGTTTCTCTCGCTTGCGCGCAACGTTCCCCTTTCCATGCTGCGCGGAATGGGGCTCAAAGACACGCATCGCATGATGGCCCTGTTGTTCGGCTCTGCCGGGCTGCTTCCACCGCCGCGGGGATCACGGGACAGGGAGAGCAGGCGGTATCTCCGGCGTCTGCGCGATACGTGGGGGATTCTGCAGCAAGGGGTCATGCTGCCGCGTCTTCATGCAGCCGACTGGCTTTTCTTTCGGCTCCGTCCGGCCAACTTCCCCACGGCGCGGCTGGCTGCATTCGTCTTTCTTCTTCCTGGCTTGTTTGAAGAAAGTGGATTCGCGCAGATGCGGGCAGTTGTAAAGCTACGTGCCCTTCCACCGCGCAAGCAGTTGACTCTTCTTCGATGTTTCTTCCGTGTCGAACCCGACGGATACTGGCGGCATCATCTGCACTTTCGAGGTGGAGTGTCGGGGCTTGGTGCGTCGATTGGCCGGGCGCGGGTCGATGCGATTCTGTTGAACTGCGTTCTGCCGCTTGTCATGCTGTACGGACAGATCGCCGGAGAGGCCCGTCTTGTGCGAAATGGTCGTCGACTGCTGGCTGTTCTGCCGGCCGGCCACGAGACGCGCGTGCTGGAAGGGGTGCGTCGCCTGCTGCTGCCTGAAGGAGGGCAGCGCCTGTCTGCACTCGAGCAACAAGGCGTGAAGCAATTGTGGAACGAACTTCAAACCGATCGTACCGTGCATCCGCTTTGCTCAACGCACTGAGTAAATTTACTCAACGTATTGAGTACACTGCGAGCCTCAAATCTGCCGCACATCGAGAATCCTTCGAACCCAATCTCTATCCCGGCGGACGCCTCCTAAACCGGATCACAGACACGGTTTCGCTTATTCAAAAGGGCTGCCTCGAAACTTCCGAGACAGCCCTTTCACTTTTCGAAACACCGTTCTACCGGGACACATCAATCCACCGGGCGGACCGGTCCTGGATTTACCCGCCGTGCTGGAGGACGCTCCGTGGCTGGCTAGAACGTCACACCAATCGTCACCGGAATGAGCGTGCTGGTCTCCGGATCCGTGACGATCCACATGTGCTTGACCTCCAGGAAGAGCGTGACACCTACGGACAGATCAACTCCTGCACCGATGTTCCACGCCGTCTTTGTATCGGAGGAGAATCCGGGATAAGCCTTCGTAGCAACACCTCCCTGCATCACTTTCGCTTCGTCAACGCTGAGACGGGCGAGACCGACACCGGCAGTGAGATACGGTTTGATGATCGGCAACGGAAGAATCGCCATCTTGGCGTTGAGGTTGCCGCTCCACATCGTAATGCCGCCGCCGGAGACGCTGAACTGCCCCGCGGCCGTGCCGATGATCCCCTCAAGCCCCGAACGGTACTTGTCGTTGTCTGGCGAGAAGGAAAGATAGTCACCCGACACTCTGAAGCTCACCATGGCCAGCGCGACGTCGAGGTGGATTCCTCCGCCAAACCCAGCACCATATACATCTTTCAGCGCGGTCGCTCCGTTGATCTGGGGACCCGGGATATTGGCGTTCATGAAGTTCACATGCGCGCCAAAGTTCACCGAGGGGGCCAGTCCGCCAAGGCCCTGCCCGAAAGCGGTTACTGATACCAACAGTACGATCACAAGTGCGAAGGAACGCATGGAACCTCCTGATGTGGTGAGAAATGCATGACTGTATGCTGCTTGCGTGCGGACATGTGGAATCGTCACTCAGGTCTTCTGCTGCTTCTTCTTCGCAGCGGGGAAGAGGATATTATTGAGTATCAAACGGTATCCCGGGGAATTCTTGTGCAGCGCAAGATCCGTCGGGGGATCCCCCACGGCATGTTGATAGTCCTCGGGATCATGCCCGCCATAAAATGTGAATGTCCCCCGGCCATAATTCCCATGGAGATACCGCACCTGATCCATTCCCTCCCGCTCTGCAAGTAAGACCACAGACTTTTTGATCAGATTCTTCTTGAAGTTCGTTGTCTGTCCCAGAAACCCCTTGAGCACATTCACATGGTTCTGGGTGAGCATGGTCGGCACAGGATCGAACTTCGCCGAGAATTCAAACAGCGTGAAATAGTCCGTCTCGGGATTCTGCATCGCAAGCAGATCGCTCGGCGGTTGATCAATGTCCGAATACTCGTAGCGCAACGGGTTCCGTTCCAGTGTGAAGTCAGTAAACGCGAAACACTTGGAGAAGTCGAGCCGCGACTGCGCGTCCGGATCCGGCGGATCGCCGTCGTACATGACATCACAAATGTCTGTGGCCTCGGCGGCAAGTGCGATATCATACGTATCCGTTGCCGAGCACATGGCAAACAGAAAGCCGCCGTTCGCCACGAAATCCCTGATGCCGCGGACGACAGTTTTCTTCAACTCGGACACTTTCTTGAACCCCAGCCTCGTTGCTTCCTTCTCCTGCATCACCTGCTGCTCGATGTACCAGCTCGCCCCGGCAAACGATGCATAGAACTTTCCATACTGTCCTGTAAAATCCTCATGGTGAAGGTGCAGCCAGTCATACTCATACAGCTTGCCTTCCAGGACCTCTTTGTCCCAGAGCTTGTCATATTTGATTTCCGCATACTCGAGCGCGAGCGTGACTGCATCATCCCATGGCTGGAATCCGGGGGGGACATACACAGCAACCTTGGGGGCTTTTTCCAGACGGACAACATCCATATTGTTGTCCTCCCGCTGCACCTCTGCATACAACTGTGACGCCTGTGAACCGGAAAGCTCTTCGAATCCTACTCCCCGCACGCGGCACTCAGTCGCCACGACGGGGTTGGCATCGATCAGGAATGATCCGCCGCGGTAGTTCAGGAGCCAATCGACTTCGATATTCTTTGTCAACGTCCAGTAGGCAATACCGTAGGCCTTGAGGTGATCCGTCTGCTGAAGGTCCATGGGAATGAGCAGCTTGCTCTGTCCGAATGCACCTGCGGTGGTGATGATGCAGAGGAATATGAGTAGCCATAGGTAGCCTCCAGCAGCCTGCACACCTTCGGCCACGGTCTTTCCCATACGATTGTGGAGTTGCGCAGCGCTGCTCATGATGCTGCGCAGTCGCATACACTCCTCCCTTCCGCTCTCCAGGTTGCCTCCGCACCATGCAGGCAGATGCGCATTGCCGCGCTCACCATGTATCGGCCGGATAAGAGGCTGTGCGTTCATGCTCATAGCGCCTCGCCTCTGAGAACCCGGATCCGCTGGCGCGCCTCTGTTGCCAGCACGGAGCTCGGGAACTCGACCAGCAGCCGTTCGTATGCCGCAGTGGCATCGGGGAGCCGCTGAAGTCCGAACTGCAGCACTTCGGCTTTCCTGAACAGCGTGCGGTCGGACATCCGGCACTGTTCACGCAGTTCTGTCAGCAACCGGTCGTACGTCACCACCGCCTCTGCAAACATCCCCGCATCGGTGTACAGCGACCCCACCCGCTGAAGCGCGTCCTCCACCAGCGGCACACGCGGGAACCTGGTCACCAGATCCTGAAAGAGCGCGATCGCCTCGCTGTTCTTCCGCTGACGGGCAAGGTATTCCGCCTTCCCGTATAGCGCAAGAGCCCCGGGCGCAAGGGCGGCGTTCTCCTCAAGCAGCACGTGCAGAGAAAGCGCATCATTGGCAAAATCATGCCGGGGATTCATCGAGATACTGTCCAGCATCGCCATGGCGTCGTTGATGCGGCCGTTAAAGAACGCGAGCTCCGCAAGATGCAGCCTAGCTTCATCGCTCTGGTCAGGCGTGGCCGAGGGAGTGGCCGCCACCGCAGCAAATGCTTCGGCAGCATGCAGTGTATCGGCACGGGCGACTGCAATCTCTCCCATGCGCAGGCGGACATCCGTGTGAAGCGAAGGCGTTGCGGCCGGTTCCGCCAGCACCTTCTCCAGCAATTGTTTTACCTGATCCAGATCATAGTACTGCCGGAGCTGAATCATGGCCATCTGATAGAGGGATTTCGCGGCGTATTCCGTCCGGGGATACTCCTCTGCAATCGCCGCAAAGGCCGCGAGCGGGCCCGCGTACCGGGTAGTGGATTCAGACGTGGGCCGCCCACCCGGGCGTGTCAGCCCCCGGCTGCTGTCCACGCTGACCTGGAGCTCCTTGGCGGCACACGCCGCCCCATACCGCGCCTGAGGCAGACGCTGGGATGGAAGCTGATACCGCAGAGCCTCCTGGTACGCCGATGCCGCTACGTCGTATGCCCGTTCGCGGAAAACCCGGTCGGCAAAACCGAGAATCGCAACACCATTCGCCCGGCTGAGCTGGTCGATCTGCCGGTAGATGTCGAACGCTTGCGGGAACTCCTTTCCCTCCAGATACAGCCACCCGAGCAATTCGTACAAGCGGAGATCGTCGGGGCGGGAATCCAGAGAAGTGCGAACCGTCGCAATCGCGGCGGATCTTCCATCTTTCTTCCAGCTGAATGCGGCCATGCGGTTCTGTACAAAGCCCAGTTGAGCGGGGTTCTGCTGAAGCCACCGTAGGTATTCCCCTGTGGCCCCGGCATAATCCATCGTCGCCGCAAGGAGCTGCGCAAGCTCCATGCTGAAGAGCGAGGGATCGTCAGAACGGGTCCGGCCTTTACGGTAGACATCCGCCGCACGATCCAGGAGCCGGTTTTCAATCAGCACACTTGCTACAACCCTGTAGGTCTGCACGTTTCCGGGATCGAGCGTTATTGTACGATCCCAGATCTCCATCGCCTCTTGTTCCCGCCCGGCGCGATAGTATGCCGTGCCGAGCATTGCGTGAAGAGGGATGTCGGTGGGAAGACCTTCGAGACGGGCCTTGATGACCGCAATGGCTTCATCGTAACGCTTGAGCTGCATCGCCATGCGGTGAACGCCATCGAAAAAGACGTAATTCTGCGGTTCACGTGTAATGAGTTCGCGGTACAGTTCCAGAGCCCGGTCAAACTCACCCGACTGCTCAAATCCCTGCGCGAGACGAAACTTTGCCTGCGCGTCGGGCGTTTGAGAACGTGTGCCTGCAGTGGAAAAAACCAGCAGAAGCACGCAAAATGTAACAGTAGACGTACGCATACGAGGGAAATGTAGCTTGCTTCGGCTTGATATACAAGCACCGTTTGCGTACCTTGGTCGTATTCTCGGAGTGCTGTGAAACGTATTACCAACATCGCCATTCTGGGTTCCACCGGTTCTATCGGCCGCAGCAGCCTGGATGTCATTGAGGCGCTGCCGGACCGATTCCGCATTACCTACCTGACCGCCCACCGGAACATCGACCTTCTCAGCGAACAAACACGCCGGTTCCAGCCGCATGGCGTTGTCGTTCGCGACGAGGCCCATGCACAACGGCTGCGATCACAGGTGAACAGCAGCACCGAGGTGCTCTCGGGCGAGGATGCCCTGCTGGACATTGTCTCACGCCCGGACGTGGACCTTGTGATCAGTGCACTTGTGGGATTTGCCGGATTGCGTCCCACCCTGCGCGCCATCGAAGCCGGCAAGGACATCGCACTTGCCAACAAAGAGACCCTCGTCGTTGGCGGGGCGCTAATCATGGAGAAGGTGCGTGCGCATGGCGTGCACCTGCTCCCGATCGACAGTGAACACAGCGCGATCCTGCAGTGCCTGCAGGGGGAAGACATCCGGAGTGTCGGCCGGCTGATCCTTACCGCATCCGGCGGGCCGTTTCTCAACCTCTCTCATGAAGAGATCTGCCGGGTGACGCCCGGACAGGCGCTGAAGCATCCGACCTGGTCCATGGGGAGCAAGATCACCATCGACTCGGCCACGCTGATGAACAAGGGACTCGAGGTCATCGAAGCCCACTGGCTCTTCGGTCTGCCGTCCGACCGGATCGAAGTGATCGTCCACCCTCAATCCATCATTCATTCCATGGTGGAATTTGTAGACGGGTCCGTGAAGGCACAGCTCGGGATTCCGGACATGAAACTGCCTATTCAGTATGCACTGACCTATCCTGAACGGCCCCCGTCCATGTTCAAGCGGGTGGATTTCTCGGAAATTGCCCGGCTGACATTTCAGAAGCCCGATATGGAGCGCTTCCCCTGCCTTTCCCTGGCGTACCGTGTGTTGCAGGAAGGCGGCACAGCTCCGGCCGTGCTGAATGCGGCCAATGAGGCCGCCGTGCAGTTGTTTCTCGAAGAGCGCATCCCCTTCACAGGCATACCGGAGATGATCGCCGATGCTCTGGATGCAATCCCCGCGGAATCGGAACTGACGCTCGACGCCATACTCCGCGCAGATCGCGATGCGCGCACATTCGTTGCACATCACACTGTTCTTCACACTCATTGACGGATGGTTTGCTCATGGAGTTTATAGAAACAGTCCTGTATTTCATCATCACACTCGGTGTTCTGGTGTTCGTGCATGAATTCGGCCATTTTATCACGGCAAAACTGTCCGGGATGAGGGTCGACCGGTTTTCCATCGGATTTCCGCCCAGGGCATTCGGGAAGCAGATAGGCGAGACCGACTACTGTGTCTCGTGGATCCCCATCGGCGGTTACGTAAAGATTGCCGGTATGATCGATGAAAGTTTCGACACAGACTATCTCGCGAAGCCCGCGGAACCGTATGAATTCCGGGCAAAACCAGTCTGGCAAAAGATGTTGGTGATTTCTGGCGGGGTCATCATGAACATCCTGCTGGCGATCGTGATCTTCTGGGGCATCAACTATGTGCAGGGAAAGGTCATCCGCGAAACGACCGAGATCGGCATCGTGGTCGAAGGAAGCCCGGCACAGAAGGGCGGACTGCTGGCAGGCGACCGGGTGCTGCGGATCAACACCGTTCCGGTCACCCACTGGGATGAAATTCGGAACGCCGTGTACATTGACCAGGTTGGCGAAGACCTCGTTTTTACCGTCCAGCGCGGAACCCGGGAAGTAGACCTTACGTTTCCGCGCACTGCAATCCCTGAATCCAATGACGTTGATTTTGGCATCATTCCGACCCATACGGAAATCCTTGTAAGCACCGTGCAGTCGGGGATGCCTGCCGATGTGCTCGGTCTTAAGCCCGGCGACGTGTTGACCTCGCTGAACGGCACTCCGCTTGTCACGGATGTTCAGGTGAAAGGACTCATTCAGAATAATCCAGGGAAACCCATCGCAATAGAATGGCGCCGAGAGGGCACCGCTATGAGCGGCACGGTGACTCCGACCGGCGACGGGCGCATAGGTATTGGATTTGGGCTGCGCTATAACGGTCCGACACGCAAAGTGGAGTATTCTCTTTTTGAGGCGCTCCGCCGCGCGTTGTCCGATGTTGTGGATGTGAGCGTGTTGTTCGTGAAGCAGGTCTGGCAGATCATCACGGGCAAAGTTGCGTTCGCGCAATCCGTCGGCGGTCCGATCCGGATCGCACAGATGGCAACGCAGACGGCCGAAATGGGAATCCTCACCTATCTGGGATTCATGGCACTGCTGAGCATGAGTCTGGCAATTCTCAACTTCCTTCCTTTCCCCGCATTGGATGGCGGTCATATGGTCTTTCTGATCTACGAGGCGATCTTCCGGCGTGAGGTTCCTGTGAAAGTCCGCCTGGTTCTCCAGAAAGCCGGTTTTGTGCTGCTGCTCGCATTCATGGCCTTTGTGCTGTACAACGACATACGGCAATTCTGACCGGCAGGCAGTTCTGACGAGCAGGATGTTCTGATCAACAGACAGTTCGCGCCGCAGGGCGTTCTGATTGACAGAGAGTTCTGTGCAGCAGGGTGTTTTGACCGGCAATCAGTTCTGTGCAGCAGGCGATTCGTACTGGCACAATGCGGAGTTTGCAACACACCCACCAATTTGTTATACTGCCTTATATTCTGCAGTTCTTCCACTTATTCACGGGGCGATCCCATGAGAGTACCCTTTCTCCTCATCGCCATCGTCGTTACGCTCATGCAGGCGGCGTTTGCGCAGGCGCCTGTCATCGAGATCACCACGGCTACCGCACCGGTTAACGTCCTCACCATCCAGGATGTCGATTTCATCAATGCACGGACACCCAAATGGCTTTTCACGATTGATCTGAGAACCCGCGCGGGGGTTGCCGGCACACCCACCAGTGTGAATGCAACGATGCAGATCGTGCTGGATGTTGCGCTGTCCACGGGAGAGTCCTTCTCCTCCATGTTTGTCTATGAAACCGTGCCTTTTGAAATCAAAGGATCGCGTGCGTTCACCAATCTGGACCTGACGAGTCCTTCTATCAAGAGGTCATATATCCTGGATCAAACCGGGAAAAAGAGGCTGGAGCAGCTTGCTCTGCCGACCGGGTTTGTCCCTGCCGGGGTGTACACATTCTCCATCGCTGTTGAGACACCGCAATTCCGGCAGACTGCACGCGCGAAATTCAGCTTTGTGTTGACCAACCCCTCGCGTGTCGAATTGGTATTCCCTCTTCATGGAGACCGGGGAGTCGGAGAATTCCCGTTGTTCCAGTGGACATTCGACGGACCCCGTTCACGCATTTCGATCTATGAATCCTTGCCAAACCAGGCCTCCCTGGAAGAAGCCACGAGCGGTGTTCCCCATGTCGCGTCAGAAGTGAACGGCACCTCATTTCTCTATCCCTCGGCCGGCGTGCGGCCTCTGGAGCCAGGCAAGACGTATGTCTGGTTTGTTGAAGGGCTATTCGGCAGCACGGGATCTCCGGGAGGCTCCATCAAGAGCAATCTCCGTTCGTTTACGGTAGCAGCAGGAGGCACCAATGCCGCCCTCGAGAGCCTTCTCGCCGATCTGGAAAAGGCGCTCGGACCTTCACACAAGGCAACGTTCGATCGCATCCGCGCGAACCTGCTCTCGCCGACCGGTCAACTGACCCTGGACGGAAAGAGTATTACCGTCAACGAGCTGGTGGAACTGATCAACAAGTTCCGCGCGAATCCGGACGGCGTTATCGCGACCGATCTTGAATAGTCTCTCCTCGTGGAGTGCATAATGAAACGATTCAGTGTACCTCTTGTCCTGTTCCTGACCGTGCTCCTCTCCGCACCGGGCGCTGTGGGCGCTCCTCCCCCGGCCGGACCCGCCGTAGCATTGCTGAGCAAAGTCATTCTCGAGGTTGTCCGGAAGGAAGCCGGAAAGAACTGGGAGAAGGCCGTCCGCGGTCAGACCCTTGCATCGGGGGACATGCTGCGCACCGGTCCCGGCGCCCTGGCCATCATCAAGTTCAAAGACAACAGCCTCGTCCGGCTTCGAGAAAAATCCGAACTGACCGTGACAGGAAAGCAGACGGGCAATTCGCTCTCAAAATCCGTCGAAATCACAACGGGCGTAGTCGGTTTCAATGTGCAGAAACAGCGGGCCGGCGAAGAATTCCGGTTCACGTCCCCGACTTCGGTCGCATCAATCCGGGGAACGGCAGGGATGCTGAACAGCACGCCGGGTGCGGATACGCTCACGGTGACAGATGGTACGGTCATGCTTTCGAACAAACGCTCTTCCCGGACTGTCGATGTCTCCTCCGGATTCACCGGCATATCCAACGGCGATGGGACTCTGCAAGTCCGTCCGTCCACGCCCAGAGAGCAACGTTCGGCACTCGAGGCGTTGCGCGATGACCAGCGTAAACGGCTGGAGATTGAGTTGCGCGATCCTCAGGGAAAGACGAACCGTCTCAAGATCGAGTATAACGAATAAGACCCGGGTTATTCTTCCTGCATGATTCTTCGATCACTCTATGCCGCCGGGTGCCTTCTCCTCCTCCCGGCGGCAACCTTTGCCCAGCTCGCTCTCTCGGTGGTCTCGGCCTCTCCGGGTGAAGCGCCTGTCCGCAAACCCCTTACGCTCACCGTTGAGCTCAAGCAGGGCCATCGGGCGGTGGGAGTGCAGCTGGTGTACCGGTCCTTCGGGACGTCAACCTACCGCAAGGCGGAGATGGATCTCCGCGGAAACACCGCGCGCTATACTATTCCCGCTGACTTTGCACGACCTCCTTTCCTCGAGTACTATCTTATCCTGACCGATGCCGCCGGCAAACGGGAATCCTCTCCTCCCAATGCAGGCGGAGATCCGGTCACGAACCCTCCGCCGCAGCCGGCCAGGATCAGCATACAGGAGGAAGAGGATCAGCAGATTCTCTTTCTGAGCCCTGAGCCCGGCGCGAGCCTGAATACGGAAGACGTGCTTGTTTCGATCTCCCTGCTCCGGGCGGATACCGGCATCGTGCGGAAAGCCACTCAGATCAAGATCGATGATGTGAATGTCACTGCCGGCGCCGTGTTCAGCGATGATATGATCGTCTACATCCCGGAGAACAACGGACTCGTGCTTGCGCCGGGTCCGCACACGGTGAAGGTCGGCATCTTCAACCGGAAAGGCCAGCTCCGCGGATCGTCGGAGATGACCTTCATTGTCCGCCGCACGGGAATGGATCTCACCGCAGCTGCAACACCTGCACGTGGATTTGACTATTCGCTGAACGTGAATGTCGAATCACGGCACGAGCAGATTCAGCAGGAGGGAACCTGGTACAACCGGGTGGGAGCCAATTTCCGGGGAAAGACCGGCATACTCGGGTTGACGTCAAACCTCTTCCTGACCTCCGATGAACGCGGTGACCGTCAGCCACAGCACCGGTTCTTTGCAGGAGTCGAAACACCATGGATACAAGCCGGCTACGGAGACCACTATCCTGCCTTTCCGGAGCTGATCATCAGCGGAAAGCGGGTACGCGGACTTCAGGCTTCTGCCCGCTACGGCATCATCGGTCTCGATCTCACCCTCGGTCAGATCACGCGCAACGTCGAGGGAAAGCTTGCTCATGTGTTTCCGAAAGACAGCTTCGTTGTGGAGTTCCAGCGCGATTCCACTGCTTCGTTCGGGCAGGTGGATTCAACAACGTGGGGGAAATTCGGGTACGGTACCTACGCGCGCGATCTCTTCGCCATCCGTCCCAGTATCGGCGACCGCGAGACATGGGAAGTGGGTTTTTCGTGGCTGAGCTCCGGTGATGACCTCGGCTCCATCCGCTATGGCATCAGTCCCAAAGAGAACATCGTTCTGGGAACAGATTTCATGGCACGCTTCGATCAGAGCCGCATTGAGCTCAGCGGTCAGGCGGCGGTGAGCGCATATAACAGCGACATATCATCGGGCACGTTCTCGGATGCGTATATCGATTCGGTGTACACATCCGGCGCCAAAGGAATCAAGGAGGCCCGCGACTATCTGAAGAACTACATTACCGTCAACGACAACTTCCGTCCTCTCGGTCTGGACGGACTTCCGACGGTTGCCTGGGAGTTCGGTCTGGGCCTGAACTATTTCGACAACGCGCTCAAATTTACCTATCTGTTCCGGGGCAACGACTATACCTCATTCGGACAGTCGTTCCTCCAGACGGACATCCGCGGCTTCTCGATTGTCGACAGGGCACGGATCATCGATAACCGGGTGTTTCTCACATTGGGATATGAACGGTTGCAGGACAACACCGCTGCCACCAAAGTCGGAACCACTGTGTACAACACAATGAACATCGCCGCGACCTATCTCCCGCGGCACGATGCTCCCACAATCACTCTTGGCTTCTCGCGGTACGCCAATGACAACGGTCTTGCCGTGACCGGCCGTGACAGCCTGTCGGCGATCAATGACGCCACCAACCGCGTGTATCTGCAGAGCACCTATGACTTCCTGTGGGGCGCACGGCATACCGCCTCGCTTAACTTCGCCGTATCCAACCGGGCCGACGAATCCCTGCGGCAATATGACGTCCGGAATGTCACCGCTGAACTTGGCGTGACCACGTTGTACAA
>Ga0316601_100000202_pt1 | contig 23684 bp, 18 predicted proteins | sample OWC_soil_day5_no_FD_207663 | JGI IMG/M metagenome (GOLD analysis project Ga0316601, IMG submission 207663) | Wetland soil microbial communities from Old Woman Creek delta, Ohio, United States - OWC_soil_day5_noCT | ecosystem: Environmental > Terrestrial > Soil > Wetlands | place: USA: Ohio... | reverse complement strand
TAGCACTGGTTGTGGCTGGATCCAATGCTGAGGTAGCCTCATCACACAAAATAATTTTTGGTTCTAAAGCTAAAGCTCTTGCTATTGCAACCCTTTGCTTTTGCCCTCCACTAAGCTCCTTTGGCATACTAAAAAGCTTATCTTCTAATCCCACTAAGGTCACAAGCTCCTTTACCTTAAGCTCAATATATTTCTTATCTTTTCCCCAAACTTGAAGAGGGAGAGCCACATTATCATAAACATTTTTAGAATTCATTAAATTAAAATTCTGAAAGATCATGCCTATATCTCTGCGAAGAACCCTTATATCCTGAGAATTTAAAGCAGACAGCTCTTTCCCCATAACTTTAACACTTCCACTATCAAACTTTTCTAACCTATTTAAACATCTTATTAGTGTGGATTTTCCTGCACCACTATGTCCAACTATACCAAAAACATCTCCCTCTTCAATATGAAGATTCACATTATTTAAAACCTTACTCAAGCCAAAGCTTTTACACAAATTTTCCACATATATCATCTATATCCCTCTCCTTCATCTCACAGCAATTATTAACTTCCTTAGAAATAAAAATAAAGCTCGAGGATAAACTCGAGCTTTCATTGCTATCATCCACCCTCATCTTTCGGTATACACCGCAGGAATTAGCACCAGTGTATTATTAATATATTAATAATACTGGTTGCTGGGTTTCATAGGGCCAGTCCCTCCACCGCTCTTGATAAGTAAAGAATATTAAATTTTATTATTCACAAAATTGAATCATTGAATTGATTATAAATTCATTTTTATATGTTGTCAATAGATTTTCTAAACTTTTTTAAAGTTTTCTGATTTTTTTCAAAGGTTATTTTATCACTATCCCTTATGCTTCATAAGTTCTTTTATATTCTCAGTAGCATCTACTAAGGGCTTTATAGATTTATCACAATTAATATAGTCTATTACATTAGCTAAAAACTCTGACATATCTACTTCTTTAAACCATTTTGCCTCTCTAATCTCTTCCGGTTTGTAGGTTAAATTTGTTGAATAAACTTTATCAATTAAGCCTTGTTCATATAACTCATTAAACTTCCTACTACCTTCTGTAAATAAAGCAAAGGTTGTAGCTACATATATTCTCCTAGCTTTTCTATGCTTCAATTCCTTAACAATATCAATTATAGATTCTCCCGAAGAAATCATGTCATCAACAACTAAAACATCCATTCCTTCAACATCTTTTCCCATATACTCATGCTGTACTATAGGATTTTTTCCTGCAACAATTTTAGAATAATCACGCCTTTTATAAAAGAGTCCAATATCCAGTCCTAGTACACTAGAATAGTAAATAGCTCTATCCATTGCACCAGTATCAGGACTTATTACTATCATATTTGTCTTATCTATTGCTAAGTCTTTTTCTTCTTTAATAAAAGTTTTAACAATCTCAAAGGTAGGATATAAATTCTCAAAGGATATTAACGGTATTGCATTTTGAACATTAGGGTCATGAACGTCAAAGGTTAAAATATCCTCTACTCCTAGTCTTTCTAGCTCTTGCAGTGCCATTGCACAATCTAATGATTCCCTGCCCTTTCTTCTATGCTGTCTTCCTGCATAAAGTAACGGCATTATTACTGTTACCCTTCTAGCTCTACCTCCTAAGGCAGACACAACTCTTTTAATATCTTGAAAGTGCTCATCTGGTCCCTTATGATTTGTAAAGCCGTACATCTCATATGTACAGTTATAGTTTCCAACGTCACAAAGTATGTATATATCCTTTCCTCTTACAGTTTCCTCAAGTTTAACCTTACCTTCACCATTTGAAAACCTTATTTCCTCAGTAGGAATAAGGAATGTAGAATTATTACCACTATTAGCTTCTCTTTTCTTTTTCAGAAAAGAATCTATTTTATTGCCTAACTCGCTGCAGCTTTCTAGAGTTATAATTCCTAACTGTCCATAAGGTATCGAATTTGTTGATTCTTGGCACATAATAATACCCCTTTCTTACGTTCATCTTTTACACCTATTAAGTTTATCATATGTAATAGTAATTTAACAAATAGAAATATGTACTAGAACAAAAGTGGCTTACGCCACTTTGTCTGTACCCTTATTCCCTGCTGAAGAGCTGCAGTATTTCTTCCTTTGACAATTTACTAAATAGATTACTATTTTTTAGCTCACCTGTAATAATACTATTTATTAACTCCTTTTTATCTTCCTGCAATAAAATAATTTTTTCTTCTATAGTACCCTTTGCTACTAATTTTATAACTTCTACTACATTTCTTTGACCAATTCTATGGGCTCTATCAGTGGCTTGATCTTCCACAGCTGGATTCCACCAAGGATCAAAATGGATAACTAAGTTTGCTGAGGTTAAATTCAATCCTGTTCCCCCTGCCTTTAAGGAGATTAAAAACACTTTTACATCATCTCCCTTATTAAACTCGTTAACCATTTTAATTCTATCTTTCGATTTTGTAGCTCCATCTAAATAAAGGTATTTAACCCCTTCTTCCATTAAATTTTGTCCTATGTTCTGTAATACGGAAGTAAATTGAGAAAATAACAATACCTTTCCATCAGAATCTATATGGTCTTTAATTAAATTAATTGCAATATTAAGTTTTCCACTTCCACCTTCATACTCATCTATTATAAGAGAAGGGTCCAAACAAATTTGTCTAAGCTTAGTTAAATATGAAAAGACCTCTATTTTGCCATTAAAATTACTATTCATTTTCTCTTTTACAGTTTTTATATAGGACTTATACACAGATTTTTGAGCTTGAGTCATTTCAACTAAAAACTTCTTTTCAATTTTATCTGGCAATTCTTTCATTACTTCTTTTTTGGTCCTTCTTAAAACAAAAGGTTTTATTAATAGCTTAAGTTCTTCAAAATTCTCTTCCCTTCTATTAATAAACTTTTCCTCAAATACTCTCTTTGAATACAAATAGCCAGGCATAATAAAATCAAATATAGACCAAAGCTCTGTTAAGTTATTTTCTACAGGAGTACCTGTTAAAGCAAACTTTGCCTCTGCCTTAACCTCCTTTATTACTTTCGTATTTTTAGCCAACGAATTCTTTATATTTTGTCCTTCATCTATTATACAATAATCAAAAATAGTATTTTCATATTGCTCAATATCCATCCTTAAGGTTCCGTAAGTAGTTAAAATCACATCATATTCATTTAGGTCATCTATTAATTTATATCTCTCAGCCTTTTCTCCATGTACAATTACCACTTTTAAGCTTGGAGCAAACCTTTCAAATTCATCCTTCCAATTATAAATTAAGGATGTTGGAGTAACAATAATAGTTTTTTTATTTTCCTCTGATAAAAGAAAAGTTATTGTTTGAATAGTTTTACCTAGTCCCATTTCATCTGCTAATATTCCCCCAAAACCTAAATGACTCAAACCTTTAAACCATTTAAATCCACTTATTTGATACTCCCTAAGTACACCCTTTAAACCCTTAGGCAAAAATATATCCCTATTGTTTATATTACTTAACTTATCTTCTATGTCCCTTAAAATCTCGCTGCCCTTAATAAAACTAATATCCTTACTTTTTATATTTTCATTTAAATATAAGGCTTTGTTTTTTTCTATTTGTACTAAGCCCTTTTCTAAATTTTCGTCTATGTTCATTATTTCTAGTATATTAAAAAAGTTTCTTATACCATCATCTTCAAAATCTATAAACCCTTTATCCTTTAATTTGTAGAATCTATTCTTCTCCTTATAAGCTGTAAATAAACTATTTAACTCCCTATTATCAATCCCCTCAATATGATAAGAGAAATCATAACAATTATCTTTTTCATAAAAAGCAGCTTCAATCAAAGAGGAATTATACACTTTCATTTCCTGAAACCCCTTACCGAAAGTAACTATTCCTAATGCATGTATGTTCCTGCCCTTTCCACTTAGTATGTCAAACAGCTCCTCATCTCCACCTATAAACAAAAACCTTCCATTACTTTTTATAAACCTGCAATTTTCTATTTCCATAAGTATCTTATCTTCTTTTTTATAATCACTTATAAAATTTTCTTTTCTTCTATCAGTTTGTAGAATATCAATTTTATCACTACCGTAATTCACTTTTACATCACAATAAATATTATTTTCTATTTTATAAAGATAAAATTCAGGTTTCATAAATTTTGATGCATAAGTTTTCACATTTTCACTAAGGTTTATGTCTTTTGAAATGCCTCTTATTAAAGAAGTAATCTTATTATAGTTTGATATATCTTTATGAAATAAAATTTCGCCATCTTTTTTTAGCTTGTCACATATAGTAAGGTACTTCTTAACTTGATTTTCTGATGGCAGGTAAAGCTGCCAATTAAACAGATACACATCATTTTTAGAATTTAAGGAGATTGGAAACTGTTTATGGGTTGTTAATACTAGGTACTCATCCCTAATCTTCAAAGTAAAGGTTAGTGGCAAATCCTTATGTAATATAGTTGTTGCAAATTCTAGATGTTCATATTTAAACTTAAGTTTCTCTCCACTAACGCCTTCTAAAAAAGACTTTAAATCATTAGGATGAATTTTTATCTTTTCACCGCCTATTCCCATCTGTCCTTCATAATATATATTATTTTCTAAGGTTTTACGAGCAAGCCTTATAGTCTTATTTCCTTCCTGTTTATTTACATTATCCTGCCCTTCCTTCTCTTGGTTTCCCTCACCTTTAGAAGCATTTTTAGATGATAATGCAAAAAACTTATATGCTGTACCGATTAAATGGCTGCACATAAATAAATATCCATTTGTTGAAAGCTCCTTAAAATCATCACAAGTACATTTTACTCCGGATAATTTCTTATTTGATAAATCAATTTTTATATGTGTATTAAATTCTTTTGATTTCATTTCATTATTTACCGAGCCATAAATATGATAAATATCCCCTAGCTTCTTACCTTTAATATTAGTAATTAATCCGTTCTTAAAGGCTTTTTCTCCCTCTTTACGCATCAAATCAGAAGATGAATTAAGTATTATATTTTCTAATTCTTTTAATCTCAAGAAATCACCCACTTTTCTTAGTAAAAATACTGTAATTGCTTATTAATTTATTCTCCTATGAAAGTTGGCAAATACACCGCCCATTTATCTGTTACCCGTCCTCCAGCTCTTGTATAAATACCAGCGAAGCTATCACCAGTAATATAGGCTCCAATTATTGGATATAACACTTCCCTGCTGGAAGAGGTGGTGCTATAAATATCTAAATTAACAGTTTGCACATCAATTCTTTCTTGGAAAATGTATTTATTTTTGCTATCAAATACAGGTTCATTTAAGCTAAAGGTAACCTCCTCACCTTCTCTTCCAAAAAAAGGCTTTATGCAATAATCTTCACTTTTTAATGCCTTTGCCTTTAACGCTGTTTTAGGTATGTATTTCTTAATAACTTCATTCTCTTTATTGGTGAAAAAACCTTGAGTAAACAGTGCCCAAATCACAGTAAAAAAGGCTTTACTCTGATTTATAAAGGTATCTGGGGAGTTAATGCTCAGTGTTTCATTTTTTAAAGCATCAACTACTCCCTCAAAATAAGAATCCTCATGAAACCAATCTAAAGGATAATATCTATAAATTGCATCTAGTGGAGTATTATATAAATATAACTTATTGTTTTTAGCTTCTAAGGCAGAAATCTCACCTAAGATAAATTTATAAGGCAACTCTTTTACTGAATCTAAAATTGTTGTTGTGTTATACCAATCCTCATAATGGTTACCACTTACAAAACCTACAGTTTTTATTTCTCTATATCTTTTAAAATCCTCAATAATCACTTTAAAGCTTTCTCTAATATTTTCATTAAGTTTATCATTGGGATTTATATAAGGAATATTACACTTTTCTTTTATTATTTTATTTAAAGCTATAGCCTCTATTAATCCTGCAGGTGTCTCTGAATTAAATTCTAACAACTTAAGCTGTCCTTCCGTATCAATTACCCAATCTAATCTTCCTACAAAGGTTAAATAATTTGTGAAACTACAGCAGACAGTTTCTATTAAACCTTCATCAATACCTAATATTGGGCAAATCAATTTACTATTTCCTTGAATAAATCTAGTAGTTTTCTTTATTATTTCACCAATCACTGTTGAAGCTTCTGCTAATTCCTTATAAATAGCCTTATCTAATACCATGCCCTGAAGTGAAAAAGCTTCTCTATTATTTGTATATGGTCCTGTATATCCATAGTTAAAGCAAGCTTCATCTTTTATACTTACCCACTTGTCAAATCTATTGTCCCCACCAAAATCTTTAATTTCTATACTTTTATCTCTTATTCCAATTGGACTAATCCAAACCCTATTATCTTCCGTTAGATAATCCCTACTCCACCTAGTACATATAGAAGTAAACTCACCTAAAGTAAGGTATATTCCAAAATTGCAGAATGCTTCAAATTCTCTATATTTACCCTCATGAAATTTATAAACCACCTCTTTTTTAATGGCACAAAATTCTTGAATTATATGTAGTTTGTCGCTATCCCTTACAAATTGAATTACTTTTATCCATTCCTCTATGCTGCTCATTTTACCAATATAAACTTCTTCGCTATATCTTCCATATATAGCTTTAACAACATATTTATCTTTATTTTTTATTAATTCCTGAACCCACTTCTCTTCAAAAATCACAGTATAAGGTATTGTAGCTTTAATAGCTGTTCTTTCCTCTTCAGTTATAAATTCTGAATTACTGTTAACTAGTTCCCATAAATATGCAAATAAACTTTTAACCTGACCTATAATAGCCCTTGGATCATTAATAATTAAAAGCTTTCCCTCTTTAAATAGTTTTAACATATGATCAAACTGTTCTATATCATGTAAAAACTCAGTAGGATACTGCCTTAGCACTACATCCACCTTTTTATCGAAAACCCAAACTTCCTCATCTTTCACCTGGAAATTCTCTGGACATGCAATTATGAATTCATATCCATCATCCTTAAGGAGTTCCATATATAGGTGTGCTAAATGGGTTTCCTCATAATGATAAGAAGATACCAATATAGCAGTGGTAATCTTCTTTTCTATAGTATCCATATTATTTTTTCTCTTTAAAAAATCCCTACAAAGTTTTTCAAAAGCTTTTTTGAATTTTGGAACAAACTCTTTGTTCGGATTATTTTTAGGCTCCATTAAGGTACAGGTAATATTCTCTCTTTGTGCACAAGGCTTATCATAGTTAAATTCACTAAAGAATACTCCTCCACCCTCTCTTTGAAAAGCATCGTATCTGCACCAGAAAAATGGCAGCAAAGGAGTTTCTAAGGCTATAATATTATCTTTCAATGGAAAGTCTCCCATTTCAAAAGGTGCTTCTTTTTCCAGCGTGGTCTTAAGGATAATTCTATTAACTAGCTTATCTAGTACTTCTCCTGCCCAAACCATAATGTCAAAATCTTTTTTATCTAAATAAAAAGGGAAGGGAGAAAATATTTCATCCTCCCTTTTAGAACTAATCATATAATAATCAAATAATAATTTTTCAGTTAAAGCACGCTGTTTCTCGTACATATTTAACCTCCTATAGACCTGCTGCTTGAATATCCGCTCTTGCTAAATGAAGAACTTGATGATGATTTAAACCAGGACTTGCTGCCGCTAGAAGAAGAACTGCTGCTGTGAAAGAAAATGCCGTGCACTCCTCCGCTATTGCCTTCTTCATCGTCATCATCACAAGAGGAAAGAGCAATACCAAAGGTAAGTATAACTATTACAGCGCACACTATAAGAGTAGTTCTTGATCTTCTTTTTTTTCTCTCGTCCATATCATCAAGCTTATACCTAGGAATATTATTATTATTGCCCAAATTTTCATCCCCCTAAATTTTCTTTAATAATTTTCATACCACTATCTTCAAGATATCGAAGATAAACATCCATATCCTCTTTTACTTCATCCTTATAAAGGTAAATACATTTAGTAATCTCAAGCCATTGAAGCATTTCGTAAGAAGGCAGATCCTCATCTGTCAGTTCATACTGATTATTAAAAAACCTCTTATAGTCATCCTTCTCATAATTACTATATCTGTTGCTATCTAAAATAAAGGAATAGGTTAAAATCTCCTTATTTTCTATCAATTCTCCGTATCCTAATAACCCATTAATATAATCTTTATCCCCTACTAATCCATATGGATGAAGTATATTATTAAAAGTTATTACTGGTTTAACTTTTTTATTCTTTTGAATTAAGCAACCACTTTTCATTCCTTCCAAAGCAGGAAAATCAAAAAAATACAGAGTATTCTTTGATAAATATTTATCTACAATTTGCTCAATCTCTATAGATAAGTTATCCTCCTCTATTGGAACTTGGCTTAGTAAAAAATCCGGGTACTGCTTTAAAGACACAAAATTTGTAGACCTCACAAAGCATTGAAAATAATAAGTTCCCTCAAACCATTTAGAGTAAATGTCATATAAGTTTATTGTACTTAATCTTTTTTCCATTTAATTATCCCTAATAAACCACTGCAAATAATTTATCTAAAACTAAAATTTGAGTGTACCCATTTTCATCTGCAAGCTCAATAAATCTTGAATTTTTTTCAAGGACAGTACCATTTATAACTGCATCTGGCTTCTCTTCTAACCAAGAACTAAAACATGTATAAATGTAAATTTCCCTCATTTTATTCTCCCCTTTTTTTCTTTCTAAAATAATTTTATCACCATTTATAGTATAAATACAAACAATTTTAAATTTAGAATGTAGAATGTAAAATGAAGTTAGAAATTCCTTTGGAATTTCTAAAATAATAAAAAACTCCCTTGGAGTTTTTTCCTTCATTTTAAATTTCAATTTTTTAATTTTACATTTAATGTTATTCACAAATTTAGGATTATATTATCTTCTGTAGAATAAAAAGCACCCCCGCTTTTTTATGCGGGGGGTATTATTTACATTATTGCTCTTCCTGGAATAATAAGCTTTTGGCCATTTCTTAGACCATTCATATCATCAAGCTCATTAACTTTTGTTAAATCTTCTACTGTTGTAAAATATCTCTTAGCTATCTTCCAAAGGGTATCACCAGATTGAACTACATAAATAGTAACACTAGCTTTCTTTTTAGGAAGCTCTCCTTCAACAGGAAGCATATCTACTAAGAATTCTTTATTTGTAATATAATTAACCCTAGCAGAAACACTAACTATGCCCTTAACTGCAATGTTGTTACCCTCTAGCACTGCTTCAATACTTTCTAAGCAGGCTTTAGCTACACATTGCATATCTATCTTTGAACCTGGAATTTCTATAGCAGCACTGAAAGGTATCTCTTCATTTACCACATTAAGGAATCTCTCATTATCAACTTTATATATTACTTCTACATTAAGTAGTCCATCTACTATAACCTTATCCTCTACTATCTTCTTATCTGTTATACATACTTTTCCTGCGCCCATTACAACTTCTATGGGCTTTGGCATATCAGGAACTATTTCGATATTGCCTTTTACTATACTTTCACAGTTGTTATGTCCATGCATTACGTTCAAATCATAATTTTTCTTGGACATTTCAAGCATCATAGCTGGTGAATATGCATCTTCTATCATATCCATTTCATTTTTGCTCATAACCTTTGTATTTGCTTTTATAACAGCTTCTAAATCAACTATTCTATTTTCACCTAAGTCATCTTCCTTAATATCTACTTGCATAGCATCAACTCTAAAATCACTTAAGCTATCCATAGTTGGATCAACGCCGTCTATATCAGATTCTTTGCTTACAAATACATCATCTTCTACGAAAGCGACATCTTTACTGTCCTTTCCTTTATATAACAATTCCACACGAGCAAATGCTGATGCTTGTATTTTTCCTTCATAAACTCTAACTTCTTTTTTATGAAGAATTATATCACATTTAATAACTGCCCCAATTTGTGGCTTATCTTTTGGAATCTCAATATGACTCTTAGCAATAAGATCATGATCTACTGAGCCAACAATTTTATCTATAGTCCCTGGATTCTTTAAAAGCTGCATATCTTGAATACCAATCACATCTTTAACTATCTGGAACTCATAGTTTTTATAAACCTCGCATTTTAGTTTGATTATGCCTTCAACACCAAGTTTTCTCTCATTTAATATCATTTTCTCCATATGTTCAACATAACACTCTGCTTCACAATGCATTTTGTTATTAGCACCTAATACATCAATAGTATTAGCGAACTTAGAAGCATATGTTATATTAAAAATACCATATTTATCTTCTTCCTTTGCTAAATACAATATGTTGTACTCTACTTGCCCTTCTATGAATACTTTATCCTGCATAACCTCTTTATTAACTATACAAGGTTTAGCATCAAGCATTAGTATTTCAACCACATCAGGATGTGTATCAGGCACAACATAGTCCGCTCTAACTACCGTATCAATCGAGTTTTCACCAAGCAGCTGTTCACATTCTATATTTTCTCTAACTAGCTCCATAACCTTCATTTACCTCCCATTAAATACCTACTATTAATTTATATAAGGAAGACGATAAAAATATGATAGCTGTAAAATATTTATTTATTATTTAATTCGCATTTTCCGATTAAATTCTCCATTTTATTACATCGTTGCCCGTAATTTCAGTTGACAAGGGCAGAATTTTGACGTATTATAGTAATTGGTTATTGACCATATAACCTCTCATAAATTCTCAATACCCTTTTATACCATAGTTGAAAGATGGAAACCCACCATCTTTCTTTTTTTTACATAAAAAAAGCGCCCTAAGCGCTTTTGCTAGTGTACCCTATGCTTTATATTCTGGTCTATAGAATAAAAAAATGGTACTAAAAAACAGTACCATTTATCCACCAAACACTATTTGAACGGTTTTAGTTAAGACATCTGAATAACTATATGTCACTGTCCTTTGGGTGTCGTTATCTAATCTTATGACAAATATGCTAGGGTAAGTTTTTTCAATCACACCATTGTTTACTAAAACCTTTCTTCTACCTCCATTAGCCTTAAGTGTCACTCTTTCTCCAACATGATTCTCGATCTCTGTTTTGATAGAAGCTAATACATTAGGTTTTTCCACACCAAACACCCTCTTTCCACAACTAATATTATATTATACAGCTCGTGGAATGTCAAACAAACTTACTATTTTATCAGTTAACAAAGTGTTTTGTCAATATTAATTTTTTGTTAACAAAAGAAAACTTCAAGCCAACTTTTTTGACTTGAAGAACCATTTTATGATTTCACAAGCTCGATTCTAGTATTACCAACTACTTGTGAAATATACTATACTAACTATATATATTGAGATTTAGGGAATCCTTCTCTATACTTGCCTCTGGTCTGTAATCCACCTATGCCTTTTGTACCTGTAATAGTAGTAGATAGGGCTTCCTGGATAGATACTACTTTTTCAATATTTGCATAAGCTATCTTTTCACAAATGAATACAGGATCTAAGCAGTGAATCAGCACTCTACTAGGAGAACTGGCATAGTTTGCACCGGCATCTAATATAGCTTCATAGCATGATTGACAAGCACCTGCAAAGATAACTAAATCGTCATATGCTGGTTCATAATCTCTAATTTTACTTACAGATTCTACAAAATACTTTGAATTTCTATAATTACTTAAATCAGTATAGTCTCTAACGTCTTTTGCAACAGCATCATGGCCTGTAAGCACTACAATATCCGGCTTAACAAGCTTTATTAGATCTACCACTTGTTTAGGCTGCTCTTGTTCTGGTATAACCTTTCCTACCACATCCAAGGAAAGCTGCTTATATACTTTTAAACATACCTCTAAATACTGTGAGTCTCCATCAATGTGAAGTATACGTCCAGGTCTTCCAAATGCTAATCCTTTATTTGTATTATCAGCTGCAACCTTAGTATATCTATACAAATGATTAAAGGTTCCTCTAGTTGATAATATCTTCTTTATGGACATGTTTACCTTCCTATTTAATGCCATTTCTCTTTCAGTTGAATTTTCCTCCTTAACTACTTCCAAATCTTCTTCTGGTGAGTCAGCTACCACTCTTAAATTTATACCTTTAATCGTATATATGACTCCATTCCCAGTATAATTAATATCTATTATTTTAAAAGTTACATCCCGCCCATAGGACTTTCTTACTACTAAATCTCCTATGTTCATTCAATCATCTCCATAAAAAATTCATAATACAGTATATGAATTATGTACCAGATGGTTCCTCTCCCTACCCCCTAAATAATTTAAAGGTCATGTAAACAACTTTAATTTACATGACCTTTAAATTAAATTAAAATTCATATTACTCCTTTTGATTGTAAACTTGCTTAAACAGTTCTAAAAATTTCAAATAATTCTCTTGCTCACATTGTAGATCATTTATTTTGTTATTAAATGTAGTTGGTGCCCAGTTTACTTCATTGTAATAGAATCTATTGGAAAGCCTCCAAAAACGCTGAGGAAATAATAAAAATGCAAATATTATTCTATATTCCTCTTCATTTAAAGGACTCACTTCGTTGTATGCATTTATTATTAAATTTGCATAATCTATATTCCAGTCTACCCTTTTTAAAACTTTTATCATGAATGCGGATATGTCATAGGATCTTATTTCTTTCTTACAATAATCAAAGTCGATTATATTAATATTTTCATCCTTATCAATAATTATATTATGATAGGTATAATCATGATGGCAAAAGCTTCTTTCATCTTCTGCTATAGCACAAAGCTCCATATACTTTGAATCTTGAATTACATTAACAGCTCGTTTTCCTAAGCTTTTATAAAAATCAACATTTTTAATATATGCTAAATCAAAAGCAGATTTATTGCTCTTTTTTCTAGCCATCTCTCTCATTTTTTCGAAAGACTTAATTCTTTTGTCCATTAAATGAGGCCATCTTCCTAAGTCTGTTTTTAACTTGCTATTTTCCGGAGGCTCATATCCTCTAGATGCTAAATGCAGTACAGCCAAATTCTTAGAAGCTTTAACAATATCTTCCTCACTATGAAAATCACATTCTCTGCCTTCAATCCATTCTGAAACTGTATAAATATCATCATTTACCATTGCATATGGGTTGCCTTCAATATTTAAACAATATTTATCTACTCTTGTAAAGCCATTTTGCATAAGATGTTCTTTGGCACCATATACAAACAATAGCTTTTGAGTACCATAGCTAATTTTCTTAAGACATCTCATGCCTTTATTAGTTTTTAAAAGGTATACCCCCTTGTTGGGCTTTATACTTTCTATTACTAAATCATACTGTCTTTCAATTTCGAATTCCCTCATCATATCAATCACCCCTTTATATATTAACTCTCTATAATTTATATGAAATGAGAACAATTTTTAGAATAAAATAAAAAAACCTTCAAAAAAACATTAACACTTTCCAAGTTAAATTAATATAATAGATTATAACTATGCGGAAAGGAATGCCTTATGAAGATTGGTATAGATGGTAGAGCCGCAAAATGGTATAGAGGAACTGGTATAGGTACTTATACTTATCAGCTTATTAATTCTTTAAACTCCCTAGATAACCTAAACCAATATTTACTTTTTATGCCCGAAAGCTGCAGCTACGATATTGCACTTAATGAAAATTTTAAACTTAGAAATATAAGTGAAAATATAAAAGATAATTTTTGGGATGAGGTAAATATCCCTAACATCCTGTATGATGAGGATATACAAATATACCATGTTCCTCAGAATGGTGTTGGTCTTCCCAAAGATAAGAAATGTCCTTTTGTAATTACTTTACATGATGTAATCCCTTATAAAATGCCTGAAACAGTTAGTGATAGATATTTAAAGATATTTAATGAGGAGCTGCCTCGGTTAATTTCTCTATGTGATGGAATTATAACTGTTTCCAACTATTCTAAAGAAGATATTGTTAAAGCATTTAACTTCCCAAGAGAAAAAATTCATGTTACCTACTTGGCTGGTGAAAATATATATCGTACAATGGACAAAATCGAAAGCAAAAATGTAATTAAAAAACATTATTCCATAGACGGAGATTACATTCTATATATTGGGGGCTTTAGTCCAAGAAAAAATATAATGGGGCTAATAGAAGCCTTTAGCAAATTAGTCCCCCTGCTAGATAAAGACATAAAGCTTGTAATCGCTGGTAAGCACGGTATATCCTACAATATATATAAAAACCGTGTAGAAGAGCTTCATTTAGCTGACAAAATAATATTCCCTGGCTTTATAGAGCTTGAACACTTACCTTATTTGTATAACGCCGCAAAGCTATTTACTTACCCTTCATTTTATGAAGGATTTGGTCTCCCCCCCATCGAGGCCATGGCTTGCGGCGTACCAGTAATAGCATCTAATGTAACTTCTGTACCAGAAATAGTACAGGATGCTGCAATTTTAGTAGATCCATATGATATAGATAATATTTTTAATGCCATGTATACAGTCTTATGTGATGACGCTTTACGTTCTACTCTGATTGCCAAAGGGTTAACTAGAGCCTCAGAATTAACCTGGACAGATACAGCAAAGAAAACCCTTCAGGCATACAAGAATATAGTTGGTATTATATAAAAATAAAAGGAGAATAGTTTCTACTGTTTTCCTTTTATTTTATTTACATACGAACTTATGTTTGGTAAAATAATATTAATATACTATTTTATTATGGAGATGATACAGGATGAATGTTAGCGAAAAATTGAAAATTTTATCTGACGCAGCTAAATACGATGTTTCGTGTTCCTCTAGCGGAAGCAACAGGAAAAATATCCCTAATGGACTAGGTAATGCTTCAGCCAGTGGAATTTGCCACAGCTTTGCTGCAGATGGCAGATGCATCTCACTCTTAAAGATTCTCTTAACAAATTACTGTATTTTTGATTGTGCATATTGCGTTAATAGATTATCAAATGATGTACCTAGAGCAGCTTTTACTCCAGATGAAGTGGTGGATTTAACTATTAACTTTTATAGACGAAATTATATTGAGGGCTTATTCTTAAGCTCTGCGGTTTTTAAAAATCCAAACTATACTATGGAACTTCTTGTTGAAACAGTTTTGAAGCTTAGGGAAGAACATAACTTTAATGGATACATACACCTTAAGGCAATCCCTGGTGCTGACCCGGCACTAATAAGACGGGCTGGAGAATTAGTAGATCGTATGAGTGTAAATATAGAACTGCCCTCAAATGATGGTCTTAAGCTTTTAGCCCCACAAAAGAGCAAGGAAAACATACTTAAGCCTATGTCTTTTATAGGTTCACAGATTATAGCTGCTAAAGAAGAAAGAAGATTATTTACAAAGGCTCCCTCCTTTGTGCCAGGTGGCCAAAGTACTCAGCTTATTGTAGGTGCTACTCCCGATAGTGACTTAAAAATCATGAGATTATCTGAAAACTTATATAATAAATTAAATTTAAAAAGAGTATATTATTCTGCATATGTACCAGTAACCCAAAACCCAAAGCTCCCTAGTATAAAAAATCCCCCACTATTAAGGGAACATAGGCTCTATCAAGCAGATTGGCTCCTTAGATTTTATGGTTTTTCTGCAAATGAGCTTCTAAATGATAAAACTCCAAACTTTGACTTGTATTTTGATCCTAAAACTAACTGGGCATTAAACAATTTAGCGAGCTTTCCAATAGAAGTAAATACTGCCCCAGGCAATACACTTCTTCGAGTGCCTGGAATTGGGGTACGATCTGTTAGAAAAATACTAGCTGCTAGAATAGTTCATTCTTTAACCTTTGAGGATTTAAAAAAGCTAGGTGTAGTACTTAAAAGAGCACAGTACTTTATTACCTGTAAAGGTAAGTATTATGGTGATGTAGCCTTAAGAGAAGACTTAATAAAAGGAAGGTTAATGCCAAAAGCAGTTGATACTTCCTATGTACGGCCAAACTTTGAACAAATTTCACTTTTTACTGATGTGCCTGCTCTATATAACCCTGGGGATACCTTTAGTAAAATAACCGGCGAACTCTAATAAGTAAAAAAGGAGGAGTTGCAGATGGAGGTTTGTTATTTATATGATGGGAGCTTTGAGGGCTTGCTTACTGCGGTATATGAGGCTTACTATAATAAAATTAAACCAATGGAAATAGTAGAAGCTGAAGAATTCCAACCTTCACTTTTGACGGAGCCCTTTTATATTGAAACTGACAGTGCTAAGGCTTACAAAGTACAAAGTGCTATAAAGGATAAAATATCCGAGGATGCACTCGATAATATCTTTTATAATTACATATCAAATTATAAAAATAAAAGTACCTTGATATATAATTATATTAAGCTTGGTTTTAAAATTGGACCTAAGGTTGATCTTTACACTCATGAGGATACTGTCATCAAAATACATAAAATTGCTGGCAAGGTAGCTGGCGAACAACATTTAATGCTTGGCTTTGTTCGTTTTGAAGCTGTAGGCAAAAACTTGTACTATTCATCAATAGAACCTGATAATAACATTTTAGCTTTAATTGCTCCTCATTTTGTCAGCCGATTATCAGACCAAAACTGGATAATTCATGATACTAAAAGAGAAATTGCAGTAGTGTACAATATGTTTGAATGGGGTATTGTACCATTTGAAAAAAGTGAAATACCTACTTTTAATTCAGATGATAGGGAGGATTTTTACACTAACCTCTGGAAAGATTATTTTACTTCCACAGCAATAACAAACAGACTAAACCCTAAGCTTCAAAGAGCGAAGGTCCCTGTTCGTTATTGGAAGCATATGACTGAGTTTAAATAAGCTAATAAATTAAGGGACATTTCTATGTCCCCTATTTTTTATTACATAATTTTTTTCTACTCATCACTTCTTATCCTCACAATTACAGCCAGGAGAACACTTTCTAGGCTTTGCACCTATAATATATGGTACAGTTATAACTGCAATATCTCTATGCTGCAAAAGAGAATTTTTGATGAATAAAGCTGTATGGCCATGAAGAATGTTTCCCCACCAAGCACTCATTATAAATTGGGGTATAACAACTGTAACTATATCACCACATTTTGAAGGATAATCTTCTGAATGAATGTACTCTACTAATGGACCAACAATTTCCCTATAGGGTGATTTTCTAACCACTAAAGGCACATCAATCTTATACTTTTTCCATTTTTGCTGAAGCCTTTCTGTTTCTTCATCATCCACGGATATATGAAAAGCTACAATATCCTTTGACAAGCATTTAGCATAGTTTAGTGTTTTTATAAGAGCTTTATTTACTCCTTGAACTGGAACTATAAAATGTTTTACACTTTCACAGTTTGCTTCAGGTAAAATAGCTGTTGTCATACTTAGCTGGCTAGCTATATCATCATAATGTACTCTAATAAGTTTCATTGTATACATAACCATAGGAATTAATATACAAACTACCCATGCTCCATGAACAAATTTTGTAACACCTATTATAATCGCAGTAATAAAAGTTACCACTGCACCTAATCCATTAACTAATGCTTTATGCCTCCATCCAATTTCTTTTCCCTTTACCCATTTCAAAAACATTCCACCTTGAGACAGAGTAAAGGATGTAAAAACCCCAACAGCATATAATGGCAATAAATAGTGAGTCTCTCCTCTGAAAATTATTACAAGTAATGATGCTACTACACATAAAGCCACTATTCCATTAGAGTAGCTTAATCTATCTCCTCTTTTCACAAATTGTCTAGGGGCATACCCATCTCTAGCAATTACAGAAAGTAATAATGGGAAGTCTGAAAAAGCTGTATTTGCAGCCATTATTAATATTAAAGTAGTAGTAAACTGTACCATGAAAAACATGAAACCACTTCCAAAAACCTGCCCTGCAATTTGTGATATTACTGTTTTCTCCATATTGGGAACTGCCTTATATAATGTAGCTAAATAAGACATTCCACCAAATATAAAGACTATTATTAAACCAAGTAAAAGTAATACTGCCTTAGCTCGCTTTTGTGCAGGTTCTTTAAAATTAGGTATTCCATTGCTTACAGCTTCAACCCCAGTCAAAGCTGTACATCCTGCTGCGAAAGCCTTTAAGAATAAGAATATTGTAATATCTCCTGTTACCTTAGGTATTTCCTTTAACTCTGGTGGAACATATCCTAATACCTTAATTTTTAACACACCATATATAATCATGGCTAAAGCAGTAAAAATAAATAAGTATGTTGGAATACTAAAAATTTTTGAAGATTCTCTTATTCCCCTTAAATTACCAATAGTCATAATTAAAATTAATACTATAGTTATAGAAACTCGATGCTGCAACAATGATGGAATAGCTGATGTAAGTGCAGCAGTTCCTGCAGAAGCACTTACAGCTACAGTTAATATATAGTCAATAGTTAACGATGACCCAGCTATAAGCCCCGGAATTGTTCCTAAATTATCTTTAGCAACAATATATGCACCTCCGCCATTAGGATAGTTATCTATAGTTTGTCTATATGAAAATACTAATATAAACAATAGCACGATTATGCATATAGCCGCATAAAACATGTACTTATAAGACAACAACCCTATTATAGGAACAAGTACCCAAAGTATTTCCTCAACAGCATATGCCACAGAGGAAATAGCATCACTTGACAAAATAGGAAGTCCACTTACTGCAGTAAATTTTTCATGTGCTATTTGCTCTGATTTTAAAGGTTTTCCAATAACTACCTCTTTAATTTTCATCACATTCACCCCTTTAGATTTTCAAGTTTATTATTCCCTAAAGGGAAAAAGCACATACTTTTTCAAGGAAAACTGTATCTATGATTTATAAACCATTATTTCATAATTATTCCACACAAAAAAACTGCCGGCAATTTATATACCAGCAGAAAAATAAAAATTCCATTAACTTTAATAAGTGCGTTTTACCAGTAAATACTCAAGTTGTATTCCTTTCTTTCACTTGAAGAAGGGCTATATTCTTTAATTTTAAAAATTCTTTTTTAGAAGGATATTCTAAGTTCAGGTCCATACCTGTTTCAATTGAATTAAGTGCTTCCTTTGACATACCAGCCATAATTTGTGCATCTGCAAGGTAATACCAATAGAAAGCAGCATCAGGCATTTCTTTCACCTTGCTCTCATAATAATTCGCTACTTTTTTAAAATACTCTTTGTATATTAAATCATTATCCTCTGTTAATTTTTTACCACTATATCTATATATTTTAATACTATAAGCTTCACCAGTTTCGTGCCTCCACAAAGCCAATGCTTTTTTAACCTTTAATTCTTTATCCTTATCTGCACTAACCAAGTAAAGCTTACTATATGATTTATCCTTCATTATACTCCTTAATCCCCTCGGTCCCCAAGTAAACACATCAGCTTGAGACCATATTCCGCCACTTTGCCATCCAACAATTATCTCTTTCTTGCCATCACCTGTAATGTCTACAAGCAAAAAGTAATTTAATGCATATCCTGTTCCTTTTATATCAGCAGCCCTGTACCAGTACCTGCCATTATTCTTTAATACTAAAAGATGATTTTCTTGAGCACATTTATATACTAATACAATTTCACAAACTCCATCTCCATCTAGATCTGCTAATTGAACACTTGTAGCATCTTTAGGGTTTTGTGGTGTCAAAATTGAAGTATCCTGAGGTAAAAACTTTTTAATTAAAGCTAGTAACTTTGTATCAATCACAATAATACTTTCACTCCTTTCATAGTATTATGTATATACTATGAAAGAATTTTGAAATATGTGCTAACCAAAATCCCATAAGTCACATATATTAATAATGAATTAAAATTGCGGAGGTTTTTATATGCATTTATGCCCATTTACCCCCTTTTGCAACCTCGAATATGAGGATTACTACAGACAATCACCTTACAGCATATTAGTAAACACAGAAACTAAAACCCTTTTCTTATATAAACATAATGAATTAATTAAATCCTATCCCATTGCCATAGGCAAACCTTCTACTCCAACACCAAAAGGAGTTTTTAAAATAATAAATAAAGCAATTAATCCCGGCGGTCCCTTTGGTATTAGATGGCTTGGTTTAAATGCCCCAGGTGGCGACTATGGAATTCACGGAACAAACAATCCCTCTTCTATAGGAAATGCTGTATCTAATGGCTGTATACGTCTCCACAACAAAGACGTATTAGAAGTTAGTAATCTAGTAAACATAGGGACTAAGGTTACTATTGTCTAATAATACAGAAGACACTGAAAGAAGTTTTCATAACTTTTTTCATTCAGTTCTTTAAGATTACCTCTTACGATAAGCAAACTCCAAGAATATCACTCCCTTCAGTGTCTTCCGCGTCCTCTGTTTTTTTCAGTGTTAAATATTCTTCTTCGTACTTCTCCACTTATCCTGCACCATCAAAAGGTGCCAAAGGAAACGTCCCTTTGGCACTCTGTATTCTAACTTCCAGTAGATCTATAGTGTGTCACTCCGAATTTCCAAACCTGGAGGCTAAGTAGTAGAAAAATTAAACCTGCTAAAGGTGAACCATAATGAATCCATATTGGAGAATTAAGGGGGTCTGTTTTTTCAAGTATGCCCATAGCAGGAAAATAGTTAATGCAAGCTAGTGGTATAACGAAGATAAAAAATTTTCTAAACCATGAACTATATATTGATAATGGATATTGGGCTGTCTCTACTCCTCCGTAGGTAACCATATTAACAAGCTCTAAACTTTCTACAGACCAAAAACATAAGGTAGCCTGAAGCACAAAAATTCCCGAAAAGAGGCAAGCTCCTCCAAGAATGGCAGCTAGTATTAATGTCAATTTTACCATTGTCCAATGAATAGCCAAATTATTAACTGCCCAAAGAAGCACAACTAATCCTTGAGTTAATCTTCCTAATCTCATAAGTTGAAATTCTAACCCTAATACCTGAAGCACTGTACTCCTAGGTCTTAATAAAATTCTATCAAAATCTCCAGTTTTTACTTGCTTAGAAAAGGTATCAAAGCCTCGTGCGAATCCTTCTGAGATAGCAAATGCTATATGAACAATACCATAAAACAATGCCACCTCTGCCATGCTCCACTGCTTCAATGTCCCAAATCTATCGAATAAAATCCATATTCCCAAGAAATCTGCAAAGGTTACAATAAATTGTGAAAGAGTCAGCATAATAAATGAAGCCCTATATTGCATTTGACTTTGTATTGAAACACTAACATATTTAAAATAAAGTTTTATCCCATTCATCATATTGTTACCCTCCCTGTACCACAATAAGCTTCATCTTTCTTGAAAGAAGCCATTTTCCCATTAGAATAAGCAATATAGTCCATATGATTTGAATAAAAAACAATGAAACTATTTGAGAAGGTTGTATATGCCCTGAATAAAACCTAGCTGGAATATCCACAATTCCACTGAAGGGTAAATACTTTAATATTCCTTGCATCCACTGTGGAAAAAGAGGTAATGGAACTATCATTCCAGAAAACAATATTATTACTGCTGGGAGCAGCCTTGTTATTCCATCACCTGCTACTGTCCATAGGGTAACAATATTAAATATATTTGTTATTGCACAAGATAAAAGCAAAGCTCCAAACATTGATATAATCCAAGCTAAAAAAGAGGTGCAAGAATGTGGATACCCCATAGCATATTTACCTGGCAGCAATAATAAAGCCACAATAAATATGGGAATTGCCCTAAGTAATGTTGGAGCTGTTCTTTGAGCTACAGCTCGTGAAAACCATAAATTATAAATATCCACTGGTCTGCATAGCTCATAAGCCACATTTCCTGTACGAATCATAGTTTGTAATTCGGAATCGCCATTCCAAGGCAATAATCCAAGAAGAGCCTGACTGAGCCAAATATAGGTTATTGTTCCTTCATATGAAATAGGCTGCACCTTACTAGTTGATTGATAAAATGCAATAAAAACCATTACTCTTACAAAACCAAATAACAGCTGAGTGCACACCCCCGCAAAAGCAGCTATTCTATACTGTAAAAGCAGCATAAATCTAAGCCTTAGTAGAGAAATATATCCTTTCATATTCTTAATTCTCCATAAAGCTTAGCTATTATTTCTTCTATAGGGGTGTTTTCAATAAATAAATCCTTAACTGGATACTTTTCATAAAGATTTGAAATTAAAATTGCTGGTGAAATGTACTCTGGATTAAATGCTAAAGATATCTGCTGCCCTTCAAGCTCAACTACTCTAGCTCCTGGAATTGAAAAATTGTCTATAGGCATATCCATATGAACAGTTAATTTACGTTCTTTAGAAACATGATTTCTAAGTTCTTCAATAGTTCCATCAGATAAGATCTTTCCTCTACCTATAACCACTACTCTACTGCACAATGCTTCAATATCATCCATATCATGAGTGGTTAAAATAACTGTTACTCCTCTTTCTTTATTAATCTTTTTAATAAAATCTCGAACTGCAAGCTTTGACACTGCATCTAAACCTATGGTAGGCTCATCTAGAAAAAGCAGTGGTGGTGTATGTAATAAAGATGCTGCTAACTCACATTTCATTCTCTGACCAAGACTCAATTGTCGTACTGGTACATCTAATAAAGTTGATATATTTAATATTTCTATTAATTCATCTCTTGTGCTTTTATAATTTTGATGTGGTATGTTATAGATATCTCTTAATAATTGAAAAGAATCTTCTACAGGCAAATCCCACCATAGTTGAGACCTCTGTCCAAAGACTACTCCAATGTTTTTAACATGGTCTATTCTCTGCTTCCAAGGAACTTTACCCATTACCTCACATCGCCCTGAATCTGGGACTAAAATTCCACTAAGAATTTTTACAGTGGTAGATTTCCCTGCTCCATTTGGACCAATATATCCTACTAACTCACCTTCTTCTAGTTTGAATGATATTCCTTCAAGCGCATGTACAGTATTGTACTCTCTATGTACTAATCCTTGTACTGCGTTCCATAAGCCCGGCTTACGCTTGGCTACCTTAAAAGTTTTCATTAGATTTTCAACAATAATTTGAGACATACTTTCCTCCTTTATAAGTAACTTTGAAAAGAGTTTTATATGAATTTGATGTTGGGTTTTTAGAAATGCTTAATTATATTACCATATATGTAATCCGATGTAAATACATCCTTAACAAATTTCATGTCAGCTTTTTACTATTATTTTTCTCTTCATTTGGAATGTGCCAGTGGAAACGTCCCTCTGGCGCCCCCTTGGTTACCTAGTAAATTTTTTCTTTATAAGAACTGAGATATATACGAAAGCTGGTAGCACAAATTGAAAAAACATAAAGAATCGTGGTGCAACCTTGATGTCCCATTGAAGGTATTCCATTGTATTTTGAAAATTCAATACATATGTATTGAACATCATAAAAGCCACAGGTGTTGCTAAAAACTTGTAATTCTTATAACTAAAAAGCTTTGATATTCCTCTACTTACTGCTAATGTAGAAATAGCTACTTTTAATACACCACCTAAGATAAATAAACCAACTACAAGGATTTCTAACCTCTGAATATATTCTTGTATGTTTATTCTTTGAACTGCCACAAATAGAGGGAAATAATTTGCGCTAATTCTTCCAACTCCTATTACTGCAATAGTAATGAGGGCTGACATTAAA
>Ga0316601_100000198_pt1 | contig 23835 bp, 19 predicted proteins | sample OWC_soil_day5_no_FD_207663 | JGI IMG/M metagenome (GOLD analysis project Ga0316601, IMG submission 207663) | Wetland soil microbial communities from Old Woman Creek delta, Ohio, United States - OWC_soil_day5_noCT | ecosystem: Environmental > Terrestrial > Soil > Wetlands | place: USA: Ohio... | reverse complement strand
GTTCCTTTTTAATACATATATAGCTTCAATGCCAAGCATAATTGGTGGTATGATTATTGCTATAGTTGGAGTGGTTATGATTAAGGAAGGCTTTGAAAATCAAGGAAAGTGTCCACTACTAAAACCTAAAATGTATTTTATTTTAGGGGTGTCAGTAAGTATAGATGCAATGGTGGTAGGTTTTACGGTATTAAATAATATAACAAAGGTTGTATTATTTCAAAATACATTATTTATTGGGGGAATAACTCTGGTAATGTCAACAATTGCCTTTATAATTTCTAGATATCTAAAAAAAATAGAAGTTGTAGGGCGATATGCGGACTACATTGGAGGAGTAATATTAATAATTTTCGGGCTAAAAATGATGTTTTTTTAGAAGAAAGGATGATAAACATGTTACAAAAATTAAAGGATTTAAATTCATTCGAGGCATTTAAATATTTTAAAGAGATGAACGAGATTCCAAGAGGTTCTGGCAATGAGAAAGCAATAAGTGATTGGTTAGTAAACTTTGCAAAAGAACATAATTTGAACGTTATCCAAGATGAAGCATTAAACGTTATAATTAAAAAGCCTGGTACAAAAGGATATGAGAATGCTCCGATTATAATACTTCAAGGTCACATGGACATGGTTTGTGAAAAAAATATAGGAACAGAGCATGATTTTGAAAAAGACCCTATTGAGTTTATTGTAGAAGGTGACATTTTAAGAGCTAATGGAACTACTTTAGGTGCTGACAATGGTATTGCAGTAGCATTTGGTCTTGCAGTGCTTGCATCTAATGATATAGCTCACCCACCAATAGAATTATTAGTAACTACTGAAGAAGAAACAGGTATGGGTGGAGCTCAAGCTATAAACCCTAAGAATTTAGATGGAAGAATACTAATAAATATAGATTCAGAAGAAGAAGGAACACTACTCGTAAGTTGTTCAGGTGGAGTAAGAGAAAAAATAAAACTACCAATAACTTGGGAAGAAGCAGATAAAAGCTTTATAAACTGTGCAATAAGATTAAGAGGCTTAAAAGGCGGCCACTCAGGAATGGAAATCAACAAAGAAAGAGGAAACGCTAACAAACTTATGGGACGTTTCTTAATGGATTTAAGATCAGTTATAGACTTCAAAATAAATTCAATAAATGGTGGAGCTAAAAATAACGCAATTCCTCGTGAAGCTGATGCTATTATATTGTTCAGAGAAAATGATAAAGCAATAGTTATTGAAAAAATATCACAGTGGAACGCTATATTTAAAAATGAATTAAATGATATTGATCCAGATGCTAATTTAGCGATTGAAATACTAGACAACAAAGTAAATAGAACTTTTTCTGATGACACTGCTACAAAAGCGCTTCAAATACTTTTCTTGATTCCAAATGGAATTAAAACTATGAGTATGGCTATCAAAGGCTTAGTGCAAAGTTCAACAAACATAGGAGTTCTTACAACTAATGAAGAAAATATAGAATTTGATTCTGCAGTAAGAAGTTCTGTAAAGACTTTAAAGAAAGCAATATGTGATGAAACTATAGTACTTGCAGAAATGGTAGGAGCAGCTATTGAATTTGAATCTGATTATCCAGAGTGGCAATATAATGCAAACTCAGAGATAAGGAATGTATTCCAAAAAGTATATAATGACATATATGGTAAGATGCCTGAAATATCAGCTATACATGCAGGGCTTGAGTGTGGACTAATTAGTGATAAATTTGAAGGTAATATTGATCAAATATCTTTTGGACCTAATATTTATGATGTGCACACACCTAATGAACATTTAAGTATCTCATCAACAGATAGAATGTGGAGTTACTTAGTAGCAATATTAAAGGAAATAAAATAATTAAGCCACGTTAGTGGATTTTAAAAAGCTTCTACTTTTGTAGAAGCTTTTTTAATTCTATAGGAAGTTATAAAATTCTTAATTTATAGATAACTTTTGAAATAGCATTTCTAGCAATATACGATTTTGTTATGATTTATTCCAAGCATTGCTTGTATTCATGAGCATATTGAGGTATATTATAGTTGATATAATAATGTAGTAAGGTGATGTGAATGAATGTAATTTCATATTTAAAAGAGAATAATATTAAGATTACTAAAGCAAGAAAAAACATACTAGAAATTATAGTTTGCAGTAAAGAGGCTATAAATGCAAATCTCATATATGCCATGCTTACAAAAGATAATATAAAAATTGATTTGTCCACGGTATATAGAACCCTAGATTTGCTAGAGAATAAAAAGATTTTAAATAAGTTTGACTTGGGCAATAATATGTATAACTATACTATAAATAAAAATGCCCACAAACATATAATTGAGTGTGATTTATGCCATAAGGAAATGGTTATAGATTGCCCAATACCACAAATAGAAGAGCAAATAAAAGCAAAGACAGGAATAACCCTTACAGAAAGTCATGTTTATTTAAAAGGAATCTGTAAAGAATGTAAAAAATAAGAGAGGATGAGTTTTATGCAATTTTCTTCATTGGTACTAATGGAAAGAGATAAAACAACTAATCAATTTGTTAGAGAACTTGGAAGTTATGAAACTGGCGAAGGGGCAGAATTTGTTACAAAATTATATTATGATGGAGAATTAATCAACTTGTTTTTTGATACTAATAAAGATGTGGAAGAGTGGGAATTTACAGCAATTTATGATTATTTTGATGAAGAAATCTTTATATCTAAAGGTTATTCTATTGAAGCTATAGATGATGAGTATAACCCAACTTGGGTAGTTAAGTTCAAATATTCTGAAGAGCATATGGTTGTTCGTGAAGCAATAATTGAAATATGTGAATTAGTAAAACAAGAACTTAATAAAGTTTTTGAAAAAATTAAAGAAAAAGAAAACGAATATAAATAGATTAAAAGAAAAATATATCTATTGGTGTATAAATTTTAACAAAAAAGTAGAAATGTAGAGAAAAATGTTGGAAATACATAAAAAAGATAGTATAATTGAAGAAAAAGGTTTTTAGAGGTGGCCATGAGACTTGAGTTTATTAATAGAGTAAAGGTTGACGAAATTTTAGGGAAAAATATATTTACAGATGATGGAAGTATATTACTAAGAACAGGGGTTAAATTAACTGAACAATATATCACAAAACTTAAAGAATTAGGTGTTTTTTACGTATATGTAGAAGATGCTAGATTAGATGATATATCAATAGAAGATGAAAAACTAAGTGATTTAAAAGCAATAACTATGAGAAATATGTCTAAGATAATGAAGAATGTAACTGTAGGAGATAAAAAAGGTACTAAGGATTCCTTATCAGTTGTGGAAGACTTAGTTAATTATATTATTGAACTAGGGGATGTAAATAAAAGTTTGTACGACATTCAAACTTATGACAACTATACCTATCTTCACTCTATAGATACTGGAATTATGGCAATTTTTCTTGGCATGGCAATGAACCTTAAGGAAAGTGAACTAAAAGAGCTAAGTATTGGAGCAATACTACACGATATAGGCAAAACTAAAATTGATAACGACATCATAACTAAACCAGGTAAACTAACAGATGAAGAATTTGAAGAGATTAAGCAACATCCTACTTATGGAAAAAAGATTCTGGAAAAGAATTTTTCTATATCCGCTGAAGTACTAAAAGCAGTGGAACAGCACCATGAAAGAGTTGATGGCAAGGGATATCCTTATGGACTTACTAAAAATCAAATTTCTAAATTTGCAAAAATAATTTGTGTTTGTGACGTTTATGATGCCGTAAGTAATGATAGAAGTTATAGGGATAAATTCAATCCTAGCGATGCTTACGAATTAATTTTAGCAGGCAGTGGAAATGCATTTGATGAAGAAATAGTAAAAAGCTTCAAAGAAACCTTTTCAGTATATCCATTAGGTGTTTGTTTAAAGCTATCCAACGGAGTTGAAGGATATGTAATTAAGCAAAATAAAAATTTTCCTGACAGGCCTGTAATAAGAGTGCTTTATGAAAGTGAAACTAGGAAACCTATTAAATTTTATGAAATAGATTTGTTGCAAACCCCTAATCTTGTAGTGAAATCAGTAATATGACTTAGGTGCCACCCACGTGGCAAGTGGCATGTGCCATGGTGGCATCTTATATTTGCTTTTATCAGTGAAAAACACCTATGCATAGGTGTTTTTTTATTATATGACCCATAGGTGACATGTGGAATATAACATTGTGGAATTTTATACTAGTTTTTACTATTGAATTAACTATTAATATTGTATTCACAGCTTAAGTATTTATTAATATTATAATTAGGGATATAATTATAATGAAAATATAAAGTTAATTAGGAGTAAATTATGAAAGAAAAAAATATAAAAATAATTATAAAAGGTTTTACTGAGCAATATGGATATTTATTAGAGGATATAAGAAGTAAGGCGAGCAATTCAGAGCTATGGACAGTGAGTAAAGATATAAGTGGAGTGCAGTACCGATTAATATTTATGACTGAGCATATACTTAATGAATTAGTACAGTATGATATTCCAGAGGACAAAAATAATATATATATACTATTTTCTGAGGATGAATTAAGTAGAGATAAAGAGGCAGGAACCCTCTCAATAAATAATTTGTTAGAAAAACCTTTGATTAGAGTGGATATAAAAGAACGAAAAGTAAACTATTCTGAAAATGTAAATTTGGAAGTAGTACAGCACTTGGCTGGAGTAATGAATAATATCAATTTACATAGTGATAGTGAAAAGGTAGGTCTAAAGGATAAGCCATACATTACTTTTGGCATTATAGCTGTAAATGTTTTAATGTATGTAGTCACAGCTTATTTGAGTTTTGTTTATGCAAATGGTAGCATATTTGATAGTGATATCAACGTTTTGATTTTATTGGGCGCTAAGGTTAATGATCTAATTGCACAAGGGCAGTATTATAGGCTTGTTTCTTGTATGTTCTTGCATGGTGGTATTTTGCATTTAGCTGTAAATATGTATTCGCTTTATGCTATTGGACCAATGGTTGAACAGGTCTATGGAAAGGTAAAGTATATTGCTATTTATTTCGTAGCAGGAATATGCTCATCTATATTCAGTTATATTTTCTCAACAAGTGTTTCTATTGGAGCCTCAGGTGCAATCTTTGGACTACTGGGGGCAGTGCTTGTTTTTGCAATTAAGTCTAAAGGCAAAACTGGTAATGCTATTATAAAAAATATTTTATCAGTTATATTTGTAAATATACTCATAGGAATGACGTTGCCCAATATTGATATTTTTGCCCACGCAGGTGGGCTCTTTGGAGGAATTGCTATATCGTTTTTGGTTACTTTTAAAACAGAATTTTAGGCAAAAAAACAGCCCCAGGGTAGAACCCTGGGGCTGAACTATTCTAGGCTTTTACCCTATGGAATTGATGGATTTTATGCAACATTAATGCTTTTATCTCCAATAATATTAATTAAGTCTTCATGATATATAGTTTCCTTCTCAATTAATAAAGCCGTCATAGCCTCTAAAGCTTTCTTTTCATCCATTAGGATATTCTTAACCTCTTCATATAATTCTGAAATTAAATTTTTACATTCAGTAAATACTGCCTCTTGATTTGTAAAGCCTGAATCTTTTAGCTTGTCCATGGTAAGCAGACCTAGGGATTCACCCATACCATATTCTGTTATCATGTTTGTTACAAGTTCAGTGCTTCTTTGTAAATCATTATAAGCACCGGTAGTTACATGATCCTGTCCAAAAATAATTTCTTCAGCAGCTCTACCACCTAAAAGTACCATTATTCTTTTCTTTAAATGTTCCTTGTTCTGATATAGTTTATCTTCAGGAATACTTAAAGTATAACCACCTGCACCTTTGGTAGTTGGAATTATAGTTACTTTAGATACTTTATCCTTTGGTAAAACTTTAAGCGAAATCAAAGCATGTCCTGCTTCGTGAAAGGCTGTAATTTTTCTATCATCATCTTTAATATAATCCCTATCAACTTTTTCATAACCAGCAAGCACTATTGAATGAGCTTTATCCAAATGTTTATTTTCAATAAACTCAGAATTGTCTTTGCAGGCAAGAATAGCAGCTTCATTAGTTAAGTTCTCTAGTTTTGCACCCGAAAAATATGAGGTTTTATGTGCCCATTCAGCAAAATCTATATCCTTAATAGGTTTATTTTTAAGGTGAAGTTTTAAAATCTTCTCTCTGGCAGACACATCAGGTAATGTAACTTCAATATGCCTATCAAAACGACCAGGTCTTAATAGAGCTTCATCTAGCATATCAAGTCTATTAGTTGCGGCAATTATAATTATGCCTTCTGTCTCATTGAAACCAGACATTTCCGTTAAAAGAGCGTTAAGTGTCTGATCTTTTTCATCAGAACCGCCACCACGTCCATTATCTCTCTTCTTACCAATAGCATCGATCTCATCAATAAAGATAACTGCCTTGCCATGACTTCTTGCTTTTTTAAATAAACTTCTAATCCTTCCAGCTCCAACTCCTACATATATTTGAACGAAATCTGAACCTGATACTGCATAAAAGGGAACATTCGCTTCTCCAGCCACAGCCTTTGCAAGTAAGGTTTTACCCGTTCCAGGATCCCCATATAAAATTATTCCTTTTGGCATTCTAGCACCATAAGCGGAATACTTTTCAGGGTTTTTAAGGAAATCTACTACATCTTGTACACTATCCTTAGCTTCTTCATTACCTGCTACACTATTAAAGTTAAAATCTATATCTTCTACTGCAGCAACATCAAGATTTGTAGCCGAAAACATGCCCTTTGAGCTTATCTTTGAAGATTTGAAGGTCATAATTCCAAGTACGATAAGTGATATTATAAAACCTACAATTGAAGCTATTTCAGCAGGATTGGTTAGAGTTTGCTCAGAAACATTTATACCATTCCTTAATAAGTCTTCTTTGAAATTATTAGTTCTTGGGTTATCAGTTTCATAAATAGCACCATCTTTAAGTTTAACTTGAATTTTAGGTGAAGTTGTTACGTATACAGTGGAGATAGTTTTAGAAGAAACATCTTTAAGAAAATCAATATACAATTTATCTTTAGATATTTTAAAAGTATTACTTACAAAAATCAGAAATGCTAAGGACAAAAATGCAGTGATAATAGGAAGCAAAATATATTTGTTTTTAATTTTATTCATAAGTTCGAAGCGAGAAAACCACTATATCTTTAGGGTGGCCTCTAAATCGCTTCATTCACCATCCTTTCGCATAATATATTTTTTCTTATTTCGACTAATTCAAAGGTAATACAATTAAATTTGTTATAGGCAATAATATATGAATTTTATAGGTTGTACTAAAATGAGATTTGTGTAATCTCGAGTACAAGGGATATTATAATATCTTTCTAAAGTCTTGTCTATGGAACCTAATAGAATTTGGAAATGTAATTTATGTAAAAAATATAATTGATAAATTCGTGATTTATTGTATACTTTATTTATGATAGATTAGGGGGGATTCCATAATCCCTCTAAGATTAAGGCATTTAAAAAAAATATCACATGGAATAGATTTAAAGTGAGGAGAATAAAAAATGGGAAAGAAAGTTTATGCAATAAAAGAAGGTTTTAACTCTGATGCTAATGAGAAAGTAGAAAATAAAATAGTTGATACTTGGGCAGAGTGCTTAAAATATGTAAAAGGTGTTAAAGGAGCTAAATATAAGAGCTTTGAGGATATAAATGAAGCTAAAAAGTTCTTAAATGATGCAGGAAATATACTTAAAAAAGAAGATAATAATTATCCGGAAGATTGCCTTCATATTTATGTTGATGGCAGCTATAATGCTACTACGGAACAGTATTCTTATGGGATGGTAGCTGTGCAGAATGATGTAGTTCTACATATAGAGAGTGGTAAAGGGAAAAGTGATTCAGCAAAAAATATAAGGCAAATAGCAGGAGAACTGGAAGGTGCAGTAAAAGGTGTGCAGTTTGCATTAAACATTGGTGAAAAGAAAGTAGTAATATTCCATGATTATGTAGGGATTTGTTACCATGCTACAGGTTTTTGGGATAGGAAAGAAGAATCATCAAAGGAATATTACGAGAAAATGCAAAAACTCATGAGTAGTGGAATAGAAGTTATATTTGTTAAGGTGGATAGTCACACGGGCGATTTGTTTAATGAGCTTGTTGATGAAAAATGCAAAGAAAGATTAGGGATAAATTCAGATAAGGTGGTAGAAAAATGGTTGCTTAAAAATCTTATAAGTGTAGCTAGTGAGGATGTAAAACAAGAGATTTTGAAAATAGCTTCTAAGGCCCAAGAAAACATAATTATTATAAATACTAAGGAAGAAAAAAATAACGAAGAAGTTAAGGCATTTGGGTTTGATGAGATTGTTAACGAATATACCAAAAATCCAGAAGTAGCTAAGAGTTTAATAAATAATTTAAGTAGTAAAGAAAAAACAGACTTTATTATATTTTTGTTAGAATCTAATACGTAATTTATATGAATATGTCTTTAGTGCAAACGTGAATTTTATTTAAAGTAGATTAATTATTAAAAAAATGCACATCCTATAAGGTATAAATAAAGAAAGGAAGTGTAACTTATGCGTGGTAAATTTATATCAACAATTACAGCTGGTGCTATAATTGGAGTAGCAGCAAGTGCAATGTTAATTCCTAATATGGACAGAGGCACAAAAAGAAGAGTTAAAAAAACTGGTAAAATGGTAAGAAATATGGCAGAAGACATGTATGATAACGTGAAGGATTATATTTTATAACATCACTAGAGGACTCCAAACTATATTAATAACTATATAGTTTGGAGTTTTTAATTTTATTACTGAAAATTCAAAATTTTATTCAAATATTTTGCAATTTAAATGTAAACCGTGTTATAATTGAATTAAAATTGTCTAAGGTTGTTTAAAATAATAATATTATATATACTACCATGCAGTAAAGGAAGCGTGATTATGGAGATATTGTCTTTAGGAGAAAAGATAAAGAGGAAAAGAAAAGAACTTAATATGACATTAAAAGACCTTGCAGGAGACAGGATAACTCCAGGGCAAATCAGTCTGGTTGAATCTGGAAAATCTAATCCTAGCATGGATTTATTAGAATATTTAGCAAATGCCTTAAATACATCTGTTGAATATCTAATGGAGTCAGAGGAAACTCAAGCTGAAAAAATATGTTTGTTTTATGAAAATATTGCTGAAGCGCTTATTCTAAATAGCGATTTAGTACAGGCTGAGCAAAATATCGAAAAATCTTTATACTATTCTGAAAAGTACAAATTGGAATATAGAAAAGCCAGAAATTTATCATTAAGAGGAGATATATACATGGCTAGGGGAGAGATTGCGTCAGCTCAACAAGTTTTCCTTTCCTCAAATGTTATCTTTATTAAAAATAACTCTTATGAAGAAATAATTAAAACTTTTCTAAAACTCGGAAAAATAACGCTTGAAGTTAGGGGTTATCACTCAGCATCAAGTTATTTTCAACAAGCTGAAAAAGTTTTTGTAGACAATGAAATGGGAAATGATTTTTTATTAGGTGAAATATATTACTATATAGGTTACACTTATTTTAAATTAGAAAATATAGAAAAGGCTATAAAATATTCTTATTTAGCTCAAGAAAAATTTAGGCAAATAGATAATAAGAAAGAATATGCTAATTCACTTTTATTATTGGCAAAGGAATATAATGAAAAAGGTGACATTAAGAATGCTATAAAATATTCAAAGATTACTTTGAAAGTATTTTATGAAATTAACAATTTAACTTATGTTTCTGAAATTGAAAACAATTTAGGAAGATTATTTTATGAGTTTGAAAATGTAGAACAATCTTTTATACACTTAAATAAAGCTAAAGAAATTAGACAGAAGAATAATGACTCAAAGTTAATAGATACATTGGCTAATATATGTGAAAATTATATTAAGCTTAAGTCAGTGAGTAAAGCGAAGGAAGCTTTAGGGCATATTTTAGAACATGTAGAAGATGGCAATCATAAAGCATTACGCCAATATTATTTATTAAAGTTTAGAGTTGATTTATTAGAAGACGATATGAATGAAGCAGAAAATACTTTGTTACAAGCACTAAATTTTGTAAAAGAACAAGAGCAAACTAAGGAAGCAGCTGAGATATCTATAATGATCGGAAAGTTCTATATTGACGGTGGTAGAGATAAGGAAGCAGCTAAATATCTAAATGAAGGCGTAGAGTTATTTAACAAATTAGGAATAATAAAGTAATTTAAGTGAAACTAATTTATGATAGTTTCATAAATTAGTTATTTAATCTGTGGATAGGTGATGAGGATGGAGATATTATCAACTGGAGAAAAGATAAAAAGGACTAGAATATACAAAGGGTATACTTTGAGAGAGATGTGCGACGACAAAATTTCTGTATCTAAAATGAGTTGTATAGAAAATAACAAGGTTATGGCGGAACCCTGGATACTAGAATTGATTAGTAAAAAATTGGACATCGATGTTGAATATTTGAATGAAAATGTAAAAGAGCAAGTTGAGGAAAATATTAAAGCTTTGAAAGCGGATATCGTTGATGGTAAGGATGCCAAGGATGATAAATTTGAAGCTAAAGTATCCTATAATTTAGAGTTTGCTGAAAAATATAATTACTATGATTCGGCTATTGAACTAATACACATGTTGTTTAATTTTTACTTAGATAAAAGCGATTTCGAGAAGATTCAATCTATTACTTCAAAGTATTATGATTTATATTTAAAAACATCAATAGAGGATAATCAATTAACTTACTATATGGACATGGCAAGACACTTATATATAAAAGAAGAGTTTCTTCAAGCTGCGGGCTATTATTGTAATGTGCGAAAAAGGTTACGGGACAGAGAACTTCCTAATTATAAAAAACTAATAGTAGTCACTTATAATGAGGCTGCCTGTAATATGATGATAAAAAATTATGAGCGTGCTTATGAAGTAGGAATAAGATTACTTGATTTACTAGAATATGTAGATACTGAATTTAAAGCGGCCGAGATATATCATTTATTGGCCATGCTATCTATAAGAATGGATAATGGCAAGTTTGAAGAATATGAAAAAACATCCTATGAGCTATATAAAGATAAAGATGCTAGTAAAGCACTGGCTATTTATAATTATGGATCTACAATGTTTGACTGTAATATGAAAGATAAAGCAGTTGAATATATGAATAAGTGCTTAAGCTCTTATCCCAGAGATGATAAGAGTGGACTAGTTAGTTTAATGCTGGAGAGTATTAATGAACTTATAGAAAATGATGTATTAGAACTGGCGCAATCTGTTTCTGATGAAGTGTTAAACTATGCAATAAATTTAGATGACATCAAATTCATTGAGAAAAGCTACTATTATAAAGCTATTATTCTCGATAGACAGGGACAATCATCTATTGCAGAAATGTATATGAATTTATCTTTAGATTCTTTATTAAAATTTGGTGCAAAACAAGACATATATACACGATATCTTGAAATGGGAAGCATGTACCATAGATTAGGTAATGTGGTTGATTCTATAAAGTATTTGAGTTTAGCTATACAATTAGAAAAAAAGATGTAGGTTTGAGATTTTCTTAAACCTACATCTTTTTTTATTTTAAAAATGCTAAATGAAAATTGGAATGAATTAACAGTTATTATTTTCATATAGTAACATATTATAATATCATGAGAATCAATTATAAAATAAATTAATGATTTTGTCTTTTAATTTATATATCTACTCATGAGGAATACTAGGGGGATAACAATTGAGAATTGTTATCTACCCATAAGGAATACTAAGGGGATAACAATTGAGAATTGTTATCTACCCATAAGGAATACTAGGGGGCTGGAAAAGTGATGAAACGAAGGAAAAAAAGAAATGTTTTAATAATTTTACTTAGTACTTTTTTTACATGTTTTATATGTTTGTTTTTTTCCGGAAATCTAGAAAATAATAAGGAGAAAATCAATATTAAGGTTCAGGAAGACTTAGAAGACGATCCACTTTTGATGATTTACAAGGAAAAATATAAAAAGAGACATGCAAGTTTATGGAAACATATATCCCTCTATCCTAAGGAAGTTTTTCTGACCTTTGATGACGGCCCATCTATAAATAATACTTTAAGGATAATAGATATTTTAAATCATAATGGCGTTAAAGCAACCTTCTTTGTAATTGGACAAAGAGTGGAAGCATATCCAGATATTATAAAAAAGATGGATGCCAGTAGAATGTGTATAGCAACCCATACATATACTCACAAGTATAATGAGATTTACAAAAGTACTGAAGCTTATTTGAAAGATATGGAAAAGTGCAATGATGTTATTAAAACTGCAATTGGTCAAAATAGTTTCTCATATGTAAGAATGCCAGGCGGTTCAGATAATTTAGTTTCTAATTCAAAAACTTTAAATGAAATTAGAACCTTTCTTAAAAAGAAAAATATAAATTATGTAGATTGGAATATATCTTCAGGGGATGCCGGTGGGAATTATGTAGAGGCTTTAAAGATTAAACAAAATATTATGTTTCAAAGTGCAAATAAAAGTATGGCAGTAGTTTTAATGCACGACTCCTTTTATAAAGAAACTACCGTGGATTCGCTTCAAGAAGTAATAAGTAATTTTAAGCAACGAGGTTATGTATTTAGGACCTTTAATGATTTAACTAAGGAAGAAAGAGATAAGATGATAAAAAAAGGAGTATTAAATAGATGAAACTCTAGAAGATTTCCTTCTAGAGTTTCATTTATTTAGATGCTTCTCTATTTATTATAAATTCCTTAGCTTTAATTTCTAAACTATCATCTAAAGAAGTTAAAGCTACCTCATTATATTTATTGTTTAATGCTAATGTAAGTATCCTGTCGGCAAGTTCAGGATTTTTAGATAAAAGGGAGCCATGGAAATAAGTACAGAAGGTATTTTTATAAATACACCCCTCATTACCATCTTCTCCGTTATTACCATATCCAACTTTAACTGTGCCCAATGGTTTTAAATCGTTGATATAAGTTCTTCCAGAATGATTTTCAAAGCCCACATAGGTTTCATCAAAAGCTTCATTATGGATAATTGTGTTGCCTATGAAACGTTTATCTCCGCCTTCAGTGTAAATATCTAAAATGCCAAGACCTTCAAGCTTTTCGCCGTCTGGAGTAGTATAATATTTCCCAAGCAATTGATAGCCACCACAAATGGCTAAAAACACTTTTCCACTCTGTATATAATCCTCAATAGCAGATTTTTTAAATTTTATTAAATCAGGGGAAACTATAGCCTGCTCATAATCTTGTCCTCCACCGAAAAATACAATATCATAATCCTCTGCTTTAAAAACATCACCCATAGATACATTAACAATATTTACTTTTATGGATCGTAGCTCTGCTCTGTGTTTCAATATTAAAATATTTCCTACATCCCCATATACATTAAGTAAATCGGGATATAAATGACAAATATTAATTTCCATATTATTTTTCCTACCTCGCCTTATAATTTTATTTTCAATGTATTACCAAATTTTATCTATATAGCCTTTAGTGTGTAAAAATTTTCTTAAGTTTATCATAGCGGTATAGGTAGCTAGTATATAAACTATTTCACCATCACAAGTTTTAATTTCATTAAGTAAGGCTTCTTCATCTTTACATAAGAGAAAGGAGTCTGATTGAAAACCTGCTACTTTAAGTCTTATAGCCATATCGTAAAGACGTATTCCTGATATCATAATTTTATTAATATTAAGGCTAGTTAAACGTTCAAAATTTACATCCCAAATCCAAGAAACATCTTTCCCATCTGCATAATTATCATTTAGCAAAAGAGATAAGTTTATTTTTCGTGTGTCTAGATTAATAGTGTTTACAGCTTCATCGTAGCCAGCAGGATTTTTAACTAATATTATTTTAATCTCCTTGCCTTCAATATTTAATGTTTCTTGTCTACCAAAGCTACTAGCTACGTTTTTAAGAGCATGCTCTATGATGTTATCTTGAATTCCTAGTGCCCTAGCTACGGAATATGCACATAGGGCATTATAAATATTATAAGTACCTGGTTGGTTTATATAGTACTCTTTATTATTAATATGAACTGTGGAACCATTGGTGTTTAAATCAACAATTTTATCTACGGAGTATGTAAGCGTTGGACGCTTGTATCCACATTCAGTGCAATAGAAATCTCCTAGATGGTTGTAGGTAATAAAATTATATTCATAAGGTGCTTTGCAGACTGTACAAAACTTAGCATCTGCGTTTATATCTACAATTTTATTTTCATGAACCTTAGTGCCAAAACCATAATATACTATATCGTTTTTAAGATTTAAATTTCCAAGCAAAGATTCATCGCCATTAAGAACAAGAGTTGATGCAGGAGTTTTTTCAACACCTTCTAATATCTTCTTTAGTGTAGTGTATACCTCGCCATATCTGTCTAGTTGATCTCTGAACAGATTAGTAATAGTAATGATTTTAGGTGATATATATTCAGTTATAAACTTAACATTGGCTTCATCTACTTCTATAACAGCTATTTTTTTCTCCGCAGATTTTTTAAATGAATAATTTGATATAAAACATGCAACTATTCCTGTATACATATTTGCACCAGTATTGTTGGTGATTACTGGCTTATTGCTATCTTTGATGATGCTGTAAATCATGCTTGTTGTTGTAGTTTTTCCATTGGTACCGGTTATGAGTATAACCTCATAATTATTAGCAACGGTTTTTAAAATGTTTTTATCAAGCTTTAAGGCAATTTTGCCAGGAAAATTTGTACCACCTTTAAATAAAAACTTTGATAATCTCATAATAAACTTTGAAATTAATATACTTAGAAATGACTGAATTTTAATTTTGAACACATCCTTTAATTGTACTTGTGCACTTATTACTTATTTATTATTGTTAATATTTATATAAAAAAACTCGTCACTTATTTTAAAACCAGAATGCTGCGAGAGTTTATTTAAGCTATTCAGTAAGCTTATTTTTGCTTCACCCTTTAATGGAGTTGGGCAATAGTCATTTGTATAATCCACAGTGGATATACTGCAAGGAATAACGCGCACACCAATGGACGTTAAATTATTATTAGTGAACTTTAGATTACTCTGAAAAATAAAGGTTCGCTTATCACTGGGATTAGAGTTGCCACCAAAGCAGAAATTTCCGAGGCTATATGCTATAATTCTATTTTTATATTGTTCAATGCCTTGAATTACATGGGGGTGGTGTCCAATTATTATATCTGCGCCGTTATCAATAGCAAAATGAGCTAGCTCCTTTTGTGCATCTATGGGATAATATTCACGTTCGTTTCCCCAGTGAAAGTTTATAACCACAACTGAGTTAGTCTTTTTTAATTCAATAATATCTTCTTTTAACTTATTAAGAAAACTTTGGTCTAAGGACCATCCTCTATAACCTAAAAAACCAAAAGGCTGTTCCTTAATTTTGGTTACCCATTTTGATCCTTCGCCAAAGTAGTTGATTTTTTCCTTTTCAAGGGTAAGCTTCGTATCTTTAAATCCTTTTTCTTTATAATCATAAATATGGTTATTAGAAATATTCACACCTTCAATAGAACCTAGTGTTATACTTTTAGCATAATCACTGGTGGCTTTGAAGTTAAACTGTTTTTCTGCTCTGTCATTTGAATCCGTAAAGGTTGTTTCTAAATTAGCAATTGTAACATCATCAGCATTAAAAATACTATATACATTTTTAAAATAATAAGAAAAATCATTATTATGCTTAATTGCCATAGCAGGAAGACTAGTTGCATAACCAAATTTACTATCAGTTCCTATAGTACAGTCCCCTACAGCAGATAGCAGTACTTCTGTATTTGTATTTTCTACTTTTGAAGGATTATCTACTACGGTAGAATCAATTGGTTTATTGATAATATTAGACGTATTACTCTCTGTAGGCTTCTTTTCTTGTTCTTTAGAAATAGATTGATTGTTATGTAGTTTATTTAAAGTAAAAGAAATAGTTTTAATGGTAATTAAGGTTAAAGTTATAGAAAAAAACAGCAGCAAAGATAAATTTTTGACTAGTTTTTTTCTATTAATTTTTCTTGGTTTAAATCTCTTCAAAATAACACCTCCTATAATACTCTAGAGCACATAATAATTATATATTTAAGTCAATATAATTTTATAACATAGTTACATAAATGTCTAATAGATTAATGCAATTATTCAGCTACTATTAAGGCAATCCATGAAAATTGGGCATGTAGGATGATAAACAATTAATACTTATAATACAATGTATTTTGTATTTTCAAACCATATTACAAGTGGTTATTACTACCATAGAAATATTCATGGTAAATGATACAACTTTTCATAATTAAATACTGTGGCTTTTTAGCTAGGTATTTGTTAGAATATTACTATAGTGTATCTAGAAAGAAATAATTAACTGTTTTATTTTAAATGCTTAATATTTATACATAAAGTTAACAATGTTTTAAAGCCTGCTAAATTTAAAAAGAGGTGAAATAATGGTGAAATTAGATAAACTGAAGGACATGTTAAATAGCAGTAAACTAAAGTCTATATTAAATAGTAGTAAACTAAAGGCGTTAAGAGGTAAGAAAGTTGTGGCTTGTTTGGGTGTTGTCTTTGTTATAGTTATAAGCATTATACTTTTAAATGGTAACAAAACTTCGTCTTTAAGAAAATTAGCAACAGAGGCTGAAAAACATTTTTTCGCACAGGAATATGATTTAGCTATTGAGAAATATAGTAAACTTGCGGAAAAGGATAAGAGTTCACCAAAATGGAATATTAAAATAGCTGAAATTTATTCTGTTAAGAATGATTTAAATAACTCATTAAAATATATTGATATCTCAAGAAAATATGAAGAAATAGATCCAGAAACTTATAATTGCATGATTTTTACGGAATATATGAATGGGAAATATGAAGAAGCAATGAAAGATGGATTGATTGCATTAAGCAAATATCCAAAAGACAAGAGCTTAATAAAAACTATGTTTACTGTTTATATGGGAAATAACAAGACTAAAGAAGCGCAAGAAATTATCTCTAGCTATCCTTTAGATACAAAATCCTCCTATGATACTGCAGAATATTCTAGAATGTTAATGTTAGTAGGAAAATGGGAAGAGGGTTATAATGAATTAAAACGTGCATGGGAATTAAATAAGGACGAATACAAAATATATGATGTGTTAGCTCAAATAGCCCTATATAATAAAGATTCTCTCCTACAAAACATAATAACTCTTTCAGAAAAGCATCCTAATGATTTAGTATATAAAATGTGGTTAGTTAAGATATATTCACTTAGTCCTGATACTGTAGATGAGGCAAATAAATTAATCAATGAACTTGGTAGTAAAGATGTAGGTGATATGCAAATTAAACTAATTAAGGCTAATGTTTATAAAAATATGGACGAGTTAGAGAAAAGTGATAAACTAATTGAAAATATGATTTCAGAGCATCCAAATGATTATAGAGCTTATCATAGTGCGGGCTGGTATTATCTTTACAAAAAAGAGTATGAGAAAGCTAAAGAATATTGTAATAAATCTATTGAGATGAATAAAGAATACCCAGATAATTATGGGTTTTTGATGCCAGAAATATTGAAACAAGGGTCTAAAAAATTATCAGTAGAGCCTTATTTTAGAACTGCATTAATTAAAGAACCTTATAATTATAATATAATGCTTAATTTAGCAAATTATTATTGGTACACAGCTAATGATAGTGGAAAAGCTCTAAAATACTTTGATTTAGCATCTATTATTAAACCACAGGATGCAGAGATAAAATACAACATGGCTTTAATAAAGCTAGCTGATGGAAAGGCTGATGAAGCAATAGAAATTTTGAAGATATGTAGTAAATTAAATGAATTAGTGCCTAAATATCATAGAACATTATCAACAGTATATATGACTCAAAATAAGTCAAAGGAAGCTAAAGCGGAGATTAAGAATGCTTATGAAGCGGATCAAAACGATATTTTGACTTTAAATAATGCTGGTTGCTATTATATCACTATGGAACAGAACTTAGATAAAGGGTTTTACAATATAACTAAAGCATACGAGGGATTAAATGGCTCTTCTGATGATGACACTAAAAAAGTTATTGTAGAGAATTATGATAAGGCTCAGAAGCTAAAAGAAAGTTATAAGAAAGGGAAAGACAATCAAGAATTGAAAATTCCTGAATTTACTTTATTTTATTAGGTGAAAGGCGTGTTATTTTGAACAAAGGATATTTTTATTCAATTCTTTCTGCAATATTATTTGGAAGTGCAGGGCTGTTTGTAAAACTAGCTTATGTAGGGGGAATTGATTCTATAAGTTTATTAACTTTACAATATATGATAGCAGTACCATTAATGTTTATACTGATGTATATTTTTAATAAGGAGTCCTTTAAGATAACAAAAGAACAATTATTAAGATTGGCTGTGCTTGGCATCGTTGGAAATACATTTATGACTGTATTTTATTATATTTCGTTCAACTATTTACCCATGGAAATGGTGGCTATATTATTATATACTTACCCCATAATGGTATTTATATATACAGCTGTGTTTAAAAGGCACTCCTTAGGTTATAAGAAATTATTTGCATTGCTTTTGGCATTTTTGGGTTGTATTTTAACTTTGGATATACTATCTGGACAATTTAAATATTCTCTTAAGGGAGTAATCTTTGCTGTGCTATGTGCAATGTTTTATGCCTTTATGAATATTTATAGCGAAGAAAAATTAGAAGGATTAGAGCCACTAGCTATTAATGCTTATTCTACTCTATTTTCGTTAATAAGCCTTATGATATATAAGTTTCCCCTATTTGTTTTTAAGGGTGAGGTAACTACAAGTCTGCTTGGGTATACCACTATACTTGCTTTGTTTTGTGAAATTATCCCCTTAACTTTATTATATGCAGCAATAAAGCATATAGGCTCATTAAAGGTATCTATAATAGGAAATCTTGAAATACCAACGGCTATGCTTGTATCATTTTTTATATTACATCAACAAATTGGAAATATGCAAATAGTTGGAACTGTTTTAGTAATATATGCCATATACATGATAAGAAAATAATGTATATTATATGTAAGGTGAAGTTTTTTTTCTAAATGGTTTATAAAGTATATGTTAAGTTAAATGCATTTGAATTACTTATGTAAATCAAATGCATTTGTATTAACATATACTTTTTTTATTGAATGATTTTAAAGAAAACATATCATTCATTTTGATAAAAATTAAACAATGTTTTTAAGGAAGATAATAACTTATAGTATATAGAAATTAAAGAGAGTTTCTTTGCATTTCCTATTAATAAATGTGATAGGATGGCAATTATAGCATTAATCAAAGCAATATAATTAATAAATGTCTTAGTATATCACAAATGTTAAAAAGCATACCCTATTGATATAATAGCTCACTACAATGAAGGAGTCTATTCAGAAAAACACTAAAACAATATTTTCGTAATTTTTTTCTTGCATTTTCATTGAAATGTTGTAATATATTATTATAGTAACTAAATTTAATAGGCATGTGAAATATATTAACATGCTGATTAACTATAAAAAATAAAGAGACTTAATAATTGGGGGTAATATTGTGGAGTGCTTAGAAAACTTAAATTATTTAGACATAAGAACATCAAAAAAAATATATAGGAATTTGCCTATATCTGACTTGGTAAATTTTGCATTACTCAGAGAAGAAGGTACTTTATCAGAATCAGGTGCATTGGTTGTAAACACAGGGAAATATACAGGAAGATCGCCTAAGGATAGATTTATAGTTATGCAAGAAAGTGTTAAGGACTTAATAAATTGGGGAAGCATAAATTTGCCAATTGAAGAAAAAGTATTTGATAATTTGTATAGTCAAGTATGTACATATTTAAATGATAAAGACTTATTTGTTTTTGATGGTTATGTTGGTGCTATGGAAGAATATAGACTACCAATAAGAGTAGTAAATGAGTTTGCTTCAGAAGCATTGTTTTCCAATCAACTATTTAGAAGACCAGATAAAACTATGCTCGCAGAGCATGAGGCTGAGTTCACAGTAATTGCAGCTCCAGGATTTAAGGCAAAAGGAGCAATTGACGGAATAAACTCTGAAGCTTTTGTTATAGTAAACTTTGATAAAAAAATAGTATTAATTGGTGGCACACAATATGCAGGTGAAATTAAAAAATCCATTTTTTCAATAATGAATTTTTTACTGCCTTTAAGAGGTGTATTCCCAATGCATTGTTCTTCTAATATAGGCCAAAATGGTGATACAGCAGTATTCTTTGGTCTTTCAGGTACAGGAAAAACAACATTGTCAGCAGACGCAGAAAGAAAGCTTATTGGAGACGATGAACATGGTTGGTGTGATAAAGGTGTGTTTAATTTTGAAGGTGGATGTTATGCTAAAGCTATAAAATTGGATAAAAACAATGAAAAAGAAATTTATGCAGCATTAAAATTTGGTGCATTACTTGAAAATGTTGTTCTTGATGATGATAAGATGCCTAATTATGATGATGATAGCTTAACAGAAAATACTAGAGGTGCATATCCTTTAGAATATATTGAAAATGCCGAATTAAGTGGAATAGGTGGACACCCTAATACAATAATATTTTTAACAGCAGATGCTTTTGGTGTTATTCCACCAATCTCAAAGCTTTCTAAAGAGGCAGCAATGTATCATTTTATTTCAGGATATACAAGTAAGCTTGCAGGTACAGAACGTGGAATTACAGAACCACAAGCTACGTTTTCATCTTGCTTTGGAGAACCGTTTATGCTAATGAAACCTTCGGTTTACGCAGAACTTTTAGGTGAAAGAATTGACAAACACAATACTGAGGTATTTTTGGTAAACACAGGTTGGTCTGGTGGCGAGTATGGCACCGGTTCAAGAATGAAGCTATCTTATACAAGAGCCATGGTAAAAGCAGCTCTTGAAGGTAAGCTTAAGGAAGTTCAGTATACAGAGCATCCAATATTTAAAGTGGATATGCCTCTGACGGTGCCCAATGTTCCTTCAGAAATATTAAATCCGGAAAATACATGGGGAGATAAAGAAAAGTATACTTTAAAAGCTAAAGAATTAGCCGATAAATTTTCTAAAAACTTCAGTAAATTTAACGGAGTTTCAGAAGGCATAAAAAACGCTGGGCCAATAACTAAATAATACAAAAAACCGACGGTTAGCAAGCTTTAAAACCGTCGGTTTTTTTATGTGATTTTTACTGTAAGTATGGTATACTCATTAAATAAATGTGAATTCATTATAGATAGATTAACACTTCATAACTTGTAGCATCCAAGATGATGATTTAGCATATAGAATAAACAAGGAGGAATTATGAGAAAGAATAATATTCTTGGTAGAATTTTAATTTTTGTTATTATAACAGTGGCTATAGTTTTTTTGAATTTTAAAGTTAGAACAGATTTAAGTAATAAGGAAGAAGGTTTAAAGGTTACTAAATGGGACAATTTTTATAATGGAGATAATATTCATTTTTATTACTTAAATCCTCAGAATGAAAATTTGACAAAACTTAAAACTAAATATGCATTAAATAAAATTATAGATAATAAGGCAGATCAACTTGACAACTCTATAAAAATTATGAATTTTATTAATCAGAGAGTAAAAGCTCAAAGGACATCAATGTCTAGTGATAAAAATGCGTCAGAAATAATGGAGGTAGCTTTTGCAGGAAATGAAATATCAGATAATGATTATACAACTATGTATGAAGAATGTTTAGCTTCTATTGGAATCAATGCAAGGCGTGGAGTACTAAGAAGTACTGATAAAAAAGTTAAAGGAAAATCATATTTTAATGTATGTGAAATATGGAGTGATAAATACAATAAGTGGGTAATGATAGATGGCGTAAATGGATGTTATATGAGAGAAAAAGAGACACCCTTAGGTGCTGTTGAAATAATAAACAAGGGAATAGGAAAAGTTGAGATTGCTCTTTTAAAAGATACTAATAAATATATAAAAAACATGTCAAATTACTATGAAAGTTATAGTATATCTGTGGATAATAATAAATATGGTGAGCTAAAAAGTAATTCGAAAATTACTTACTTAAAAGAACAAAAGCTTCCTAAGATAGAAACAAAGGAAGGGTTTATAGAGCCTACTATTTTTGTTAATAGTCCGCAAGTATTTAAAATATCTCCCAAATTACAATATGTGAATACAGGTAAGGAGAAGGTTCCTACTTTAATACTTGCAAAGAGAGATTTGAAAAATGACACAAAAGAAGTAGCAAATTTTACAATTGGAGCATTTATGAATAGTTATATGCTTTCAAATTATTTCATAAGCTTTAATGGTAGTGACTATGTAAAAGTAGATACTTTTTTAGAATTACAAATCGTTAAAGGAATAAATACTATTAAGTTATCGCAAGATGGTAAAACTTTGACTAGAGAAGTAATAATAGAAAAATAAATATTTCTATGTAGAAATATAATTCTAATGAAATTTTAATTATATTCATTACTTGAATATAGTATAATGAAAAAGATTTTATAAATTATTGTTATAAGGGAGTGCGTATTAGATGGATTTGAATATTATATTGGTGTTAAAAGCTATAATAATAGCTATAGTAGAAGGGATAACAGAATTTGTTCCTATTTCCTCTACTGGACATATGATCATTGTGGGAAATGTTATAAATTTTAAAGGGCAATTTGCAAATACCTTTGAGGTAGTCATTCAATTAGGAGCTATTCTTGCAATTATAGTTTTATATTGGAATAAAATATGGACCTCAGTTAAGGACTTTTTTCAGGCAAAACCCTCAGGTATTAAGTTCTGGACTAATATTATAGTTGCATTTATACCAGCTGCAGTCTTAGGGTTTCTTCTAAATGATAAAATAGATGAATATCTTTTTAATCCAGGCACTGTTGCTTTGGCCTTAGTGGTTGGCGGAATTCTGATGATTATTCTAGAAAATAAGTTTAGACATAAGGATACAACAAAACACATAGAGCAAATAAGTATTAAACAAGCATTTAAAATAGGATGTTTTCAATGTTTTGCATTATGGCCAGGTATGTCTAGATCGGCATCTACTATAATGGGAGGCTGGATTAATGGTGTTTCTACAGTTGCTGCAACTGAGTTTTCATTCTTTTTAGCCATACCAACTATGGTTGGAGCCACAGGACTCACTTTATTTAAAAGTGGAATGAATCTTAATAATGGGGAAATTATTACTCTAGTTATTGGATTTATAACGGCCTTTTTAATTGCATTAATCGTGGTTGAAAAATTTGTTTCTTATTTAGGAAAGAAACCTATGAAAGTTTTTGCTATTTATAGAATAATTGTTGGTATAGCATTGCTATTTTTAATTAAATTTGGTACTATTTCATTATAAACAATAATTTTCTGATAATTAAAGCTAAAGAATAATTTCTTTAGCTTTAATGAATGATTTGCACCAATATAAATATTTGCATCATTAACTTACAATCTGCTACATAGTATAGAAATGCTTTGTAATGTTTTTTTCTTATATGGTTATAATATTCCTCATTATGATATATTTTTTTTTATTGAGCTATGCTATTTGTGAAAAGTTGAGAATATTTCATTAATAGCAATGTATCATTTATATTTTCTATTGTAAGGTGTATAATATATCAAATAGAGTTTGGAGGAATGTATATGGCACATAAAATTAAAAAAATAGGGGT
>Ga0316601_100000194_pt1 | contig 23854 bp, 20 predicted proteins | sample OWC_soil_day5_no_FD_207663 | JGI IMG/M metagenome (GOLD analysis project Ga0316601, IMG submission 207663) | Wetland soil microbial communities from Old Woman Creek delta, Ohio, United States - OWC_soil_day5_noCT | ecosystem: Environmental > Terrestrial > Soil > Wetlands | place: USA: Ohio... | reverse complement strand
CTCGGCGAAGAACGCGCGGACGGCGTCCTCGACGAGCTCGATGCCGATCACCTCGTGGTCGTGCGCCGCGAGGTACGCGAGGTCCTCGGACTTGCCACACAGCGGGATGAGGACGCGGCGACGATCGGCGATCCGTGACGCGTGGCGCGCGAGGAACGCGTTCGGCGCGCCCTCGTGGAAGCCGATCTTGCCCTCGCTCCAGCGCGCCTTCCAGAACTCGGGCTGCATCAGCGGGTGGCGAGGAAGTCGGACTCGAACGCGAAGCCGAGCAAGAGATACGGGAACGCGCGGCTGGTGAAGTCCTCGGGCCGATCTTCGGGCGGGATCGTGCCCGGCTCGCCGGTGCGCCAGCGATGCGACAGGTACCAGGACGCGATCAGGATCACCGTCGGCTTGTTGAACGTCGACGGTCCGTGGTCCTTGAGCGTGTACGCGGCGAACAGGCCGAGCCGGTGATGGCCGTTGTCGCCGTCATAGGCGTCGAGCTCCGCGGCGTTCGCGAAGTGGTCCTCACTGTAGAACGGCTTGACCAGGCTGTGGCGCAGGCCGATCGCGAGGTTCTTCTTGCCGGTATAGAGGACGTCGGTGTCGACCGACAGCGTCCAGCCCTTGTCGGGGAGCAGCGTGTCGAACGTCGCCTCGTACGCGACGGTGTCGCCCGCGCGGACCTTGAAGTCCCAGTAGTCGAGCTGGAACAGCGCGCGCACCGCGATCGGGCCGACCTTGAGCTGGAGCAGTGGCTGGATCGAGGCGTGGATGATCGTCGCCGTCTGCGGCGGCGTCGTCATGCTGTCGCGCAGATCCTTGAGCGTCTGGTCGGAGTAGTTGGCGTTCGCCGTCGGGAACGACTGGAGGTAGCCGAACGTGCCGAAGAACTTCTGCACCTCGCCGTAGACGCGCAGGTTGAAGATCGAGGCGGGCTGGAGCTCGCCACCGACCGCGAGCTGCGCGCTCGCCGGGTTGAGCTTGGGGTAGAGGCCGCCGAACGCGAAGTTGTTGCGGGTGATCGCCTTGTCGGAGGCGTAGAGCCGCTTCTGGAACCCGACCCGCGCGCGGGTCTCGAGCCCGAGCGGGTTGAGACGCAGGATCGTCAGGTCGGAGAGCATGAAGCGCAGCCCTGCGGGCGGCGGCCGATCCGCGGGCGCGACCTCGGGCTCGGGCTCGGGCTCGACCGCAGGCGCCGGCGCGACCGGAGGCTCCGGCGGGAGCGCCGGCATGCCGCCACCCGGATCCACCACCGGTGAGGGCGGTGGAGCGGGCTCCGCGGGCGGAGTAGGTGGCGGCTCGGCGGGTTCCCCCTCCGGCAGCCGGTCTGCCACTGCGATCCCAGGAAGCAGGAATACAGCGAGGGTCAGAACGAGCGGCAGGCGGCGCATGGAGCGGGCATCCTACTGCGAGCAGGCTCCCCGTCACGCGCCGCCGCGCGCAAACTCAGCAATCGTCTTACGCAGACTCCTTGGTGTCCTTGTTCTTCAGCTCCGTGACCTCGTTGCGCACGGTCTGGGCGAACGCCTTTAGCTCCTGCATCGCGTTACGAACGCGCGTGCCGGCAGCCTTGTTGCCGTCCTTGTAGAACTTCTCGAAGTCAGCGGCCATCCCAGCAACGAGCGCTTGCAGCTCGGCGTAGCGGCCAACGGCGCCGCCCGTGGCGGTCTCGGAATCGTTGGTGGTCATGTTTTGGGTCTCCATAAGGGTGGCTACCTTGCCTCATCCGTCTGACAACTGCACGTGAATCGGGTTCTTCGTGTGATTCAAGCTAGTCAGACGTTCGCGATTCGGGTGGCCGCGTGAGCGAACCGCGTTTTCGGGGGTTCTGAGCGGTCTAGTGTACCTCGGGTCGGACGCGAAGGAGGCCTCTACGCGCCGCAGAACGGCCTTGCCGGTCGTCGCCCTGCAGCACCGCTTGAGTCGCGAAGACGCCAGCGGCTAAGGTCCGCGGTCCGTGTCGTCGTCAACGCCTCCTCGCGAGCCGCTCCCCACTGCGACCGCGGTTGCCGGAGCGCCGCCCGCGCCCGCCCCGGATGCCGAGGCGGTCTGGCTCCGCGACGTCTATCAGCCGAACGAGCCCAACCTGACCGTGCGCGCGGTGATCGTCGGGATCCTGATCGGCGGCGTGATGTCGCTGTCGAACATCTACGTGTTCTTCAAGACCGGGTGGAGCCTCGGCGTCACGCTGACCGCGTGCATCCTCGCGTTCGCGATCTTCAAGGGCCTGCACGGCCTGGGGATCGTCAAGCGCCCGCTCGGCGCGCTCGAGAACAACGCGCTGACCACGGTCGCGTCCGGCGCTGGCTACATGACGGCGGGTGGCAACGCGGCGGCGTTCGGAGCGCTGCTCATGGTCACGACGGTGCGCCCGAACGACCTCGGGATGATCGCGTGGTTCGCGGTGATCGCGGCGCTCGGCGTGTTCGCCGCGATCCCGATCAAGCGCCAGCTGATCAACAAGGAAGCGCTCGCGTTCCCGACGGGCACGGCGACCGCCGAGACGATCCGGACGATCCACACCGCCGGCTCGGGGCAGGGCACCGGCGCCGCGATGGCGCTGGCCGTCGCGAGCGCGATCGGCGGCATCCTCACGCTGCTCCGCGACCTGTGGAAGGTGATCCCCGGGACATGGGCCCCGTCGATCCAGCTGATGGGGCACGACCTCGTGAAGTGGACGATCGCGTTCAAGACCGAGGTCGTCTACCTCGGCGCGGGCGCGCTGATGTCGTTCCGCACCGGGTGGTCGCTGGTGATCGGCGGCATCATCAACTACGGGTTGATCGCGCCGGCGCTGTTCGAGCGCGGCCTCGTCAAGGAGATCAAGGGGGCGCCGGTGAGCTACGCCGGCATCATCGACTGGACCCTGTGGCCGGGCGCGGCGATCCTCGTCGGCGCCGGCCTCACGTCGTTCGCGCTCGACTACAAGAGCCTCGGCCGCGCGTTCTCGGGCATCGGCGGGATGCTGAGCAAGAAGAAGCGCCTGACGCAGGGCGAGGGCATCGGGGCCGTCGAGGCGCCGGAGTGGTGGTTCCCGGTCGGGCTGCTGTTCCTGACCCCCCCGATCATCGCCCTGATGTACCTGATGTTCGACATCCCGATCTACGCCGCGGTGATCGCCGTCCCGCTCGCGGTGCTGATGGGCTTCATCGCCGCGCGCGTCACCGGCGAGACCGACGTGACGCCGACCAAGGCGCTCGGCCCGGTGACACAGATGATCTACGGCGCGATCACGCCGGGGAACCTGACCGGTAACATCATGTCGGCCAACGTCACCGGCGGCATCGGCCTCCACGCCGCGGATCTGCTGACCACGCTCAAGACCGGGTGGCTGCTCGGTGCCAAGCCGCGGCACCAGGTCTACGCCCAGCTGTTCGGCGTGCTCGCCGGCGCCGCGATCATCGTGCCGCTGTTCAACCTCCTGATCGACCCCTCGACGCTCGGCGGAACGGACTGGCCCGCCCCGTCGTGCGTCGTGTGGGCCAACGTCTCGAAGGCGTTCGTCGGGGGCATCGGCGCGCTGCACGGGACGGTGAAGATCGCGATCGTGGTCGGGCTCTGCCTCGGCGTCGCGCTCGCCCTGTTCGAGAAGTTCGCCCCCAGGGCGATCAAGCCCTACGTCCCGTCGCCGTTCGGCGTCGGGCTCGCGATGATCGTCCCGTTCTCCAACAGCCTGATGATGTTCGCGGGCGCGGCGGTCGCCGAGCTGATCCGCCGCAGGTACAGTCGGTTCGACCCCTACACCGTCCCGGTCGCCTCGGGCCTGATCGCCGGCGAGAGCCTGGTCGGAATCGTGATCATGGTCGCCTCGCAGGTGTTCTGACGCCCGACCGGGTGAACCGTAGTTGCCCCCGCCCACACGACCGGGCGACAATATTGTCGTGGGGAACACACGTCCGGTTCGTGCTGCGTCTTGGCTCCTGCTCCTCGGCGCTTGTGGTGGAGGGGATGACCCGTTCAAGCCGCCGGGTGGCAGCGATGCGCCCCCTCGGATCGACGCATCGCCCGATGCCGCGTTCGATGCGCCGCTGATCGACGCCCGGATCGACGGTCCGCTCGGCGACGCGCCGCCCGTGATCACGCTGGTCTCGCCGACGCCGGGGACGATCCTCCGCGGCACCGTGCGGATCGAGGTCACGGTCACGGACTCCGACGGTGTCGCCGATGTCCGCGCCACCGTAGGCGCCCAGACCGTCACGTTCGCGCGGATCACGGCCGGCCAGCCGAACTTCCAGGGCTTCCTCGACACGCTGCCGCTCGCCGGCCTGGTCTCGCCGACGATCGTGATCCGTGCGGAGGACACGCTCGCCGACTTCTCGACCTACGGCTTCCAGGTCGTCCTCGACAACGTCGGTCCGATCTCCTCCCTCGATCCTCCGAACGTGCGGCTGAGCAAGGAGCTGGCGACGCCGGATCCCGTGTTCGATCGATGCAGCGACGACTTCGACCCGGTCGGCCCGGACGCGCCGAACGACGGCGAGGCGGTGCCCCAGCTGTTCGAGCTGCGCGCCCGGATCACCGATCTCGGCAACACCGGCACGCTGAACTCGACGCTCTTCATCCCGAACGCGGGCGTCGCGAGCGCGCAGCTCTACGTGTTCGACGACACGACCAAGCCCCTCGTCGTCGACACCAACGGCGACACGTTCTGTGACGCGATAAACCCGACCATCGTGCCGGCGACGGTGCCGATGCTCGCGAACGAGGCGGCGGTGATCGCCCTGACCGCGATCGCGCCGGGCGGCGACGCGACGTACTCGATCGACACGTTCGGGACCTCGAACTCGGCGGTGTGCCAGCTCGACCCGGTGATGCCGATGCCGCCGCCGCCGCTGTGTCTCGGCGAGCCGCTCACGACCGTGGTGATCAAGACGCCGTTCAACGGGATGACGCAGATCTACGGGCTCCCGCCGGCCGACTCGTTCAACTGCCTCGGCTTCGCGTTCGATGCCCGCGCGACCGGGATCAGCGATGGCTGGGCGTGCGCTGCCGTGCTGACGACCGACGGCGTGGGCAACACGAACGTCTCCGCCCCGATGCGCGTGTGCATCGACTACGACGGCGTCGGCAACGAGTGTCACACCCTCGGCACGATCGCGACCGCCGGTCTGCCCAACTGCACGGGCACGGTCACCGGCGGCGTGGTGAGCGCGACGGCGTGCACCCCGCGCAGCTACCTCCGCAGCCCGACCCCCGACGACTTCGAGCTGATCGGACCGTAGCCGCGACGAGCCTGGCCGGGGTGTGAGATCCGCCCTCGCCGTGCTATCAGCGCGGGATGCGTCTCGCGCTCGTCGCCGTGTTCCTGGTTGCCTGCTCGTCGAAGACTCCCTCCGATCAGCAGGTCGGATCCCGCGCGTCCGGGGGGACACCGAACGCGATCACGGAGCCCGCCCAGCCGATGACGACGTTCACGATGAGCGGCTTCTCGCTCGCGGGCGCGGAGTACTGGCCCTACACGGGGACCGCCGAGATCAAGTACCCCGAGGAGGTCCTGTGGGGCTTCTACCCGGCGAAGGGCGTCGTCGCGCCGGGCGAGGCCGATCCCAACGCGGCCGATGCGCGGCCCGAGGCGATCGCGTGCGCGACCCGCGCGTACTCCGCGCTGCGGGCATTCCTCGACAAGCCGGATCCCAGGCTCCTGAAGATCATCGAGCTCGGCAAGATCAGCGGTGACGTCGTGCCGCGGTTCTATCTGTGGACCAACGACTACGGGCTCGCCGCGACGCCGTATCCGCCGGGCGTGCGTCCGGCACGGCTCTGGTACTGGAAGCGCAAGACGCCCGAGCCGCCGAAGCCGCCGGGCTACTGGAAGTGGGAGTCGACGCTGACCCAGAGCGGCGAGTGCCAGATCCCGCACCCGGAGCAGATCGACGGCTTCCTCACCGAGATGCTCGCGTCCATGGAGACCAAGCCGAAGTGATCCGCCGCGCCGCACTGATCGCGATGGCGCTCGTCGCGTGCAAGGGTGATCGCACGCCGGCGAAGACGCCGCCGACCACGGGCTCGGCGGGCTCGGCCGTGCCGCCGGTCACGAAGCCAACGACACAGGTCCGCCGCGATCCACACTCGCTGTCGCGCCCCGATCAGATCGTGGTCGAGCACCTGACGCTCGAGCTCGGCGTCGACTTCACGACCAAGGTACTGTCGGGCACGGCCACGCTGACGCTCGCCAAGCGCGATCCGGCGGCGACCGAGGTCGTCCTCGATACCGACGGCCTGACGATCGACACCGTCACCGACTGCGCGACGAGGCAGCCCATGCCGTTCGCGCTCGCGCCGGCGGTCCCGCGCCTCGGGCGGGCGCTCACCGTGACGCCCGCGAGCGACTGCATCGCGATCGCGTACCGCACGTCGCCCGACGCGAAGGCCCTGCTGTGGGTCGAGGCCGCCGGCACCGCGGGCAAGGTCCAGCCGATGCTGTTCACGCAGTCGCAGGCGATCCTCGCGCGCACGTGGATCCCGCTGCAGGACTCGCCAGGCGTGCGGTTCACCTACGACGCGAAGATCCGCGTGCCCGCCGGTGTGCGGCCGGTGATGAGCGCGGAGAACCCCACGGCCGCGGACGGTGGCGTGTGGCAGTTCCGCATGCAGCAGCGGATCCCGTCGTACCTGATGGCGCTCGCCGTCGGTGATCTGACGTTCAAGCCGATCGGCAAGCGCACCGGCATCTACGCCGAGCCCTCGGTCGCGGCGGCGGCGGCGAGCGAGTTCGCCGAGGTCGAGGCGATGATGGAGGTCGGCGAGAAGCTGTACGGCCCGTATCGCTGGGGGCGCTACGACATCCTCGTGCTGCCGTCGAGCTTCCCGTTCGGGGGCATGGAGAACCCGCGGCTGACGTTCCTCACGCCGACGGTGATCACCGGCGATCGGGCGCTGGTCTCGTTGATCGCGCACGAGCTCGCGCACTCGTGGTCGGGCAACCTGGTCACGAACTCGACGTGGAATGACCTGTGGCTCAACGAGGGCTTCACGACGTACGTCGAGCGCCGGATCATGGAGGAGCTCCGCGGCAAGGACATCTCCGACATGAGCTGGGCGATGGGGCGCAAGGATCTCGAGGGCGTCCTCGCCGAGGCAGGCCGCACGAATCGCGACACGCGGCTCGCGCTCGATTTCGGTCCGGAGCGGGATCCCGACGACGCGCCGTCCGATGTCGCGTACGAGAAGGGTGCGCTGCTGCTACGGGCGATGGAGCTCGCGTTCGGTCGCTCGACGTTCGATGCGTTCCTCAAGACTCGCTTCGACCGCCTCGCGTTCCAGTCGACGGACTCGCGCACGTTCGAGGCCGATGCCGCCCCCCTGTTCGCCGCGCAGGATCCCGGGTGGAAGCTCGCCGACTGGCTGTACGGGCCCGGGCTGCCCACGACCGCACCGCCGTCGCCGTCGACGCGGGTCAGCGCGCTCGCGGCGCAGGCCGTCGCGTACGCGAAGGCGGGGCCGCTGCCGGATGTCTCGACCTGGAAGACGATGGACTGGATGGCGTTCCTCGACGCGATCCCCGAGGAGATCCCGCGCGATCGCCTGCTCGCGCTCGACGCCAAGCACCAGCTCACCCGGTCGACGAACCGGCTGATCCAGATGCGGTGGTTCCCGCTCGTGATCCGGGCCGACGTCCGCGAGGCGGCGCCGAGCATCGAGGAGTTCTTGATGCACGTCGGTCGCCGCTGGCTGGTGCGCGCGGTGTACGAGGCGCTGCTCGGCAAGAACGAGTTCTGGCGCGATCTCGCGGCGACGACGTTCGAGAAGGCGAAGGCCGGCTACCACCCGGTCACCCGCGACTCGATCGCGGAGCTGCTCGCCCCGCGGAAGCAGCCCTAGACTTCGGCTTCGACGCGGACCGCGATCGCGAACGCGGTGCTCGACGGGATCGCGGCCTTGATCGCGGCCTCGCACGCGTGCGCCCATGCCCGCGGATCGGCGGTCGCGGTCCCGAGATCGATCCACACCTTGATCACGTCGACGTCGTCGCCCGAGGGGCGGACCTGCACGTCCTTCGGCGAGACGCCCAGGGCGCTGTAGGTGCGCACGAAGGCCTCGATCGCGGTGGCGGTCTCGTTGATGCCAGCGCTCACGGCGTCTTGGTCGTCAGCGAGTCGACCGCGTGGACCGGCGGGTTCGCGCCGTTGATCAGGTGCTTGATCGCACCGAGCACGAGGCGCTGCTGCTCGAGCATGCTCTTGCCGGCGAACGCGGTCGACACGACGCCGATCCGCCAGTGCCCACCGCCGCCCGAGACCTCGACGGCAGCATCCGGCATCCGCTCCTTGATCGCCGTGGTGATCGCGTCCTCGATCGAGCCCTGGAAGTCGGTCGCGTGATCGCTCATCCCTGTTCGTTCGCACGGAACGCCCGCGGGACACAAGCCTCGCGTAGGCTCGGCAGCGATGACGATCGCGGAGGTCCACCGGATCCCGCGCGGCGCGGTCCGCGCCCCGCTGCCATGCCTCGTGCAGCGCACCGACTACACGTGCGGCGCCGCGGCGGTGCTCGTCGTGAGCCGGTACTTCGGCGTCGGGCGGAAGGCCGAGGCTGCGGTCGTGCGCGACATGGGCTTTGGCCCGCTCGGCAGCGATCCTGCCCACCTGGTGCGCGCGTTGCGCCGCTACCGGCTGCGGTTCGTCGAGCATCGCGGGATGACCGACACCGCGCTCCGCGCCGCGCTCGATCGCGGGCGTCCCGTGATCGTGATGCTCCAGGCGTGGGGCGACCGCACGCGCTACCGCGATCACTGGCGCGATGGTCATTGGGTCGTCGTGATCGGGTACGACCAGCGCGGCGTCTACTTCGAGGATCCGATCATCGAGGGCGCGCGCGGGTTCGTGACGTACCCCGCGCTCGCGGATCGGTGGCACGACCTCGAGGGGCCGACGCAGCGGCGCGTGCAGCGCTACGGCCTGGTCGTGTGGGGCGCGCGCGTGCGCGAGCGCGGCCGCGTCCGTGGCGCGATCAGCCCTGGATGAGCTGCGGCACGATCATCATCGTCGCGAACCGGCCGATCCGGCCGAAGCCGCAGATCGCGGTGAACATCCAGAACCGCATGTTCATCAGGGGACCGGCGACGAACGCGAGCGGGTAGAGCGGCGGGAGGCCGATCGTCGACGCGAGGAACATGATCACCTTCGGCCGCTTGTTCCAGCGCTCGATGCGCGCGCGCGCACGCTCGATCCGGTCCTTCATCTTGCCCGTCGGCAGCGCGAGCATGCCCCCGCCGGCGAAGTAGCAGATCGACTTCGCGATCTGATGCCCGATCGCCCCGAGCAGCACGAGCAGCACGATCGCGAGCGGGCTCGGCGCCGCCCACGTCGAGACGCCGATCAGGAACAGCTCGATGCTGACGATCGGGAACATGCCGGCGATGAACCCGACGACGGCGGCGCCGCCGAACAGTCCAAACGTCTGCAGCAGGCTCTCGGTCACGTCTCCTCAGGGTATCAGTGCCGGAGCAGGAGCCGCAGCGTCACCGCGATGGCAGCAAGCGGCAACAGGATCAACGCGAGCCAGCCAAGGAGTCCGAGCCAGGCCGGCGCGAGCGTGCTACCGCCGCGCTTGACGCAGGTCAGGCAGATCGCGAACGTCGTCGCGCCGCCCTCGGTCAGCTCGCAGCAGTCGCCGCACACCGCCGCCTGGCACCGCGCACACGGACCGACGGCGGTCTTGCCGCACAGCTTGCAGCGGGCGATCGGCCCGTCGCCGACCGGGATCAGCGACGACACGGCTACTGGCCGATCGAGATCGACATGTGGCGAAGCGCGGGGATCTTGAAGTAGCCGACATCGGGGCCGGAAGGCTCGAGGATCTGGATCACGTCGTGCTCGGCCAGCGACTCGACCTGGTACAGCGTGATCAGATCGAGCGTCACCATGTCCGTCGGCAGCGGCTCGAAGGTGCGGGAGCCGGGGACGTCCGGGAACACGAGCTCCTGCGAGCCTCCCGCCGCGGTGATCCGCGACGCCGGCCCGACGAGCCGCCACACCACACCCGAGTCGGCGGTGCGCGAGTACTGGGCGACCGCCGTGAAGAAGCTCGGCGTGCCTGGCGTGATGCCGGCCGGGGCGACGGTCGGCCACGACAGCTTGCGGGTCTGGAGGTTGAACGTGGGGTTGCCGACCCATGGCATCAGCATCCCGCCGAAGTTGCGGTCGAGCGTGGTGGTCGCCGCCGCGAGGCGCTCGTGCACGATCTGCCGGAACATCGGGCCACCGGCGATCGGCTGATGGAACACCGTGAGCTGCGAGGCGACGCCGACGCCCGTCGGGTGTGCGATGGCGCTCACCACACCCGCGGCGTCGATCGTTGGCATCGACAACGGGCTCCCCGTCGCGGGGAGTGCCGAGGTCACCCAGCCGCTGGCGTTGAAGGTCCGACTCGACGTGTTCGTGGGCAGCCCGATCAGCGTTCCCGACAGCATCCGGGTCGGCTGAAAGCTGGAGAGGGGGACCGTCAGGATGGCGCCGGTCTGGTTCGGCAGGATCGCCGCGTGGGTCGGCATCGAGCTCGACGAGGGCGCGGCCGTGACGATCACGTCGAACATCGGGCAGCGATCCGGGACGTCGAGCGATACCGGGCTGCCGCCTGACTTCGAGGTCGCGCAGCTCGCGTGAACCACGAACTGGGTCGTGCTCGTCGGCGCGGTGAAGTTGACCCGCACGGCCCGGGTCCCTTGATCGATCTCGGCCTGCGTGATCACGTGCGCCCCCGGCCACAGGTCGAGGTACGTCGTCACGTTCAGATCACTGCCGGCGCCCGCGCGATTGATCGTCCGGATCACCGTGGCGCTGCCGCCGGGTGGCAGCGCCGCCGTCGCGAGCCCGTCGGGGCCGGTCGGCATCTCCGCGATCTGCGCACCGGCCGCGTCCGCGAACACGACGAGCGCGGCCGCGAGCGGGCCACCCATGCGATCGCGGACCTCGATGGTCACGGTGTTCGCGCTGGTGCCGTCGACGGGCGCGTCGAACGGGAGATCGGCGCAGGTGGCGGTGGGGGTCATCGCGCACAGGTTCTGCCCGTTACAGGTCAGCCCGTCGGGGCATGCGTTGTTCGCGCACGCGATCTCGCACGGCTGGAGTGACGGGTTGTAGCAACCCGCCGCCGCGAGCGTGAGGAGGAGGAAGAAGGTCCGCACGATCAGAAGTCGCCGATCCAGGTGAGCGACGCACCCTCGCGCGTCGGGACGAAGCTGACGCCGCTCGTCTCGCTGCTCTTCTTCGCGCCGAGGAAGTACAGGACGCCGCCGGTGACGACCGCGGCGCTGCCGACGACCAGGAAGATCTTCGCGCTCTTCTCCGCGCTCTGGCCGCGGTCCTCGATGCCGGGCTTCCACGTCCCGCCGGGCTGGATGTCCTCGGCCTCGGACGCCGCGGCGCGCGCGCGCAGGCCGAACGCCACGCCGATCCCGACCCCGACCAGGCCGACCCCGGCGACGCCGAGGCCCGCGAGCTTCATCGTGCCGCCGCCCTGCTTCGGCGGTGGCATCGGCGCGGAGATCATCCCGCCGCTCGGATCGGGCTGCACCGGATCGGTCACCGGATCGGGCGTCACCGGGTCGATCTTCACCGGATCGGGCTTCACGGGATCGGGCTTCACCGGATCGGGCTTCACCGGATCGGGCTTCACCGGATCGACCGGCTTCACGGGATCCGGCTTCACCGGGACGATCTTCACCGGATCGGGCTTCACGGGATCGGGCTTCACCGGATCGATCGGCTTCGCGCCCGACTTCGCGCACGCCTCCATCTCGGTGATGAACTTCTCGACCTTGTCGAGGTTCCGCTCCTTGGGGAAGTTGCGCTTGTACGTCTTGTAGAAGCTCGCGGCATTCGCGCAGTCACCCTTGAGCCGGTACGACTGCGCGATGTTGAACAGCGCGGGAGCGTCGGCGCGGAGCCGGTACGCTTCCTTGAACTTCACGATCGCCTGGTCCCACTCCTGGAGATCGTAGAGGCGACGTCCTTCGGACAGGGCGACGTCCGCGGCGGCATTGGGGGCAGGCGCCTGCGCGTGCGCCGACCCGGCGGCGAGCATCAGCGCGATCACGAGCGAGGACCGTAGGTTCACGAAGCTCCTCCCATCACATCGGTGCATCATCATCGCCCGAGCCCGGCTTCTTGATCGGCGGCCTGGTCGGCTTCTTGGTCGGCTTCTTGACCGGCTTCTTGTCGGCCGGCTTGGTGGCATCGACGGGCTTGGTGGCGTCGGTCGCGGCCGTGTCGGCCGGCTTGATGGCCTCGACGGGCTTGGTGGCGTCGGTCGCGGTCGTGTCGGCCGGCTTGGTGGCATCGGCCGGCTTGGTGGTGTCGGCCGGCTTGGTGGTGTCGGCCGCGGTCGTGTCGGCCGGCTTGGTGGTGTCGGCGGGGCGCTCCACGGTCTTGTCGCCGGCCGGATCGGCCGCCTTGACGGGCCCGGTCGTCCCGGCGGCGGTCCCGACGTCGGCCTTGTCGCCGCCCTGCTTGCTGACGCCGATGACCACGGCGACGCCGATCGCGGCGGCGACGACGGTGCCGATGATGATCACGCCGAGCTTCGACTTCCTCGGCGCGCCCTGGATCCCGGTCCCCATCACGCTCGCGGTGCCGGGGGCCGGCGTCATCATCGGCGGCATGCCGGGGTGCGACTGCATCATCCCCGGCGTCATCTGCGGCGGGACGCCGGGCGTCATCTGCGGGGCGACGCCGGGCGTCATCTGCGGGCCGATGCTCGACGGCGTCATCATCGGCGGGTACTGCTGCGGGATGCCGTGGGCGGGCGTGGCGACGCGACCGCCGTAGGCCTGGCTCGTGATGTAGGCCAGTGCGCGGCGCGCGTGCTCGCGGACCTGGGCGAGTGTCGGCCGTGCGTTCGGATCCTTCGCGAGCATGTGCTGCACGAGCGCGTCGAGCTCGGACGGGACGAGCGGGTTCCGGAACAGCGCCGATGGCGGGTGCTCGAACAGGTGCTTCGCGATCATGTCCGCGGCGTTGTCCGCGGGGAACGGCAGCCAGCCGGTGAACATCTCGTACGCGACGCAGCCGAGCGCGTAGATGTCGGTGCGGTGATCGACCGCCTGACCGCGCGCCTGCTCCGGGGACATGTACGCCGGCGTCCCGAGCAGGTTCCCGGTGCGCGTGCGCTCCGAGCGCGCGTCGCCACCGACGAGCTTCGCGATGCCGAAGTCGAGCAGCTTGACCTGCGGGGCGGTGCCCTTGATCTCGACGAGGTAGATGTTGTCGGGCTTGAGGTCGCGGTGGACGATGCCCTTCTCGTGGGCGGCCTCGAGCGCGACGGCGATCGTCTCGATGAAGGCGAGCGCCTCGGCGAGCGGGACCCGGACCCGGCGCAGCCGATCGCGCAGGCTCTCGCCGCGCAGCCACTCCATGACGAAGTAGCAGCGGCCATCGGGCAGGGTGCCGAACGAGAAGATATCGACGATGTTCGGGTGGCCGATCTGGTTGACCGAGCGCGCCTCCTGGACGAACCGCTCGACCGCCTCGCGATTCACGCTGAGCTCGGGGTGGAGGATCTTGATCGCGGCGCGCTTCGCGATCACCGGGTGCGTCGCGCAGTACACGCGGCCCATGCCGCCTTCACCGATCTGCTGATCGACCCGGTACTCGCCGACCATGTCGCCCGGCTTGAGGTCTGCGGCCATGCCAATGGTCTCGCCCGCGGGTCCACCCATAGGGCTCGATGATAGCAGCAACCGTCGGGCGACCAGGCCTTTGGCCTTGTGGGTCTGCCGCGCACATTCGGGGCCCGGGAGTCGGATGATATCCTGGCCGTGATGTGGTCTCGGACGCTGTCCCTCTTGCTCGTGGGCTGTGCGTTCCGGGTCGAGAGTGCCTCGCTGGACGCGACGCAGGCGGATGGCATGACGATCGATGGCGCATTGGTGGATGCGACGCCGGTCGACGCCGCGGTCCAGCCGAGCTGCACCAACCAGCTGATCGACGGCGACGAGACCGCGATCGATTGTGGCGGGAGCTGCACACCGTGCGCGGTCGGGCTGACGTGCGCCATCGATGCGGACTGCCTCGCCTCGATCTGCGGCACCGGCGTGTGCCGGTTCCCCGCGGATTGCGACGAGTTGCACACGGCGCACGGCACCCTCGGTGATGCGAGCTACTCGATCGATCCCGACGGAGCGGGCGGGGCGGCGCCGTTCGCGACGTTCTGCGACATGACGGTCGACGGTGGCGGCTGGACGCTGGTCGGCCTGGTCGACGGCAGGCACACGATGCACGCGGCCTGGCTCGTGAGCGCGGTCAATCCAGCGGCGCTCGAGACTCCCGCGATCCCCACTGCCAGCTACGCGTCCATCGACGCCGTCTACCTCGCGGTCAACGGCAGCACCGACGTCCGACTCGGCAACGCGACGCGCACGGCCTGGGTGAAGTGGCCCCTTCCCGCCGGGCGGACGCTGGCGACCTGGTGGCGCCACGCGGCCGGTCGGAGCACGATCGCCGGCGCGACGCAGAGCGCCGTGACGGTGACCACGTCGGGTGGGACGACCGCCACCTGCTATCAGAACGTCTACGGCATCATGCCGTTCGACATGCACGGCGGCTCGTACCCGGCCGCCAGCAAGAACACCACCGGCAATACGTCGGGCAACGACTCCTGCCTTGCCATCGGCACCCAGATCTCCGGGGTGACCGCCGATGGGTTCACCCAGAACGGCAACGGGTTCGATGCTCCCAGCGACGATGCCACGTGGCCGAACACCGCGTACAACGTGGCACCGCACGTGGGGGTCTGGCTCCGCTAACCGCTGCACGGGCGGCGGGCTGCGCTCACATTCACGGTATCCTGCGCCGCCGCATGTCCTCTCCCCAGCTGCCGCAGCGCACGCGCGTCGTCATCGTCGGTGGCGGCATCATCGGTTGTTCGGTCGCCTATCACCTCGCGCACATGGGCTGGAAGGACGTCGTGCTGCTCGAGCGCGACCGCCTGACCTCGGGCACCACGTGGCACGCCGCCGGGCTGATGGTGACGTTCGGGTCGACGTCCGAGACCTCGACGGAGATGCGCAAGTACTCGTGCGATCTCTACGCGCGGCTCGAGGCCGAGACCGGGCAGAACACCGGCTTCAAGCGCACCGGGTTCATCGAGGTCGCGTCCGATCGCGATCGGCTCGAGGAGTATCGTCGGGTCTCCGCGTTCAACCGGCTGATGGGGATCGACGTCAAGGAGATCAGCCCGAAGCAGGTCGCCGAGCTGTTCCCGCTCGCGAGGACCGACGACCTGCTCGCCGGCTTCTACGTCAAGGAGGACGGGCGCGCCGATCCCGTCGGCGTGACGATGGCGCTCGCGAAGGGCGCACGCCAGCAGGGCGCGACGCTGCTCGAGAACGTCCCCTGCACCGGGATCAAGACCCATCGCGGCGCGGTGACCGGCGTGTCGACGCCCTTCGGCGACATCGAGTGCGAGTACGTCGTCAACTGCGCCGGCATGTGGGCGCGCCAGCTCGGCGCCGCGCACGGCGTCAGCATCCCGAACCAGGCAGCGGAGCACTACTACCTGATCACGGAGCGGATCCCCGAGCTGTCGAAGGACTGGCCCGTCCTCGAGGATCCCGCGTCGTACGTCTACTTCCGCGAGGAGGTCGGTGGCCTGATGATCGGGCTGTTCGAGCCGGTGTGCGCGCCGTGGAACGTGCGCGGCATCCCCGATGACTTCTCGTTCGGCGAGATCCAGCCGGACTGGGATCGCATGGGCCCGTACGTCGAGAAGGCGATGGCGCGCGTGCCGATCTCGATGACCGCGGGCGTGAAGAAGTTCTTCTGCGGACCGGAGAGCTTCACACCGGATCTGCGGCCGATCGTCGGCGAGTCACCCGAGCTCAAGAACTACTTCGTCGCCGCGGGGCTCAACTCGATCGGCATCCTCACCGGCGGTGGCCTCGGTCGGGTGATGGCGCACTGGATCATCAACGGCCGACCCGATGTCGATGTCACCGCGATGGACATCGATCGGCTGCACGCCTACCAGATGAACCCGGAGTACCGGCGCACGCGGACCGTCGAGTCGCTCGGCATGGTCTACAAGTGCCACTACCCGACGCACACGATGGTGACCGCGCGCGGTGCGAAGAAGTCGCCGTTCTACGAGCGGCTCGCGGCGCTCGGCGCGTACTTCCGCGACGTCAGCGGCTGGGAAGGTGCGGACTGGTACAAGCCGGAAGCGCCGACGATCGAGCAGCACAGCTGGGGACGCCAGCACTGGTTCCCGCAATGGGAGGCCGAGCATCGCGCCGCACGCGAGGGCGTGATCCTGATGGACATGTCGTTCATGTCGAAGTTTCTCGTCGAGGGACGCGACGCCGGGCGGGTGCTCGATCACCTCTCCGCGAACTCGGTCGACGGCGCGGCGGGGCAGATCACGTACACGCAGTGGCTCGACGAGGCCGGCAAGCTGCAAGCCGATCTGACGGTGACCAAGCTCGCCGACGATCGGTTCTGGGTCGTCGCCTCGGATACGGCGCATCGCCACGTCGAGACGTGGATGAAGCGGCACATCGGAGACGCCCACGCTCACGTCGCCGACATGACCGGTGCGTACGCGCAGATCAACATCCAGGGGCCGCGCTCGCGCGAGCTGATGCAGCAGGTGACGAGCGTCGACCTCGCCAACGAGGCCTTCCCGTTCCGCGCGGCGCGCGAGATCGATATCGGCTTCGCACGGGTGCTGTGCATCCGGATCACGTACCTCGGCGAGCTCGGCTACGAGCTGTACATCCCGACCGAGCAGGCACTGCACGTCTACGACCGGCTGGTCGACGCCGGTGCGCACGTCGGCCTCCGTCACGCGGGCCTCAAGACGCTCGCGAGCTGCCGGATGGAGAAGGGGTACCGCGACTACGGCCACGACATCGACAACACCGACTCGGTGCTCGATGCGGGGCTCGGCTTCGCGGTCGATCTCAAGAAGCCGAACGGGTTCCTCGGCAAGGACGCGGTGCTCGCGCACAAGGCGAAGGGGCCGCTGTCGAAGCGGCTGCTGCAGATCCTCGTCAAGGATCCGCAGCCGCTGCTGTTCCACGCCGAGATCGTGCATCGTGACGGCGTGCCCGTCGGCTACATCCGCGCTGCGTCGTACGGGCACACGCTCGGGGGTGCCGTCGGGCTCGCGATGATCGACGCGGGGCAGCCGCTCGACGCGAAGTGGATCGAGGCAGGCACGTGGCAGGTCGACATCGCGGGCACGCTGTATCCGGCGATCGCGTCGCTGAGGCCGCTGTTCGATCCCGAGAACAAGAAGATCAAGGCCTAGGCGACGTGCTCCGCGCCGCGTACCTGGCGATCGGGCTGCTCTGCGTCGGACTCGGCGTCCTCGGCGTGTTCCTGCCCGTGCTGCCGACGACGCCGTTCCTGCTGATCTCGTTGTGGGCGTTCTCGCGGAGCTCGGTGCGGCTCGAGCGCTGGCTGCTCGAGCACAAGCGGTTCGGCCCGCGCCTCCTCGCGTGGCGCCTGCATCGCGTGATCCCGCTGCCAGCGAAGCTCGCGGCGTGGGGCTCGATGGTGGCGAGCCTGACACTGATGATCGTGACGGGCAGGTCGGTGATCGCGATCGCCGGCGCCGCCAGCGTGATGGCGATCGGCGCGACCTACGTCGCGAGCCGGCCGTCGCGGCCGCCGGTCGATCCAGGCTCGTGACGCCTACTCGCAGACGAGGCGGACGCCGACCGGATCGCGCGCTCGCATGGCGCCATCGCCGAGCTGACCGTCGCCGCCGTAGCCCCAGCACGCGATCGTCCCGCCGGTCCTGAGCGCGCAGACGTGCGAACCGCCCGCCGCGATGTCGATGGCGCCGGTGAGGCCCGTGACCTGTACCGGCTTGTCGCGGGTGGTGTACGCGCCGTCACCGATCTGGCCGTAGTACCCCGGGCCCCAGCACCAGACGGTGCCGTCCTGCTTGAGGGCACAGCTCGTCTCGAATCCCACCGCGATGCGCATCACGTTCGTGATGTCCGCGACCTGGATCGGGCTGCCGTTGGGCCCGCAGCTGGCGGCCGTGCTGCCAAGCAGTCCGTCGCAGCCATACCCCCAGCCCCACACCGTGCCGTCACTGCGCAGGGCGAACGTTCGCGACCCGCGTGCGCCGATCTGCATCACACCCGTGATCGCGACGTCGACCGGGATCAAGGAGTCGAGGGGAGCGTCGTTGTTGCCGAGCTGGCCGTAGTAGTTGTTCCCCCAGCACTGGACGGTTCCGCCGCCGAGCAGGGCGCAGCTATGCTCACTGCCCCCGGCGACCGCGACGGCAGTCGTCACGGTGGGGACGTCGACCGGACTCGACCTGGTGTTGGCCACGGTCCCGTCGCCGAGCTGGCCCTGGCTGTTGGAGCCCCAGCACTTCACGCCGCCACCGAGCACCGCGCAGCCATGGTCGTGACCGAGCGCGACATCGGTGACCCCGAGGGCGATGGCGGCCGGGGCCGCCGTGGCACGCGACGAGAACAAGCCGTCACCGAGCTGACCCTCGCCGTTGGCGCCCCAGCAGCGCAGCGCCCCACCGGTGACGAGCGCGCAGGCGTGCGAGCTGCCGCTCACGAGCTTCGTGATCCCCTGGAGGCCGCTGACCGCGGTCGGCGTGGGGACGTTGCCGAAGCTCTGGTTGCCGAGCTCGCCGTCGTTGCCCTCGCCCCAGCACATGGCCGTCTCGTCGCCTGCGAGGCCACACGTGAAGCCACCACCCGCGGTGAGCGCGGTGAAGCCGGTCAGCTCGGGCACGGCCTGGGGGGCTCCCTGCGTGATCCGCCTCCCGTAACCGAGCTGGCCTCGCCCGTTGAAGCCCGCGCACCGGATCGCACCCGATCGCTGGCGGATGCACGTGTGCGACTGACCCACCGCGAGCTCGACCGCATCCGTCAGCTCGCTCAGGATCGGATAGAGGCTCCGCCAGACGGTCTCACCCTCACCGAGCCGGCCATCGCCGTTGTTGCCCCAGCACCACACGGCGCCGCTCTCAGCCCGAGCACACGAGTGCGCGCTTCCGAGTGAGAGCTCGGTGACCACCGCCGGGAGCGGCGCGAGGCGCGGGATCGTCGTGCTGGTCGTGGTGCCGTCCCCGAGCTGCCCGTTGTCGTTGGCCCCGGTGCAGAGTACCCGTCCGAGATCGTCGGCCGCGCACATGTGATCGTCGCCGAGCGCGACCGCGAAGGCGCCGTTCACCGCGGTGACGACCGTCGGACGACTCTGCGACATCGTGCTCCCGATCCCGAGCGCTCCGGTGCCGTTGTCGCCCCAGCACCTCAGCGTCCCACCGGCATCGATCGCGCACGTCGAGTCGCCACCGGCGGCTAGCTTCATCGCGGACAGGCCGGAGATCATCGCCGCCATCCGGCGATCGGTCGTCGACCCGTCGCCGAGCTGGCCATCGGCGTTGCGCCCCCAGCACGCGACGCCATCGCCGACGAGCGCACACACGTGGTCCTGACCGGAGGCGAGCGCCGTCGCCCCGGCGAGGTTCTGCACCGCGACCGGAGCGCGCGAGTCGCTCATCGTGCCGTCGCCGAGCTGGCCGAGGTTGTTGCCGCCCCAGCACCACACGGCACCGTCGCGATCGACCGCACACGAGTGGGCGAGCCCGGTCTCGACCGCGACCGCATTCATCAGCCCGACGACCTGCACGGGCACGGTCTGGTCGACGGAGGTGCCGTCGCCGAGCTGACCGAAGTCGTTCCTGCCCCAGCACCAGACGGTGCCGTCGTCGCGCACCGAGCAGCTGTGATCCCCCCCGGACGCGACGCTCTGCGAGCAGGCGGGCGAGTCCGGGGTCGTCGGGATGCACTGATCCTGCTGGCAGACGTAGCCGTCGGGGCACAGGTCGTTCTCCCCGCACTGGTAGTACGTCCCGGTGTAGTCGACATCGAGCTTGCAGCCCGCCGTGAGCACGACGACCAGGGCGATCAGGTGACGCATCAGAAACTCCCCTCGAGAACGATCGCGCCGCCGCGACCAACAGGCACGGGCACGATCGCAGTTCGCCGCTCCGTCCTCGCCCGCGGTCGGGTGAGGTAGAGGATCGCGGCCGTGACGCCACACACCGCCGCCGCCCCGTAGGTGATGTTCGTGAACAGCACGCGGTTGCGTGCCGTGGACTCGAGCTGCTTGGCCTCGTCGAAGGTGTGGCTCGGGCTGGTGGCGTTGAGCTCGGCGAGATCGTCCTTCGCGGTGATCGCCGCGAGGCCGAGGACCGACCCGGCGCCCGCGAACACGACCGTCGCGCCGCCCCACACCCACCACCGGAGGTAGATCGGACGCTGCCGCGGAGGAGGCGGTGGCGGTGCCGGTGGGACCGAGAGGTCGAGCTTCGCCCCGACCTTCGTGATCTCCCGGACCTCCTTCTTGCTGCCGATGATCACGATCGGGACGTCCGCGGTGCCGAGCTCCGCGACCCGGTTGCCCATCGTGTCGAGCGCCGCGACGCGCAGATCGATCCGCGCGCCCTCGGGGAGCTCGAGCGTGATGCGCTCCTTGCCGGTGCCCTCGCGCGTCTGCTCGGCACCGCCGTCGACGGCGAACGTGACCCGCGCGCGTGCGATCATCGACATCGGATCGCTCAGGATCACGAGCGTCACGGACGGCGGCGTCGTGGAGGTCTCGGTCTTGATCCGGAGGGGCTCGCGGGTCTTGAAGTACGCCTGAGCGGCCGCGAACGGCCGGACGATCTTCGGCGACGTCCCCACCGGTAGCGTGAGCTTGGGGTTCAGCGCGAGGGCGAGCTGGAACGCCACCGTCGCGACCTGCGTCTCGCCGAGCGCGCCGGCCACGATGCCGTAGAGGCGATGGATCTCGGCGAGCTCGTTCGGACCACTCGTGCCCTTGCCCATCAGCGCCGTGAGCTGGGCGCGAGCGTTCATGTAGTCCGAGGCTTCGATGGCCGCGCGGGCCGTGTCCGCCGAGACGTCCGCGTGTGCCGGGGCGGACCATGCGAGGAGCATGGCGATGGCACACGCACCCCCGAAGCGCTGCATTGCCACGAGCTTACCACTCGAAGCGGCGGGTCGGCGCGACCTTTCCCGATTCGATCGTGATCGAGCTGTTGCGTGAGGTCCCGGACGGAGAGACCGCGCGCACGGAGTGCTTGCCGGGTGACAGCGCGATCCGCACGAGCGGGGTCTCGCCATGGAGCTTGCCGTCGATGTAGATCACCGCATAGCCGGGCACCGAGTCGATCGTGATGAACCCGGGTGGGCCGCCCTTGGCCGTCGCCGCCGTCTGCGTCGGTTTCGGTGGCTGCCTGGGCGGGAGCTTCGGTGGGTGCTTGTCGGGCACTGTCGCCGTGCGCGGCGCGGCGTCGACGGGGACCGTGGCCACGGCGGCATCGACCGGAACGGTGGGGATCACCGTGGGCGCGGCATCGACCGGTGGCGCGGCGGCTGCCGCATCGACCACGATCTCCGGCGTGATCGCGACGGCCGCCGCGGGAGGCGGCGCCTTCCGGGACTCCATCCACTTGAACATGCCGACACCACCGCCGACGAGCACGAGCACGACGGTGGCGACGAGCCACGGCCGCGAGCGGCTCGTCGGCGCGGCGGGGAGCGCGGGCACCGCCATCGTCGTCGAGCGCGGCGCGAGCTTCGGGCTGGGCCTCGGGGGCGTGACGATCGTGGCGCTGGCGTCCGGATCGGGGGAGGCCGCGGTCGGCGCGGGGTGCCCGCTGACGATCGACACCGGGGTCGCCAGCAGCTCGGCGCCGTGGCCGACCGCCGGGCCGACGTCGTCGTCGAGCTCGAGCTGTCCACCTTCGCGCGCGATCCGGATCAAGGTGCGCTGCTCCGCGAGCGGGGCGTCGAACGCGCGCTCGAGCTCCTCGCTGAGCTCCGAGGCCGTCATCACGCCGCCGATCGAGGCGACCGACTTGGCGAGCGCCTCGCCCATCGCGCGCGCGGTCGGGAACCGATCGTCACGCGAGCGCGCGAGGGCCTTCGCGATCACCGCGGCCAGCGCGGGGGGGACGTCCGGTCGGAACTCGGCGACGTCCGGGATCGGATCGGTCGTGATCGCCTGGAAGGTCAGGAAGTCGGTCTCGCGCTTGAACAGGTGCTTGCGCGCGAACAGCTCCCACAGCACGGCACCGAGCGCGAACACGTCGGTGCGGCGATCGACCCGCTCGCCTCGGAGCTGCTCGGGAGCCATGTACGCGTACGTTCCCTTGACCGAGCCCGTCGTCGTTCGCACCGATGCGTCCTGCACCTTGGCGATGCCGAAATCGAGGACCTTGACCACGCCGTCGACGGTCAGGAACAGGTTGTTCGCCGACACGTCGCGGTGGACGACCTCGAGCGGCGTGCCATCGGGCTTCTTGAGGCTGTGCGCGTGATGCAGGCCCTCGCACGCCTGGAGTCCGATCGCCGCGACCAGGCGTGGATCGGGATCCGCGCCGTACATGTCGCGGCGGCGAAAGCACGCGAACGGAACGCCCTCGAGATACTCCATCGCGATGAAGTAGCGATGGTCGATCTCGCCGAGCTCGAACACGGAGCACACGTTCGGGTGCGAGATCCGCGCGGCGATCTTGGCCTCGGCGAGGAACATGTCGACGAGCTGCTGGTCCTTCGCCAGGTGCGGCAGGATCCGCTTGACGCAGACGAGCTTCTCGAACCCCGCAGCTCCCGACAGCCGCGCCAGAAAGATCTCGGCCATCCCGCCGGTCGCGAGCTTGGCGACGAGCGAGTACTTGCCGAACGCGTGGGCCGCGGAGACCTTGGGCAGGGGCCCCATCTGCTCATTGTATGCTACCGGGGACGCCCTTGCCTGATCCAGGCGTCGACGAGCTGGATGTCGGCGAGGGGCAACGCGGGGAGCCCGAGCGGCATCCCCCGGATCCCGGGGACCGCGCCGCCCGCCTCCTCGGTGTGACGTGCGAGAAGGTGCGCAACCAACCGCGGCGTACCTTCATCGAGGGGGGCGAACACGCTCCGGCGCTCGCCGGCGTCATCGAGCGAGCCAGCGGAGATCCCGGCGTACGACGACAGGTCGAGTCCGCGCGGCGCGAACCCGAACCCGCCGGAGTTGCCGGGACCACCGTCGCCGCGCGCGAAGTCGGGGACGGCATGGCAGTGCCAGCAGACGTGACGGAACACCTTGGCCTCGACCTCGCCCCAGGTCACGGCGCGTGCGAGCACGGGGAGCCGGACGATCGGTGTGCGCGGCGGCGGTGCGGCGAGCGGGGTCGTCGCGATGAACGCCGCGAGGGCACGGGCGTCGTCGAGGGTGACCCCGAGCCGCGGCATCGCACCGCGCGGCTCGGCGATCCACGCCGCGAGCTGCGCGGGCTGCATCCGCGCACGCGCATGACGGAGATCGGGTGCGAGCGCCCAGCTCCCGCCGAGCGGCTCGACCTGATCGCGGCCCTGCTCGTGGAGCGCCGGATCGTCGGCGATCGCGCCGGTGAAGCGATGACAGCGGCCGCAGGCGAGCGATCGAAAGAGCTCCGCACCGCGGGCGGCGATCGCCGGATCGATCGCGAGCGCGCTTTCGGGTACGTCCGGCGCGAGGTGTGCGGCGAGACGCGCGGCGTCCTCGGCCGTGATCGCGAGCCGCGGCATCTGCGCGACGAGCCCGGGCCGGAGGTCATGCGGCGCGAGCAAGAAGTCGCGGATCCACGCGCGGCGCAGGCGATCCGCGCCCGCGAGCGACGGTGCCCAGCGCAGGCTCGTGATCCGGCCGCGCCAGCGCGCGAGGGTCGGGGGATCGGTGGCGAACGTCCCCGCGTGGATGTCCTGGTGACAGCGCACGCAGTGCTTCTCGCGGGGCGCGGCGGCGATCGCCGGGATCTCGTGGCACCGCGTGCACTCGAGCTTCTCGATCAGCGCCGACGCGTCGACGCGTGCGACCGTCGGGAGCGGCGGAGGTAACGACGGTGGTGCGCTCGACGCGGAGCG
>Ga0316601_100000192_pt1 | contig 24065 bp, 21 predicted proteins | sample OWC_soil_day5_no_FD_207663 | JGI IMG/M metagenome (GOLD analysis project Ga0316601, IMG submission 207663) | Wetland soil microbial communities from Old Woman Creek delta, Ohio, United States - OWC_soil_day5_noCT | ecosystem: Environmental > Terrestrial > Soil > Wetlands | place: USA: Ohio... | reverse complement strand
CGCCTTGCGCCTGCTGGAATTTTGAAAATGCCTGTGGGTCGTCAAGCATTTCCTTCGAAATCTGCATGGTACCGACCTTCGCCCTTGCTTCGGTAACCGCCTTCAATGTATCCGCTTCATGTTTTGCATAACCCTTGACCACTTCCACGAGATTCGGGACGAGATCGGCTCTCCGCTGATACGTCGCCTCTACATCACCCCAGGCGGCAAAAACGGCTTCCTCATTGGCCTGCATCGTATTGTACCCGCAGCCGGAAAACACCGTCAGGATAATGGCAAGCAAGGAAAAACGAAACATTTTTTTCATATCTCCTCCCCGGTACGAACTTTTTCTTCAATAGTATCACCGCTATCTTGTTTGTCATTATCGATGAACATAATTTTCATCAATATCAGCATTGAATTGCAAAAGATGGAAAACGAGTTCGCCAGTATGAGCGGTATGTCTCCGAGGATCAGGCCGTATACGAGCCATAAGCCTGTCCCTATTACCAGCAATACCGGCTGCCAGATCGAAATGTCCCGGACATGCCTGCTCCGGTAGGATTTTACCACCTGCGGGATCACGGCTACACTGGTAACCGCCCCTGCTGCCAGCCCCAGATACGTTGGATTCAAGGTTCATCTCCCTTGGGAGTGTTGCCTGTAGCCCAGTCGATCTGCGACATTATCCCCCTCAGTATTGCTACTTCACGGCTGTCCAGGTCCGAACGCGCAAAAATCCGCCGCAGGCTGCGCATGAGATGCACCGGGTTCTGCTCGTTAAGAAATCCGATTCCGCGCAGAGAAGTTTCCATATGCCGATACAGTGCCTCCATCGCCCATACGGGGGCAACGGTGCGGCACTGGTCGGATTTTTCTCCTGCAAGACCCAGGAACAGCTCATAACAGAATATCAAAACCGCCTGCGAGAGATTGAGCGATGCGTATTCATCCGACGCCGGAATCGTTGCATGCCAGCGACATAAACTCAGTTCGTCGGTGGTAAGGCCATTGTCCTCCCGCCCGAAAACAAGTGCAACTCGATTGCTTCCTATGCCGTCCTGTATTTTTTGCACTATTTCCCTGGGCGAGAAAATTTCTCCGCGATATTTTCCATGCCTGCGTGTGGTGGCAACGGTAATTTCAAAATCAGCCAGCGCCAGTTCCAGGGAATCGTATACCCTCGCGTTATCCAGTACATCGCGGGCCGAAACAGCAAACTTCCGGGCTTCGGAGTGATCGGTACGACAGCCTTTTACAAGGCGCAGTTCTGCAAGTCCCATGTTTTTCATGGCCCTGCAGACCATGCCGACATTGCCGGGGCTCTGCGGTTCGACCAAAACAATAGCAATTTTATCTTTGCAGTTCATCGTCATCGGAAAACGTGCCTTTTCGCGGTATAGTGTGAGGCTCTTCTCTTAATTTACCCGACGGACTTTGCCTGATACGTTTCAAACGTTGCCTGGCGGGCCGTCGAAGCCACCAGATATGAACAAAATGAGCCAGCCACATACATCCGATAAAACAGCTTAAAGCAAGAATGATATAAGGCTCGTAACGATCAAGGTCTTCAATAATGAATGAAGCGGTTTTGCCGAACAGATATCCGAGCATCGAGAAAGCGGCAGCCCAGGTCAAGGCACTGGCAATGTTCAGGTAGAGAAATTTGATTTTTGAAAGATTTGTCATCCCGAGGATAACGGGCAGAAGAATCCGAAAACCGTACGTGTACCGGGAAATGAATGCGACAAGAGCGCCGTATTTTTCAACCAGCTTGAGTCCTCGACGGGATTTCCTTGCGAGCACCGGGAACAGATTGATTAGCCATAAACCACGCCACCGCCCAAGGTGGAAGTAAAACTGATCTCCCAGAAAAGAACCGGCAAAAGCCGTCAATATGACGCCGACTATATTCAATCTAGCCTGAAATGCAAAATAGCCGGCCAGTATCAGAACGGCTTCTCCCTCAAGAAAGGTTCCTAAAAAAAGGAATATATATCCATAGGTTTCCAGGTATTGTCTAAATAATTCCTGCAAGGATCAGTCCCCGGTTCAATATAAAAAAAGTGATGCCGGTTCTCCGGGACGGCAACTTCAGGGTGTGCTGCTTCCCAGACTGTCATATATTTTTTCAAAGATGTGATCTATCTTGAAGAAAGTTTTCAGGACTTCGGGATCGAAGTGCAGCAGTGGGCTGATTCTTTCGTCCCCACGTCGAAAAACCTCTATGGTCTCGAAGTGGCTGAAGGCAGGCTTGTAGCTTCTTTTCGACCGCAAGGCATCATATACGTCTGCAATTTTGACGATCCGGCCGGCAAGGGGAATCCTTTCGCCCTTGAGCCCGTATGGATAACCGCTGCCGTCCCAACTTTCATGATGGGAAATTGCAATTTCCCGTGCTAGCGTCAGGCGCGGCGAATCACCCAGAATCTGCTGGCCGTAGACGGGGTGCATCTTTATCAGTTCCGTTTCGGCAGCGTCAAGGATATCCTCCTTCAGCAGGATGGAATTTGGTATCTTGATCTTGCCCACGTCATGCATCTGGGCTGAATAGGAGATCGCTTCAACGAATGCCGGGGGCAGGCCCATATTTGCCGCTAACGCCCCGGAATAACGGTTTACCCTCACGACATGCTTTCCGGTCTCTTCCTCGGCGGCTTCACACGCACGTGCAAGGGCTTCTATGGTGTATATGAATGCCCTTTCCGTTTCCCGGACTTCATTGGAAAGAGTAACCAGTGAACCGATTACCACTGCAAGGCTGCGCAAAACCTCCGCATCGTAGTGGGTTGCCTCTCCCGGATAATTGAAAGCGATAATAACGCCCGGCCGGTCACCGCTAATCCGGTTGCAGACGAAATTCTTGATCGGACTTGCAACATAAGCCTTGACAGCGGGATGGAAATTATCCTGATATTCCCCGACACTCTCACAGTCATCGCACCAGTTCGAAATAACTATATCAGCGCTCGACATATCGGTTGCATACGCGGAAGCCGGATCGAAGGTAATTTCTTCAGATTCGGCCATACCATCCGCGAGCAGGTGAAAAACCCGGCCACTATACTTGCCGTCGCCATTTTTAAAAACCAGCAGAATGCTGCCCGGACCGCGCCTCCCCTTGCCCCCCAACACCCTGCTCAGGGCTTCCTCGTACAGTTCCTCGCTTGTGAACCTTCTGCAGCAGATGTTTTGCAGGGTGCTGTCAGTCAGTCGGAGAAGTTCCTGGGTCTGCCGGAGAGACATGTCGCAAAGTTCAGAGGGCATATTCTCCTCCCCTATAAGCATTCATACTTACAGAATACTCTTTTTCGGCAAAAACTGAAGCGCACTGCATTCAATTCCGGCATGGTCTGATATGTAACTGCACTGCCCCTACCCCTTTTTTGCCGCGACGGCTTTTTCATAACCCGCCAGAAACGCCTTGCGATTCAAGTCCGTAAAAGCTTCGGGTACACGTGCGAGCACCGCTTTCTCGGCACTTTCTTTTGACACAATCCCTGTCAGAGCCACCATTGCTCCCAAGGCAACGATATTGGCGACAATTGTCCTGCCGACTTCATTCTTCGCCGTATTTATAATGGGAAATTTGACCACACGATATTTGCCCTTGGGAAGCTTTTTCACCAGATCCGAGTCCAGGAGCAGGATGCCGTTCTCTTTCAGGTCGCCACTATACTTGTCGCACGCCTCCTGGGTCAGCGCCAGAAGCGCGTCAACAGCCGTGGCTTTCGGGTAATCGATTGGCTCGTCCGATATGATGACTTCCGACTTGGAAGCACCGCCACGCGCCTCAGGCCCGTAGCTCTGCGATTGCAGTGCCTGTTTGCCGTCGTAAATTGCAGCCGCCTCCGCCATGATGATTCCCGCAAGAATCAGTCCCTGACCGCCGGCGCCTGAAAACCTGAGTTCGTACCTGTTGGACATCGGTCGATTTCCTTTCGAATTCTTTCGGGGCGACGCGAAGTACCCCATATCTTAACAGTCAATAGAGTATTATCCGGCAAAATCCTGGGCAGCCTCGATGACCTTCTGGTACTCCTCAACATATTCCGGCCTGTTGTCCCTGTACAGCACACCGGTCAATACCTTGCCCTGCATCTGCTCCGGGCTCATGTGCTCCGCCGCCTGCACAGAAACGGCGATTTCCTTGAGATTATTCATCATTTCCACAACTGACCTGAACCTGTTGCGTCGCCCGTAGGTGGTCGGACAACTGTCCAGTATTTCCACAACGGAAAAGCCTTTATGCCGGATCGCTTCAACGAGGAGCTTTTCTATCTGGTTCGCATGGTAGGCCGTACCGCGGGCTACGAAAGTCGCTCCCGCCCCGATTGCAAGTTTGGCTATATCGAATGGCGGGTCAGGATTCCCATAGGGCGTTGTCGAGGCTTTCGCGCCGGTCGGCGTGGTTGGAGAGAACTGGCCTCCGGTCATACCGTAGATATTGTTGTTCATGATGAGGTAGGTAATATTTATATTTCTGCGGCATGCATGGATGAAATGGTTGCCGCCGATAGCGACGCCGTCACCATCTCCGCCGACACACAGGACCTGCATCTCCGGTTTTGCCATCTTGATGCCGGTAGCAAACGCGACAGCCCTCCCATGGGTCGTATGCAGAGTACAACAATCGATATAGCCCGGTAATCTGGATGCGCAGCCAATCCCGGACACGATGGCAGTGTTGTTTTTTTTCATCCCGAGGGCATCCATTGCCCTGATGAGCCCTTTCATGACGATGCCGTGACCGCAGCCCGGACACCAGATGTGAGGGAGTTTCCCCGGTCTTATATATTTTTCATAATCGAAAGACATTACCGCAGGGCCTCCTTTATCTTATCCAGAATCTGCCCGGGATTGATCGGTTCTCCATCGACGCGGAATATGCCCGATACCGTCGATTTGCCCGCGGCGCAGCGCATGACTTCATGAAAAGTCATGCCCAGGTTCATTTCAGGGGTAATGATGGCCTTTACTCTCCCGGCAATCCCTGCGATCTGTTTCTCCGGGAAAGGCCAGTACGTTATAATACGGAACAGGCCGGCCTTGATGCCGGCCTCGCGGGCTTCTCTCACGGCAAACCGTGCCGAGCGGGCCGTGGAACCGAATGCCACGACCGCCACATCCGCATCATCAAGCATATATTCCTCGTAGCTTACGATATCATCGATATGATCCTCGATTTTACGCATCTGCCGCTCTTCTTCCTGTTGAACCAGTTCCGCCCGTGTCGTCGGGAAACCGTCCTCGGCCTTGTTGAGACCGGTAACGTGGAACCTGTACTCCGAACCGAACGCCGCGAGAGGAGGGACATCGCCGAACCGTGTGTCGTATGGCTTGTACTCCTCGGGTTCGACGGAAGGGGGAGTCCGGTCTGTCAAGGGTATGACACCGGGTTCGGGGATCTCTATCCTCTCGCGCATATGCCCCACGATCTCGTCAGGCATAACGGTAACCGGCATGCGGTATTTTTCGGAGAGGTTAAAGGCACGGACTGTTTCCGTAAAAAGCTCCTGGACGGAGGCGGGGACTATGCAGATCGCCGGATGGTCACCATGGGTACCCCACTTTGCCTGCATGACATCCGACTGGCTTGGACCCGTCGGCATCCCGGTCGACGGACCGCCGCGCATTACGTTTATTATCACGCACGGCACTTCCGTGATGCACGCATAACCGAGATTTTCCTGCTTGAGGGAAAAACCGGGCCCAGAAGTTGCGGTCAGTGATTTGACGCCGGTCAGCGATGCGCCGATTATTGCGGCCATCGCGCCGATTTCATCCTCCATCTGGATGAATTTCCCCCCGACCTTCGGCAGTTCCTTTGCCATGACCTCCGCTACTTCCGTCGACGGAGTAATGGGATAACCGGCAAAAAACCTGCAACCGGCATAAAGGGCTCCGTATGCACAGGCTTCGTTGCCTTGCAGAAATGCTATCTTGCTCAAATTACAAACCTCCGGGCGATATTAAGGTAGTACTTTTATTGCGAAATCAGGGCATCTGAGTTCGCACTGCATGCATTCAATGCAGGCCTCCTGATTTTTTACGGTGGCGATGAAGCCTTTCATTTCAAAAACCCTGGTAGGACAAAACTCGACGCAGATATGACATCCCTTGCAGTATTTTTCATTAATCTCGATGGTAGGAAGTCGTTTTTCCATCTACTGTTCACTCCTCTATTGAAACCGTGTGCAACGGTCCGGGATGTTACGAAACATCTCAAAAAGAATCAAAGGCTCAGATTATCAACCATGGCCTTTACATGTGAAACCGATTCATCGAACATTGTCCGTTCTTCCCGGTTCAATTCCAGTTCGATAATCTGCTCAACTCCATTGGCACCGACAACGCAAGGCACTCCGGCAAAATATCCATTCACGCCATATTCACCTTCGAGAAGCGCACACAAGGGGAGGACCCTCTTCTGGTCTTTCAGAATCGCCTCCGCCATTGCCATTGCTGAAGTTGCGGGTGAATAGAAGGCAGATCCCGTCTTGAGCAGACCAACAATTTCCCCCCCTGCATATCGCGTTCTTTTTACGATTTCCGACATTACTTCCATCGCCTTCTCGGCACCATACTTCTTTTCAAGCAGATACATGACGGGGATTCCATTCACGTTTGCATATCTGATGAGCGGCACCATGTCATCCCCGTGCCCACCAAGGACAAGGGTGTGAACATCCTTGACGGAAACCTGCAATTCCATTGCGACAAATGCGGCGAACCTGGCAGAATCAAGTATGCCGGCCATACCCATAACCCTGTTTTTCGGAAAACCGGTTATTCTGTGGCAGAGGGTCACCATAACATCAAGGGGATTCGAGATGACTATTACATGCGCATCAGGCGCGTTTTCGCGAATGGCAACGGCCGCTGAACGCATGATTCTCGAGTTGGTTGTTACCAGGTCATCGCGACTCATGCCGGGCTTCCTGGCAAGGCCGGCAGTAACGATCACCAGGTCCGATCCTTCGATATCTTCGTACCTGTTTGTCCCCTGCACATGTATATCATGGCCTGCCGCAGGTGAAGCTTCCATGATATCGAGTGCCTTCCCCTGGGGCACACCTTCAAGAATATCGAAAAGTACAATGTCGGCCAATTCGCGTGCTGCCGCAAGTTGAACAAAAACACCGCCAATCTGCCCGCTCCCGATCAGCGCAATCTTCTTCCTCGCCATGCCTTCCTCCCCTCCCATTAAGGATTAAAGACCGGTATCATCTCTCAAACAAGAATCATCTCACTTTCTTCTGACATCGAAAGGGCAAAACCTTGGCAGGGTAAACCGTTTCTTGGCTTACCCACCCGGAGATGTCACAGATTTCCTATGATCTCATCGGCAAACTGGGAACACCTGAGTTCGGTAACGTCGCCCGTGCCTTCGGCACGCATCAACCGGGCAAAATCATAGGTGACCTTGCCTGCGCTGATGGTTTTGCTCAGCGAAGCGTTAATCAGTCCCGCCGCTTCAACCCATCCCAGATATTCGAGCATCATTACTCCTGACAGGATCACCGACCCTGGATTTACCTTGTCCAGGTTGGCATACTTGGGGGCTGTACCGTGAGTCGCCTCAAAAATGGCATGTCCTGTTTTATAGTTTATGTTCCCCCCCGGAGCTATGCCGATACCGCCGATCTGGGCGGCAAGTGCGTCTGACAGATAATCGCCGTTCAGATTGGTTGTGGCGATCACATCGAATTCGTCAGCGCGTGTTATGGTCTGCTGTAGGGTGATATCGGCAATGGAATCCTTCATCATGAGCATTTTCTTCCATTTGCCGTCGCCGTGCGTAGGCCAGAGTTCGAGTGTTTTCTCGACTTCCTTCACGAGGCTCTCTTTTTGCGCCGGTGTCATGTTATCAAATCCGGGTTCGATTGATCGTGCATTTTCTTCGCTGGAGATGCCGGGGTCCCTCTCCTTGTTGCCGATGATCCACGACTCGCGCTGAGAGATTGTTCTGTCGCGGTACTTCGTCGTTGAAAGTTCATAACCCCAACTCTTAAAGGCACCTTCGGTGAACTTCATAATATTCCCTTTATGCACCAGTGTCACCGATTTTCTGCCGTGCTGCAGCGCATACTCGATCGCAGCTTCGACAAGGCGAATTGACCCTTCCTGCGAAACCGGTTTGATACCGATCGCCGATGTTTTCGGGAAACGTATTTTCTTCACTCCCATTTCCTGCTGAAGGAAGCCGATAACCTTTTCCGCCTCCAGGCTTTCGGCTTGCCACTCGATGCCCGCATAGATATCCTCGGTGTTCTCGCGGAAGATCACCATATCCACCAGTTCGGGGCGCTTGACCGGAGAAGGGACACCCTTTACATACCGTACGGGACGAAGGCAGACGTACAGGTCCAGCTCCTGCCGGAGCGCTACGTTCAGCGAACGGATGCCGCCCCCTATAGGCGTCGACAGCGGCCCTTTGATGCCGACCAGAAACTCGCGAAAAACATCGAGAGTCTCCTCGGGGAGCCATCCAAGTCCCTTGTTGAAGGACTTCTCGCCTGCATAGACCTCCATCCATTCGATCTTTCTCTTTCCCGCATATGCCTTATCCACGGCAGCGTCCAGAACCCGTACCGAGGCTTTCCAGATGTCCGGACCCGTGCCATCGCCTTCGATGAAGGGTATGACGGGGTTGTCGGGAACGTTGAGGATGCCGTCATGGATAGTAATCTTCATACCGCCGGACGGGATGCTTGTCTTTTCGTATGGCATTCTGTCTCCTTTAATATCATCTATTTGCTATGTCGGATTTGGACTGTATTCGGCGGGGAGTATCCTCTCCTCGCTCCGGGGGCATCAATTTTCCTTTTTCAAATTCTTGTCATTGATTTGGGGAAAGACCCTGGGGGAGGTCAGAAACATTCTTCAAAAAGCAATTGATCGGTCAATGTTTTTTCGATTCCGCATGCAACAATATCAACCGAAAGAGCTTTCCCGCATATTTTTTCTTCTACTTTGAAAATAGTATCCGTAGATCCAACAAAATCTACATTCAACGCGTTGAGTTCAAAGGGATTTTGCACAAAGTCTTCAATTTCATTGCCTTTGCAATAATATCTGGCAAGAACCATTCTGCAAAACTGCATAAAATAAAAGCATTTCCTTTCGTCACCCCTCAATCTTACGATATAAATTTTAATTTTATTAATTTCCTAGAAATAAATTTAGGCAATAAACTTATTAGATATATAGCAGCTTTTGGATAGTTTATTGAAAATGAGAAAAGATGTGAGCTTTTTTTATAAGTTTTATAATTCAGGACATTAAACTTCCTGAGAATTAATAAGCCTTTGAGAGAGAAAAGAGCTGATTTAACCCCATGATCTTTAACGCATTTTAATTTTGCGTGAAGTTCATATGAAGGTGGTAAAGAAAATACGAAATTTGCCCACCTCTCTACCCATATTTCAAAGGTTTGATTCTGCCAGCTTACTTTTTCGAGGCCTTTAATGGATATAGGCTGTACAGAAAGAGTATCAACCCAATGAATGAGAAAATCTTTACTTGCTATATACTCAAAGATAACACCAATTTGTATAAAATTTGTATTTCGATATCGTTCAAAATCAGCTTTGGCAATAACTTTAGAGTTATAAACAAGACTCGCTAAACATGTCATGTGCCAACCTAAATCTGATAGCAGTTTATTCTGATCTGAATAATCTTGATGAGGCACGTCACATACTCTTCCTAGTACATTAAAGACAATGGCATCATACTCTTTATTTTGAACTGTTATAAGGTCATAAAAATAGCTGAGCAAATCAGACGATATTTGATAGGTATCGCCTAAAAGCCAGACATAATCAGTTTTTGGATATTTAAGGGCGCGTTCGAAATTCTTATCGGGCCCTATATTTGTTTCGGTACAATGGTACTGAATAAGCGGGTACTCTTCAATTCTTTTCTTTACGACCTCTGCCGTTGCATCGGATGATGCGTTATCAAAGACAAATATTTGAATATTATATGCTTTTGCTAAAGGGATATGAACTTGAAGACAATGGTCAAGAAACTCAGATCGATTATAGGTGGGAATAACTATAGAAAGATGATGATCGGCTTGATTCACATTGAACCCTTGAACTGAGAATATTTCGAATGATTTTTATCGCACATGGTAACATACTCTTCTATTCAATAAATTGGCCGCCTTTCTTCCCTGTAAGGTAGAAAGACATTGCATCCGAATGACGCTCAAAACTGCGTATACATATTCTCTTGAAATATCAATTAATTATGTGCACCATGACAGCACAAAATCAGGTCATTTTGTCTCAATTACAGGGTACAGGGAGTTTTAAAAAACTTGGTATACTCTTCAAGACTTGCCGCCAGTTCGCTTTCAGCAAAATCGACAACTTTCACAAACGTATGATCATCTTTCATGAGGACAATTACCAGACCTTCTCCCACTCTTTTCTTGTCCTGTTTCATGGCCTTAAGGATTCCGTCGTATTTGATATTCTCGGGATCGACCGAGCTTACGAGCAGTTTAGCAAAAAGTTGGTTGTTGAGGAAATCGCACTTCTCAGCCGAGAGAAGTTCGCGGCTTTTCGCGACAAGGTTCGCGAACATCATGCCAAGTACAACTGCAGTTCCATGTGGTATTGAATAATTACTCGTTGATTCAAGCGCATGGCCGAAGCAATGGCCAAAATTAAGAAGATTTCGTCTTCCGGCATCAAATTCATCACCTTCCATATAATTTTGTTTCACCTGAAGAGAGCTAAATATAGCATTTTCCAGCGAATCAAGGTTTCTCTCCAACAGTAATGGAAGCTGTTCAATCATATGTGATGTCATTTGCTCGCCACCCATTACATGAAGCTTTGCGACCTCTCCGAGCCCGCTTAGATAGTCCCTTATTTCCAAGCTTTTTAAAAACGGAGGATAAATAAGTATTTGTGAAGGAGGATAAAATGTACCGGCAAGGTTCTTGAATCCCCTGAAATTCAATGAAGTTTTGCTCCCTATGCAGCTATCTGCCTGAGCGAGTAACGTTGTGGGGACAAACACCCAATTTATACCGCGATAGAGGGTGCAAGCGGTAAATCCCGTTACATCCTGAACTATTCCCCCTCCGATCGAAATCAGAGTCATATTCTTTTTTGCGGAACGCTCCATGAATTTTTCATAAAGCTCTTCAACACTTCTTAGGCATTTTCGATCTTCACTGACAGGGAAAATGATCAAGTCTGCCCTCGGTATATCTCTGAAACAGGTACCAGCGTATATCCGCCATACATTGCTATCAATGACATACACACAGTTTTCGTGTCTTTGCAGGGCAACCATGAAACCATTATCATCCAAAAAATGGGCTTCATATTCACGCAACTTGGACTGCAGTTTGATTACATGCAAGTAAAACCTCCATCCACCACTATGGTCTGACCGGTAATGTAGGTGTTCCTGTCTGAACAAAGAAAAGAGACTACTTCCGCTATTTCCTCAGGTTCCGCGAGTCGTCCCATGGGGATGGTCGTCCGTATCTTGTCCAGTTCCGCATCGGAGTTGTTCTGCATGGTCAACTCTGTCATGACATATCCGGGAGCAACGCTGTTGACGAGGATATTAAATGGCGCCAATTCAATTGCCAGAGTTTTTGTCATACCGATAAGGCCTGCTTTGGTCGTTGTATACAGCAGACGTCGTTCTTTGGAGACAATCCCGAAAATCGAACTGATGTTGACAATTCTGCCCTGACCCGCGGCTTTCATGCAAGACGCTAGACCCTGCACCAAGCGCATTGGCGCAGAGAGGTTTACCTGGATCATTGCCTGCGCATTATCGAGCGATATCTCAGGTATCCCGGCCAGATAATTTATTCCGGCGTTGTTTATAAGGATATCGATGGGATGTTGCAATGAAGCCAGAAAAGAATCGATGGAATCGTTGTAAAGCAAATTTAACTCATCCCGACGCGGCGCAAGGACGGCAATACCTTCCTTTTCGAATTTTTCCCTGATGGCAGCTCCGATGCCGCGAGAGGCTCCGGTTACAAGGGCGGTCCTGGCCATTATTCGTACATGCCTCCGGCTTCCTTTATCAGTTTGTCGTAACGGTTTTCGAGCATTTGAATGCGGTGCATATCTTCTTCGAAAATCATCTGATAATAGTCTCGCTTGTTTTTAAGCCACATCAATTCAAATCCGACTGCTTTCAGAATACCCTTTTCATAATCATTATTCAGCGCATCGGGACATTTGAAAATAATTTTCCTCGTTTCATAACGGTCGACATATCCTTCAGGAAGTTGTTTTATGAACGGCACCGTTTCCTTGGAAACACCACCACCGACGACACATTCCATGTTTCTCGATTTCGCTTTACTGAAAATATCCCGTGCGATTCCTAGAATTTCCGGTGAATTCACATATTCCCGCGTCTTCCCAATCGAACCGGTCAGATCTACCCTGCCCAAGACAATTCCGTCAAGGTCATGTATTTCTTCCAGTTCAAGCATGCGATCAAAATTCCTGTATGCATCAATTGTTTCAAGATTTATCAGAAACTTGACTTGATTGCGTTCTTCAGCGGGAAAAGCCAGCTTTACCGCACCAAGGTACTTTTTCAAGGCGTATGGTGTTTCAACCATGGGTCCGACGATGTGAGTTACTCCTATAACTCTTGCCTGATACATGTCCAAAATGGCTTCACACCCTCCCACCTTGACCGTAAGGTCCAATCCTGCTTTAGAAACAACTTCTTTCAGTCTCATGGCTTCTTCCAAACGGGTCCCTTCCGCTTCGAATTCAGCCTTGACTCCGATTACATGATAGTTCTCACGCAAGTCAATCAATGCGTCAATCATCCTCATTTCAAGATCATTCATCCTATAGCCTCCGTCATTAACGTTCTTTCAGTTTACCTTCTTCATATCACAAGTCATCCCTTTTCACCTTGCTGCCATTCCTCTACCAGCATATTTTCCTTGAATTCCTCCCTGTCAAGAAAAGGATACATGTCTTCGAGAGGTTTTGACACAATGCGGCCATCAGGTTTGCGTTCGGAGGAAAGTTTCGGTTCAAATTTATAGTCGGCTGAAAGTCTCACATCACAAACAACAGGCCCCGGTTTGTCGAGAATTCGACCGATTTTTCCCTTGAGATCGTGGTGACTATCGATGATTTCTGTTGCAAGACCATATGCCTGCGCGATCTTTACAGTGTCGGGAAAACTCACACCGCTATGGGAATCACAACCCACGTAACGGGCATCGAAAAAAGCATCTTGTGTTTGTCTGATTGAAACGTAACCATTATTATTTAGTACAAAAAGTTTAATCGGCAATTGATGATACGCAACGGTCTGCAACTCCTGGATATTCATTTGCAGGCTGCCGTCCCCGGCAAGGCATACGACATCCTTTTTATCGTTTGCGAAACAGGCACCTATAGCCGCAGGCAAATCGTAACCCATAGAAGCACATCCTGAATTCCAGAAAATTCGCTGGTTTTCCTTTACCTTGCCCGCCTGGAACAGGACTACGCATGCCGAACCGTTGCCGGCAACCATCACTGCATCATGTTTAAGAAGTGCTGTTAACTCCTCTATGAAATAATATGGGTTAACCTTATCTCGCGGCACCCTGTGCGCCGAGGTAACAGCGGGATAACGCTCCTTACGAGCATGACACCACTCGAGCCATCCTTTCCATTCCGGAAAGTATTCGGCCTCTGTCTGCAGCTTCATTTCCTCGAGAAAGAGACCCGCATCGGACAGGATTGCCAGATCAGGCCTGACAGTCGGCTTATTCAATTCCGCTGCATCAATATCTACAATTATCCGGGTGGCAGCCCGTGCATAGGCACTCCAATTATAGCTGATCTGCCTGATATTGTTGCGTGATCCCACTGAAAGGAGCAGATCTGCGTTCTGGAGTGCAAAATTTCCAGCCCGGTTACCTATTGTACCTATTCTGCCGATGAATAATGGATGCTCTGTTGGTATCAGATCGTAACCGCAAAAAGTCGAAACAACCGGAATCCTCATCTTCTCAACGGTTTCAAGAAAAAGCCCCTGAGCCCCGGACAGTCGGATGCCCTGGCCAGCCAGAATCACGGGCCTCTCGGCTTTCCTGAGCAATTGCATCACCTCGGAAACCTCGTCTTTCAATTCCGTACCCGCAGATGGGATCAGATCTTGTCCCGGATCGTATCCCTGCAATGAACTTTCATCAACCAGCGCCCCCTGAACATCCAGGGGTACATCAAGCCAGACCGGGCCGGGGCGTCCGTGCGTAGCCAGGTAAAGAGATTTCTCAAGCAGATGACGTATCTCTTTTGGTTCATTCACCATGGTGGCAAATTTAGTCACCGGGCGCACTATATCGACAATGTTGATTTCCTGGTCCCCCAACTGACGCAAACCAAGATCCCTGCACCGCTCTATCGTGGTTTCCCGTTTGACCTGGCCGGATATGTAAAGCGCCGGAACTGAATCGAGCCATTGGCCGATTACTCCCGTAAGAGTATTCGTTCCACCGGGACCACTGGTAACAACAACTACCCCGATTTTCCCGGAAGTACGTGCATATCCCTCGGCCCCTATAGCCGATGCCTGTTCATGGTGATTACAGATGAATTCAATTTCCCCGCATTTGCCGACCGAATCGTTCAAATGCATGGCCCCTCCGCCGGTGATCATAAATACATGTCTAACACCGTATTCGACGAGTCTCTTGACTATGTAATCGGATATCTTAATCATATCTCATTCTCCAAAACCTTGGATGTGACGGCAAACATGTCCGCACATAAATCGTTAGGATGTCAAAGGCAAATGATGTTTACCACTTGTCTCGTTTATGCCACCGAATTGTGCGACTAAGCGCTTCTTCCAGATCAACCCTCACTTTCAATGACAATTCAACTTGAGCCCTTTCTGTTGCAGGTACATATCTCGGAACCGGGACCCCTTCAACTACTTTCTCCGCTATTCGAACTGGCAAGGACGGTTGAAAACAGCGTGAAACTGTTTCGGCCAAATCCGAGATATTGATACTCCGTTCTGATCCAACGTTATAAGGCCTGCAAGTCATCCCTCGAAAGAGAATTGTCCAAAGCCATGTAGATAAATCCGCCGCATAAAGGTATGAGCGATATGGAACACCGTTTCCGAGTACCTGAATCGATCTCCCCAGCAAACCGTCGCGAACAAAATTACCGATAGCAAAATGGGTGTCCAAAGGCAGATAGGGACCTATGAAAGCAAAACAACGTGCAATTTTTGCCTCTATCCCGAATTTTTCGGAGTAAATAGAACATAACAACTCGGCAATTCTCTTGCCCTCACCATACGCGGAAGAAGAACATAGGGGCTCCGGGGCTCCGTTGTAGTCTTCGTGTATATGAGTAATTTCGGGCCTCTGTTTACCATATACCGCACCCGAACTCGTGAGCAGGAAGGACGGCGTGCCGCATTGGCGGGCAAATTCCAAAGTCCGCCGGGTTCCTTCAACAATGGTATCCAACATGAGCAATGGGTTTTCAGCATTCAGTTTTGCGCTTGCTTCTGTCGCAGCATGAATTATATGGGAGAAGGAACCGCTTGGGAATTCGAACGTACGTATATCACCTCGGTGAAAACGGAATGACTTGCTTACGGCAAGGTGCGGTGCTTTGGCAAAGAATGCCTCCGGATTCCTTGTCAATACGTGGGCGCGAGCGTTCAGGCCGAGTTTTTCGTTTGCCCAGGCAAAACTCTCCAACATCCAGGTACCAATAAAGCCCGTACCCCCTGTAATGAAAATCCGCCCACCACGAATATCATTCCATAAGTGTTCAGTATTTTCGAGAATTTGGTCTAAATCCTGATGTAGGTGATTCACCATGACAAATCCTCAGTCGATAATGTCAGTTCTTACTTACTAAATTTTGTGCAGAAGTCATGTATCTGAGAAGAGATGAAATCCAGCATTTCCGTCGTCATTCCCGGATATACACCGACCCAGAAAGTGTCACGCATGATCCTGTCTGTGTTTATCAATTCACCGGCGACTCGGTATCCTTCACCTGACCGGCGCATCTCGTCGAAACAGGGGTGTTTGATAAGATTCCCGGCGAAAAGCATCCTGGTCTGGATGCCTTTCGCTTCAAGATGGGTAACAATTTGCTCTCTGGTAAAACCGGCACGTTCGCTGATTGTCAGGAGAAAACCGAACCATGACGGATCAGTATTCACTGCAGGTTCTGGAAGTATGAAAAAGTCCGCCAGATCATCCATTCCGTCACGCAGCAATTTCCAGTTGCTCTTGCGCGCCTCAATAAATCCGGGAAGTTTTTCCAGTTGTGCGCAACCGATTGCCGCCTGCATATCCGTGACCTTCAGATTGTAGCCGAAATGTGAATAGACATATTTGTGGTCGTAACCGTACGGTAGTTCGCCAAACCGTTGTGTGAAACGATCTCCGCAAGTATTGTCACGACCAGACGCGCACCAGCAATCCCTTCCCCAGTCGCGAAAAGATTCCACAAGGCGTTTCAGGGTAGTATCATTCGTATAGACGGTCCCTCCCTCTCCCATCGTCATGTGATGAGGAGGGTAGAAACTTGATGTGCCCAGATGGCCGACGGTTCCGGTATAGATCAACTCACCGTTATATGAATACCGTGATCCAAGAGCGTCACAGTTGTCTTCGATCAACCATAGACCATATCGTTCACAGAATGATTTGACGGACTGGATATCAAAGGGATTGCCCAGCGTATGGGCAATCATAACTGCTTTTGTTTTTTCTGAAACAGCCTTTTCAAGCTGAGCGCTGTCAATATTGTACGTGGGAAGTTCAATGTCCACAAAGACCGGAATCGCCCCATATTGAATAATGGGTGCCACCGTGGTAGGAAATCCTGCTGCAACAGTTATAACCTCATCTCCAGGTTTTATGCTCTTTTCGCCAAGTTTTGGAGAAGTCAGAGCCATGAAAGCGAGGAGATTCGCGGATGAGCCCGAATTGGTCAAAGAACAATGCTCGACGCCGAGAAATTTCGCAAATTTCTCCTCAAACTCCTCCGCATAACGCCCAGTGGTAAGCCAGAAATCAAGAGAAGCACTTACCAGGTTTTCGATTTCACGCCCATCAAATACCCTGCCGGCATATGGTATACGAGAGCCGGGTTTGAAAGTTTTCGGCATACCATGGACCAGTTCGTAATATTTTACGGCGGCCTCGATAACATGCCGTCTAAGTTCCAGTTCAAGTTTTGAAAAAGTTTCCACACAATCTCCGTAAGTTATGAATGTAATATGCAGATACGTCCCGTTTACATGTCTGAACAATATTCCTCTATCTGCCCAAGAGTGAAGTCTTTCATGTCTTTCCCATCTTTAAAGGCATGCGTCCATTCGATGATTTTGTCAATCGCCTTATCAAGATCCCAACGTGGACGCCAGCCAAGCTTCATTCGGGCCTTGGAACAGTCAAGCTTCAGATAATTGGCCTCATGGGGATGATTGCCTTTTTCGACAACATATTCTGCGCCGTCACCCCACCGGTCGCAAAACTCTTTAACAATCCACTCAACAGGCTTTGCATCCTCGTCAAAGGGGCCGAAATTCCATCCTTCGGCATACTGAGGTCCGGCCTCATATAAGCGTTGCGCAAGCGTCAAATACCCTGACAATGGTTCCAGGACGTGTTGCCATGGTCTGATTGACAAAGGGTTCCGGACAATAATTTTCTCTTTTTTCAGGAGCGCCCTGACACAATCGGGGATCAACCGGTCAGTGGCCCAATCACCACCACCGATCACATTTCCCGCTCTTGCCGATGCAATCCCGACATTATGTCTAGCGTAATCCGCAATGTTGAAGAAAGAACTTCGATATGCGGCAGTCACCAGTTCGGAACACGCCTTGCTGTTGGAGTATGGATCATATCCTCCGAAGGGCTCGCTCTCCCTGTACCCCCAAAACCATTCCTTGTTCTCATAACACTTGTCGGTAGTAACATTAATAAACGATTTTACACTCTTGCTAAGGCGGACGGCCTCGAGCAGATTAACAGTTCCCATAACATTTGTGGAATAAGTATCCACCGGCTCGGCGTATGAAACACGCACCAGCGGTTGCGCAGCCATATGAATGACCACCTCTGGAGCCGCCAAATCCAGGGCATCTTTCACAAGAGCCGGGTCCCGGACATCATTTATTATTGAAGTCGTTAAATCACTAATGCCGCACATTGTGAACATATTCGGGCCGTGAGGAGGTTCTAGGGCATATCCGGTGACCTTTGCCCCCAGCGCATGAAGCCAAAGACAAAGCCACGATCCTTTAAACCCTGTATGACCGGTTACGAATACCTTTTTCCCGCGCCAGAAAGCAGCTTCAATTGAGTTCAATTTGATCTGCATGCTATCACCACAATTTCCAGGGAGCACTCCCGGATTTCCAGAGATCCTCCAGATGATTCTTATCGCGAAGAGTGTCCATCGGTTGCCAGAATCCTGAGTGTTTGTATGCCACAAGTTGCTCATCTCTGGCTAGATTTTCAAGTGGCTCTTTTTCGAGGAGGGTACGGTCACCTTCAATGTAATCGAACACTTCAGGCTCCATCACGAAAAAGCCGGCGTTAATCCACGATCCATCCCCTTTTGGCTTTTCCTGGAAACCTGCTACTTGACCGTTATGATTTATATCCAGGGCGCCAAACCTCCCACCAGGTTGAGTCGACGTGATTGTCGCCAACTTTCCATGTGCCTGATGGCATTCGACCAATTTTTGTATGTTCACATTACAAACTCCATCACCGTAAGTCAGCATGAATGTTTCATCACCTATATAAGGTTTAATCCGTTTAACTCTTCCACCAGTCATGGTTTCTATGCCTGTGTCGACGAGTGTCACTTTCCATGGCTCGGCGTTATGCTGATGGATAATCCTTTCATTGCTGTTTCGGAAGTCGAAGGTTATGTCAGATTCATGCAGAAAATAATGGGCAAAATATTCTTTTATACAGTATCCTTTATAGCCCAAGCATATGACAAAATCGTTGTATCCATAATAAGAATAGATTTTCATGATATGCCAAAGAATCGGCTTCTCACCTATCTCGACCATAGGTTTTGGTTTCAGATGTGATTCTTCACTGATTCGTGTCCCGAATCCACCAGCAAGTATAACAGTTTTCATAATATGACACCTGCCTATAAAATTAATTTTGATACTCTATCTTATCAGCCCATCAATTATAAAATGCCATCAAATCATCTTTGTGGTAAATTTGAATTAAGCTAACCATTATCAATTTCAGCCTCTGTCAAACTAATTATAAGATAGACGTCTCTGTGATATATCTTGAAATTGTGAGGTTGTTTGATAAATTTGATTGCTCTTCCGGAAAAATATTGTCCCGTTGATACAGTAAAAAGACTCATCTCAATTTTAAACTATTTGATCAGACATTTTTTTGTAATATTGTTATTGCGCTTCTATCATTTTATGAATCGCTAAAATAATAATAGGGGTAAATTTCAACCGCAGCAGTTCAAAACATACACCTGATGATTATCAAAGTGCTTATAATAGCACACTAATTACAATACAATCAAGATTTCTTATCCTGCAAGGTTCCAGTTCAGGCGTTCAAACAGGAGCAAGAACATGGCCAATCACACATAAGATCAACAAATCGCTTTTAATCCCCGACCGGATATTAGCGAAGGATATAGTCAACGACTACAACAGATAGGAGCGACCTATACTGATGAGCAAATGAAAAGTTGTAGCATGATGGTATTTACCTGGCCGCTAACCATCTAAAAAGAAATAACCATACCAAAAGATGACTGACAAATAAATACTATCTTTTCACACCCTCCCTGATCCTTCCAATATCATTTCAGTTTTTATACCTATATTAGAAAACTTATTTGTTATCTAATATATTTTTATTCAGTTTTTTCTTTCATATGCTGTTATTATTTTTGCTTTTTCTATTGGTACATAATGTTCTTTTATGACGTTATAAATTTTTTTAAGCATATACAACCTTTGATATCTCAACAAAGATTCCTTATGAAAAACACCTAGTAACGACCATTTACTTACTATATCTATTTCATATGATCTGTCTATATCAGTATCAACAAATAGTATCCTCGGCTTATTATTTTCGATAATTTTGATACATTCATCGATTTCTTTATTAGTAATTAAGTACCATGAAACATCGAAATATGGCATTGCACTGTATTTTCCAGCAAGGAATGGGAGAAAACTGTCATATTTTGAAATTATAAATATATTATTCTTGTCAGAATATTTTTGAATTAACTTGATTGAATCTAAGAAATACTCCGGATTCATTGTTGATATGAATTTTGCAGTGGGCAAATCCCATTCATAAGTAATATGTGATTTGAATATATTATCGAATACATTTTTTTGTTTAAAAAAACTAAACACACTTGGGACATATACTAAAAGAGATATTGTCAATATACCGGCATAGAGGTATTGCCGTTTTCTTTGCAGAATATTGTGGTTCTCAACAACCAACTTTATCAATAATATAATAGAAAACACAAATAATGGTGAAAATACGATAAAATGGTTTATGTCTGATCCCCAGACATAATATAACAAAAGGCCTTGGGAATACATTATAAGGAACGTACAAATGTATTTCAGCAGATTTTCATTCTTATATTGCTTTATCAGTATTATATAGTATGAGCCTATTGCTGCAAATATTATCGGCATTATATAACCAGCCATGTCAAATCCCAAAAGTCCAGCCTTAAAATAACCAGTCATATATTGAGCACCCACTTTGCTGTATTTCATAGTGAATATTCCTAAAGAGGCACCCACAGACATTATAAGCATTTCATAATATGATTTATTTTTCCAATCGAGAATATTCTTCATGGCTAGAGCAATTACCAATGAAATCAAGGTAAACATACCAACATGGTTGTTATTTAAGATACCTAATAATGCTGCGACCAAGGAGAAAGCAAGAAAACATTTGTTACGTTTTTTATCTTTGTCTTTAAGATACAAATACAGAAAATAAATTACAAAGATATCAAAGAAATGCCTGATTGGATTCATGCCAGGTGCAATATAAAAAAATGGATAACTTACTTTATTTAAACCTGCAGTCAGTAATATTGTCACTGGAAGCACGTAGTTAATTTGCCTGAATATCAGGAACATTAATGCAATGAATAGCACGTAATATATGTAATAGAAAGAAAACAACAACTTGGAGTAGTTATGGTAATTAATACCGCCCAATTTGTTAAGAATTGATTTCAAAAATACAGTGTTTAACCATCCATATTGCATATATATTTGACTCACATCTCTTCCCAAATTCATTTCATTTATCGGGCCTATCACATGATTATGATGATGTATCCAAAATCTGTTTAAGACTTGACATTGTAATTCTGTAAAATTATTTTTTATGAACTCCGTCTGCTCCTTCGTATCGGATGTGCTTTTGTATTTATATTTATTGTCCATCATATACAACTGACGCAAACGATCTCTATACTCATTTGCATTCATATTTTCAATTATTTCATCTATTGGCCCTATCAAGCTTAAAACATTACTGTCATGATAAATCTGATCCCCCAACTGCAATATATTTTCATTATTATTCGCAAAAGGGTTTAATGAGAAATCATTGGTCGGCATATTTTTACTTTCGACGTCATATTTTATATTCCTTCCTATCAATTTATTTTTAATTATGTAATTATTGTTATCGATTACTTTATTATGTACGATGGTCTTTTCTGGGATATCCCAAAATTCGTTCATGATTTTAAGATCTTGAAATACAAATGGATATATAATGTAAAACAGGTTTATTGTGACCAAAGATAGCAGTATAAATGATATTTTTGTCTGAGTTATAAAAGTAATTATTTTTTCAAAGATTATATTGATTTTTTTGATATTGACAGCAAAAGGTATTATAAAAATTATCCCCCATATCATTGCTCTTGGGATGATGTTATGAAAACCAGGTCTAAGGTTCAACGACAATAATATATTCGATATAAGACTGATTAATAATATTATAATAATATTATTGATAGAATAAATATTATCATTAAGCTTATACGTTATGATTTTTTTATTGTTTGTCATAACATAATATAATATGTAATATACTGCAACACCCACAACACATAGAATATAGTGTGTTATTTCTCTAGATTTTTCTGGATACCAGAAATTGACCACCCATCTATTCAGAGAGTCTATCTGAGATACATCGGTTAAAGTCATTGACACCATATATAAAATAGATATAATTCCGATTGAAAATATTATAAAATATAATGCAATAAATATTTGTGTCAGGTATTGCTTGATGCCATTATTTTTTTGACCAATCATTGAATACTCCAAAGACAATTTTACAAGGATTTAATTGATAAAATTTCGTATCCTTATTGACAGATAATTTACTCGGGTTCTACAGGACCGAACTTGCCAAATCGCTAAAGGAACAAGGCGATAAACGCCTTTGACTTGTTACATACTCTCCTTGCTGCAAGCATATTTAATTCCATGCTATTTATTAAAGTAGTATATTTGATATCGGAATGACTTCCATGAATTTTGGATGAGACGCAAAAATGCCTGGCTGCAGAAAGGATCTTCTCTCAGAGGCAAAAAGGCTTATCCAGGTATTAGTGCGATTACGCCTGGAGCGCGGGTTATTGGAAGTGCTGCGGGCTGACAACATACGAGGGTTCTGAATTTTTGAGATGCGACATTGCTGCATGGGCCGAGGCAGATTGAATGGCCATCCAAAATGTCCAGACGAGAGAACCAAACCAGAACAATTACTACAGGCGTTTCAACCGTACTTGATGGCAGGAGGCGCAGTATCATTACCTTTTCCAAAATTTGAAAAGAATTCGGGAAACAACTTATTGCTTGCTTCGCTACCACAACAAAATACTGCTACATGATTTTTCAGCGATTTGCCTTGTTCGGAGTCCTCAGCCCAGACTATAGAAACTCTGCTTTTCAACACTCATTTTCACAGGCGGATTGAAGTTACTTCTCCTTTAATGCACTGAACGCGTCAATCAAAATTGATTCTTTCTTTTTCAATTACCAGCGGCCTTTTGAGCACCTGTGTGTGTATCGAACCCACGTATTCACCAATTATCCCTATGAAAAAAAGCTGAACTGCTGAACAAAAAAACAGGCCGATTGTCAATGGGGCAATCCCAATGTCAAAGGTGTTCCAGAACAGCAGTTTGGCAACGAAGTACCCGAGCGCTACCAGCAGGCTGATTCCGGAAACGCAGAAGCCGAGCATAGTTGCAAGACGAAGGGGAACTTTCGAGTGGTTCGTAATACCCAGCATTGCCATGTCATAAAGGGTGTAGAAATTGTTCTTTGTGATCCCTCTCTTTCTCACAGGTTGCGTATACTCGATCTTGGCGCTTTCAAAACCGATATCGGATATGAGCCCCCTGAAGTATGGATACGGGTCCTTGACACTCCGTAATATCTCTATGATCTGCTTATCGTAAAGGCCGAAACCGGTGTTGTTTTTTGTCAGTTCTATTTCGGAAAGCCTGCTGATAAACTCGTAATACATCTTCCTGACAATAAACATTGTCATTGTTTCTTTGCTCTGAGTTTTTACTCCCAGCACTATTTTATAACCCTGCTCCCATTTCTCGATAAAGTCCGCGATCATCTCGGGAGGATCCTGCAGATCGGAGACCAACAGTATTACAGCGTCCCCACTTGCCTGAAGCAGGCCGTGAAATGGAGACCTGATATGACCAAAGTTCCTGCTGTTGACAATAATTTTCACATTTCTGTCTGCTTCGGCCAACCTTTTCAAAATTGAAACTGTATTGTCTGTTGAAGCGTTATCAATAAAAACATGCTCATATTGATATGCAGAGAGTCCGGCAAATACTTCCCTGACCTGACGGTAAACCTCCTCCACATTGTCCTGCTCGTTATAGCAAGGTGATACTATACTGACAAGCCTCATATAGCCTTTTTCTCCCTGAAGACAAAAGAATTGTGAAGCAAAAATGATATAAGAGCTATCG
>Ga0316601_100000191_pt1 | contig 24076 bp, 24 predicted proteins | sample OWC_soil_day5_no_FD_207663 | JGI IMG/M metagenome (GOLD analysis project Ga0316601, IMG submission 207663) | Wetland soil microbial communities from Old Woman Creek delta, Ohio, United States - OWC_soil_day5_noCT | ecosystem: Environmental > Terrestrial > Soil > Wetlands | place: USA: Ohio... | reverse complement strand
CACCACCGTATCCTCCATGAGGAGCACGGTGCCGAAGGCGCCCTTGCCGATCTTCTGCACGAACTTGTAGCGGCCCTCGAGCACGTCGCCCGGCTTGAGCGTGGAGACGTCGAGCCGCGCCTGCTCGCGCGACTGGCGCATCATGCCTTCGATGTCCGCGCGTTCGACGAGCAGCGTTCTGGCCGGTTCCGCGTGGCGCACCGCTTCCTCGCGCACCGCAATGGCGCCGCTCGAGAAGCGGCTGTCGAGGTCCCCCACGGCGCGCAGCGCCGCGTGACTCACCGTCGGGTCAGGCACGGATGCGCTGAAGGCATCGAGCCTGGTGCGTACCGCGTCGGATGTGCGGTCGTCGACCAGGCGCGTCAGCGCCGTGATCGCCTCGAGGCGCACTTCCTTCGAGGCGTGCTCGAGCAACGGCAACAGGCGGGTGATGTACGACGAGTCGCCGAGCTTGCCGAGGGCGCGGATCACCGTCGGCAGCGAGCGGTCGTCGCTCGACTCGAGCATGTCCAGGAGGGCGGGCAGGGCGCGCCGGCTGCCGATCTCGGCGAGCGCGTCCACGGCGCGCTCGCGGACCCACCAGTCCGGATCGCGCGTCGCCTCGATCAGGAAGCCGACGGCACGTTCGTCCTTGGTCTGGTTGAGGATCTCGATCGCGGCGCGGCGCACGTCCTCGTCCTGGTCGCGGATCAGCTCCAGGGCTGCCTCGATCACGCGCGGGCCGCCGATCTTGGCGAGCGCATCGGCGGCGCGGCTGCGCACCCACCAGTCGTCGTCCTTGATCGACTGCAGCAGGTACTTCACGTGCTGCGGCGTGCCGATTTCGTTCAGAACCTCGACGGCTGCGCGCCGCGCGCCTTCGTTCTCGTCGCGCAGCACGACCACGAGGTGCTGCATGGTGTCAGGGTGATTGGCCCGCACGACGGCGTCGATCGCCTTCTGCTGGGTCTCGACGTCCGGGTCGCGCAGCACCTCGCAGAGCAGGGCCGGATCGACGTTGCTGCCGAGGCGCGCCAGCGCGGTCAGAACCGCCTGGCGGATGAACTTGTTCGTGTCCTTGAGCTGCGCCTGCAGGGCCTTGGCCACGTCCGGCCGGTTGAAGCGCGCGAGGATATTGATGATGTGCGTGCGGGCGATCGGGTCCTTGCCCTCGAGGCGGCTCACCAGCTCCGGCACCAGGCTTTCGTCGGCGATGTCCGCCACGACGCGGAACAGGGCGGCCTTCTCGGCCGGCTGCTGGCCGTAGGCGTGCGTCAGCACGTCGCGCGCCGCGAGGCGGCTCTTCTGCGCGGCGATCGCGCTCACCAGCGGCCCCTTCGGCACGGCCGGGTCATCGAGCATGCCGAGCAGCAGCTGCGGGCTGTAACCGCGGCCACTCGACAGTGCCCACGTGATCGCCGAGACCGTGCGTTGATTGCCCTCGTTCAGGCCCGCGACCACCGCCGGCAGCGTCTTGTTGTCGAGCAGGCTGGCCAGCACGCCGACGAAGCCTGCGGTTTCGCTCTTGTCCGCGTTCGCCAGCGCGTCGATGATCCGCGGGATCGCGGACGGTCCGAGCTTGCCGAGTTTCTCGAAGGACCTGCGCGCCGCCGGGTCCTCAGAGTCGCCCGCCGCCTTGATGTCGGCGATGAGTCGCTCGGCCCGCAGGTTGGTGAAGAAGCTCATGGGTGGGGAATTGCGGTCCAGGTCGTGCTGGTGCGGCCTCGTTTGCGCGATGGTCAGCTGAACGGTTGCCCGCCCCGGAACGAACGGGTGGACGACGGGCAAGTATGCCATGCGCCCGGCCCGGGGCTGGACCGCCCCGCGGCCGGCAGCGCGTGCCTGGTTTCCGCTACAATCCAGCTCTTCCGGCGCATGCCATTCTCCCGCTGCCACCAACCATGACCGACGATCGCGTCCGCGAAGCCAGCCGTGTGGTCGAGAATTATGTCGAACCGCACCTCGGGATGCCCTTGGGCGAGGCGAAAGCTGTGAAGTCCGTCAGGTTAGAGGGTGGCACGCTGGTCGTGGGCGTCGAACTGGGCTTCCCGGCAGGGCGGTATGGCCCGGAGCTGGCCAGGGTCCTGGAGCGGTCGCTGGCTGCCCACCCGGGCGCGGGGCCGGCCCGGGTCGAGGTCACCTGGCGGGTCGCAGCCCAGGCCGTGCAGGGCAGCCTGCAGCCGCTGCCTGGGATCCGCAACGTCGTTGCCGTCGCCTCGGGCAAGGGGGGGGTCGGCAAGTCCACCACCGCCGTCAACCTGGCGCTGGCCCTGGCGCTCGACGGGGCCAAGGTCGGACTGCTCGATGCCGACATCTACGGGCCCAGCCAGCCGCGCATGATGGGCCTCCAGGGTGAGCGGCCCTCCAGCCGCGACGGCAGGCGCATCGAACCACTCGAGGCGCATGGCATCAAGGTCATGTCCATCGGTTTCCTGATCGAGGAGGAGCAGCCGATGGTCTGGCGCGGGCCAATGGTCACCCAGGCGCTCACGCAGCTGCTCGGCGACACGAACTGGGGCGAACTCGATTACCTGGTCGTGGACATGCCGCCCGGCACTGGCGACATCCAGCTGACGCTGGCGCAGCGCGTGCCGGTGAGCGGTGCTGTGATCGTCACCACGCCGCAGGACATCGCGCTGCTCGATGCCCGCAAGGGCCTGCGCATGTTCCAGAAGGTCTCCATTCCGGTGCTCGGCGTGGTCGAGAACATGAGCACGCACGTCTGTTCAAAGTGCGGCCACGAGGAGCCGATCTTCGGCGCCGGCGGTGGCGCGCGCATGGCGGAGCAGTACGGTGTGGCGCTGCTCGGCGCGCTGCCGCTCGACATCCGCATCCGGGAGGAGACCGACGCCGGTCGGCCCACCGTGATTGCGGATCCGGACGGCGCCGTGGGTCGTGCTTATCTGGAGACCGCGCGCCGCACCGCCGCCCGTCTGTCGCTGGCGTCGGCCCCGGCCGCCCCCCGCATCACCGTCGAGGACACCTGACCGTGAGCATCAAGTCTGACCGCTGGATCCGCCGCATGGCCGAGGGCCACGGCATGATCGAACCCTTCGAGCCCGGCCAGGTGCGTCAGGCGAACGGCCACCGCATCGTGTCCTACGGCACCTCGAGCTACGGCTACGACGTGCGCTGCGCCGCCGAGTTCAAGATCTTCACCAACATCAACTCGACGATCGTGGATCCGAAGGACTTCGACCCCAACTCCTTCGTGGATTTCAGCGGCGAAATCTGCATCATCCCGCCGAACTCGTTCGCGCTTGCGCGCACCGTCGAATATTTCCGCATTCCGCGTAACGTGCTCACCGTGTGCCTCGGCAAGTCCACCTACGCGCGCTGCGGAATCATCGTGAACGTGACGCCGCTCGAGCCCGAGTGGGAAGGGCACGTCACGCTCGAGTTCTCGAACACCACGCCGCTGCCCGCGAAGATCTACGCCAACGAGGGTGTGGCGCAGATGCTGTTCTTCGAGTCGGACGAGGTCTGCGACGTGTCCTACCGGGACCGCGGCGGCAAGTACATGGGGCAGGTCGGCGTCACGCTACCCAAGGCCTAGCGTTCGAGCGACAGCAGCTTCATCTGCACCTCGGCCTGTCCCTTGCGGTACTGCACCGCCTGGACGGGCACGTAGCCGAGCGCCGGGGCGTGCCAGACCTTGGTGACACGCGTGGAGCCGTCGCGCTGGTTGGCCCACACCACGGTCTCGAACTGCCCGAAGGGCGTCATGATCGTCGCCTTGCCTTCCGGCCAGTAGCGGTACTCGCGCAGCTTGCTGCCGGTCAGGATCGGGAATCCGTGCGGCGCGCGGCCGGCGAGCAGTTCGACGATCATCGCCGCCTGCACCGATGCTGTGTCCTGCGTGCCGGGCTGCACCGGCAGGTCGAACGGCACGCCCTGTGCTTCGCCGCGTACGCGTCCTGCGCCCCAGTCGAACGCGAAGCGCACGTCCTTGCGGGAGGTCGAACTGCCGTCGTTGAAATCGAACGTCATCGGGCGCACGCCGCCGGGCGTGATCTGCATGACGCCTCGCTCGCGCGCGTTCGGGCTCACGGCGACGCGGCCGAGCATGCTCGGGTAGGCGCGGGTTTCGTACAACCACTGCCCTCCTGCGGCGCCGTGCGACAGCGAGCTTTCGATCTGCCCGCCGCTCAGCCCACGGTAATTGACCTGGTAGCGGGCCTTGTAGGGCTGCAGCGTCGTGGCTTCATCCTTAGCGCCGGCGGTGGACGCCGCCAGCGCCAGAGCGGCGCCCGCCAGGAGCCGCAGCCACGCGCCTGCGCATGCCTCGCGCACCAAGGGCCGGTCAGGCACTGGCGTCACCCTTTGCCTCCCGCAGCACGGGAGTCTCGAGCGGACGACCGTCGAGCAGCGCGACGCCGTCCTGCAACCGCAACCGGCCGGCCGCGAACCACCCGATGCACTCCGGGTAGATGCGATGCTCTTCAGCAAGCACGCGTGCAGCCAAGGTGGCCTCGTCGTCGTCGTCCCGGACGGGGACGCGTGCCTGTAGGACCACGGGGCCGCCGTCGAGTTCGGCCGTCACGAAATGCACGCTGGCGCCGTGCTCGCGGTCGCCGGCGTCGAGCGCGCGGCGATGGGTGTGCAGTCCGCGATGCTTCGGCAGCAGCGACGGGTGGATGTTCAGGAGGCGACCGGCAAAGCGGTCCACGAAATCAGCGGTCAGGATGCGCATGAACCCTGCAAGCACCACCAGCGCCGGGTTGAACTGCCCGACCAGGCCCGCGAGTGCCCGGTCGAACTCGGCACGGTCCGCGAATTCGCGCGGTGCCAGCGCCACCGTCTTGAGACCCTCGCTCTTCGCCCACGCGAGCCCCGCGGCCTCGGCGCGGTCACTGATCACTGCACGGATCTCGACCGGCAGGGCACCTGAGCGGGCCTGCTCGACGATCGCCCGCAGGTTGCTGCCGGTACCCGAGATCAGGACGACGATGGGCAGCCGTCCGGCTGCGCCGCTCATCGCTCGATCACAGCACCGCGCGAGCCGGTACGCACTTCACCCACGATGCTCGCCTGTTCGCCGCAGCGACGCAGGATGCTGAGCGCGCGGTCGGCGTCGGCCGCAGGCACTGTGATGGTCATGCCGAGGCCGCAATTGAAGGTGCGATGCATCTCGTCCCGCTCAATGCGGCCGACGCTCTGCAGCCAGTCGAAGACCGCCGGGTGCGGCCACTGCCGCTCGTCGATTACGGCCTCGAGGCCATCCGGCAGCGTGCGCGGGATGTTGCCGCTCGGCCCCCCGCCCGTGATGTGCGCGATCCCGTGCACCGGTACGGCGGCCAGCAGGGCGAGCACCGACTTGACGTAGATGCGGGTCGGGGCGAGCAGCAGGTCGTAGAGGAGCTTGCCGTCTAGCTCGGTCGCAGGAGTCGCGCCGCCCATCTTGATCAGCTTGCGGATGAGCGAGTAGCCGTTCGAGTGCGGCCCGGAGGAGGCCAGGCCTATGACTGCATCCCCGGCGCGCGTCCGGCTGCCGTCGATGATCCGGTCCTTCTCCACGAGGCCCACGCAGAAGCCGGCGAGGTCGTAGTCGTCGCCCTCATACATGCCGGGCATCTCGGCCGTCTCGCCGCCGACGAGCGCGCAGCCCGCCTGCAGGCAGCCTTCGACGATGCCCTTGATGACGCGCTCGGCGACGTCGACCTGCAGGCGTCCGGTAGCGTAGTAATCCAGGAAGAACAAGGGCTCGGCGCCTTGTACCACGACGTCGTTCACGCACATGGCGACGAGGTCGATGCCGATGGTGTCGTGACGGCCGGTTTCTATGGCGAGCCTGAGCTTGGTGCCGACGCCATCGGTGCCCGATACCATCACCGGTTGGCGGTAGCGGCTCAGCGGCACTTCCACCAGCGCGCCGAAACCACCGAGACCGCCGAGGACCTCGGGCCGCATGGACCGCTTCACGGCCGGCTTGATGCGCTCGACGAGCTCGTCGCCCGCGTCGATGTCCACGCCGGCGTCGCGATAAGTGGTGGGTCGGGTGTCGGACATGGGAATCTCCCGTGGGCAGGCTGCCCCGGGCCCTGCGTCGAGGCTGTGTTATTTTACACAGGCGCTGGCAGCGCCGAACTCCTTCCCTACCAATGCGTACACCCATCCGCACCGTCAGCCATGGAGGGCCGGCCCTCGTGGCGACGCTCGCCTGCCTGGCGGCCCTGCTGTGGCTGCCCGGGGCGCGGGCGGACGTGCCGTTGTACGAGGTCAGCGTCCCGCTCAAAGGCTCGACAGACGCTGATCGGGCAGCGGGCATGAACGAGGCTCTGCGCGCCGTGGCCGTCAGGGCGTCCGGCCGGCGCGAGGCGGCAGACAACCCGACGATCGTCGCGGCGAACCCGTCCCGCTACGTGCAGCGGTACTCCACGACGGCCGACCACATGCTGAAGGTCGGCTTCGACGGCCGCGCGACCGAACAGCTGCTGCAGCAGGCCGGCCTGCCGTTGTGGCCCGCAGAGCGGCCGCTGACGGAGGTAAATGCACCTGTGAACGACCCGGCCGTGGTCGAGGCCGCGGCCCAGTGGCGCGGCCTGCCGATCATGTGGTCAGCGGGCGTTCCCGCGCCCGCTGGCAGCGCTCGCGCCGTGCTGACCGGCGCCCCGAGCGGCGCGGAGTTCACGTGGACATTCACTCACGACGGCCGAACGGTTCAGGCTCGTGGTTCGCCGCAGGACGGCATCGACCTTGCGGCCGACACGCTCGCGACACGTTACGCGCCGCTTTCCACACGATTGAGCAACAGCCTGACGCTGCGCATCGGCGGCATGGACGACCTGGGGGACTACTCCGGCCTGCTCGCGTATCTGCGCGAGCTGAGCCTGGTGCATGACGTCGAAGTCGAGTCGCTCGAGGGCGCGGTGGTGACGGTGCGGTTGGCGGTGAGGGGTGATCGCGAGCTGCTGGCGCGCATCGCCGCGCTGGAGGGTCGCCTGCAGGCTGGCCCGCGGGCTGAGGGGGGCACCGAGGCCGCCCTCGATTTCGTGTTCCAGCCATGAGCCTGAGCTTCCTGCCGAACCTGCTCTGTGTCCTGCGTATCCTGCTCGTGTATCCGGTCGCGCACGGGATCCTGCAGGGCTTGTACCCGCAGGTGCTGGCGCTGTTCGCCGTTGCGGCGTTCACCGACGGGCTCGACGGATTCCTGGCCAAACGCTTCGACTGGCGCAGCGAACTCGGCAAGGTGCTCGACCCGCTCGCCGACAAGCTGCTGCTCGTGACGGTATTCATCTGCCTGAGCGTCGCCGGGCTCGCGCCCTGGTGGCTTGCAGCGCTGGTGCTGTTGCGCGACCTGGTGATCTTCTTCGGCGCACTGACGTTCAAGTGGCTCTTCGGCCCCGTGCGCGGCTCGCCGACGGCCGCCAGCAAGATCAACACGTTCTGCCAGATCGTGTTCTGCCTGGCCGTCGTTGCCCAGGCAGCCTTCGGGCTGCCGAGCAGCGGCATTGTCACTGCGCTCGGCGCGCTGGTGGTCGTCTCGACGGCGGTCAGCGGCATCGACTACGTACTCATCTACTCGCAGCGTGCGGCCGGCGTATCCCGCGCACGAGCGGCGGCGGGCTGAGACCATGCAGCAGCTTCCGCTCCGCGTGCGACTCGGCGAAGCCGCGCGCTTCGACGGATTCATCGCCGGGCCCAACGCCGAAGTCGTGAACCTTCTGACGAGCCCGGATCCTCCGCGCGTGTTGTGGCTGTGGGGTCGCGCGGGCACGGGCAAGACGCACCTGCTGCAGGCGGCGTGTGCGGCCACGAGCGCGCAAGGGGGCACAGCGACCTATCTGGACCTCGAGGCCGCGGGCGCACCCGCCTTGCTCGAGGGCTGCGAAACCCTCGACCTCGTTTGCCTCGACGCGCTCGAGCGGGTCTCGGACGACTCGGCTTGGAATGCGGCCGTGTTCCGGCTCTACACGCTCATGCAGGAGGGTCCGGGGCGACTGTACGTGGCGAGCACCGCACCCCCGGCGTCCCTGCGTTTCCGCTTGCCCGACCTGCGCTCGCGAATGCTCGCTGCGCCGGTGCACCAGTTGCACGAACTCGGCGAGGAGGGGCAGATCGAGGCGTTGGAGCACCGCGCCTCGCGCCGTGGACTCGAGTTGTCACATGAGGCTGCCGCCTACCTCGTGCATCGCATGCCACGCGACATGCACTCGCTCTGCGGAGTGCTCGATCGGCTCGACGAAGCGGCGCTCGCTGCGCAGCGGCGCCTCACCGTCCCGTTCCTGCGGCAGGTACTCGAGACCGATCACACGCCAGGCGTGCCCTGAGGTGTGGGCGGCGCACCGCGCGACAGGCGCAGGTACCTCACCAGCGTGATGAACCAGGCGAGGCTCGCGAACAGTATGGTGCCCGCGGCGACGCGCACGGCCGGGTTCGCGATGACCTCGGTGACGCCGTAGATGAAGTACGGCGCGACGCAGAGCGCGGCCCAGGCGTAGGTGCGGCGGGTGCCGCGGATCAGGCCGGACAGGGGCGCCATGATGGGCAGCAACAGCGCGACCGTCCAAACAAGGTTGGCGGGCACCGGCGCCGACCGCAGCGTGGCGACGGCAACGCAGGCCGCAAGCACCGCCGCCGCGGCCAGCACGCAACGGCGCGCCTGCGCCAACTGTCGTGACGGATTGGCGGGCGTCACGAGTGCTGCGCGCGAACTGCCAGCGCAAGATCGGCAACGCGGCGGCCGAGCAAGCAAGCCAGTTCCCGCTCGTCGCCGCTGAGGCGCGTCCCTTGCGGGCCTTGGGCAGTCGCCAGGTGGCTCGCGCCGTACGGCGTGCCGCCCGTGCGCGTGCGGTTCAGGGCCTCGGCAGTGAACGGCAGGCCGACGATGTACATGCCGTGATGCATCAACGGCAGCATCATGCTGAGCAGCGTCGACTCCTGCCCGCCGTGCATCGACCCCGTCGAGGTGAACACGCCAGCAGGCTTGCGGTCGAGGCCGCCGTTCAGCCACAAGGCGCTGGTTCCGTCGAGGAAGTACTTGAGCGGCGCGGCCATGTTGCCGAAACGGGTGGGGCTGCCGAGCACCAGGCCGTCGCAATCGCGCAGGTCGTCGTGTGTGGCGTACGGCGGACCTTCGGCGGGAACTGGCGGTTCCGTCGCTTCGGTGACCGTGGACACCGCTGGAACCGTGCGCAGCCGCGCCCTGGCACCCGGCGCGGACTCCACGCCGCGCACCACCTGTCGCGCGAGTTCGGCCGTTGCGCCGTGACGCGAGTAGTAAAGGACCAGAATTTCGGCCATGTGCAGTGTTCTCGTCGGCCCACGCGGCCGCGTGCGTCCGTGAGCGGACGACGGATTCTAGGTCCGCGATTCTTGACGGTACAGGGTGCAGTTGTTACGGTCATCCCAACCGCGGGTCCCCACGATGCAGTTCATGCGCCGATACGCCTTGCCGCTCCTGCTGGCAGTGCTCTTTGCCAACCCGCTGCTCGGCGGTTGCGCCGGTATGCCGCTGCAGCAGATGAGCGATGCCCGGCAGGCCATCCGCGCCGCGGAGCAGGCCGGCGCCCAGAAGTACGCGCCCGAACTGCTCGGTGAAGCACGCGGGCTCGTCGAGAGCGCCAAGCAGAACATGCACCAGGGTGAGTATCGCCAGGCGCGCGACGAAGCCGAGCTAGCCCGTGAAAAGGCCATGGAGGCGCGCCGGGTGGCCGAATCCGCCGCGGGCGCCGGATCGGCCTGACCCTCGCATGGCTGACTGGGTTGCCCGCCGCTGCTTCGTGGCCGGTCGGGTTCAGGGCGTCTTCTACCGTGCCAGCACGCGGTCCCGGGCTCAGTCGTTAGGGGTCACGGGTTACGCCCGTAATCTGCCCGATGGCCGGGTCGAGGTGCTTGCCTGCGGGACGCCCGAGGCGGTGCAGGCGCTGTGCGATTGGCTGTGGGAGGGGCCGCCTGCCGCGCATGTGACGGCGGTCGACGCCGAACAGGTCGCGCCGGGATCCCTCAACGAGCGGCCGACGGGGTTCCTGACCTCCTGAGCTCCTACTGGTCATAGCGCCAGCGCAGCAGTAGCCGGTCGATGACCAGGTCCGAATAGGTCGGGCGTCCCAGGCTGCCGTTGTAGCGCTGCAGTGCTCGCTGGTAGTTGCCTCGCTCCTTGCGGAGGTAGTAGCCGAGGATGGTCGTGCCCATGCGCACGTTGTCGGCGATGCGCACCAGCTGCTCGTTGCTCATGCCCAGCTCGCGCGGCCAGAACGGCATGACCTGCATCAGGCCCACGGCTCCTGCCGACGAGACCGCATAGCGGTTGAATCGGCTTTCCACGTCCATGACGGCGAGCACGAGCTCGGGTGGCACGTCCACTCGGCGCGCCTCGCAATGCACGTGATGCAGGATCTGCTCACGTTCGCGCTCGTCCTTGACGTAGCGGCTGAGGCGCGGCTCCATGTAGGCGAACCACACGGCCCGCTCGTAGCGGTCGGTGAAGCAGTCCGAGGGGTGCAGTGCTTCGGCGAGGACGCCGCGCAGCTCCGGGTCCATCTGCCGGTCCGCGCGCGCCGCCACCGGCAGTGCCGCAGACAGGAGCAGGGCCAGGACTGGTAGCGCCGCGCGCCGCATGCTGGCCTCAGCGGCGGGTGCCGCTCCGCTCCCTCAGGAACTGCACGACGGAGTCGATCGGCACATCAGCGCCGGTGCCATCGGCGCGCGACTTGTATTCGATCGCACTGCGCTCGAGGCCCTTGTCCCCCACCACGAGGCGATGCGGGATGCCGAGCAGCTCGTCGTCGGCGAACTTCACGCCGGGCCGGGCGTCGCGGTCGTCGAACAGCACCTCGATGCCGGCCTCCTGCAGCTGGACGTACAGGCGCTCGGCGACCTCGCGGACGCGCGCCGATTTCTGCAGGTTGATCGGTACCAGCGACACGGTGAACGGTGCAATGGGTTCGGGCCAGATGATTCCGCGCTCATCGTGGTTCTGCTCGATGGCGGCCGCCACGACGCGCGTCACACCAATGCCATAGCAGCCCATGAACATGGTCACGGACTGGCCCTGCTCGTCGAGCACGGTGGCGTTCATCGCCTGGCTGTACTTGCGGCCGAGCTGGAAGATGTGGCCCACCTCGATGCCGCGCGCGATGCCGAGCGTGCCCTTGCCCGCTGGACTCGGGTCGCCCGGCACGACGTTGCGGATGTCCACCACCTCGGGCTCTGGGAGGTCGCGGCCCCAGTTGACACCGGCGAGGTGCAGGTCGCGGCGGTTGGCGCCGCAGACGAAATCAGCGGCCTGCGCCGCGGCGCGGTCGGCGTAGATCCTGAGCTTCAGGCCGACGGGGCCGATGAACCCCGGGTCACAGCCAGTCGCTGCGCGCACCTGGTCGGCGGACGCCATCTTGAGGGGCACGAACACACCGGGCAGCTTCTGCGCCTTGACGGCGTTCAGCTCGTGGTCGCCGCGCACGACGAGCGCCACGACACCGCCGCCGCTGCCCTCGACTAGCAGCGTCTTGAGGCATTTCGTCGCATCGACCTTCAGGAACGCTGTGAGCTCGGCAATGGTGCGCACGCCGGGGGTGGCCACTTCCTGCAACTGCGACGTCGCCGGGCCGCGCGGTTCAGCCGGTGCGAGCGCCTCGGCCATCTCCAGGTTCGCGGCGTAGTCACCCACGTCGGAGAACGCGATCGCGTCCTCGCCCGAATCGGCGAGCACGTGGAACTCCTGCGACGCATTGCCACCGATGCTGCCGGTGTCGGCACGCACCGCGCGGAAGCGCAGGTTCATGCGCGCGAAGATCCGCGCATACGCCTCGTACATGGCCTGGTAGCCCTGCTCGAGGGAAGCCTCGTCGAGGTGGAAGGAGTAGGCGTCCTTCATCGTGAACTCGCGGGCGCGCATCACGCCGAAGCGCGGGCGGATCTCGTCGCGGAACTTGGTCTGGATCTGGTAGAAATTGACCGGCAGCTGGCGGTAGCTCTTCAACTCACGGCGCGCGATGTCGGTGATCACCTCCTCGTGCGTCGGCCCGTAGCAGAAGGGCCGCTCATTGCGGTCCTTGAGGCGCAGCAGCTCGGGACCGAACTGGTCCCAGCGGCCCGACTCCTGCCAGAGCTCGGCGGGCTGCACGGTCGGCATCAGCAGCTCGAGCGCCCCGGCGCGGTTCATTTCCTCGCGGATGATGGTTTCCACCTTGCGCAGGACCCTGAGGCCGATCGGCAGCCAGGTGTACAGACCGGCCGCCAGGCGGCGGATCAGGCCCGCCCGCAACATCAGCTGGTGGCTCACGACCTCGGCATCGGCCGGCACGTCGCGCAGGGTATTGATCGGGTAGCTGGAAAGTCGCATCGGTCATCCGGGGTCGGGCAATCCAGGGGCCGCGGTATGTTAGCAGAGGCCTTCATCGGTCCCGCGGGCGAGCCGGCCGGACGCTGATCCGTTGTGCCGGGGGCGCGTGGTACCTACTATGGACGTCCCAGTCACGCTTGGTGGGTTTGCATGACGACCGATCCTTCCGTCGCGCCGGACGGAGCGCAGGCGCGCCCGCGCAGCCGCGGCGTCTACCTGCTGCCAAACCTGTTCACGACCGCGGTCCTGTTCTCGGGCTTCTACGCGATCGTGGCGGCCACCGACGGCAATTTCGACCGCGCAGGGATCGCGATCTTCATCGCCATGGTGTGCGACGGGCTCGATGGGCGTATCGCCCGGTGGACCAACACGCAGAGCGATTTCGGCAAGGAATACGACAGTCTGTCGGACATGGTCGCCTTCGGGCTGGCGCCGGCAGTCGTGGCCTACCAGTGGGGCGTGGCGCGTATCGCCGAGTATGGCGCCGTCTGGGGAAGGCTCGGGTGGCTCGCGACCTTCTTCTATGCCGCCTGCGCCGCGATCCGTCTTGCGCGCTTCAACACCCGCACGGCCGTGGCGGACAAACGCTACTTCGAGGGCCTGCCGAGCCCGTCGGGAGCCGCGCTGCTCGCCGGCTTCGTGTGGATGCTGAACGACCTGCAGCGCGAGGGCCTGCGCGCCCTGATCCTCGCCTTCGCGGTCGCCTTCATTGCCGGCAGCCTGATGGTGAGTCGCTTCCCGTACCTGAGCGGCAAGGATTTCAATCTCAACCGACCGATCCCGTACGCCTTCCTGCTGCTCATCCCACTCGGCTTCGTCGTCGTCGGTTCGAGCCCGCCCGAGATACTGTTCGGCCTGTTCGCGACGTTCGCGCTGTCCGGGCCGGCCCTTTGGGTATGGCGCAAGGTCGTGCGTACACGCCGGCCACCGAGAGCCGCGGGGTCCGGGCCGTCCGCCTGAGGGCTTACTCGCGATGAGCAACAGCCGCCGCCTCGCCTACCTCGAAGCGCTTGGCGTGGACGCGTACGTCCGCCGTTCGCTGGCACCCGAGCCGGAGCTGCACGTTCCAGCCGAGATCGCTTTGCCTGCCGTCGCGCAGCCGGCATCCGTTGCCGCCTGCGGGCCGGAGGCCGCCCTCGACTGGGAACCGCTCCGCGCAATGGTGTCCGCGTGCACGAGGTGCGCCCTGCACCAGACCCGCACGCAGACCGTGTTTGGCGTCGGCAACGTACGCGCGCGCTGGATGTTCGTCGGCGAGGCGCCGGGCGCCGAGGAGGACAGGCAGGGCGAGCCATTCGTGGGCCGCGCCGGGCAGCTGCTGAATTCGATGCTGAAGGCACTCGGCTTCAGCCGCGGGGACGTCTACATCGCCAATGTCCTCAAGTGTCGGCCGCCGGGCAATCGTGACCCGAAGCCGGAGGAAGCGGTCCAGTGCCGCGGCTATCTCGAGCGGCAGATCGAACTCGTGTCGCCCACGCTCATCGTCGCCATCGGACGCATCGCCGCGCAGAACCTGCTCGCCACCGACACGGCGCTTGCCCGGCTGCGCGGCAGGGTGCACGCGCTTGGCCCACGAGGCTGGCCGCTGATCGTGACTTACCACCCGGCCTACTTGCTGCGCAGTCCCGGTGAGAAGCGCAAGGCCTGGCAAGACCTGCTGTTCGCGAAGGAAACCTACAGGCGCCTCGCGGCCGGGGAGCGGGTACCGCCGTGAGCGCCGCACCGGACGCCGGCACGCAGGCGCAGCCGCGCCTGGTCAGGTTCCGCGCGATGACGCCGGGCGACCTGTCGGCGATCGCTGCGGTCGAGCGGGCTTCGTACCAGTTTCCGTGGAGCGAAGGCATCTTTCGTGACTGCCTGCGCGTGGGATACCTGTGTCGCGTCGCCGAGCTCGATGGCGCGGTCGTCGCCTACGGCGTCGTCGCGATGGGCGCCGGCGAGGCGCACATCCTCAACCTCTGCGTCCGCGGCGACCTGCGTGGGCGCAGCATCGGGCGCCAGATGCTGGCGCTGCTGCTCGAACGGTCACGGCAGGCCGGCATGGAAGCCGTGTTCCTCGAGGTGCGTCCCTCCAATCCGCACGCAATCGCCCTCTACCAGTCGGTCGGGTTCGTGCAGGTCGGGTTGCGCAAGGGCTATTACCAGGCGGAAGGCGGCCGGGAGGACGCCCTGGTGCTGAAGCTCGACCTCACCGACGGCCGGGAAGGGGCGCCGGCCTGATAGAATTGCGGCCCGTTCCGCGACCGACCGACTCCGACCGATGAGCTCCACGAGCGACGAAGTGGCGCGACGCCGCACCTTCGCCATCATCTCGCACCCCGACGCCGGCAAGACCACGCTCACCGAGAAGCTGCTGCTGTTCGGGGGCGCGATCCAGCTCGCCGGTACCGTCAAGGGCCGCAAGGCGGCGCGCCACGCCACCTCCGACTGGATGCGGCTCGAGCAGCAGCGCGGCATCTCGGTCACGTCGAGCGTCATGCAGTTCCCCTACGCGGGGCGCGTGGTCAACCTGCTCGACACACCGGGCCACGAGGACTTTTCCGAGGACACCTACCGCACGCTCACGGCGGTGGATTCGGCGCTCATGGTGATCGACTGCGCCAAGGGCGTCGAGGAACGCACCATCAAGCTCATGGAGGTCTGCCGGCTGCGCGATACGCCGATCATGACCTTCATCAATAAACTCGATCGCGAGGGGCGCGAGCCGCTCGAACTGCTCGACGAGATCGAGAAAGTGCTCAAGATTTCCTGTGCGCCCGTCACCTGGCCGATCGGTATGGGGCGCGACCTGCGGGGCGTGTACCACCTGCTCGAGGACCGCATTTACGTGTACCACGCGGCCGAGAAGGGGCGCGCGGGGACGACCGAGACCATCGAGGACCTGGGCAGCGAGGCCGCGGCCGCCTTCCTCGGGGACCGCAGCCAGGCGTTTCGCGACGAGGTGGAACTGGTGCGCGGCGCGTCGCACGGGTTCTCGCTCGAGGAGTACCTCGCCGGCCGCCAGACGCCGGTGTTCTTCGGCTCGGCGATCAACAACTTCGGCGTGACGGAGCTGCTCGCGGCCTTCGTCGAGTACGCGCCGTCGCCGCGACCGCGCCCCACCACGACGCGCCAGGTCCGCGCCGAGGAGGAGCCGCTGACCGGCTTCGTGTTCAAGATCCAGGCGAACATGGACCCGGGGCACCGCGACCGCATCGCGTTCATGCGCATCTGCTCCGGGCGCTACCAGAAGGGCATGCGCTTCTTCCACGTGCGCCTCGGCAAGGAGATGCGCGTGGCCGACGCGCTCACGTTCCTCGCCGCCGACCGCCAGCACCTCGACGAGGCGCACGCGGGCGACATCATCGGCCTGCACAACCACGGCACGATCAACATCGGCGACACCTTCACCGAGGGCGAGAGGCTGATGTTCACGGGCATCCCGAACTTCGCGCCGGAGATGTTCCGGCGCGTGGTGCTGCGTGACCCGCTGCGCATGAAGGCGCTGCAGAAAGGACTGGACCAGCTGTGCGAGGAGGGCGCCACGCAGGTCTTCCGGCCGCTCAGGAACAACGACCTGATCCTGGGCGCGGTCGGCATGCTGCAGTTCGACGTCGTGGCCTTCCGCCTGCAGGACGAGTACGGTGTGCAGGCGACGTGGGAGAACGTCAACGTGCATACGGCGCGCTGGGTGTACGGTCCCGACGCGAAGCAGCTCGGGGAGTTCCGCGCCAAGGCGTACGAGCATCTCGCCGTCGACCATGCCGGTGCACTCGTCTACCTCGCACCCACGCGCGTCAACCTGCAGCTCACGCTGGAGCGCTGGCCCGACCTCACGTTCCGGGAGACGCGTGAGCACCTCGCCGCCGCCGCGTAGCGTTCTGCGCCGCAGGCCGGTGGTCGCCTGGGCGTTCTACGACTGGGCGAACTCCGCCTTTGCCACCACGGTGATGGCCGGGTTCTTCCCGGTGTTCTTCAAGCAGTACTGGAATGTCGGCGTCGCAGCCACCGAGAGCACGTACCGTCTGGGGGTCACCAACGGCATCGCCGCCCTGATCATCGCGCTGCTCGCGCCCGTGCTCGGTGCGATCGCCGATCGCAGCAGTTCACGGGTGCGCCTGCTGATGGCGGTGACCGTGCTCGGTTGTACGGCCACCGCCGGACTTGCCCTGGTGGGGCAGGGTCACTGGGTGGCCGCCGCGGCGCTCTATTTCGCGGCCTCGCTCGGTTTCTGGAGCGGCATCGTGTTCAACGACTCCCTGCTGCTGCACGTCGCCGTGCCCGAGGAGTACGACCTCGTGTCCGGTTTCGGTTACGCGCTCGGCTACCTGGGCGGCGGCGTGCTGTTCGCGGTCAACGTCACGATGACGCTGCAGCCGCACCTCTTCGGCCTGGCAAATGCGGCCGAGGCCGTGCGGGTGTCGTTCGTAATGGTGGGCGTGTGGTGGTTCGTGTTCGCGTTGCCGTGCGCGTTCAACGTGCGCGAGCGACACTTGACGCCGGCCGTGCCGCCGGCCGAGGCCGTACGCCTGGGATTGCGCGAGCTTGCCCAGACGGTGCGCGAGCTGCGCCACTACCGGCACATCGTGATGTTCCTCGCGGCGTACTGGCTCTACATCGACGGCGTGAACACCGTCATCAAAATGGCGGTGGACTACGGCCTGTCGCTCGGATTCGATTCATCGAACCTCGTGGCGGCGCTGCTGCTGACGCAGTTCGTGGCGTTCCCCGCCGCGCTTGCCTTCGGCTGGCTGGGCAGGCGTATCGGGCCGCGCCGGGGCATCTTCCTGGCGCTCAGCGTGTACGTGGCGGCCACCTGCTACGCATACTTCATCGAGCGCGTGCAGGATTTCTTCGTGCTGGCGGTGGTCGTCGGTCTCGTGCAGGGCGGCATCCAGTCGCTGAGCCGCTCCTACTTCGGGCGGCTGGTGCCGGAGGGCAAGTCGTCCGAGTTCTTCGGCTTCTACAATATGATGGGTAAGTTCGCTGCCGTCCTGGGGCCCCTGCTCACGGGCATCGTCGCGCACCTGACAGGCGATCCGCGGTTGTCCATCCTGTCGATCGTCGTGCTCTTCATCGGCGGCGGCGCGCTGCTGATCGTCGCGGCTCGCGCAGAGCGGCGCGCCACGCTGACGGCAGCCGTTTCCTGAGCCGTCCGGCCCGGACGGCTCAGGCGGGCTCAGAGGCCACGTCGCGCGCGACCCATGACGCGGGGTCGAGCGCGTAGAACTCCTGCAGCAGTGCGTAGAGGCGCGGCAGGGCAGCGCGCAGTTCGCGTGGGCGCTCGAAGAAATCCTCCGTCGCAACGGCGAAGAACTCCGCTTCATCTTCGGCCGCGTACGGGTCCAGAAACGTGCATTCGCCGCGATCTACGGCGTCGAGCAGTGACTCGAATTCGTCGGCGAGATCGTCCACCCAGTCGGCGACGGCCCTCACCCGCGCTGCGGGCGAAGGCTCGCGCGGGGGCGCCAGAGGTGGGCAGGGCGGGGCGGCGAGCCCGCGGCCCTCCGCGTCGAGGTAATGCGCGAACTCGTGCAGGGCGACGTTGTAGCCCTCACCGGGGAAGCGCGCCGCTTCGAGCACGTCCTCCCACGAGAGGATGATGCGGCTGGATTCCCACGCTTCACCGGAGAGCACGCGCCGTCGTTGCGAGACGACGCCCGCTTCGTCTTCCACCTCGTCCTCGACCCAGAACGCGGTGGGATACACGAGGACCGAGTGCAGTTCGTCGTAGTGGCCGCGCCGGCCGAGCACGAGCAGGCAGGCGAGGGCGGCGATCGTGGAACGGATCTCGTCGGTGACGGCCAGCCCGTTGCAGCCGATGAATTGCTTCTCGGCGAGGAACGCGCCCATCAGGGATTCGAGGCGGGAGCGCAGTTCGGGTGGCAGCGCCCGTACGGCCGGGACGTTGCGGTCGATGGCCGAAACGGTGTTCGGAGCCAAGGGCGCGGCCATGCGGGCTGCGCGGCTCCGGGCGCGCCACCACGGGCCGATGACCAGCCAGGCGAGGACGCCGATCGCGACGGCGACGATCGCGACGACCGGCGTCAACGTGACCTCAGCCGTAGCTCTTCTTCAGGCGCTCGACCAGCTTGACATAGTCCTGCTTCGCCTTGTCGCTGGCGGTGCCCTTGAGCTTGGCCCACGCGTCGTACTTGGCACGGTTGATCATGTCGAAGGCCCCCGGCCGGTCGCCGGTCACGTCGCCGGCGCTGCCCTGCTTGTAGAGCGCGTACAGGCGCAGCATGTCCTCGTTGTCGGGCCGCTTGGTCAGCGTCTTCACTTCGGCCTGCGCGGCCGCGAATTTCTGGTCGAGGTCCGTCATGATGGCTCCCGGCTGTGGAGGGCCACAGCATACCCGAGCGCGGTTCAGGGCCGCAGCCGGTTGACGAGGTGCTTGAGACGGCGCAGGTCGGACTCCGTGGGGAAGGGGCCGTAACGCAGGTCCACGTACAGGCCGCGGATGGCGGCCAGGTCGCGTGCGGCGTCGGGGCAGGCCCGTGCGGCACGCTCGAGGAACGCCACCGGTCCTTCAGCGGGTCCCGGCGAAAGCCCGCGCCTGCGCAGGCGCCGTGCGACCTCGGCGTGCAGGCGGGCGGGCCAGTCGCGCGGCGGATCACGGTAGCGCCACGCGAGGTAAAGCGACAGCGACACGAAAAAACCGGCGAGGCTCGCGGCGAGGCCGAGGCCGAGCGTGCGCCAGTCAGGGGAGTCGAAGCCGAGGCGTTCGAGCAGGTTCATCTGCCGCGCCGCGTTGAAGCGCACGACCCGTTCGTTCCAGAAATCGTTGAGCGTGTCCCAGGTTAGTTCCACCTGCAGCCAGAGGTCGCTCGCGTCCCGCAGACGGCCGGGCGCCGCCTCGTCTGCACCCAAGGCGCCGATCAGTCCACGCTCGATGCGTTCCGGCGCGACAGCGGCGGTCGGGTCCATGCGCAGCCAGCCACGCCCCGCCACCCAGATCTCGGACCAGGCGTGCGCGTCGGACTGGCGCACGATCAGGTATCCACCAATCGGATTGAACTCGCCGCCCTGGTAGCCCGTGACCACCCGTGCCGGCACGCCGGCCGCGCGCATCACGAGCGTGAACGCCGACGCATAGTGCTCGCAGAACCCGCGCCGGGTCGTGAACAGGAACTCGTCCATCGCGTTCTCCGCAAGCCTGGGCGGGTCGAGCGTGTAGACGTACGGCTGCTCACGGAACATCGTGAGCAGCGCCTGAGCGATGGCGAGCGGCTCGCCGTGGCGTGCGGCGAGTTCGCGGGCCAAGGCGCGACTGCGCGGGTTGCCCTCGGGCGGCAGCCGCGTGTCCTTGTTGCGCAGCGAGTGCGGCAGCTCGGCACCCGCTACGAAACGGGGGTACGAGCGCAGGCGATACGACGACACCTCCGTCAGTCGCCGCGGCGACACGAGCTGGAAATCGTAGCTGCGATACGCCTCACGCTCCGGCCACTCGGCGGGGATGTCGAGCGCCAGGATCCATGGACGGTCAGTCGGCTCGAGGGTGATCTGGTAGTCCACGGGATCGCCGACAAACTTCACGCCCTGTGTCGGGAATGCCTGCGCCCGGGGTCGACGCCAGCTGCGGCCGTCGAATTCGTGCAGCACCGGACCGCGCCAGTAGCGCTGCACCGGCGGTGGCAGTTCGCCGAGGAAGCGTACGCGGAACGCCACCTCGCCCGAGGCGCTCAGGTCCGAGATGTCCCCCGGAGTCATTTCGTCGCCCAGGCCGGTGCGAGCCGAATCGCTGGTGGCAACGCCCCAGAACGGCCCGGGCAGGCGCGGAAACAGCAGGAACAGCAGCAACGCGAGCGGCACGGCCTGCAGCATCAGGGCGCCCGTACGGCGCAGCACGTCGCGGCCCGAATCCCCTGCCGTGCCCGCGTGGACACGCATCAGTGCAGCGGTCGCGAAGACTGTCACGCCGAGCAGGTACGGCAATTGCGGCAGCCGCTGGTCACGCAGCAGTGCGGCGTAGAGCAGGAAGTAGGCGATGAACGCCAGCACCGTGAGGTCACGTGAGCCGCGGGTCTCGAGTAGCTTCACGCCGGCCATCAGCGCGAGCAATGCGGTGCCGGCCTCGATGCCGTTCACCGTGCGGTAGCTGCCGAGCACCGCGAGCGTCGCGGCGACCACCGCGCTGATGCGCAGCCACTTGGGTGGCATGGGCCAGCGCCGACGGTCCGCCGCCCAGCGCCAGGCGCCGGCGGCAATGACCAGCAGTGCAACCCAGGGCGGAACGAACGGAATGTGTGGCGCAAGGGCCGCGCCCAGGGCCGCGATCACCCAGGGCAGGCCGCGCAGCCCGGGTCCGGTCGGTTCAGGCGCGGCCATGGCCCTCCTCGAACAGCGCCAATGCATTCAGACACCGCTCGCGATGCGCCGTGCCCACGTTCGGCTCAAGGACCACGCCTGGCAGACGCAGCCCGAACGCCTCGCCGCGTTCGTGCGCGTCGAGCACCCAGCGGCAGAGCTGCGCGAGCCGCGCCTCGGTACCGAGCGGGGAGAGGCTGTCCCAGTCGAAGAAGTGCGACACGACGTCGGTCCCCGCGTATTGCTTGGTGAGCAGGCCCTGGCCGCGTGCATACGCCTTCCACGCGACGCGACGCAGCGAGTCACCCGTCTGGAACGGCCGCAGGCCCGCGAAATCATGGTCGCCCTGTGCGTGATGCTGCGCGCCACCCGTGTCCGTCTCGACTCCGGGCGGCGTGCGGCCGCGCGCGGCAGGCGCAGGCCAGGCAATGGCGTGGTGGTCGCAGTGCAGGACCGCCCATGCGCGGAACAGGCCGAGCGGGTGTCGCGTGGCAACCAAGAAGCGCTCCAGGGGCACTCGGCCGCGTCGCGCTGCGGCTATCTGCAGTTCGGCAGACGCCGACCCTGCCGCAGGCAGGTCAACGATGCAGGTGGGCTCGCGACCGATGCCGAGTTCGATCCTGGGCCGCGGTGCCCGTGAAGTGTTCTCGAGCAGCAGGCGGAAGGTGACGTGGTTGCCTGCAAAAGCGGATTCGGTTCCGGCCAGGCGCAGCACCAGCCCCGACAGCGTGCCGTGGCAGTGATGCATGACCACGAGCCCCAGGCTCACCAGCAGGAACGCAAGCGCGAGCCCAAGGTTGTTGCCGTAGTTCATGCCGCCCAGAACCATGGCGAACAGCATCGCTGCGTATGCAATTCCCAAGGGCGTGGGCAGGATGTAGATGCGTCGCCGGTGCAGCCGCACCGGGTCGGGGTCGCTCCCCTGGCGGCGCCGGATCCACGCCTGCATCCGCGCATCCAAAGCCGGGCGCAGGCGACCGATCAGGCGCGCCATGGCCGTTCAGGGCACGGTGACGGCTTCGAGCACGTGCTGGCCGACCTGGGCGGCACCGCGAAAACGCGCCTCGTCGCGGGGTGCCAGACGGTGGCCGACGACGGCGGCGAGCACGGCCTGCACGTCCTCCGGTAGTACACCGGAGTGGCCATGCATGAGCGCCCAGGCCTGTGCGGCACGCAGCAGTGCGATCACTGCGCGCGGCGACAGACCAGCCTCGAAGTCCGCCGACTGGCGCGTGTAGCGCGCGATCGCCTGCACGTAGTCGAGCAGCGCCTCCGAGGCGTGCACCCGCGGCACCTCGCCCTGCAGCCTGAGCAACTGCTGCGCCGTCAACGCCGACTCGAGCGTAGCGAGCAGGTCGCGGCGATCGCGGCCGAGCAGCAGTTGCCGTTCGAGTGTCGCTGCCGGATACCCGAGCTCGACGCGCATCAGGAAGCGGTCGAGCTGTGACTCCGGCAACGGGAACGTACCGACCTGGTACAGCGGATTCTGCGTCGCGATTACGAAGAACGGTTCGCTCAGCGGATAGGTCTGGCCGTCGGCCGTGACCTGGTGCTCCTCCATGGCTTCGAGCAGCGCGCTCTGCGCCTTGGGCGTGGCGCGGTTCACTTCGTCGGCGAGCACCAGCTGCGCGAAGACCGGACCGCGATGGAAGCGGAACTGGCCGCTTTCCGGCTCGAACACCGAGACGCCGACGATGTCGGCCGGCAGCAGGTCGCTCGTGAACTGGATGCGCTGATACGAGAGGCCAAGCGTGCGTGCGAGCGCGTGCGCGAGCGTCGTCTTGCCGACGCCCGGGATGTCTTCGATCAGCAGGTGACCTCGTGCGAACAGACAGGCGAGGCACAGCCGCAGCTGGTGTTCCTTGCCGAGGATGATCGCGCCAAGCGCGGCAATCGCCCGTTCGATCAGCGCCGCGGTCGAGCCGTCGCCCACGGCTGCGCCTGGCACCGGCACGTTCACGTGCCGCCCCCGGATGCCTCGACTGCCGCCAGTCGCCGCAATTGCTCGGCGAGCTGCTGCACCTGCCGATCGAACTCGGCCAGGCGTTCGCGCTCCTGCGTGACGACCTCTGGCGGCGCATTGCCGACGAAGTTCGCGTTGCCAAGCTTGGCCGCACACTTGTCGCGTTCCTGGCCGGCCTTGGCGCGGCGCTTCTCGAGCCGCGCGATCTCCGCGGACACGTCATCCACGAGGCGGGCAAACGGCGCGAGCACGGTGCGTCCCTCGATGATTGCGATCGCGCAGGGCGGCAGGTCCGACTCGGAGGCGACCAGCGTCACCGACTCGAGGTTGCCGACCCTGGCGATCGTGGCCGCAAGGGCCTCGATGGCTGCGGCATCGCCCTGCCGTTCGGAGCGGACGTAGACCGGCGTCGCGCGCGAGTGCGGCACGTCGAGCTCGCCGCGGATCTGCCGGATGCCGAGCACCACGGCCCTCAGGGCAGCCACCTGGCGTTCAGCGGCCGCGTCGGCGGGGAACTCGTCGGCCCGCGGATAGGACTCGAGCATCACGGTGGGACCCTTGCGGCTGGCGAGGGGGGCGATGCGTTGCCAGATCTCCTCGGTGATGAAAGGCATCAGCGGGTGCAGCATGCGCAGCGTGGCTTCGAGCACTTCGAGCAGCGTGCGTCGCGCGCCGCGCTTGGCGGCTGGCGCAGCATCGGCCGACTGCAGCACCGGTTTGGCCAGCTCGAGGTACCAGTCGCAGAACTCGTACCACACGAACTCGTAGATGGCCTGCGCGGCGAGGTCGAATCGATAACCGGCGAGGCTGTCGCGCACCGACTGCACGGTGGCGCCGAGCCGGCCGCGGATCCAGCGGTCCGCCACGCCGTAGTCGCATGCGCCAGCAGCGGTGTCCGCCGCGTGCTCTTCGGTGTGCATCAGCACGAAGCGAGCCGCATTCCACAGCTTGTTGCAGAAGTTGCGATAGCCCTCGACGCGCCCGAGGTCGAAGCGGATGTCGCGCCCCATGGTGGCGAGCGCGGCGAAGGTGAAGCGCAGCGCATCCGTGCCGTAGGACGGTATGCCCTGCGGGAACTGCCTGCGAGTCGCCTTTTCGATGGCCGCCTTCATCTGCGGCTGCATCAGGCCGCTGGTGCGCTTGGCGATGAGCGCATCGAGGTTGATGCCGTCGATCAGGTCGAGCGGGTCGATGATGTTGCCTTTCGACTTCGACATCTTCTGGCCGTGCTCGTCGCGGATCAGGCCGGTGATGTAAACCTCGCGGAACGGCACGTCGCCGGTGAACTCGAGCCCCATCATGATCATCCGGGCGACCCAGAAGAAGATGATGTCGAAGCCCGTCACCAGCACGGTCGATGGATAGAACGTCGCCAGTTCCGGCGTTTGCTGCGGCCAGCCGAGCGTCGAGAACGGCCACAGCGCCGAGCTGAACCAGGTGTCGAGCACGTCCTCGTCCTGGCGGAGGGATACGGTCCGTCCATGTTTCTGCTCGGCGGCCGCCTGCGCCTCGGCCTCGCTGCGCGCGACGTAGACGTTGCCGGCCTGGTCGTACCAGGCCGG
>Ga0316601_100000189_pt1 | contig 24125 bp, 22 predicted proteins | sample OWC_soil_day5_no_FD_207663 | JGI IMG/M metagenome (GOLD analysis project Ga0316601, IMG submission 207663) | Wetland soil microbial communities from Old Woman Creek delta, Ohio, United States - OWC_soil_day5_noCT | ecosystem: Environmental > Terrestrial > Soil > Wetlands | place: USA: Ohio... | reverse complement strand
TGCACACGGGCAATGATGCCGTCATTCCGGGATTCCGGACGCTCGGTATCAATGTTTTCTCTCCCGACTTCACGCCCGAAGAGCTCAGGCGCCGCGCGGCTGAACATCCCCGCATGCAGGTCCGCGTGCTGATCAACGATCGCACAATTCTGGACAGCATCGGCAACGCCTATGCCGACGAGATCCTGTTTGCCGCTCAGATTCATCCGAAAACGCTCGCCGGCACGCTGCATCCTGACGAATGGGTGCGGTTGTACGGCGCCATACGGGACGTCATGAGCGACGGTGTACGCGCGGTGGCGGATGCCCGCCAGCCGATCCATATCAAGGTCCGCGATCATATGCGTGTGCGGAACAGGAAGGGTTCGCCGTGTCCGCGATGCGGTTCAACAATTCGCCGGGAAGGGGTTCGCGGATACGATGTGTTCTTCTGTCCAACCTGCCAGCCGGCACGACGGCGTGTCTTCATTGACTGGAAGCAACCGCCGCCCGCCAATTCCCCTGATACGTTGCGCAGTGACACCGATCAACCCGCCTGACCGGCATGCCAACACGAGTGCCTCAGGGAAGGCTCTCTTCGGGGGGGCATTCGCTTGTTGCCTCACGCAGGGTTCTCTCTTGGTTCTCTCTGAATGTCTGTTCGTTGCGAAAGAGCAGGATTCGCCGTATCTTCGCTCATACATTCTCCAGCATCTCACCACGGATTGAACCATGGATCTTCACACTCTCTTGCATGAACGCGCGGCAGCGATTTTGACTGACGCCGAGGAGGCGGTCAAACGCGCCCGGCTGCACAGCTATGAACAAGCCGGAACAGAAAACACCCATCAACGCCTGAAGGCCCTGTTTGTTCTGACGGCCAGAGCGGCAAAAGAACGCAATCTCGGCCCCATGATCGCACACGCGGACGCGATCGCTCTCGAACGATTCGAGGCAGGATACGATCTGTGGGAAGTACAGACCGCGTTCAACGTCCTCGAGGAAGCGATCTGGGTGAGGATTCTGAAAGAGCTTCCCCCCGCCGAGTACGCGGAGGCTCTTGGACTTGTCAGCACGGTTCTGGGCGTGGGTAAAGACACCCTCGCCCGGAAGTACGTCTCGCTGGCCAGCAAGAGCCGTGTGCCCACACTGAATCTCCAGTCTCTCTTCACCGGCACCGTGGGATAAGGACCGTTCAACCACGTTCCCCCGTCCACACAATACTCAACCATAACGATTCCACACTACTGACACGGTCCCGCACGAGTGATACGCTCTTACACAACTGACACCTCGCACGCAAATTCCACGGAGCCCATATGATCCGGACGATCGCAGACTTTGAACGCCTCTGGCAGACAGAGGTGGAAGCCACACAGAAGATTTTCAAACACCTGACCACGAAGTCGTTGCAGCAGGAAGTGCATGCCGATATCCGGACGCTCGGCCGGCTCGCATGGCATTGCGTGACCTCGATCCCCGAGATGGCTAACCGCACAGGGTTGCACCTCGCCGGAGTGTCACCTGAAGCTCCCATTCCCGCCACCGCCAAAGAAATTTTCGACGCTTACAACACCGTGGCTATCTCTCTGCTTGAGCAGGTGAAATCACAGTGGAATGATGCCACCCTGCTGGTGGAGGACGAGATGTATGGCGAATCTTGGGCACGCGGTCTCACACTCCAGATTCTCGTCCACCATCAGATCCATCACCGGGGACAGATGACCGTCGTGATGCGGCTCTGCGGCCTGGCCCTTCCCGGCATCTACGGTCCGGCGAAGGAGGAATGGACAGCGTTCGGGATGCAGCCTCCGGCTGTGTAGTCATCATGCCGATCGATGGGATGAAGCAGGCCGGGCTGTCCGAAGCCGGCGCAGGCGCATCGCACGCCGGACCAACGAGGTGACCCATGGTCCCAGAGCCGCGGTGGTACACAGTACTCCCGGCACATCTCCGTCCACCTGAAGAGAAAATAGAACTTCTCGAAGAACTCCGCATCATGCTCGCCATGCGCGACGAAGCGTTTCTTGTTGCGCTGGCCTCAACACCATGGGCAGTGGTGCGGTCGCTGGAGGTCAGACTGGATAGCCTGCGCGGGCAGTTCCCGGATGCCGATGAGCGGCGTCTCTGGACTGCACTTCTGTTTGCCCGTCTGGAAATGAAACTCCATGCGCCGGCTTCATGGGACCCTCCCGAGGAGGAGCTGCGCAGGCGCATGGAAACCATCGGCGACATCATGCGTTCGATCACCTCGTGGGATCAGATGGTGGCCTACATCCTCGACATGGACCGCGAGGGAATCCGCACAGAGCCCGGAAGTCCACAGGCACAAATCCACAGCCTGCTCACGACATGACACGCACCGGAAGAATACTCATCGGGACTCCCCGCGACTTTTCCTTCTGGCACACGGCCTACAGTCATGGCTGGTGCGACCTCCTGCCGTTCTCCTTTGATGCCGACCACGAACGTCTCATGCGAGTGCTCCAGCTCCGGGATGGCACGCTTGTGCACTGCACACTGCGGGCATCGTCGCGTGGCGTTGCCGTCGCGTGCACGGGTCCCCCGACGCTGTCTGCAAGCCACCGGGCGGAAGTCGCCGCCCAACTTCGCCTCTGCCTGCGCCTGGATGAGGACTTCTCTGCTTTTCACAGAGCGATGCGCCGGCAGCCGGATTACCGCTGGATCGCCCGTCGCAGGGCGGGCAGACTGCTTCGTGCACCGACGATGTTCGAGGATGCGGTTAAAATGATCTGCACGACCAACTGCACCTGGCGTCTGACGGTGATCATGGTCGAGAAACTGCTGGAGAAGTTCGGGACACGGCAGCATACGCTCACCGCATTCCCTCTGCCGTCTGCACTCGCCGCATCGTCCGAAAAAGAGCTTCGCCGTGATTGTTCCACAGGGTACCGCTCACGGGCACTGATCGAGCTGGCAGAGCAGGTAGCATCAGGAGCACTGCCGATTGAGGAATGGCGGCATTCTGCACGCCCGACGGAGGAGCTGTATGCCGGCCTGTGCAGCATTCGCGGGATCGGACCTTACGCCGCAGGAAATCTCCTGAAACTCATCGGCCGGTATGACTATCTCGGTCTTGACTCCTGGGTGCGCGCACAATGGGCGCGCCTTCATGCCCGGGGAAAACAGGTCAAGGACAAACGCATCGAAGAGTACTATCGGCCTTTCGGCAGCTGGCGGGGACTCGTGTTCTGGCTGGAAATGACCAGGGACTGGCACGATGACGAGGGGCATACACGCACAAAGTTTAACGCCGGGAAGAAAGTCTCTTCCTCCCGGCGCTAGACGTTGACTATTGTACTGAAGAATGCTGCGGGGCTCAGTCTCCCAGACAGGTTCCCACAGCCCGTGCCACGAAGACAAGCTGCGAATCCACCGGCACCAGGCGCTGGTGACCTATAGCGTCTTTCAGGGGTACTGTGACAACGTCGTTCCGTTGGAGGCTGGTCATCACATCGAATTCGCCGGCGGACGCGGCCTGGAGGGCCGCCGCACCGAAACGCGTAGCAAGGATCCGGTCAAACGCTGTCGGGCTCCCGCCGCGCTGCACGTGACCCAGAACGGTAACCCGGGTCTCCACGCCCGTCTCGTCTTCAATCCGCTTTGCCACCAGCTCCCCGATGCCGCCAAGGCGCACAGGGTCGGTGCGCTTCTTGTCAATTTCCTTCACCAGGATATCGCCACCCTGGGGTTTTGCCCCTTCCGCAACACAGATGATGCTGAACTTCGCCCCCCGGCTGCGCATGAGCACGGTCTCAAAGACCTTGTCCCATGAGAACGGGATTTCGGGAATGAGGATGATATCCGAACCTCCTGCAACCCCTGCCCCCAGCGCAATCCAGCCGGCGTAGCGCCCCATGGTCTCTAGGACGATGACCCGGTGATGAGCAGAAGCCGTTGTCTGCAGACGATCCAGTGCCTCGGTGGCAACAGCACGGGCAGAATCATGACCAAACGTGAGATCCGTGGCTTCCAGATCGTTGTCGATCGTCTTGGGAATTCCGATCACACACAATCCCATCCCGGACAGCTTGTGCGCGATGATCTGTGTGCCGTCTCCTCCGATCGTGAACAGCACATCCAGTTTCAGGTCGCGGTAGTGATCAATCACCTGCTGCGATGCATCAACAATCCGTACGTTATTGCGATCGCCCATCGGGAAGTGGAAGGGGTCGCCCTTGTTGGACGTGCCCAGGATTGTTCCTCCCTGATTGATAATGCCGGTGACGTCGAGCGGCGTCAGTTCCCTGTGCTTCCCCTCAACCATCCCTTCATATCCATCAATGATGCCGATGACCCTGGCATTGAAATGGCGCATGGCGGGTTTGGCAATGCTGCGGATCACCGCGTTGAGGCCGGGGCAATCGCCACCGCCGGTAAGGATGCCAATGCGGTTCAGTTTCATCGCGGGTGTTTCAATCCTCCTGGATGTGAAAACTCTCCTAAGTTTGTAATATACCATATCTGCTGCACAATGTAAATCGCCGGAAACCGACAGTCCGGGCGCAGATCAACGTTTTCTCGGCGCTCTGGGCACTCATTGCCCACGCAGCGCTCCGGTGCGGCACTGAGTCCTACGGCATCCGGCTGCCAGGCTGCAATGACCTTTGCATCGCTGGTCTCCGTCGTCAGACGGTGGCCCGCGGGGGATCGTCTCCGCCCGTTCGTTGTATCGGGAGGGAAAGGCGGTTGAACTCGCGGCGTTTCAGAGTGTGCATCGTGTGTGCGTAGCGACAGTTGCGGGTTGGATGGCGCGGAGAGAGAGTCTGCTTTTGATCCGGCAGCCCTCGACGGGGGCAGCGCCGGATCCACATCCGGAGTTCAGGTGCGACGCTGATGCTCGGTGCGCGCCGTGTAGATGGTATGTTCCAGTTCATGCGCAGCGCTGTTTTCCGGCTCGAGCCGGAAGACACGAGTCACTTCACCAAGCGCTTCTTCAAAGCGTGCTTCAGAAAGGTACTGCTTTGCCTGCTCCATGTAGGAGCGGATCTTTTTTGCCTGCGCGAGCCGTCTGCCTTCTTCGATGGCATCACGGATTGCCTGCTCATAATTGCGGGCGTCTTCCTCCTGCTTTGCCCGGGCAGCCTCTTCCTGGGCAAGTCTCTGGGCCTCTTCCTGTTCACGTCGCACCCGCCGGACCTCTTCTTCCTGCGCCCGCGCTACTTCCCGCCGTCGTTCGCCCTCATCATAGGTGGAGCGCAGTTCGTTCTCGATCCGGGCGCGTTCCCCCTCCAGAGTGCGCGAATAGTCCTGCTCCAGACGTTGCCGTTCTTCCTGGAGCCGGTCTCTGAGTTGTTCCGCGGCGCGTTGCTCGGCTGCCTCCGCCGCCTGCCGCCGTGCTTCCAGCTCAGCATACTGCTCCTGTGTGCGCACCTCTTCGAAGCGGCGGCGCTCTTCCGCGAGCCGCGCCTCCAGATCGGCAGCAAACCGGGCCTGCAGTTCCGCAAGATGCCGTTTCATTTCTTCCTCGAGCGCACGGGATGATTTCTCGCGGGCGAGTCTGGCTTCTTCAGCCAGACGGGTGCGATCCTCATCAAGCCGTTCGGCGGTTTCTTCTTCAAGGCGCTGGCGGAAGGCAAGGCTTTCCTCGACGGTGTTCCGTTTCACATCATCGAGGCGACGGAGTTCCTGCCCGAGAAGATCCCGGTCCTGGCGGACGAGCTCCCGTTCGTGCTCCAGCGCAGCACGTGCTTCGTCATTCGCCTGACTGCGGGCCTGCTCAACAATGGTCTCGCGTTCAGCCTGCGCCTGTGTCTCGAGCCGCCTACGTGTTTCTTCCGCGGCCCGTATGGACTCAGCCGTCACGCGGGCCTGCGCTTCTTCCTCCCAGCGCTGGCGTTCGAGGCGGTGAGATTCCTGAAGTGCTTCCACCTGAGTACGGAGATCATCGCGTTCGCGCCGAAGATCTTCGAACCTGGTGGACTCCGCCGCGAGGCGTGTCTGCATCTCCAGTTCCATACGGTTCCGGTCCGCTTCATGGGCAGCACGTTCTTCCGTCAGACGTTGTTCGGCATCGGCAAGAAGATCCTGCCGGAGCTGATCCAGCTTCTGCTGTTCCTCTGTTGTCCGGACCTGGTCCGTTTCGGCGCGCTGTGCTTCGAGTCGCTGCATTTCGGCCGCGAGACGATCCTGCATCTCCTGCTGCAGCCGTTGCCGGGCGGCTTCTGCCTTCTCCTGCACATCGCGCAACCGCTGGTTGAGGTCTTCCTCGAAGCGGTGCTCCAACTCCTCCTCAAGCGCGCGACGCGCTTCTGCCGCAGCAACCTGCGCCTGCTTGCGCAGCTCTTCCTGGCGGGCGAGCTCCTCCTGGAGCCGGACGCCCAGATCTGCCTCGTACCGTTGTTTCAGCTCTTCCTCGCGCTGGCGCCATGCGGCGTCCGTTTTCTCCTGCATGTCACGAAGCCGCAGGGCGGACTCTTCGCCAAACCGGCGTGCAAGCTGTTCCTCGATCGCGCGCCGATCTTCATCAAGAGCAGACATGGTCTTCCGATGCACCTCTTCCTGCCGGGTCTGTTCCTCCTGAAGCCGCGCGGCGAGATATGCATCATGCGCGGTCTTCAGTTCCTCTTCACGTTGCCGCAATGCGGCATCGGCTTTTTCCTGCACCTCACGGACCCGCGATGCAAGCTGTTCGTTGAAGCGGCGCGTCAGCTCTTCCTCACTCTGCCGCAGCATTGCATCGGCGTTCTGCTGGACCTCACGAATCTGTACTGCGAGTTCTTCCTTGAAGCGGGCTGTGCGCTCCTGCTCGCTCTGTTGCAACGCTGCGTCAGCCTTCTGCTGCGCCTCGTGCACCCGTGCTGCAAGCTCTTCATTGAAGCGAAGGGTCAGCTCTTCCTCCCGCTGCCGTAACGCAGTTTCCTGCTGCGTCCGTGCTTCCTGGAGACGCAACGCCAGTTCCGCGTCGAACCGTTGCCTGAGCTCAGCCTCCCCCTGACTCCCCGCAGTACTTGCTCTCTCGCTGAGGGACTGGAGTTGTTGTTTGTAGCGCGCCTCCTCGACAGACAACCGCTGCTTGAACGACTCTTCCAGATGCTCGAACTCTGCCAGCATTTCTTCACGCTGTTCCTTGAGCCGGGTTTGGAGGTTGCTCTCAAATTGCTGGCGCTGGTGTTCCTGTTTCTGCTGTTCCTCCCGAAGCTTGGCTTCGAGGTCGCGAATGCTCGCCTGAGCCTCCTCGAGATCTGGCCGGAGATCGGGATAGGCAGGTGGAGCGGCCTGAGGTTCCGGGGGCTGTTCAGCCGAAGCCGGTTTGACAGCAGCAGGAGACGGGGGCTTTACGGGCGATGCAGGTTTGGGTGGCGCAGCAGCTTTTGCCGGTGCGGCGGCACCTCCCGGCGCAGCACCTTTCGCGTGTGCGGGTTGGGCCTTCACATGCTCCTGCGTAAGCTTGCGCTGGGCATCTTCGAGTTTCTTCTTAATCTCTTCCTGCGCCTTGCGCTGCGCCTCGTCCGGTTTCTGCCCCTGACCGGCCGGCGCACCAGCACCCCCTTCGCCAGCCGGGGTTTCCCGCTTCTGTGTCTCCCGTTGTTCAATCGCGTACCTGACCCGTTCCTGGTACGCCAGAGCATACGCGTTCTGCGGATCGGTCTCCATCGCCATCGCAACAATACGCGCCGCCCCCTCGAAATCGTTTCCCTTGAAGAGTTTGTCAGCCATCTTCAAGAGATCGCCGGCTTTCTTGCGTCGTTCCTGTCGCTGTGCGTCGTCGATTTCGGCCACGAATGTCACTCCTTGGTGCGGTACCGATCTACCGCGTTACCGAACGCAAAAACTCCCCGTCCGTGCGGAGGTTGAACAGATCCATATCCAGAATCCTCCGCAGATCGTACCGGAGGTCAATCGCCTGCGCAAGGTGCGTCATCGCCTTCTGCTGGTCCCGCTGCAATGCGTACATTCTCGCGGCATTGTACAGGATGCGGTAATCATCAGGGGCAAGCGCAAGTGCCCGCTGCTGTGCCGCAGCTGCATCGCGGAATGTGCCGAGCCGCGTGAGTGTGAGCGCATACTGTGAAAGCGCAAGCGCACTGTCCGGCCGCGCGCGGAGCTGCTCTTCGAGCAATGACCGCGACTGTTCGAATGCACTGGTCCATTCCGACTTCGGTCTGCCGCCGGTTTGCCCTATACGACCCAGCTGGTAGTACGCACCGGGGTCGGTCCGACGCCGCGCGGCGATGTCCGTCACATTTGCCAGCGCATCATCCGCACGCTGCAGATACACGAGCACTTCCGCATGCAACTCCGCCGCAACAATGTCCGCATGGTCCTCCGCAACCGCCCGCCGGTACTGCGCTTCCGCCTCGGGATATTCGGCGCGGAACTGATGGATCAATCCGGCAGTGACGTGGGATTGGGCATTCAGCGGATCGACTGCCACCGCGGCAAGCGCCGTCTGAAGGGCATCATCAGTGCGCCCGCGCGCCGTCTGCACGACTGCCAGCCGCCGTAGTGCTTCTGCATCACTCGGTGAGGTGGCCACGGCTTCTTCGAGACGGCCCTGCGCCTTCGCATAATCACCGTTCAGGAGTTCCACGACACCCCATGTCCGGAATGTCTCCGCTTTGCGGGAACCAAGATGGACCGCCCTCTCCACACTGCCAAGTGCCACCGGCAGATCTGTCCTTACCGGAACAAAGGCTCTCTCACGCGAAAGGACCTGAACCCACCCCAGTGCTGCCCAGGCATCACCGTCGAGAGAATCCTCCCGAACGGCTTGTTCAAATGCCGTCACGGCGACCGCCAGACTCTCACCGGCACCAGCCAGCAGTGCGGCCCGTCCGTGCAGGTATGACAGGTATCCTGCATTCGAGGAGGCGGGCGACCGGCGGTCAAGAGGCGTATCGGTCCCCGCAATATCCACATCCATCGCCTCCAGAACCTTCCGGGCAAGGTCCCGACGGTGCCGGGGCAAATCGCCGAATGAAGATTCCAGCGCTGTTCTCATGACGGGCTGGGCATTGATCGTATCCATCACCATGACAGTGCCCGAGAGTACGTTGTTGCGCACGGAAAGCGACCAGACGACAAAGTGACCCGCTTTCAGTGACTGTGCCATCCGGAGCGGGCGCATGGATCGCTGCCGTGTGGCAAATGCCGTCGGCGACGCCACGACGTGAATTGCCTGCACGCTCCCCAGATCACGGATCAGATCGTCCGCAAATGCGTCGATGAGTCCCTGCACCTCAGGCGTTCCTTCTGTAACAGAAGGGGGGAAGACACAGAGAACCCGATCCGGCGGCACAATCGCAGTCAGGATGGCGTTCACAATCATATACCCGATCAACAGCGCGGCGACTACACCAAGGCCTATCAGTATGGGTTTGACCGGTATACGGACTTTCGAAACACGATCGGTGACTTTGTTCACAACCCGGTCAGACAGCGGTATCTGCGGTCGGCGTACAGGCGCTGAGGTGTCGGGAACGACAACCGGACCTTCCTTCACATCCGGCACTTCCGTCGGACCCCAGAAATCCGAGTCTTTCCCCCCTTGAGGAATGACGGGTTGTGCAACGGGGGGCGGCGGCGGCTCTTCGGCCCGATGCTGCGCCTCTTCCTTCTTTATCACCTCAGCCAGTTGCCAGGCACGCTCGATTTGCTGATGCAGCGCGAGCGCGTCTTCATTCGCCCTGTCCTTCAGCAACAACTGATCAAGTTTATAAAGAGCCTTCTCGTATTTCTCCTGTTCGTAAAGCGCGACCGCCGATTCGTACAACGAACCGACATCTTCCGGCGTCTCCGCATACGGCTGCCTGTAGATCGGAACTGTCACCTCAGGAGCTGGTGCTTCAAACGGAGCCGGCTCCGGAGACGGAGGCTCTTCCGGCAGCGGTGCTGCAACAGGAGACCATGCCGGATCAGGCGGCGGATTGAATTCCGCAGATGGGACGACTGTCTCCGGAGGAGCTTCTGTGTCAGCGGAATCTGCCCCGGTTGCGGGGGATGCCGCGACAGGAATCGTTATCTCAGGGGGAGGTTCAGGAGGTTCCGTTGCGAACCGCTGCAAGCGGTTGCGGAATTCATTGAGCGCTGGATCAGACGGATCGAGATTCTCGAGTTCTGCCAGCAACTCCCTGGCATTTTCGAGATTCCTCCTGTCAAGCGCAATAGAGAGGCGCTCCCGGAGGACCATGCCGCGCTGCTCTTTTTCGGCCTCATACGTAGGTGAGGACGGAAAGAGAGGTTGAAGAGTAGGAAACGGAGATGCGGCCTCGACCTCATGAGGATGTTCTGGAGAGCCCCCCGATGAGCGATCCTCCTCTTCAATACGCTTCAGCTCGGCTTCTTCCGCGCGTCGCCGGATTTCTTCCAGCAACCGTTCGCGGTGTTCGTCCTTTTCCTTGTTTGATCCATTAGACCCCATTGCGCAAAAATATATCCAAATCACCAAAGAATGTCAACAAATCAGCCAATTCTCTGTGAGGTGGAATTAGCCAGAATGCTCAGAATATCCCCTTCCAGCGTCGTTCTGGGTGACTCGACGATGCGGCCAATTTCCTTTCCTGCCCGGAGAAAGATGAATGTGGGAACCCGTTCAATCCGGTATCCTTTCTCCATCCCCTCAGGACTTGCCATCTTGCGGTCAAGCCCGTACAGCAGATATCTGCCCGACTCGATCCCGGCGGCATCCGCGATGTGCAGAAATCGCGGCACATCACGCCTGCTGTCTGAACACCATGTTCCCAGGAACACGAGCACCTCCGTTCCCTCCTGGGCCTGCCGGATCATTTCGATAAACGGCGGTTCTACCGGCGGCTGCTCGAATGCAGTCATGAAGCTCTCCGTGAGATCCGCACGCGTGATTCTCCCCACCAGGATATCCGCCTTCTTCGCTACCGGTGCAGAGGCACATCCTGCGAGGATCACCATGACGGCGCACAATCCACGAACGCACGTTTTCATCATAGTCTCCCGTGGTTGCATTTCGACCGGAAACCGGTATATTGGCACAATCTACAAACAGGTTCGGGGAAAGACAAGGGAGAGGACAGGGCATGGCTCAAGCGCTCGACCGCCGATACGACGTACAGGATCCTTCCACCATCGATGTCGGGGCCCTCGAAACATTTCCGTACGAATACAGGGGCAGGGACATCACCATGACGATAGAGACCGACGAATTTACGGCTGTCTGCCCATGGTCCGGCCTCCCTGATTTCGCCACTATCCATATCGACTACATTCCCGACAGCGTCTGCATCGAGTTGCGATCGCTCAAATACTATCTCCTGAGCTACCGCACTGTGGGCATGTACCAGGAGCATGTGGTCAACCGGATATTGGATGACCTTGTCCGGTGTGCAAAACCGAAGTGGATGAAAGTCAGTGCCGACTACCGCATCCGTGGCGGCATTCACACGATTGCCAGCAGAGAATATACGATGCGGGCAAATCGGAAGCGGGCGGCGCGCTGATGGTTGAGGCGCGACCGCACACACTCAACGAATATCCCGTCTCCTCCTGAACCTCCGCGGAAGAGCAAGCCGCTTCATCATCACCGCATCATCGAAATAGTTTATGCGGGCACGGTTTTCCCGCACGATGGCAAAGTCAAGTTCCACCGAGTATGCCGGCTTATCCGGACTCTGTCTGGTGTCCAGGAGCAGTGTCCCTGCCGGGTCAAACACGTATGAATGCCCTCCCTCTTCGCCCCGGCCGTTACACCCCGCGACAAAGATCTGGTTTTCGATCGCCCGCGCTTTGAGCAAACTCCGCCAGGCTTCATCGCGAATGGCGGGCCAGCGGGCCGGAACGAGAAGGATCTCGATTCCCTCGCGCGCAAGAAACCGTGTCAGCTCGGGGAACCTCAGATCATAACAGAGAATAACGCCTGCACGCAGACGTGTGCGATTGAATGTCAGGGGAAAAGTTCCGATTGCTCTTCCGGCAGTGAACAACCGCGGCTCATCTGCCGGACGGAACAGATGGATCTTGTCGTAGCGAAAGAGAAACCGCCCATGCCGGTACACCAGCACGCTGTTTGTCGGTTTCCCCTTTTTCTGCCTGAGCGCATATGATCCCGCAATACATGTGGTGTGCGCACTGCGGGAGAACGAACGTACAGAACGAAGCGTACTGTCGTTGATCGTGTGTACGCCTTCGCCTGATCGCAAGGCGGCATAGCCGCCATCGACGAGTTCCGGCAGGAGAACGAGATCGCCAGGATCGCGCAGGGTGGAGAGAGAACTGAGCTCATACGCAAGAGTCAGACGCACGCGCATGCACACCTCCTTACAAGACAAAGCCCCGGCGTGTTGGCCGGGGCTGTGTCAGCATCATTCATGAGCAAGTGTTAGATCTTCGTGACGCGTAGCGCCTGAAGTCCTTTGGGCCCTTTCTCGACGTCGAACTCAACCCGATCACCTTCGTTCAGGGTCTTGTACCCTTCACCGACGATGGCCTTGTAGTGCACGAACACGTCTTCACCGGTTTCGCGCTTAATAAAGCCGAAGCCCTTGGCCCCGTTGAACCACTTGACGACTCCCTTTTCCATGGGAGATCTCCTTGGAGATGTTCCTGGTATGCGTACGGCTGCGCCGCCCGTGAAGGGCACCTGGTTTTTTGCCTCTTAATAGCTCTCAGGTCGGGTAGCGGGTGCCAAACCTCGACTCTCACCGCTGTTACAAGCGCTTGCTGGACGACCCAGGGACATCACTTGCAGCAACGGAACCATTAAAGGGCGCAAAAAACGGTGTACAGTTGTTTGCCGACGAAAGATAGGATTCTGGGAAACAAAGGTCAACAAAAAAAGGAGCCCCCTTTCCCACCTCGGAGGCTCCATATTCCGGCCCGTCAAAACCGGCTACTGAACCGGAACGAAGATCTCGCCACCCATGATCGTGCTTACGGAAACCGTAAACCAACCCTGAATTTCCATCTCCTCAAGCAACACCGCTTCCAGCGCCGCCCGCTGTTCCTTTGTTAATCTCTCAAAATAGTATCGGATTCTCATGTTCTGGCCTCGCTCACCGATCACTTCTCATACGATCCGTTTCCAGCGAGTGTTACAACGAATTGCATGCCAGACAGAAAAATGACTCTGGGGAGGATTTTTCGGGGGTTTTGCCGTCCATTTTTCCGGACACTGTAGTAAATCCTCCAAGAAGAATGGACGAGAGAGGTAATTTTTACACCCTGCTATTCCTCGTGCAGCTCACTTCGCATAAGCATGAGCACAGCCGACTGGGGAACTATGAGGTATTTGGTCTCTTCGAACTCCACTTCGACCCCCTGTTCTCTCAGGAAGATCGCATAGTCTCCTTCCCGCGCCTGGAGAGGGATATAGCGCATGGGCTCACGATTCGTAGACCATGGCTCATCTTCTGTATAATTAGGATTCGGAATGGGATAACCGGGGCCTACCCGCACCACTTTTCCACTCGCGACTTTTTCCTTCTCGCGGACTGATGCAGGCAAGTACAGGCCAGATTTTGTTTTGTCCTGACTATCGTCCAGCGAGAGCAGCAAACGATCGCCGACCACGATAAGTTCTTTCTTTACCCGGATCATCGTCACATTCCTCCCGTTCTGTCGATGTGAGAACCCCGTGCGGCTCCCATGCGATTGCTCATCCCGGATCCGCCTTTTGCGCCTCTCGCAGCAGACACTTCGCAGTATAGCAATTCACGGTATGAACCTCAACACGCGGAGTGTCTTGCAGGATTCTCCGTATCTTCGTACATTTGTTTACTGGAACAGCGTTTCTTTCCGAATAACCGTAACAACTCCCAAACATCCCATGTCGATATCAGTACGGAATCTCACCAAGGTCTACGGTGAGCAGAAAGCGGTGGACGACATCTCGTTTGATGTCAACACCGGCGAAATCCTAGGATTCCTCGGACCGAACGGTGCGGGAAAGACCACGACGATGAAGATACTCACCTGCTACATGCCTCCGACGGCTGGCACGGTGGAGGTGGATGGGCTGAGCATCGACGAACAGTCGCTCGCCGTCCGCAGAAAAATCGGGTACCTTCCTGAAATGAACCCGCTGTATTATGAGATGAATGTGCTGGATTACCTCGAGTACTCGGCACAACTCCACGGGCTCCGGAAGGGCACGGTCCACCAGAGGATCAGGGAAATGGTGCACGTCTGCGGACTCGAGTCCGTGCGCCACAAGGACATCGGCGAAATGTCCAAAGGATTCCGGCAGCGCGTCGGCCTTGCACAGGCGATGATCCATGATCCGGAAGTGCTGATACTTGACGAGCCCACGAGCGGGCTGGATCCCAACCAGATCGTTGAGATTCGCAACCTGATCAAGGAGCTCGGCCAGGCGAAGACCCTCATCCTCTCCACGCACATCCTCTCCGAGGTGCAGGCGACATGCGACCGCGTCCTGATTATCAACGAGGGGAAGATCGTCGCTGATGGTACACCGGAAAAACTCCGGCACGAGTTCCACGGCGCGGAGGTCCTGACCGTCGAGCTGGCAGCAGAGCATGCCGATCCGCTCCAGACCGTCGCCCCGGCGCTCAGAGCATTGCCAGGCGTGACAAACGTGACGCTCCTGAGTCACGAAGGAAACGTCAACCGGTTCGAAATCCATACCGACAAGGGTGTGGACGTCCGTGAAGCCGTGTTCCATCTTGCGGTCAGGAACGCCTGGATCCTCACGGAGATGCACCGCAAGGTGACCACCCTTGAAGAAGTCTTCCACAAATTGACAACTACCTAACTGCAGGTACCTCTATGCCCGGCGTCACAATGCAGAACATCGGCCCCATCTTCCGGAGGGAGTTCCGTTCGTACTTCAACTCCCCGGTTGCCTATGTGGTCATCATCGTTTTCCTGAGCATCATCGGTTGGTTCTTCACGAGCAACATGTTCCTGTTCAATGTCGCCTCCATGCGGGTCTTCTTCGAGCTGGTTCCGCTGGTCTTCCTCTTTTTTATACCGGCCATCACCATGCGCCTCATCGCCGAAGAGAAGAAGACCGGCACGCTGGAGCTGCTGACGACAAAGCCCGTGCTCGACGTGGAAATCATCCTGGGCAAGTTTCTGGCCGCATGGGCTCTGCTCGCGGTGACGCTCCTTCCGACGCTGCTGTATGCGTTGACCATGGGACTGCTCGGATCCCTCGACCCCGGCCCCGTGATCACCGGTTACATCGGCCTCCTGCTCATGGGGGCCGTCTACATCGCCATCGGGATCTTCGCATCCAGTCTGACCGAGAACCAGATCGTGGCGTTCATTGTCAGCTTCCTGCTGATCATTGCGCTGTTCCTCATGGACAAGGTGCTCATGTATGTTCCTGAGGCGTTCGCGTCGACAATGGAGTTTCTCTCGATCGATTATCATTTCTCGAACATCGCCCGCGGCGTCATCGACTCGCGGGATATTCTGTATTTCGCGTCGTTGCTTGGCTTTTCGCTCTACCTTGCAACAGTTTCCCTGGAACGTCGGAAGTGGTGATGATGCCATGACAAAGAAAGCCCATAAGACTCAAGCCCTGATCAGCCTTGGTGTTGTCGCTGCGATTCTGATCCTGCTCAATTTCGTATCTGTGCGGTGGTTCGGCCGCATCGACATGACCCGGAACAGCCAGTTCACCCTGGCCGATGCAAGCAAACGCTTGATGCAGTCGCTGGATGACAAGGTCACGGTGAAGGCATTCTTCACAGAAGACCTGCCGGCTCCGTACAATAATCACCGGCGCGTCCTGCTGGATCAGTTGAATGAATACCGTGCGTATTCCAAGGGGAACTTCCAGTTCGAGTTCGTCGATCCCACCGGCGAGCAGGGGGAACAGGAGGCCCAGCAACAGGGCATTGCTCCCGTGCAGGTGCAGGTGGTGAAGGAGGACAAGTTTGAAGTCAAGCGCGCCTACATGGGTATGGTGTTCCTGTACGAGGACCGGAAAGAGGTCTTGCCGGTCATCCAGAACACTTCGACGCTCGAATATGAGATCAGCAGCACGGTGAACCGGCTCACCAACCGCACACAGCGGCGCATCGGCCTTCTCGCCGGTTCGGGTGCACCGACGCTGCAGGAGCTCTCCCGCGCCCAGGAAATCCTCCGGAAACAGTACGAGCTCGTTCCCGTTGATGTCGCCAGAGGAACTCCCGTCCCGACGGACATCGGCGTGTTGCTTGTCATGGCGCCGGCGTCGACCGTGCCCGAGCCGGTCAAGTTCCAGATCGATCAGTACCTGATGAGAGGTGGCAAGGTCGCCTTCCTCCTCAATCGTGTTGAGGCCAACCTGCAGAACCGATTCGGCAGAACGCTGGAGCTGAACCTGGACGACATGCTGCAGCAGTACGGACTCCGGATCAATGCGGATCTCGTCCGCGACCTGCAGTGTGCAAGCGTCACCATGGTCCAGCAGCAGTACGGCTACAACATCCAGTCGCAGGTCCCGTTCCCCTACCTGCCGCTCGTCAATACGTTCAGCGAGGGGAACATGATGGTCAAGGATCTTCACAACCTGATCCTCTTCTTCGCCAGTTCGATCGACACTGTGGGAGTCGGCACGAAGGGACTCCACGCAGAAATACTCATGCGGTCGTCGAAGCAGAGCGGCAGGCAGACGGGGATGTTTGTGTTCGACCCGCTCCAGCAGTATTCGCGGGAGGAGTTCGCCGAAAGCGCAATCCCGTTTGGCGCCGTTGTCGAAGGAACCTTCACGAGTCTGTACGCAGGCCGGCCGGCTCCCATGGACACAACGCCGGGTTCCACGCCTCCCCCGGCCACCTTTGCCACCGGCAGTCCGAAGACCCGCGTCGTACTGGTCGGAGACGGGGATTTTGCCCGTGATCAGTTCTCGGGAGGAAGCCGGGAAAATATGGCCTTCTTGGCAGACATGGTGGATTATCTGATCGATGACACAGGTCTCATCACCATCCGGACGAAGGAAGCGTCCATGCCGCCGCTGGAGCAGCTTGAAGATGGCACCAAAAAGATCGTCAAGTATGCAAACCTGGTGATACCGCCTCTCCTCGTCCTTGGTTACGGCGTCCTTCGGTGGCGGATGCGCAAGGCACGCAAGAAAGCCATGGAGGTACAATGAGACGCAGCACATGGATTCTGATCGGGATTCTCGCCCTCCTCATTCTCGCCGCGGTGCTGGTCCTGCAGCAACCCGGGGAACAGAGTGCGTCGCCGGACGAAGGGGAGATGCTTGTCTCCTATGATTCCGCTGCTATTGACCGCATCGACATCCTCTCACGTGGCAGCGCCGTCACGCTCGAAAAGCAGGGCAGCGCATGGATGCTCACGGCACCCATCCGCGCGGCCGCAGAAAACAAAAGCGTCCACAGCGCGCTCGGCACAGGAAAGTCGCTGAAGATTTCAAGCCTCGTCTCCTCCAATCCGCAGAAACAGGGATTGTTTCAGGTCGATTCCACAGGGACGCTCGTCCGGCTCTACGACAAAGGGACGGAACGCGCCGCATTCCGCATCGGTAAACCGGGGCCGACATACACCGAGACGTATGTCCGGCGGGAAGGGAGCACCGATGTGTACCTCACGAATGCCATGGTCGCAGGCGCATTCAACCGGCAGGCACGCGACTGGCGCGACAAGGCTATCCTCTCTCTTGCACAGGAAACCATCCGTACAGTCCGGTTCCACTACGGCGATACCACCTTCACGCTGAGTCTGCAGGATACCATGTGGCGCGTCGACGGAGAGCCTGCATCGGACTATGTGGTGCGCGGATTCCTCTCCTCACTCGCTACACTGCAATGCGATGAATTTAACGACTCAGGACTGACAGCCATTCCGCCGATTGTGGGCATGATTGACGTTGACGGCATCCAGATTGGCTTTCACCGCACGCCGAATGCGCCCATGCTGACGGTGATCACATCACGCACTCCCCAGATTTTCGAGGTGTACCCCTGGCGGGCTGAGCAGGTATTGAAGCGAAAGAAGGACTTCCTGACAGCACAATAAACCCGGGTCCCAAAAACTGGAACCCGGGTTATGTGGTGAATCTTTTCCTGTCTGCTGCTCCTTATTCAGGAGCCCGCACCGTTACCGCTGCCTCCCTCTCGACGAGGGGCGTTCAGCCGACCGGCTCTCGGATCTTCCGCCTGATCGTCCATCTGATTGTGGACGCGAGGAAGGGCTTCCGAGAGATCTTTCAGATGACCTCCCCGGAGACTGTTGCCGCATTGCAGGCCTGTCGGCCTGACTTCCCGGTGATCGCCCTTCGGTGCTTGAATTCGGTCGGTCGAACCGCTCTGTCGGTCTGCTGTCCTGTGACCGGGGCACGCCCAATGTCCTGTCCGTCGGCCGGTCGGCACGACGTTCAATGCCCTGGCTCTCCGTCTCGCGCCGGTTCCGTGTCTCCGGACTCGTCGGACTCTCAACATCCTGACTGCTGCGCGGAGGATTCACTTCGAACCAACGGCTGTTGCGATCCGTGGAACGCTGCTCACCGGAGCGTGCAGTGCCTGATTGCGTGCGATTGATATCTCTTCCTGTTTCGCGTGCGACCTCGCGGCGACGCACATCCATCTGACGCGTGTCCAGTGAGGGCATTCTCTCCCGGTCACGGACGTTGTCCGGCCGTTCGATCCGGCCGCTTTCATTCCGGTCTTGCACGCGCGGACGATAGACACCGATGCGGTCCCTCTCGCCTCTCCGCGCAGACTGGATCTGATCATTACGTTCGACATCGACAAGCTCGGTCCGCGGTATCCGGATGTCGCCTCTGCGTTCAATGTACCGCGTCTCGGGACCACGGCTCCTGATGCGGCCGTTGTCGTACCACACGCTCCCCGCCGTCCGCGTCCGCCCGATGAAGCGCGTGTTGTAGTCGGTCCGATAGATGTACGCATTCACATGATGGTGCAGGATGTGCCGGCAATCGACGAACGACCAGTAGTGGTACGGGGTGACCCAGTGATGGGAATAGGAGATGCCGAAATGGATATTGAACACTGCATACGGACCGAGCGGAGCCCAGCCCACGTAGTCGCCGCCATATCTCCATTCGACCCACGCCGGAGCCCAATCATAGCCGGGCGTCCAGATCCATCCATAGTAGTCGTCATAATACCAGCGGCCGTAGTGGTACGTCGCCCATGCCCACGGTTCGTCGGAGTCCCAGTACCAGCCATCTACTGTCCACATCCAGCGGCCATTCCAGTACGGCCGCCATCCTTCAGCCACGTTCCAGGGGCGCCAGGCATACACACCATCGTCCACTGTGATCCACTCACCGAATGGCTGCAGGGATTCATAGAACACGCCAAACGAAATCTCGCCTCCAAACCCTCTGGTGGCATAGGTGCTCGCCGGAGCCAGCAGACCCGCCGCCAGAATTGTCGTCAGGAGAAGTATGCGTGTTTTCATGGTGTCCTCACTTCGCTATAGTACCGCTGTTTCTACAGCAGAGTGCACCAACACGCGTGCCAGACCAAGAAGAAGGGTAATTCGGCAGAAAATGATGTACAATCCCGGGAAATCGTCCACATTCGTGGGCATTGCCCACTTTTTCACACAACGGGTGCGGCCCCCGGGTCTACTTCAGAAGGGCGGCCATTATCCCATTCTGAACAAAGAGGCGGTTGCGTGCCTGAGGCACGATGATCGATTGCGGGCCATCCAGGATTTCACCAGTGATTTCCTCCCCCCGGTTCGCCGGCAGGCGGTGCATGACCAGGCAGTCGGGACGCGCATGCTTCAGGAGAGCGCGATTCACCTGGTAGGGTTTGAAGATCGTCAGACGCCGCCCCTCATCGACGCCGGAACTGGCCTGGGGCCAGACGTCCGTGTAGACGATGTCAGCATCGCGTACAGCCAGGAGCGGATCACCGATGAACTCAATATGGCTGACACCCGCGGCCTGTGCATCTTCCAGGATGCGCGGATGAGGCTCATACCCGGTCGGACAGGAGAAGGCCAGATGGAGGGGGAACTTCGTGGAATACTCAAGCCAGGAATTCGCGATGTTGTTCCCGTCGCCCAGGAAGACAATCTTGACGGAGGGCGAAAATCTGTCGAGTGTCATCAGCGTGTACACATCGGCAAGCACCTGGCAGGGATGGAGCAGATCGGTGAGCGCATTGATAACCGGGACCGTCGCACTCTCGGCAAGCTGAACGCATGTCTGATGGCGGATCGTGCGGGCGATGATAAGATCCGTGTACAGAGAAACCATCGAACCGATATCATGCACGGATTCCCTGGTTGCCATCCCGACCGATTCCTGCTGGAGAAACACCGGATGCCCGCCGAGCTGCGCGATGCCCACTTCAAACGAGACCCGTGTCCGCAGGGACGCCCGCTCGAAAATCAGCGTTGCGGTTTTCCGTGCAAGCGGCTGGCGGTCGCGTTGCACGTCAGCCTGCAGTTCCCGCGTGAGCCTGAAGATTTCCAGCAGTTCTTCGGGTGTCCAGAGGGCAAAAGAAACAAGGTCACGTTTCATGGAGTGGATGTTGAATGGTCGTTTTGGATACGGGAGGGACTGCATGTGGTACTGCACACCGGTGCGGGGTCAGCATCCGCACCGGTTCACTGCACCGAAGATACTGAGAGGTGTAACTCTCTGGCCATGGCCTGACTGTAGAATCGTTCGCACGAGGAGCAGAACCGTTGCGTAGGGTCCGCTTCAAGAAGGTCCTGATCAATGCTCCCCTTGCATGCGAGGCACTGGCCAAATGTACCGCGCTCTAGTCTGTCCAGTGCACTCCGGAGCTCATCAAGCCGTGGGTCACTTTTGAAAGCCAACAACGCGTCGATGTCCTGAATCGACATCTGCGCCTGCACGAAAGATTCCTCGGCGATCTCCAAGCCGTACGCATCCTGAAGATGAGAGTACAGAGCAGAAAGAATCGCCCTCCGCATGACACGTCTGCTTTTCTTCATGACACCTCCCCTCTCTCACGCACCGTAGACTGTGGTGCTCATCCACTGATACCTATCAGTGGGAATCGCAGTTCATTTAAAAAGAACGGGATTTCTGATATAGTATAGCGACGGATTCGCAAAAAGTCAAGCAAAACCGCCGTAAACGATAACTGCCTTTTCGGGAGTGCTCAACGTGCATCCGGCCCCCCCCGGCTGAACCAGAGGCGTCAGTGCTCAACGGAACCAGATGCATCCATGATTGGTTTACAATACGCTGCCTCAAGCAGAGCACAAATCACTGGAATTCCCGGGAGAAAAATATGCTAAGGAAGTCTGCAATGAGTCTTATGGCGTTCATGATGATGGCGGGGACGGCGGGTGCGCAAGTTCAGAAGGAGGCGCAGAAGCAGCTGGCAAATCCGGTCGGGGTGCTCGGCTTCACGATGAAGAACATCGACGGCAAGGAAGTGCCGCTTGCCGGGTACAAAGGGAAGGTCATGCTACTGGTAAACGTTGCTTCCAAATGCGGTCAAACCCCCCAGTACAGCCAGCTCGAAGAACTCTACCGCAAGTACCAGAACAAGGGGTTCGTGATCCTGGGGTTCCCCGCGAACAACTTCGGCCAGCAGGAACCTGGAACCGACGAGGAGATCAAGGAGTTCTGTTCCACGAAGTATGACGTGACGTTCGATATGTTCTCGAAGATCTCTGTCAAGGGCGACGACCAGCATCCTCTCTACCGTTATCTCACTGCCGAAGAGTCGAACCCTGCGTTCGCCGGAGATGTGAAATGGAACTTCACCAAGTTTCTTGTGAACCGGAACGGAGTGGTCATTGGAAGGTTTGACTCGCGCGTGAAACCGATGTCGGACGAGATCGTGGCGGCAGTAGAGAAAGCTCTGCAGTAACTGAATCTGGTTGCACTTAGGGGGCAGCCGGACGGCGAGCAAGACGCGGAGAGCAAGGCGCACAGAGCACGCTGCGGAATGAAACCTAGTGATGCAGAATGACTCAGGGCCCGGACGTTCAGGCTTGACAGAACGCACCGGGCCCCGACATGTTATGAGAACCCTGTTCTATCTTGACCCCCCGGAATGCACAGGCCGCAGGGTCCGGCCGGTGTCAGGACTTCTTCGGTGTGTGTATGTGCGTGGAATGCCCGTAGAACGCTTCGGCACACTCCATGAGCGTTTCGGAAAGCGTCGGATGCGGGTGCACAGACTGGGCAAGATCGAATGCCGTCGCTCCCATCTCCATGGCCAGCACACCCTCCCCGATCAGCTCTCCGGCACCGGCACCGACAAGTCCCACTCCGAGTATGCGTTCTGTCTCCGGATCGATGATCAACTTTGTGAGCCCGTCTGTCCTGTCGAAACTGAGCGCCCGCCCCGAGGCAGTCCACGGAAACTTTGCGATCTCCACCTTGCGGTTCGTTGCACGGGCTTCTGTTTCCGTCAACCCCGCCCAGGCGATCTCCGGATCCGTGAACACCACGGCGGGAATGAGTGCGTCATGCGTCGCATCCTGTTCGCCCACGATTGTCTCGACGGCGATACGGGCTTCTTTCGATGCCTTGTGTGCGAGCATGACCCCGCCCACGACATCGCCGATCGCCAGGATGTTGGGATCCGACGTCTCCTGGCGCGCATTCACCGTGATATAGCCCTTTTCGTCCCGCGCAATCTTGGTATTCTCGAGTCCCATATCGGCACAGTTGGGCACGCGGCCGACAGAGACGAGTACGGCATCGTACTGCTCTTCACGCTTCTCTCCGTTGATCTCCATTGCCACGGCAATCTGCTTTCCGGAAGTCGCCATCTTCAGGACTTTGACGCTGGTGCGTATCTCCTTGAACCGTTGTGCGGCACGGCGGAGCACAGGGCGGACCAGGTCCTGATCAGCGCCTGTCAGGACGTTCGGCAGCGCTTCGACAACGATGACCTCGCTGCCCAGCGCCGCATACACCGTCCCCAGCTCCATGCCGATGTAGCCCCCGCCAACGATCAACAACTTCCCGGGTATCTGCTCGATTTCCAGAGCCTCTGTCGATGTCATCACTCGGGGGTTGCCGAGGTCGAATGCCGCAGGCATGGCCGGACGTGAACCGACTGCGATGATTGCTTTGTTGAACGTGAGGAACTGCTGGCCTTCCGTCGTCTCTACACGCAGCGTCTTCGAGTCTTCGAAATGTGCTATACCCTCAAGGACCGTGACGCCTCGTTTCTGTGCGAGAGTGCTCACACCGCTGGCGAGTTTCCCCACAACGCCATCCTTCCATGCACGCAGCGCGTTCAGGTCGATGCGGGGTGATTCAAAGTGGATGCCCCTGTTGGATGTTTCCTTTGCTTCATCAAGGAGCTTCGCCACATGCAGAAGCGACTTCGACGGAATGCATCCGCGGTTCAGGCACACACCGCCCAGGCGCGCGTCCCGCTCGATAAGCAAAACCTTCCTGCCTTTGTCGGCCGCATAGAATGCCGCCGCATAGCCGCCCGGACCTGCACCGATTACGACAACATCTGTGGTCATGGTGTTCACGTTGTTCCTCTTCAGATCTGTACGTCGCGTTCAGAGAACTGTTCGAACTCGCGGATCAGGTCCACGATGAATCGTGCTGCATTCGCGCCGTCGATGAGACGGTGGTCATAGGAGAGACCCAGCGGCAGCATGGTTCGCTCCACGACCTTTCCGTCTCGGATGACCGCCCGTGAAGCTCCGCGCCCCATGCCGAGGATGGCAACCTCCGGCACATTGACAATCGGCGTGAACGCTCCTCCGCCGATCCCTCCCTGATTGGAAATGCTGAACGTCCCCCCTTGCATCTCTTCAATGGCCAGTTTCCGATCGCGCGCCCTGTCGGCAAGATCCTGCACGTCGCGGGACAGCTCGACCAGATTCTTTTTATCCACATCCCGCACGACCGGCACGAGCAGGCCGTGCTCGGTATCCACGGCAAGTCCGATATGATAGTATTCCTTGAAGACGATCTCACCCGCTGCTTCCTGCAAGCTGGCGTTGAACAGAGGGTGTTTGCGCAGTGCATTGACCACCGCACGCAGCGCGAATGACGTAAGCGTGAGATGGACTCCCTGCTTCTCGTACGCTCCGACGTACTTCTTCCGCAGTGCGAGAATCCCCGTGATGTCAGCCTCGTCGAACTGTGTGACGTGAGGAACACGGTTCCAGGATTCCACCATCTTCGTGCTGATGGTCTTGCGGAGTGTGGTCATCCGTTTGACCTGCACGGGCCCCCACCTGCTGAAGTCGATGACCGGGAGCGGAACCGCCGCCGGCACCGCCGCCAACGCCCCCGCCGCAGC
>Ga0316601_100000187_pt1 | contig 24274 bp, 25 predicted proteins | sample OWC_soil_day5_no_FD_207663 | JGI IMG/M metagenome (GOLD analysis project Ga0316601, IMG submission 207663) | Wetland soil microbial communities from Old Woman Creek delta, Ohio, United States - OWC_soil_day5_noCT | ecosystem: Environmental > Terrestrial > Soil > Wetlands | place: USA: Ohio... | reverse complement strand
CTCGAGATCACCTATGCGGAATTCGCTGCGCGGGTACGGGCGCTGGCCGAGGGACTCCATGCCCTCGGCGTCCGGCGCGGGGACACGGTGGCGCTGATGCTCACCAATCGTCCCGAGTTCTCGCTCGCCGATGTGGCGGCGATGCACCTCGGCGCCATCCCGTTCTCGATCTACAACACGTCGAGCGCCGAGCAGGTCGCCCACGTGTTCCGCAACGCCGGGAACCGCGTCGTGGTGACGGAGCGGCAGTTCCTCGCCCGCGTGATCGAGGCGCGCACGCCCGAGATCGAGCACATCGTGCTCGTGGACGCGGAGGAGAGCGGCACCCGCACGCTGGCCGACCTCGCCGCACAGCGCGCCGCCGGCTTCGATTTCGAGGGGGCGTGGCGCGACGTGCAGCCGGACGATGTCGTCACGCTGATCTATACCTCCGGAACGACGGGGCCGTCGAAGGCCGCCGAGCTCACGCACCGCAGCGTGCTCTTCCAGACGCGGGGCGTCGCCGAGGTGCTGGCCGTCACGTCGGGCGGGCGGAGCATCTCGTACCTGCCGAGCGCGCACGTGGGCGATCGCTGCGGAACGCACTACGGCGCCTCGCTGTGCTTCGGAAACTCGGTGACCTCGATTCCGGACCACCGGCAGGTCAGCCTCGCGCTCGCCGAGGTGCGGCCGACCACCTTCGGCGGCGTACCGCGCGTGTGGGAAAAGCTCAAGGCCGGACTCGAGACCGCCGGCGTGATCGACCCGTCGCGGCTCCCCGAGCCCGTGCGGGCGGCGGTGCGCGCGAAGATCGGGCTGGAACAGACGGTGTGGCGGGTGTCGGGCGCCGCGCCGGCCTCGGTGGAGGTCCTGCAGTATTTCCATGACCTCGGACTGCCGCTCAACGAGGGCTGGGGCATGTCGGAGGTGTCGTGCTTCGGGACGGTGAACCCGCCTGACGACATTCGCATGGGGACGGTAGGCAAGGCGCTGCCCGGCGTCGCACTCGGGATCGCTGACGACGGCGAACTGCTGGTGCGGGCGCCACTGGTCATGAAGGGCTACCGCCGCGATCCCGAGCGCACGGCCGAGGCCCTCGATGCCGAGGGCTGGCTGCACACCGGCGACATCGCCCGGATCGACGGCGACGGCTACGTGAGCATCGTGGATCGCAAGAAGGAAATCATCATCAACTCGGCCGGCAAGAACATGTCGCCGGCCAACATCGAGCTGAAGTTGCGGGCGGCGAGCCGCTACATTGCGCACGCGGTGTGCGTCGGGGACCGGCGGCCCTACAACGTGGCGCTGATCGTCCTCGAGGGCGAGATGTGCGCCGGGCGCTCGCCGGACGAACTGCGCTCGGTCGTCGGGGAGGCCGTGGCCGCCGCCAATGCCGAGCTATCCCGGGTCGAGCAGGTGAAGCGCTTCGCGATCATCGAGGCCGACTGGCTGCCGGGCGGCGATGAGCTCACACCCACGATGAAGCTCAAGCGCAAGCCCATCCACGTGAAGTACGCCGCGGAGATCGAGCAGCTCTACAGCTGAGGTCAGTCCCCGCCCTGGGCGCGCGCGAGAGTCACGACATTGTCGTTCGTCACGCGTTCGGCGGCCTGTTCTGCGAGTCGCTCGAGCCGGCCGTCCACGGTCGCGCCGCATTCCATCCGAAGCTGCCGGTAGCTGATGTTGCCGGTGACGCGCGCGCCGGGTTGCAGTTCGAGGAAGTGCTCGACCTCGAGGTCGCCGGTGATCGTGCCATTGATCACGGCGTCGTAGACCTTGACGGAGCCGTCGATGCGACCCTTCTCGCTCAGCACGAGCAGGCCGCGGGCGTCCGGTCGGCTGCGGATCTCGCCCTGCACGTGGCCGTCGACGCGCAGGCCGTCCGTGATGAATACGTTGCCGACGATCTCCACGCCGGTGTCGATCAGGCTCGACAGCTTGGTGACCTCGATCGACTGGTCCGATTTCCTGCGAAACTTCATGTTCATGCCCCTCTCGTCAATTCGTACGGACGGCCTTGCGCGGACGCCCGCTCTGCGCGTGAAAGAACTCGACCTGGCTGTCGAGGTCGGTGATCTGCTGGTTCAGCTCCCCGACCTGACGGCCGAGCGCCTCCCGCGTGGCGCGCTCGAGGTCGAGCTCGGCCTGCAACCGAGCGACCTCGGTGCGCAGCGCCGTATTCTCCTGCTGCAGCTCGGCCCGCTGCGCGGAGCTCGTCGCGCCGTCCGTCAGCAGTCGGAGGCCCGCGGTGAGGGCCAGCGCGACCAGCACGACCACAAGCACCGATCGCAACAGGGTGCGCGCCCGCAGGTCGGACGCGAGTTCGACGCGTGCCGAGGCGAGCCGCCGCGTGGAGACCGGCCCGATCACCTCGGGTGCGGTTCCGTTACGCGCGCGAGCACGCGCCCGAGGTACTGCCGGGGCTCGACGCGGCTGCCGTCGCGAATCACCTCGAAATGCAGGTGCGGACCGGTGGAGCGGCCGGTGGAGCCGACCAGCGCGATCTTCTGCTGCGGCATGACGACCTCGCCCGGGCGTACCAGCAGCTTCGAGGCGTGGCCGTACAGCGTCGCGAGACCGTCGCCGTGGTCGATGACCACCGTCTGGCCGTAGGCGCCCTTGTAACCGGCCGAGAGGACCCGTCCGCCGCCACTCGCCAGGATCGGCGTGCCGTGGCGGGCCGGGATGTCGAGCCCCGAGTGGCGCGCGAGGCGCCCGGTGAACGGGTCGCGGCGCGTCCCGTAGTGCGAGCTCACGGGGACGTGGCCGCCCGTGACCGGCATTCGGTTGGGATACGCCATGATCTCGAGCTCATGCTCGGCCGCGACGACTGACAGGTCTGCAAGGGTGCTCTCGAGCCGCGTGACATCGAACTCGAGCCGGGAGAGGTCCTCGACCGGCATGAGGGGTCCACCGCGCGATTCGCGATTGTCCGTGCCGGACAGGCGTGCGGCCACCGGTGCGGCGCCCAGCCGCCTGGCGAGCGCGGCCGCCTTGCCCTCGAGGTGGACGAGCCTTCCGGCGAGCGAACCGACGCGATCGACCAGTGCTCGGACCTCTGGTCGGTCGAGGTCGGCGGCAGCGGCGGCGACCGGGGGCGTTGCGTGCCGGGCCAGTTGGTAGCCGAGACCGATGCAGCCCGCCATCAACACCACGATCCCGAGTCCCGCGGCGACCAGCAGCGGCAGCACGCGCAGCGTCCGCAGGCGGGAGTCCGTCAGGTGTCCGGCCGAGACGATGACGAATGCCACGGTGCTCCCTTCCTCAGGTGCTGCTTCCGGATGGAAGGTAAGCGATGACGCGGTACGCAGATAGCCGGAGGCAGGACGAGCACGTCGAAGTGTGATCGAAGGCACAACCCCGGGGCTTCGGGGCCGGAGTCAGGCAAGCCGGGCAGCGACCTCCCGCCACAGCGACTCGTAAACGCGGCCGGCCGCGCTGCGGGGCGCGTAGGCGGGCAGGGGCGCTCGGCGGACCGACATGCGCTCGATCTCGCTCCAGTAAGGCACCTCGGTCGCGAGCAGCATCGGAAAGCGTGCGCGTGCCTCCGCGACGATCTCGGCGTGGAGCGACTTGCGGTGATCCACCATCGAGAAGAAAGGCAGCACCCGCAGGTCCGTCCAGCCCTCCTGTGCCACGAAGGCGAGCAACTGCTCGAGCATGCGCAGCGACAACGGCGCGGGCAGCATGGGCACGACCAGCACGTCCGCCGCTCGCAGCACGTTCTCCGAGAGCAGCGAAATGCCCGGCGGGCAGTCCATCACCAGAATCTCGCAGGCCTTCTGGAGCGGGCGGATCATCTTGAGCAACCGCTGCGTGCGATGCCGGCGCTCGCCGAGGTGCTGGTCGAAATTGCGGTAGGAGAGGTCCGCCGGCACGAGGTAAAGGTCGGCGTAAGCCGTCGGCGCGAGGAAGTCAGTGAGCTCCGATCTTCCGCTCACGAGGCGCTTGGCCCGGATTTCCCCGGGGGGCTCCCCCTGCAGACAGTAGGTGGCCGCTGCCTGCGGATCGAGGTCCCAGACGACCGTGGGGCGTCCCGAGGCGGAGGCGAGGTAGGCGAGGTTGACCGCCGTCGTGGTCTTGCCGACGCCGCCCTTGATGTTGCTTACCGCGACAATTTCCACTGTGGGATCATAGCCGACGCGTGCCTGTAACCCACCGTGTGCACCATGGCGGAGGCGGGCGGCGGCCCGGATGGAGGACGGAACCTTGAAGCAGGACAACCGGTCGCGGAGGAAGGCGCTGCTGCGCGAGGCCTGGGTCGATCGCGACCTGAGCTGGCTCGAGTTCAACCGTCGGGTGCTGAGCCAGGCGCTCGACGATCGCACGCCGCTGCTCGAGCGGCTCAAGTTCCTCGCGATCTTCACCTCGAACCTCGACGAGTTCTACATGAAGCGTGTCGGGGCGATGCGCACACGTGCCTACGCGAGCCGCAACCCGGTCAGCATCGACCAGTTCCACGCGCACATGGAACGGCTGCGGGCGGCGCTGTTCCCGATGCTGGTGCAGCAGGCGGCCTGCTTCGAGAGCCTGCGGCCGCTGCTGGCGGAGCAGGGCGTGCGCCTCGCGGTGTGGGCCGAGCTCGAGGAGGCGCAGCGACGCGAGGCCGCCGAGTACTTCGACCAGCACGTCTCGCCCGCGCTCACGCCGCTCAGCCTCGACCCGTCGCATCCGTTCCCGTTCATGTCGAACCTGTCCACGTCGTGGGGCTTCGTGCTGCGCGATCCGGGGACGCTCGAGACGGTGAACGTACGAGTCAAGGTGCCGACGACGCTGCCGCAGTGGATCCCGCTGCGCACCGGAGTGACGAACGGTGATCGCTGCTATGTCGGCCTGCAGGACCTGCTGCGCCAGAATGCGCACAAGCTCTTCCCGGGCGTCGCCATTGAGCACGCGACGCTGTTCCGCGTGTCGCGCAATGCCGACATCGCGATCGAGGAGGACACCGACAACAGCATCCGCGAGATGGTCGAGGAGCAGGTGCGCCAGCGGCGCTTCCAGCCGGTGGTGCGCCTCGAATTCGGCGATTCGCCGCGCTCCGAGATCCGCGACGGGCTGATGGGCCGCTTCGAGCTGCGCGACAGCGACGTGTACGAGCTCGCCGGGCTGCTCGATTACACGGCGATGTTCGAGCTCGCCTCGCTCCCCATCCCGGAGCTGCGTGACCCGCCGTGGGCGCCGATGGTGCCGCTCGGCCTCGACGAGGAATCCGACCTGTTCGCGGTGATCCGCGCCGGCGACGTGCTCGTCCATCATCCGTACGAGAGCTTCGACGCGACGGTGGAGCGTTTCATCCGCGACGCCGCGAACGACCCGAGCACGACCACCATCAAGATGACGGTGTACCGTCTCGGCGACGACACGCCGTTCGTGCGCTCGCTGATCACGGCGGCGGAGAACGCCAAACAGGTGGCCTGCCTCGTCGAGCTCAAGGCGCGCTTCGACGAGGAGCGCAACCTGCACTGGGCCAATGAGCTGCAGAAGGCCGGCGACCACGTCATCTACGGCATGCGCGGGCTCAAGACGCACACCAAGCTCGCGCTGGTGGTGCGCCGCGAGGGCGACGGACTGCGCACCTACGCGCACATCGGCACCGGCAACTATCACGTCAAGACCGCGCGCATGTACACGGACTACGGCCTGTTCACCTGCGACCCGGTCATCACCCGCGACGTCGTCAACCTGTTCCACCATCTCACGGGCTACTCCCGCGAACCGCAGTTCGACCGACTGCTGGTGGCGCCGCTCAACATGCGCGAGCGCTTCATCGAGATGATCCTCCGCGAGGCCGAGCACCAGCGCGCCGGCCGCCCGGCCCGCATCATCGTCAAGATCAACCAGCTCGAGGACCTGCCCGTGTGCGAGGCGCTCTCCGAGGCGTCGCAGGCCGGCGTGCCGGTCGATCTGATCGTGCGCGGCTTCTGCTGCCTGCGCCCCGGCGTCGAGGGCTGGACCGAGAACCTGCGGGTGCGCTCGATCGTCGGACGGTTCCTGGAGCACGGGCGTCTGTTCCACTTCGCGAACGGCGAGGCCGATCCGCTCGATGGCGAGTTCTACATCGGCTCGGCGGACTGGATGGACCGCAACCTGTCGCGTCGCGTCGAGGCCGTCACCCCCGTGCGTGCGCGCCACCTGCGCGAGCGGCTCTGGGAGGACCTCGTGGTGCAGCTCGAGGACCGCCGCAACGCCTGGCAGATGCAGCCAGATGGCAGCTACGTTCAGCTTCGGGCTGGGGAGGACGCCTCCGAGGTGGCCCGCGACGGGACGCACGTCACGCACATGAAGCGCACTCGGGCGCGGCTGCGGCGGTAGGATCCGCCGAAGGTATTTCCTCCCTCTTGACTGTCACCTATCCCGGATAGTCGCGGCTCCGTAAGGGAATACGTTTTGAGTTGTAGGTTGCCGTCGGCGGCGCACCCGCGGCGGGGGCGGGCAACCGCTGCTCGGGAGGCTCCCTCGGCACCACCCCGCGACGACGCGAGCCTCCGGGCCAAGGAGGTTCCATGAGACGCGCAATTGTCCTTGGATGCGCAACGCTTCTGTTCGGGTCCCTTGCAGCCTACGCCGGTCCACCCGACGTGCCGAAGGAGCCTGGCATCCACAGCCAGCGGGTGACGGAGAGCGCGGACGGCGGTTACTGCAGCCAGGCCGGTGAACTGTACCGATGCCGCCAGTTCTCGGTGCAGGCACTGAGCGAACCGTCCGGCAAGTATCGCCAGACCATCGTCCCACTCGACAATTGGCGGAACTGGCCGGGTGGCTACGGGTACACCCACATCGAGTGTCCGGTGCCGCGGCAGGCGCTGCGGGTTATGCCGGACAAGGCGATCGTCGAAGTAACGTTTGACGCCGACTCCCCCGAGTGCACCCGCTACGGCGAGATGGTCACCCTCAAGCCATACAGCTCGGTGCCGTGGCTCTACACGGGGATCCAGACACTCGAGGCGAACTTGCTGGCACCCGGGAACCAGGACCGCCGGGTGACGAGCTACACCTCGAAGGACAACCAGACCGGAACGACACAGCGTGAAAACTGCCATGGTGGGTCGGGTTGGAATCTGCAGGGCGGCGGCTTCACGATGCTCGGCCTCTACCGGGCGTTCGGCCCGGGCGAAGCCACCGGCTCGTTCTACCACGACACCTGCGGCTTGACGCTGAAGTGACATCGTGGTGCCGGTGGACGGTTCCGTCCACCGGCACCGTCTTTCGATCCGGACTCAGTCCGCCGGCGCCATGTTCGCGAGCGTGAACGCCCAGATATCGGCGAACTCGGCGATCACCCGGTCGGTCGGCCGGTAGCCGTGGCTGCCTGCGACCTCGACGCGGATCAGCGTCGGCCGCGGGCAGCCCTGCGCCTTCTGCAGGGCAGCCGCGAACTTGAACGAGTGACTGGGCACGACGCGGTCGTCGCGATCGGCGGTGGTGATCAGGGTCGCCGGGAAGCAGGTGCCGGGCTTCAGGTTGTGCAGCGGCGAGTAGGCCATCAGGTAGTCGACGGCCTGCCGGTCGTCGGATGAGCCGTAGTCGTCCGTCCAGAACCCTCCCCCCGAGAACTTCTGGTAGCGCATCATGTCGAGCACGCCGACTGCAGGCAGTGCGACCGCAAACAGGTCGGGCCGCTGGATCATCGAGGCGGCGACCAGCAGGCCGCCGTTGGAACCGCCGCGGATCGCGAGCCGCGACTGGCTCGTGTACTTCTCGCGGACCAGGAACTCGCCGGCGGCGATGAAATCGTCGAACACATTCTGCTTGCGCTCCTGGGTGCCCGCGCGGTGCCACGCCTCGCCGTACTCGCCGCCGCCGCGCAGGTTTGCCACCGCGTAGACGCCGCCCATCTCGAGCCAGCCCGCCACCGCAGGTGAGAAGCTCGGCACGATCGAGACGTTGAAGCCGCCGTACCCATACAGCACCGTCGGATTGCGGCCGTCGAGCTTCGTGCCCTTGCGCAGCGTCACGAAGATCGGCACGCGCGTACCGTCCTTCGACTGATAGAACAGCGCTCGGGTCTCGTACTCCGATGCCTCGAACGTCGACTGCGGCGGATGGAAGGGTTCCATCGCCGAGGTCGCCAGGCCGTAGCGGAACACCGTGGCCGGCCGCAGGAAGGACGTGAAGTGCAGGAAGATCTCGTCCCCGTCGTTGCGGCCGCTGATCGCAGTCACCGAGCCGGGTTCCGGCAGGGCGATCTCGCCCTGCGGCTTGCCGTCGAGCCCGAACAGGCGCACGCGGCTCTGCACGTCCACGAGGTAGACGATCGCGAGGCGGTCACCGACCAGGACCACGTCGCCTCCCGAGATGGCCTCCTTGCCCTCCGGCACCACCGTGCGCCACTTCGCACGGTCTCCTTCGCCGGCCTTCGCGGCGACGATGCGACCGTTCGGCGCCTGGTACGTCGTGTAGAGATAGACCTCGTCGCCCACCACGCCGAGCGGGGTGTGGATGGCGTCCTCCTCGGGTGCCATCAGGATCGCCCTGGCCGCGAGGTTCGGTGTCTGCGCCGAGCCCAGGTCGGCGACCCAGAGACGGTTGTAGGTCGTGCCGCTGCCCGCACTTAGGAACAACCAGCGTCCGTCGTCGCTCAGACCGGCCCCGACTCCATCGCGCGGGTGCTGCGGCCGGTCGAAGACGAGGCGGTCCGGGGTGCGCCCGTCGATCGCGTGGTACCAGACCTGGTGGAACTCGGCGGCACGAGAGAAGTCGGCGCCAGCCTCCGTGCCCTTGAAGCGCGAGTACAGGAATCCTCTGCTGTCCTTCGTCCAGTTGAGCCCGCTGAATTTGATGTTGCGCACCACGACGGGCAGATCGTCGCTGGTCGTGAGGTCGCGCACCTTCACGTCCTTTACGTCGGAGCCGCCCTTTGCGAGTGTGTAAGCCAGGTAGCGGCCGTCCGGCGAGGGCGCCCACTCGGCCATTTGCACCGAGCCGTCCGGCGAGAGCGCGTTCGGATCGATCACGATCGTCGGCTGGCCCTTCAAGTCGGCCTGCCGGTACAGCGGCTCCTGGCGCTGCAGTCCGCTGTTCTGCCGGAACCACAGCTGCCCAGCCTCGCGCACGGGTACGCCGGTGCGCTGGTAATCCCACAACTCGGTGAGTCGCTTGCGGATCGCCTCGCGCTGCGGCAGCGACTCGAGGTAGGCGAACGTGACCTTGTTCTGCGCCGCGACCCACGCGGCCGTGTCGGCGGAATCGAGGTCCTCGAGCCAGCGGTAGGGATCGGCGATCTTGCGACCGAAATAGTCGTCCACCACGTCGCCGGCGCGGGTCGGCGGATAGGCGAGCGCTCCAGGCGTCGCGGCGGGCACCGGCTCAGCGAGCGTCGGCGTGGCGGCGAGGATCGCGAGCAGCAGCGGCACGGCGCCACAATCGGTTCGTTTCATGACAATGCTCCAAGGGCTCACGCCAGTGCGAACAGGTAATCGACGTAAGACTTCACCGCCGCGTCGTAGCCCGAGAGCTCCGGGTTGCGCGACTCGATGAGGTAGTACTCGTCCGGTGCGTGGGCGCGTGCGCCGTGCCCGAGGCCGAAGTGGCCGGCCGGCAGGTTGAGTGGCGCGCCGGTGAAGAGGTAGCCGGGCCACGAGCCCGCGAGCCGCGGCCACAGGATGGGCTCGATGCCCGCCGCGCGATACACCGCGACCTGCGACTGGATCAGGCGCGAGTCGGCGTGCGTGGTCGTGGGGTCGTAGCCGCCGCCCACCTTCACCTCGATGTCGCCGAAGCCGCGCCTCTCGAGGTGCGCCTTCAGCTTCGCGATGGTGTCGTCAAAGGTCATGTCGGGCACGAGCCGCAGGTCGAGCTTGGCGGTCGCGCGCGTCGGCAGCACGGTCATGCCGCCCGGGCCCGTGTACCCGCCCACGAGCCCCTCGATGTTCACGGTCGGCCTCGACACCAGGTTCTCGAGGGCCTGGCGGAAGTCCGCATCCTGGGCGAAGCGCTGGATCGAGTACGCACGTTTGTACGACGCCTCGTCCAGCCGGCCGGCGGCGGTGTCGAGCAGCGCGTGGTCGGCCGCGGACAGCGGTCGCACCCGATCCATGAGTCCGTCGATCGCCGGCGTGCCCTCGGGCGTCACGAGCGAGTTCAGCGCCTGCACGAGGTGGAGCGACGGGCTGTCGAGCATCGCGCGCAGGCTCGAGTGGACGTCCTTGCCCGGGCCGCGCCCCCAGCGCTCGCCGCTCGACACGAGTTCGAGTTCCACGATGCCCTTGGCGCCGAGGTTGATGGTGATGTTGCCGTCGAGACCCTGCGACGGGAAAGGCATGAACACGCCTTCCGTCGTCGCGAGGCGTGCGGCGACTTCCGGGGAGCGCACCACCTGGTGGAAGTTAGGCGAGCCGATCTCCTCCTCGCCCTCGGCCACTAGCACGAGGTTCACCGGCAGCTTGCGGCCGGTGGCCTTGAAGGCGTGCAGCGCCGCGAGGAACGCCGATTGCGGTCCCTTCTGGTTGGTGGCGCCGCGGCCCATGATGGCGCTGCCGAGCTCCGGCATGTCGATGAAGCGTGCTTCCCACGGGGGCGAGGACCACTCGTCCGGGTTCGCCTGCTTCACGTCGTACATGAAGTACACGCCGAGCGTGCGCGTCGCACCGGCGTCGAGCGTGGCGAACACGCCCGGCACGCCGTCCGTGGGCATGCGCTCGACGCGCTGGAACCCGGCCTCGCCGAGCAGCCGCATCATGTGCGAGCAGCCTTCCTCGAGGTTGCGTCCCTCCGCGGCGATCGTGGGGTTGCGGATCCAGTCCTGCAGGCGCTGCACCGACTCGTCGTGGCGGCGCTCGACCTCGGCGTAGAGCGGCGCGCGGTCGCTGTTGGCGGCAAGGCCCGGGCGCACGGCCATCACGAGACCGAGCGCGGTGGAGCCTATGACGAAATCACGGCGGGTGAGGGTATTCATGCGCGCGGAATTTACACGATGGGCAGGAGGTCCGCCGCCAGAACGTGCAGGTGCGCACGGTCGTCGCCCGCGAGCGCGTTTGCGAAGCGTTGCTCGAGGGATGTGCGGTCGGCCGCTTCTGCAGTCGAAGCAACGACCAGCCGGTAACGGTTGAAGGCAAGTCGATCGCGCTCGTCGCGGCCCGCCGCGGCGAGCCGCTCGATCCAGCCAGGTTCATAGGCCCGGCCGGGCGCCGCGACGAGGTGGATCAGCAGCCGATCGCCGATCACGAGCCGGCGGCCCGTGGCTCCTCCGGCCGGCAGCAGGAGGGGACCGACCTCCACGTGACGGAACACTTCGTCCGGGCACTGGCAGCCCAGCGTGCCGCGAACGAATCGCTCAATTACCGTCGTGTCGTTCGGGTTCATCGTGGGAGTGGACCGTCCGCAGTGGATCCGCAGCCATCTTCGCGCGGCCGTGGAAGCGCCGCCAGCCGATCGCGTTGCTGGCGAGGAAAGCGAGTTCCATCACTGTGGCCACCGGACTGCCGATGATCGCGTTGTGCACCACCCACAGCGAGGCGCAGATGGCGAGGGTCGCGCGCACCGTGCGGTCGTTCGGCTGGAACGACGCCCAGGTGCCGAGCAGGGTCGAGGCGAGCGCGAGGAAACCCACCGGCCGCGTGAACGTGGCGAGGAAGCCCGCCACCGCGAGGATCATGAAGAACACCATGATGCGGCGGTCGCTCGTGAACGACGCGATCAGGAACCGTACCGAGATCATGGCGGCGAGCGTGGCCGCGCCCGGCACGCCGAGCAGCAGGAAGTGCGCGCCGTTCAGGGCGGCGCACAGGCTCCAGCTGCGCAGGATCACCGGCCGCGCGCGGAACTGGAACGCGGCGAGGCCCGCGGCGAAAGCGAGCGCGGCGAGGATCTGGGACAGCAGGAAGGTGGACATGGTCGACACTCAGATCAGCCGGCAGGGGCATTTCTGCTCGTACGCGCGAGCCACGATGTACTTCAATGATCACGATCCGCCGCACTTTCACGTGCGGTATGGCGAGTACCGGGCCACGTTCGCGATCGATTCACTCGAGTTGCTGGATGGACAGGTGCCGCCCCGAGTCCAGGGTCTCGTAACGGAGTGGGCCGCCCTGCACAGGTTGGAACTGCGCCGAAACTGGACGCTGCTGGCGACCGAGGGTACCTTCCGTCGCATTGAACCCTTGGCGTGAGCGAGGCGCCGCTGATGGTCATCTGGGTGACGGAAGCGAGGGCGTTGCCGGACTACGCGCTCTGGCTGCACTTCTCGGACGGGTCCGAGGGCCGCGTGGGCTTGCGTGAATTCATCGAGTCGGACCGCCGGCCGATCGTCAGGCAACTGCGCGATCCGCAGGCGTTCTCGGCAGTGGCAGTGGAATCCGACACCGTCGTCTGGGCCAACGGCTTCGACTTGGCGCCCGAATTCCTCAGGGCGCGCCTCGACAGGAACGCTGCCGCCTGACGGGGCGGCGGCAGCGCTCTGCCGGGAAAAGGACTGCTAAGCGCGGGTCCCCGAGAAATTGAACGCGCCGAACGGCGTGCTGTAGGTCCCCGAGAAGCCGTCGCCGCTGACCGTGCCCGAGAAAGCGAGCTTCAGCCGGCCGACCGGCGTATCGGCGTCGGCGGAGAAGCCGACGTTGCCGCCGTCCACCTTGAGTTCCTCGACCGCGGTGGGCTCGGCCTTGCCCTGCAGCGTGCCCGTGTAGGCGCCGCCCGCTTCCTGGATCTGCAGCGTGGCCGCCTGGTCGCCGAGCGGTGAGTTGAGGGTCAGATTCCATGTACCGGTCACGCTCATGAGAACTCCTTGGAGTGATGGGTGCAGTTGGGAGACCCGACACTGTAGGAAGTCGCGCGTTGCGCTGCAAGAGTCGGCGGCCTGGCCGTTCCGGCACTGGACCGGCGGAGTCGCTAGGCGTAAGTTCCTCGTCCGATCGTCCGACAAAGAACGCGTGGGAAGGCGCGACATCCCGCCGCCCGCCGCGCATCAGAGGAGGAGACACCATGACGACTCGCAATCCGGTCGGCTGGTTCGAGATCTACGTGCAGGACATGGGCCGCGCGAAACGGTTCTACGAGACCGTGCTCGGCCTGACGCTCGATCGGCTCGAGGTCGACGCGCTCGAGATGTGGGCTTTCCCCGTGGCCATGGACGCGCCCGGCACGGGCGGATCGCTGGTCAAGGCCGACGGCGTGCCTTCGGGCGGCAACAGCACGCTCGTCTACTTCAACTGCGTGGACTGTGCGGTAGAGGCTGGCCGGGTCGCGGCCGCCGGCGGCACGCTGGTGCGGGACAAGTTCTCGATCGGCCAGTACGGCTACGTCGCCCTCGCGCAGGACACCGAGGGCAACATGATCGGGCTGCACTCCATCCAGTAGGCGTCCGGCGTGGCGGGGCAGCCGCGTCAATGATAGCCCTCGCCGGGCTTGAGCTTGCCGCGGAACACCCAGAACACGAACACCGTGTAGCCGAGCACCATCGGCAGCAGCAGCGTCGTGCCGATCAGCATGAACACCTGCGAGCCCACGTAGGCTGAGGTGTCCCAGATGGTGAGCGTGGGCGGTACGAGCCAGGGCGCGTTCGAGATCACGAGCCCTGCGTAGGCGAGCATGAAGATGCCGACTGCCGAGAGGAACGGCACGACGGTGCGGCCGGCGAGCGTGCCGCGCCAGCAGGTCCACGCGAGCAGCAGCGTGGCGAGCGGCACCGGCGCCAGGTAGTAGAGGTTCGGCAGGCTGAACCAGCGCGCGGCGATGCGTTCGATCATGAGCGGCGTCCAGAGGCTCACGACCCCGACGAACAGCATCAAGAGGCCGAGCAGTGCGGGCGCCATGCGGCGCGCACGCACCTCGACCGGTCCCTCGGTCTTCATCATCAGCCAGGTCGAGCCGAGCAGAGCGTAGCCCGCCACGACGCCGAGCCCGCACATCAGCGCGAACGGCGTGAGCCAGTCGAAGGCGCCGCCGGCGAACTGGCCGTCCACCACCGTGATGCCTTGGATCAGTGCGCCGAGAATGATCCCCTGGCTCAGCGCGGCCACCGTCGAGCCCGCCGCAAAAGCGATGTCCCACTTGCGGTGGCGCGGCTTGGCGATCCAGCGGAACTCGAAGGCCACGCCACGGAAGATGAGCGCCAGCAGCATGAGGATCACCGGCAGGTAGAGCGCCGGCATGATCACCGCGTAGGCCTGCGGGAACGCCACCCACAGCCCGCCGCCGCCGAGGACCAGCCAGGTCTCGTTGCCGTCCCAGAAGGGCGCGACCGAGTTCATCATCTGGTCGCGTTCCGACTCGCTGCGGAAGCACGGGAAGAGGATCCCGAGCCCGAGGTCGAAGCCGTCGAGAACGATGTAGAGCGCGACCGACGTGCCGATGAGCAGCGCCCAGATCACCGGCATCGTGTACTCGAGGCCCGTCACGACGCGCCTCCCGCCGCCAGCGCCTCGCGCGCCGCCCGCTGCGCGGCCGAGAGCGGACGATTCGGCAGCGACTGGTCCGGTGCATGCGAGGTCGGCGTCGGCCCCTTCTGCAGCAGCCGGCGGATGTAGAGCACGCCCACTCCGAAAACGGCGCAGTAAACGAACACGAACAGCGCGAGCGAGATCGCGACGGTCGAGGTGAGCACCGGCGAGGTCGCCTGCGCGGTGCGCAGCACGCCGTGCACCACCCAGGGCTGGCGGCCGATCTCGGTGACCATCCAGCCGGCGAGGATGGCGATGAACCCGAGCGACCAGGTGTAGCCGACGGGCTTGAGGAACCAGCGCGTGTCGAACAGCCGGCCGCGCCACCACAGCCAGGCGCCCACGAGCCCGATGGCGATCATGAGCAGGCCGATCGCCACCATGATGCGGAACGAGAAGAACACCGGCCACACCGGCGGCCGGTCCTCGGGCGCGAAGTCCTTGAGCCCGGGGAAGAGCCCGTCCGGGTCGTGCGTGATGATCAGGCTCGCGCCCTTCGGGATCGACACCTCGAGGCGGTTGCGCTCGGCCTTCGCGTCCGGCCACGCGAACAGCACGAGGTCGGCGGGCTTGCTGCCGTCCCAGTGCGCCTCCATCGCGGCCACCTTGGCGGGCTGGTGCTTCGCGGTGTTGAGGCCGTGGAAGTCGCCGATCACGAGCTGCAGCGGCGCGAGCACGGCCAGCATCCCGATGCCCATCCGCGCCATGGTCTTGCCTTCCTCCACGAAGCGCCCCGCGACGAGGTAGCGCGCACCGACCGCGAGCACCACGAGCGAGGTGGTGAGGTACGCCGCCGTCAACATGTGGACGAAGCGGTACGGGAAGCTCGGGTTGAAGACGATCTGGAACCAGCTCACCGGGTAGGCGATGCCGTCGCGCATCTCGAATCCGGCCGGGGTCTGCATCCAGCTGTTCGCCGAGAGGATCCAGAATGCAGACAGCGCGGTGCCGAAGGCGACGATGACGGCCGACATCGCGTGCAGCCACTTCGGCACCCGGTCGCCGCCGAACAGCATGACGCCGAGGAAGGTAGCCTCGAGGAAGAACGCGGTGAGCACCTCGTAGCCGATCACCGGGCCGATGACGTTGCCGGTGATTTCCGAGAACCGGCTCCAATTCGTGCCGAACTGGTACGACAGTACGATGCCCGACACCACGCCCATGGCGAAGGAGACCGCGAAGACCTTGGTCCAGAACCGCGCAAGGGTGCGGTAGTGTTCGCGGCCGGTGCGCAGGTGGGCGATCAGCAGGGTGGCGATGAAGGCGGAGAGGCCGATCGTGAAGGCCGGGAAGACGATGTGGAAGCTGACCGTGAAGGCAAACTGGATGCGGGAGAGCAGCACCAGGGCGTCGGGGGCGAGGTCCATGGTTCACTTGTCCGCGAAGTCGAACGTTTGCAGTGCACAACAGCCTTCGGGCCGCGCTGGCGCGTGGATTCAGGCCGCCTCGGCGCTCCTGCTCGGCCTGCTGGCGACCGGGCCGGCGCCGGGGCAATCCGGGCCCGCCAGTAAAGCTTACCTCACGATTGCGGCCGTGCCGCTCGGCGCCGGGACGTGGGGGCGCGGGCCCGAGCACTGGGCAGTGTATCTCGACGGCGAGTTCGACCAGGCCGCGCCGGCGCGACTGGCCCGCTTCGTCGTCGAGCAGCAGATCTCGCAGGCTTCCGTGTACTTCAACTCGCCCGGCGGGAGCCTGGTCGCCGCCATGACGATCGGCCGCCTGCTGCGCGAGCAGGGGTTCAGCACGCACGTGGGGCGGCGCGGCGCGGATCCTCGAAAGCCAGGGAGCGGCGTGTGCTACAGCGCCTGTCCGTTCGCCTACGCAGGCGGCTCCCGCCGGTTCCTGGACGGCGACTCGGTGCTCGGGATCCACCGCGCCGCCAATCGCGTGCCCGTGCCCGACGAGGGCGCATTCGAGCAGCGCGTCGCCGCCGAGGCCACGACGTACCTCAGGGCCATGGGCGTCAGCACGCGGTTGTTCCGTCTGATGCAGACGACGCCGCACGACTCGATCCGGCTGCTGTCGCGCGAGGAGGCGGTACGGCTCGGGCTCGTCAACGCGGCGACGCCGCAGGCTCAGAATCCGAGGCGCGCGAGGGCGCTCGAGACCCGCGCCTTCATCGATTCGGACTTCATCGGGAACGAGCGGAAGAAATCCTCCCGCGTGAGCGCGGCACTGCGCGCCCGCACGTTCGCCGCCCACGATGCCGCGCGTGCCTCGTCGCCCGCCATGGCCTGTGCCGCGGCCGCGATCATCGCGATCAGCACGTGCGCGCCCGGTGAGCGCGCGGCCCGCTCCGCCCACTGCGCGGCCTCGGCATCTTCACCCAGCGTCATGTGGGTGAAGGCCCGCGTTCCCAGCATCGCGTAGTGGAGCGGGTCCAGCGGGCTCAGCTTCATCGCAAGATCGACATGGCTGCGGCCTTCGAGGCCCCGTCCCGCCAGGGTCTCCGTCCAGGCACGTGCATAGATGCCCTGCGCATAGTTCGGGCTGATGGCGGTCGAGCGCTCGAGCCAGCCGAGGCTGCCCTCGAGATCGCCCTGCAGCCAGAACGTGCGCCCCATGGCGAAGTTGACGAACGGGTCGAGCGGGTCGAGGTCGACCGCGCGCTCGGCGTGACTGCGGGCAAGGGCAACCTCGGCGGCGATGTCTTCCGTGTTGCGCAGGAAGGCGGTCTGGAAATGCACGAACGACAGCCCCGCGTGCGCGCGCGCGAAACCCGGGTCGCGCGCGACCGCGTGCCCGAACAGCGCGGCGGCCGCGGCGTTGTCCTTGCGGTTGAAGCGGTACATGTGCTGCAGGCCGAGGTGATAGGCCGACCAGGCGTCGAGATTCTCGGTCACGGTGAGGCGCGCGAGGTTGGCCTCGTGCAGCGGGATCTGGATCTCGAGTGCCGCGAGGATCCGGGCGCGGATCTCCGTGCGGATCGGGTGCACGGCGTCGATCCCGCCGGAAAAGTGATCGGCCCAGACGACGCCGCCGCTGCGCGTGTCCATCAGCTCGACCGTCACGGCCAGCATCGAGTTCGTGACCTCCACCGTGCCGGAGAGGCAATAGCGAACGCCGAGCAGCCGGCCGATCTCGCCCAGGTCGGCATCCGCGGCCCGGAGGCGGAATGACGAGCCGCGCGCCGTCACGAACAGCCATCGCAGTCGCGACAGCTCGGCGATCAGCTCGTGGGGCAGGGCGTCGGCAATGGGGGCCCAGGGCCCCGCATCCCCGATCAGGCGGAACGGCAGCACGGCGATCGACGGCTGCGCGGCCGGCTCGGCGGGCGCGGCCGCGGGTTCGGCTGCAGGCTGCGCGGTCCGCTCGGCCTTGACGCTCGCGACGAAGCGAAAGCCCTGGCGGTGGATCGTCTTGATGAACCGCTGTGCCTTGCCGTCGTCGCCCAGTGCTTGTCGTGCCGACTTGATGCGGCTCGCCACTGCGGCCTCGGAGACGATGCGGCCGTCCCACACCTTCTCGAGGATCTCGTCCTTGGAGACGAGACGCTCGCGATTCTCGACCAGCAGCGCGAGCAGCGCGAACACCTGCCTCTCGACGGGGCGCGGCTCGCCATTCTCGCGCAGCTCGACCTTGGCCGTGTCGAGCTCGAAGCACTCGAACCGGTAGAGCATGGCGCGGATCATGCACCCGGGGGCCGGCTCCGACAAATCTCCATGAATTCTCCATGACGTCTGCAAGCCCGGGCAGCCCGGGCGGCGTAGAAATGCAGTCACCGGCGGCGGGATCGTTCCGCAGCCGGCCACCAGCGAGGAGACCACCGTGAAACAGCAGATCACCCAGTTGCCGATACGCCTCGAGGCCGGCGGTGTCTGTATCCAGGCGCAGGACTGGGAGGGCCTGAACGTCGCCCGCATCCGCTTCCCGAAGGGTGCGGATGCAACGCCGCTGCTCGAGGGCCTGCCGCAGGACCTCTGCCAGTGCCCGCATTGGGGCACCGTCGTGCGTGGCTCGATTCACGTGCGCTACGCGGACGGTCGCGAAGAGCTCGTGCGCGCGGGCGAGGTCTACTACTGGCCGCCCGGCCACACGGTCTGGGTCGACGAGGACTATGAAGCCGTCGAATTCAGCCCCGCGGGACCGATGGGCGAAGTGATCGACCACCTCAAGGCGAAACTTTCAACCTGAAGGAGAAACGACATGCCTCTCGTGACCATCGACGTGATCAAGGGTGTCTTCACCCCGAAACAGAAGCAGCAACTCATCGCCCGGGTCACCGAAGCGATGATCGAGGTCGAAGGCGAGAACATGCGGCCCGTAACCTGGGTGCGCATCAAGGAGTTCGAAGGAGGGGACTGGGCCATCGGCGGCAAGGCACTGCAGGCATCCGACGTTCAGGCTCTGGCGGCGGGCAAGGCCGCCTGAGCACACGCCAGGACGCGATCGGCCGGTCGGGGCGGCGCTCGCAGGAGCACGCCCCGATCTGCTTTCCGGCCTCCTCGAAAACATCCGGGAATCTCCAGCGGAACTCCAAGCATCGTCGGTCGGTGGCGCGTACAAATGACGTGCACCCTGGAGGAGAAGGCCCGTGAAACGCTTCAAGAACATGCATCGATTCGAAATGCTGGTGATCGTCGTGCTGACGGTTGTCGACCTCCAGCAGGCGCTGCGCGACCTGCTGCCGATGTGAGGCCGGCGTGCGGACGCCGCCCGCTCAGTCGCGGGTCCAGTACGCGGCCTTCTCCGGCAGCACCCAGCGTATGCCGCCGCGCGGGTCGTCGCGATCGCCCTCATAGCGCGGGATCAGGTGGATGTGCAGGTGTGCGATCGTCTGGCCCGCGGCGTGGCCGTCGTTGATGCCGATGTTGTATCCGGCCGGCTTGAACTGGTGGCCGAGCTCGATCCGGGCGAGCTTCAGCAGCTTCAGCATCGCCGCCTGTTCGTCCGGCGTGATTTCGAAGAACGAGCCCACGTGACGTCGCGGGATGACGAGCGTGTGCCCCGGCGAAACGGGGAATCCGTCGCGGATGACGAAGGCGAGCTCGCTCTCGAAGACGAGCCGCTCGCGCGGCAGGGTGCAGAAGGAGCAGGGCATGTTCACGGCGGGTCCTGCGTCGTCGTACGGGTTGATCCCGGGATTTCTCGAGCGAGTCTAAGCCGAAACCCGAACGGTCGTGTCCCGGCGCCCCTGTGCTAACGTCGGCCCACGCGCAGCCGGGAGGTCCCCGGCTGGCCACCAGGGGAGAAACGACATGGCGAACTACGTGGACGGTTTCGTGCTGCCCGTGCCGAAGAAGAACCTCAACGCCTACCGTCGCATGGCGCGCGAGGCCGGCAAGGTGATGCGCGAGCTGGGGGCGCTGGCGTACGTCGAGGCCGTGGCCGACGACGTGAAGCCGGGCAAGTGGACCTCGTTCCCGCAGAGCGTCAAGCTCAAGCCCGGCGAGGTCGTGGTGTTTTCCTACATCGTCTACAAGTCCCGCCGCGACCGCGACCGCATCATGCCGAAGTTCATGAGCGACCCGCGGATGCAGAAGTACTCGGATCCGAAGAAGATGCCCTTCGACGGCAAGCGCATGTTCTGGGGCGGGTTCAAGCCGATCGTCTGGATGTAGGCGTCAGGCCGGCCCCATGAGACACCGCGAAAGACACAGGACGCATCGCACCGGCTGGCTCCGTGCCACGGTCCTCGGTGCCAACGACGGCATCGTATCCACGGCCAGTCTCGTGCTGGGCGTCGCCGCAGCCGGCGCCAGCTCGCAAGGCGTCCTGGTGGCGGGCGTGGCTGGCCTCGTGGCCGGCGCCATGTCGATGGCGGCCGGCGAGTACGTGTCCGTCAGTTCGCAGGCCGACACGGAACGCGCGGACCTGGCCCGAGAGAGCGGGGAACTCACGGCGAATCCCGAGCAGGAACACGCCGAACTCACGGCCATCTACGTTCAGCGCGGCCTCGATGCAACCCTTGCCTCGAACGTGGCCACCCAGCTGATGGAGCATGACGCGCTGGGTGCGCACGGCCGCGATGAGCTGGGCATCACCGATACGCTGGTCGCACGGCCGGTGCAGGCCGCGCTGGCGTCGGCGGCCAGCTTTGCCGTGGGTGCTGCGCTGCCTCTGCTGATGGTCCTGTGGCTCCCGGTGTCCGCGCTGATGCCGGGCGTCGCAGGCTGCTCATTGCTGTTCCTCGCGCTGCTGGGCCTCGCAGCTGCACGCGCCGGTGGAGCACCGATCGTGCCGTCCGTCCTGCGCGTCGCCTTCTGGGGCGTTCTGGCGATGGCGCTAACCGCCGCGGTCGGGACGCTGTTCGGCGTCGCGACCTGAGCCCGCGTGTTTCGGCTCGACCGTTTCCACGGGCGCGCCGGCTTTCTTCCACGCGCCGAACCCGCCGTCGATGTGGCACACCGGTGTCAGGCCCATGTCCTGCGCGGTCTTGGTCGCAAGCGCGGAGCGCCAGCCCGCCGCGCAGAAGAAGACGAACCTGTGGCCCGATGCGAAGAAGCTCTTGTGGTAGGGGCTGCCGGGATCGAGCCAGAACTCGAGCATGCCGCGCGGCACCTGGCGCGCGCCGGGAACGCCCCCCTCGCGCCAGATTTCGCGCGGGTCGCGCAGGTCGATGAACGTGACGCCGGGTTGGCCGTGCAACGCCCGCGCCTGTTCGACGTCGAGCGTCTCGATCGCCGACATCGCCTCGGCCAGCATCAGCTCCACGCTCTTGCGAATCTCGAGTGGCATCGGCATCTCCTCGCGACGGTGACCGTTACTGTACTGCGAAACCGCCGAGCTGCGCGGACGCTAGCCCCGCCCCTGTTTCGCCTTCTTGAGCGTGAGCGCGGCCTTCAGGCCCTTCTCGCGCAGCGTGTGCAGGGCGACGCGCGTCGGGGTCGAGACGTGGAAGCGCCGACCGTGCCGGCGCAGCAGCTTCTCGTCTACCTGCAGCCCGAGGCCGGGTGACTGCGGCACGTCGAGCGTGCCGTCGGCATTGACCGTGAGCGGCGGCATGATGCCCTCGCGTGCGGCGGGCACGAAGCCGGGCGGCTCGTACGGGTACTCGAGGTGCCCGCCGTGCTCCCAGGCCGCGAAGGCGTGAAGGTTCACGACCATGTTGAAGCCGTTCGACCAGGTGTGCGGCGAGAAAATCAGGCTGCGGCGCCGGCATTCCTGCATGACGCGCTTCGAGACTGTGAGCCCCGAGAACATGGCGTCGGGCTGATACTTGCCGAGGCTGTCGTGCTCGAAGAGCGGTTGCAGTTCGTGCCAGCCGCCGTGCAGCTCGCCGCCCGCGATCGTGGTACTGACGCGCCGGCGCAGCTCGGCCATGCCGTGCCAGTCGTGCATGTCGAGCGGCTCCTCGAGCCAGGCGATATCGAACTCGTCGCAGCCGCGCGCGAAGGCCGTGGCGCGCTCGAGGTTCCAATCCGGGTTGGGGCGGAACAGCGAGACGAGCCAGCCCTGGTTCGCGTCCACGCCGACCTCGAAGCCGTCGCCCACCGCGGCGCGCACACCGCGCACGACGCTCAAGTCCTCCTCGAGCGTGGCGTACTTGACGCGGATCTTGACCGCGTCGATGCCCATGCGGCGGATCTCGTCGAGCCAGGGGCGCCGCTCCTCGAGCGGCCGCAGCGAGCCGCTCGAGGCGTACACCCGCACGCGCGTCACGGTCTGCTCGCGCTCCTGCAGCAGCTTGTACACCGGCTTGCCCGCCATCTTGCCGGCGAGGTCCCACATCGCCGCCTCGAGCCACCAGTTGCGCCAGCCGAGGTAGGAGGCCTCGCGGATGCGCTTGCGGAAGCCGTCCATGTCGTCGGCCGCCATGCCGATCAGGAAGCCGCCCAGCAGGTCGCCGAGGCCGCGCCGCTCCGTGGTGAACGCAGGGCCCGCCGTTTCGCCGGTGAGTCCGTCGCTGGTAGTGAAGCGCGCGTAGGTCTGCGCGACGTGCGTCTGCGGATAGCCCGGGATCCACGACGGCCAGAAGGGCTCGGGGAGGGGCACGTTGACGTGCCACAGTTCGATGCGCTCGATGCGTCCGGCCATGGTGCCCCTCGCGCTGTCCAGCGGCGGACCGTACCATGGCGCCTCCCGCAAGCACGAGTGCTACCCATGGCCGGCGCCAGCCTTCTCGCCCTGCTCGACGACATCGCGAGCATCCTGGACGACGTCTCGCTGCTGACGCAGGCTGCCACCAAGAAGACGGCGGGCGTGCTCGGCGACGACCTCGCACTCAACGCGCAGCAGGTGGCGGGCGTCAAGGCGAACCGCGAGCTGCCGGTGGTGTGGGCGGTGGCCAAGGGTTCGCTGCTCAACAAAGCGATCCTGGTGCCGGCGGCGCTCGCCATCAGCGCGATCGCGCCCTGGGCGATCGTGCCGCTGCTGATGGCCGGCGGCCTGTTCCTCTGCTACGAGGGCTTCGAGAAGATCTGGCACCGGCTGACGCACCGCGCGGAAGTGCACGAGCAGAGGCAGGAACTGCGGCAGGCGCTGGCCGACCCGGCGGTGGACCTCGTCGCGGTGGAGAGGAACAAGATCAAGGGCGCGGTGCGCACCGACTTCATCCTCTCCGCGGAGATCATCGTCATCGCGCTCGGCACGGTGGCCGCCGCTTCGTTCGGCGTGCGCGTGGCGGTGCTGGTCGGCATCGCGCTCCTGATGACCGTGGGCGTGTACGGGCTCGTGGCCGGCATCGTGAAGCTCGACGACGCGGGGCTGTACCTCACCCGACGCGCGGGCAAGGGCTTGCTGCCTTCCATGTCGCGAGGGGTGGGACGGGGCCTGCTCGCGTTCGCGCCCTGGCTGATGAAGTTCCTGTCGGTGGCCGGCACGGCGGCGATGTTCCTCGTCGGTGGCGGCATCCTCTCGCACGGCATCCCGTGGATCGATCACTGGGTGAAGGGCATCGCGCATCGCGGCGGCCTGAATGGGATCGAGGCGGTGCTGGCGACCATGACGCCGATCCTCACCAATCTCGCCGTCGGCCTCGTCGCCGGCGCCCTCGCGCTCATGGTCGTGAACGGCGTGCGCAGGATGTGGCCGGGCAAGGCCCACGCTTGACGACGGCGCCGCTGTCCGTCGAGCGACTCGATGCCGCGGCCGCGGCCTACGCGCGTGCCTTCATGGACGATCCCTTCTCGGTGTGGATCACGCCCGATCCCGTCCGCCGCGAGCACGACCTGCCGCTCTTCTTCCGCACGGCGATGCGTTATGCGATGCGCTACGGCGGGCAGGTCGATGTCAGCGACGAGCAGCCGCGTGCCGTCGCTACGTGGCTCGCTCCGACCCACCCGCTGCCGACCAATTTCGGCATGCTACGCACCGGACTGCTCGGCCTGCTCTGGGCGGGCGGATGGTCCGGCGCGGGCCGGTTCTTCGCCTTCGGCGACCAGCTCGAGGGCCTCCACGCGCGGGACGTGAAGCAGCCGCACTGGTACCTGTGGGTGCTGGCGGTCGATCCGCCGTTCCATGGCAAGGGACTCGGCGGTGCGCTGCTGCGGCCGCGACTGCAGACCGCGGATCGCGACGCGCTGCCGTGCTATCTCGAGACGGCGAATGAGAGCAACGTCGCCCTCTACCAGCGCTTCGGATTCGAGGTGCGGCGGGAGGGGAGGCTGGGGACGGACGGCCCGCGCTTCTGGACCATGCTGCGCGCACCGCACTGAGGCAGTGCGTGGCCGATTCCTACTTCGACCCGGTCGCGAAGGTGTGGTCTCGGGGTGCCGGCATGGTGCTGCTGCTGGCGGCCGCGGGCCTGACGGCGACGCTCGGTTACGCGGCCTTCGAGTTCGGCTTCAACGGGGCGACCCGCCGTAGCCTCACGAGCTCGTCGTTGATCTTCGGCCTCATCCTGCTCGCCCTCTGTGGCATCTGCTGGCAGGCCGGGTTCCGCCTCGCGTTCAACCGACCGGGTCGCAACGGCAGCCTGTTCTCGCGGCCGGCGTGGTTCGCCATCGGCAGCGGGCTGCTCGTCGTCACGGTCACCATGGCCT
>Ga0316601_100000185_pt1 | contig 24548 bp, 16 predicted proteins | sample OWC_soil_day5_no_FD_207663 | JGI IMG/M metagenome (GOLD analysis project Ga0316601, IMG submission 207663) | Wetland soil microbial communities from Old Woman Creek delta, Ohio, United States - OWC_soil_day5_noCT | ecosystem: Environmental > Terrestrial > Soil > Wetlands | place: USA: Ohio... | reverse complement strand
CAGCCTGCTGCTCGGATATGCAGCAGACTCGGCACAGAATCCGGCATTTAACATACTGAAACTGGATGTTGCTGCTGTGATGACCATGGTTGCCGTTATCCTTTTTGTGGAAGGAATACTCATAGTACTGGACGGGAGAAGGGGAAGCGTGCCTGTCTTTGCAAACAAGGAAGGCCGGGTTATGGGAGGATTCATACTCCAGAGGTACTGGACCGTGCCTGTAACGCTGATCATAATGCTCCATGATCCCGCACTGGCTATTTCACAGTCTTCGGTTCCAATGCCGCAGTGGTGGCCGATGGTCAAATCGTCAATACCAGCCGAGGTTCTGGTGAACGCTGTGCTTATGATAATACCCTTCTACGGCCTTATGGGTTTCAATTCCATTACCTTTACAATGAACAGGAGGAGGAAGACCGTCGAGACAGGGGTTTTTAAAATAGTTTACAGCCTGGCCCTATTCGGTTTTGCGCGGCTTGCTTTTGGGAATCCGTCGGCTGAAGCCGCACTTCCATTGGCGGCATTGGCGATCCATGAAGGCTGGATATTCTATGAGAGGAAACGTGAACTTGCAGGAAAACCGAAATATATAAGCGGGGATGAAGGCGTAATGGTACTTGAGGTTATGCCGGAATCTGTCGGAGCGGAAATGGGCATCAGGAGCGGCGACCTTCTGACCAGTATAAACGGCATAAGGATAGAAGACGAAAAGATGCTCATGGAAAACCTGAGCCAGAGCACCAATTTCATCTGGATCGGCATAAAGAGGGAGGACGGGAGCCTGGAGCAGATAAGCTACGACAAAATGTTCCGCGGCAGGCAGCTCGGGCTTCTGCTTGTTCCAAAGGGGGTGCCTGAAGACAATTTGGTGATAAAATTCGACGACAGCGCTCTAAAGAAGGCGATGGATAAAATAAAGAACAGGGAGAATGATATATAAATGGGAGAGTTTAAAATTCATTCAAACTTCAAACCTACCGGAGACCAGCCCTCGGCAATCGAAAGCATTGTGGAAGGGCTCAATCGCGGCGACAAATTTCAGACGCTCATGGGTGTAACGGGTTCCGGAAAAACATTCACCATGGCGAATATAATCGAGAAAGTTCAGAAGCCTACGCTGGTGCTTGCTCACAACAAGACGCTAGCGGCTCAGCTTTGCTCGGAGTTCAGGGAATTCTTTCCGGAGAACAGCGTTGAGTACTTCGTTTCCTACTACGATTACTATCAGCCTGAAGCGTATGTGCCCCAGACAGACACCTTCATCGAGAAGGATTCATCCATAAACGACGAGATCGACAAGCTCAGGCACAGCGCCACCGCAGCTCTCTTCGAGAGGAGAGACGTGATCATAGTCTCCTCTGTTTCTTGCATATACGGTCTGGGAAATCCGGAGGAGTACGGGAACCTCTCGATCTCGCTGAGAGAGGGCATGGAGAAAAGCAGGGACGAAATAATCAAGAAGCTTATCGAGATACAGTACGAGAGGAACGAGATAGAATTCGCCAGGTCGACCTTCAGGGTCAGGGGGGACATACTCGACATAATCCCGGCATCATACACCAGCACTGCGGTGAGGATAGAGTTCTTCGGAGATGAGATAGAGAAGATAAGGGAGATCGACGTACTGACAGGTGAAGTTGTTGGGAATCTCAAGCATGTGCAGATATTCCCGGCTTCACATTTCGCGACCTCGAGAGACAGGCTGGAGACGGCCATAACGCAGATAGAATTCGAACTGGAAAAAAGGCTCAACGAGCTGACCTCAGAGGAAAAGCTCCTCGAAGCCCAGAGGCTCAAGCAGAGGACGAACTTTGACATCGAGATGATAAGGGAAGTCGGCTACTGCACCGGCATAGAGAACTATTCGAGGATACTGGACGGAAGGGCGCCCGGAACGCCGCCTCAGACGCTGCTCGACTATTTCCCTGACGATTTCCTGATGTTCGTGGACGAGAGCCATGCAACAATACCGCAGGTCAGGGCGATGTACGCCGGAGACAGATCCAGAAAGAACACCCTTGTGGATTACGGTTTCAGGCTTCCTGCAGCATACGACAACAGGCCTCTCCAATTCCCTGAATTCGAGGAGAAGCTGAACCAGGTTGTGTTCGTCAGCGCCACGCCTGCTGATTACGAGCTAGGCCTGTCAAAAAATGTGACGGAGCAGATAATAAGGCCTACGGGGCTTCTGGATCCCGAGATAACGGTCCTGCCCGTAAAGGGGCAGATCGACGACCTGCATTCAAAGATCAGGGAGACGATAGGCAAAGGCTTCAGGGTGCTGGTCACCACGCTTACGAAAAAGATGGCCGAGGACCTGACCGAATACTTCAAGGAAATGAACATAAAGACAAGGTATCTCCATTCGGACATAGACACTATGGACAGGATGAGGATACTGAGGGACCTGAGGAAGGGTGAGTTCGACGTGCTGGTCGGAATAAACCTCCTCAGGGAAGGCCTGGACATACCGGAGGTCGCCCTTGTGGCTATACTCGATGCCGACAAGGAGGGCTTCCTCAGGTCTGAGAGGTCGCTCATTCAGACTATCGGAAGGGCTGCAAGGAACTCCGAGAGCCGAGTCATTATGTACGCGGACAGAATAACGAAATCGATGGAGCGGGCAATCTCGGAGACAAACAGGAGAAGAAAAATTCAGACCGAATACAACGAGAAGAACGGCATCACCCCAAAAACCATAATCAAGCAGATCAGGGATCTGATAGAGGTGACATACGAGGACCAGGGGGGAACATACGACAGCTTTGAGGAGGCGTTCACTGCCAGCAAGGAGATGACCGGGCAGCAGATAGAGAAGCTGGAAGCCGAGATGAAGCAGGCCGCAAAGGACCTTCAGTTCGAACAGGCCGCATATCTCAGGGATCTGATTTTCAAATTAAAGAAACAGAAGGATAGATGATGGATTATGATTGATAAGATAACAATAAAAGGGGCAAGGGTTCACAACCTGAAGAACGTGGATCTGGAAATACCGAGGGACAAGTTCGTGGTGTTCACAGGTCTTTCAGGTTCGGGAAAATCCTCCCTGGCATTCGACACGATTTATGCCGAAGGGCAGAGGAGATACGTTGAATCGCTGTCAGCCTACGCGAGGATGTTCCTTGGCCAGATGGACAAGCCGGATGTGGACCACATCGAAGGGCTCTCTCCGGCCATCTCCATAGACCAGAAAACCACTAACAGAAATCCAAGGTCTACAGTGGGTACGGTGACGGAGATATACGACTACCTTAGGCTCCTCTATTCGAATATAGGAAAGCCTCACTGCCCTAAATGCGGCAAGGAGATCGCCCAGCAGACGGTCGACCAGATGGTGGACAAGATACTTGAGATGGAAGAAAAAACCAAAATCCAGGTGCTGGCACCTATAATAATGGGAAAAAAGGGCGAGCATGCGAAGGTGCTCGAAAACATCAGGAAGAGCGGGTATGTGAGGGTCAGGATCGACGGCAAGACCTACGATCTCCAGGAGGAGGAAATCAAGCTTTCCAAGACGGTAAGGCACACCATAGAGGCAGTAGTGGACAGGCTGGTCATCAAGCCGGAGATAGGCGGAAGGCTGGCGGATTCACTGGAAGCGGCGCTGAAGCTGGCCGAAGGCCTTGTGATCATAAATGTTATAGACGGCGAGGACATCATGTTCAGCGAGAATTTCGCCTGCCCTGACTGCGGAATCAGCATAGGCGAGCTGTCGCCAAGGATGTTCTCCTTCAACTCGCCATACGGAAAGTGCGACACCTGCGACGGATTGGGAACGCTTATGGAAATAGATCCGGACCTTGTGATACCTGACAGGAGCAAGAGCATACTTGACGGAGCCGTGGCTCCCTGGGGCAGCGGTTCAATGAAGGAGGATTCATGGACCCGCAGCATACTCAAGGCTCTCGAGAAGGAGTACAAGTTCAGGCTTGATACACCTGTGGAAAAGCTGGACCCTCACGTTGTGGATATACTGCTTTACGGCATAAAGGGAGACAAGATCAAGGTCAGGTACACCAGGGAGAACGGAACTATGGAGTTCAATCACGCCTTTGAGGGCGTAATCAACAACCTCAAAAGAAGGTACAGGGAGACCTCCTCGAATTATATGAAGAGCGAGATAGAGGGCTACATGAGCGACAATCCATGCCCGGAATGCGCCGGCAACAGGCTCAGGCCAGAGGTCCTTGCCGTCACCGTGGGCGGCCTCAACATAGCCGAGCTCTGCAAGCTGTCCATCAAGGATGAATTTAATTTTTTCTGCAGCCTCGAGCTGTCGGAAAAGGACAGCAGGATCAGCGAGCAGATACTCAAGGAGATAAAGAGCAGGCTGAGCTTCCTTATGAACGTGGGTCTGGACTATCTGGACCTGTGGAGGAATTCGGGTACGCTGTCCGGCGGTGAGGCACAGCGTATAAGGCTTGCAACTCAGATAGGCTCAAGCCTCATGGGAGTGCTCTACATCCTGGACGAGCCGAGCATCGGGCTGCACCAGAGGGATAATGACAAGCTTATCGAGGCGCTCAAGAAGCTGAGGGACATCGGCAACACACTTATAGTCGTCGAACACGACGAGGACACCATGAGGGAGGCTGATTTCATAGTGGACATAGGTCCCGGGGCAGGCGAGCACGGCGGCGAGATTGTGGCAGCCGGAACCCTTGAGGACATTATGGCTTGCGAAAAATCCATAACAGGGCAATACCTCAGCGGCAAGAAGACAATACCGCTGCCGCCTTCCAGGAAGGAACCGGGAGACAGGTTCATAGCGATAACGGAGGCTGCCGAAAACAACCTGAAGGGCATCGATGTCAAATTCCCTATGGGCGTGTTCACCTGCGTAACAGGTGTATCGGGTTCGGGGAAGAGCACCCTCGTAAACGAGATACTGTACAAAGGGCTGAACAAGACTATCAACAAGTCGAGGGATATACCAGGCTGGCACAAGGAGATAACCGGCACCGAGCATATAGACAAGATCATAAACATAGACCAGAGCCCGATCGGAAGGACTCCTAGGTCAAATCCGGCAACCTACACCGGGGTTTTCGACATCATCAGGGATGTGTTTTCCAACACCACAGAAGCAAAGATCAGAGGGTACAAGCCCGGAAGGTTCAGCTTCAACGTCAAGGGCGGAAGATGCGAGGCCTGCACCGGAGACGGCATAATAAAGATAGAGATGCAGTTCCTTTCAGACGTCTACGTGCCGTGCGAAGTATGCAAGGGACGCAGGTACAACAGGGAAACCCTCGAGGTCAGGTACAAAGGCAAGAACATCGACGATGTCCTCAACATGACAGTTGAGGAAGCCCTGTCATTCTTCGAGAACCTCCCAAGGATAAAGAACAAGATGCAGACCCTCATGGATGTGGGGCTGGGCTATGTGAGGCTCGGACAGCCTTCAACGCAGCTTTCCGGAGGAGAGGCCCAGAGGATCAAGCTGGCATACGAGCTGTCCAGAAAGAGCACTGGAAAGACTCTTTACATCCTGGACGAGCCGACAACGGGGCTGCACGTAGACGATGTCAAGAGGCTTATAGAGATCATCCAGAGGATAGTCGACACAGGCAACACAGTCATCGTGATAGAACACAACCTGGAAGTCATAAAATGCGCAGACTATATAATAGACCTCGGGCCTGAGGGCGGAGACAAGGGCGGAGAAGTGGTGGCCGCCGGGAAACCGGAGGAAATCGTCAAAATTAAGGGCTCCTATACGGGACAGTACTTGAAAAAGATGTTATAATTAGTATTGGCCGGCATATGTAACTGTTTTTATGCCGGCCTTTGCTTAATATCTTAATAAAAAGAAGGTGAAATAGAATGGATCTCAGCAGTTTAAGCATGGTATTCAAGCTGGTGATAATCGGAATAATCTATATAATAATTTTTACAGCATTGAGAATCATGTACAATGACATGAAGGGCGGCGGGAAAGCCAGAAGAAGCCAGATAAGGACATTCGGACTGGAGATACTCAGCCCGGGGAACAGCGAAAACCTCAGGAAGGGCGCTGTGATACCGGTGAAGGGGGTTCTCACTATCGGGAGGAAAGCAGACAACATGCTTGTTCTTGACGACCCTTATGCATCAAGCTATCATGCCAGGTTGTTCATGAAGGACGAAGAGTGCATACTGGAGGATCTCGAGAGCACAAACGGTACAATTCTAAACGGTGAGAGATTATTAGGAAAAGCGTTCCTTGCATCAGGAGATGAGATATCCATAGGAAGCGTTTCTTTCAGATTTATTTAATTTATTGGTGGTGAAATCATTGGGAGCAGACAGAGATGAAAAAAAGCTTCTTAAATATATTTATCTATTGTGCATCGTGTGTTTTCTCAATCTTACAATAATAAAACAGCCTGTCGATTCAGGAGCAATGGTTATGGCCGCTGTGACCTGCGTAATGATAGGTTTCTCCTACTTTGTGATAAGGAGATATTTCCCTGAAGGGGACAAGCACATATTCATCTTTGCCAGCGTCCTTTCCGTAATCGGGATCGTGATGATATACAGGCTGAATATGGCCTCTTCGATAAAGCAGATAATATGGTTTGCGATAAGCGTAACAGGCTTCATCCTGACTGTGGTCATACTTCCTGACCTGAAAAGGTTCTGCAACCTCAGATATCTCTTCCTTGCGGGGACTGTGATATTCATGGGGATGGCAACCCTGATAGGAACGGAAATCAACGGGTCCAAAAACTGGGTGGTTATAGCGGGATTCAGCTTTCAGCCCTCGGAGTTCGGCAAGCTCTTTTTTGTAGCATACCTCGCTTCGGCTCTGAAGGACTACCGGAACAGCTTCAGGGAGCTCATAGAGCCTGCAGTCGTGGTAATGGTATGCCTCGGATTCATGGTTCTGCAGAAGGACCTTGGCTCGGCGCTGATTTTTTTTGGGATTTCGATCACTATGCTCTATATTGCGACATCCAAGACGAAGTATGTGCTGACATGCTTCGGACTTTTTGCTGCGGGCGCGATGATAAGCTACCAGCTTTTCGACCACGTCAGGCTGAGGGTCATGATCTGGCAGAATCCGTGGCCTTACGCAAACAACCAGAGTTACCAGGTGGTGCAGTCCATGTTCTCCATCGCGAGCGGGGGTCTCACGGGGACAGGCCTCGGACTCGGCCATCCGGAGTATGTGCCCATAAACACCAGCGACTTCATTTTCGCTGCTATCTGCGAAGAGCTTGGTATCCTCACAGGCTTCGCAATAATAATTATTTACTTCCTGCTCTTTTACAGGTGCATGAGGGCCGCGGTCAATGCGGGAGACAACTTCTCCAGGCTCCTTGCGGTGGGCTTCAGCGCAATGGTAGCAAGCCAGGTGATAGTAATCGCTGGAGGCGTAATAAACATGATACCGCTGACAGGCATAACTATGCCTCTCGTGAGCTACGGGGGGACTTCCATGCTGATAACGTTCCTTGCCCTGGGCGTGATCCAGAAGATTTCGGAAGAGGGTAGATAAAATGAATGATATAACAAAAAACATAAAAACCGTAATGATCATATTTCTGGTGCTGTTCATAGGGCTTATCTCCTACATAACCTATTTCGAGGTGTTCGTGGGGCCCAAAATAGTAAACAACGCCAGCAACAAAAGGCTCTGGGTGCAGAGAAACGAAGTGCTCAGGGGAACCGTATACGACAGGGACATGACAGCTCTGACCGAGAGCAAAAGAATAGACGAGGACACCCAGGCGAGGGAATACACCTACGGGTCGCTCTTTGCCCACGCCATCGGCTATGTTGACATAAAATACGGAATTACAGGCCTTGAGAGGAAGTATGACAGCGAGCTCATATATTCCAGCATAAAGGACAATATAATGAATTTCATAAAATACAGGGGAGAGCTACCGGAGAAAGTGGGAAACAGCATCCGGACAACGCTCGACTATGATGTCCAGAAAAAAGCCTATGACCTTCTGGGAAGCAACAGGGGCGCAGTGGTCGTCCTGAATCCGCAGACAGGGGAGATCCTGGCGCTGGTATCCAAGCCGTCCTACGACCCGAACAGCCTTGACGAAGACTGGGAAGACATTAATTCAAACGCGGACATGCCTCTCATAAACAGGGCTACGGCAGGACTCTATCCGCCAGGCTCAACCTTCAAAGTGATAACGGCTGCAAGCGCCATCGAAAACATCTCCGGCATAATGGACAGGACCTTCGAGGACAACGGAAAGATCGTATTCAACGACAACGAATCGCTGAGCAACTACGGCGGCGAGGTCCTGGGCGACATAAGCTTCGAAGGTGCCTTCGTGCATTCAAGCAACGTGGTTTTCGGAACTCTGGGCATGGAGCTGGGCAACGGCAAACTCAAGGACACGGCCGAAGCGTTCAACTTCAATGCGGACACCCCGGCGGACGGAGTGACCATCGAAAACAGCGTGTTCCCGTCCTTCGGCTTCTTTGAAAAAGGCAACATCGCGCAGAGCGCCATAGGCCAGAGCGAGGTGCTCGCCACCCCTATGGAGATGGCGCTGGTCGCAAGCACAGTCGCCAACGGCGGGGTGATGATGAAGCCTTATATAGTCAGCCAGGTTATGACCAGCAGCGGCGATACGGTAAAGACGATAGAACCTGGGCAGATAAGGCAGGTAATCTCTGCCGACACAGCCTCAATCATAAAGGATTTCATGAGGAAAGTCGTAACCGACGGCACCGGAACCAATGCAGCTGTTTCAGGCATCGAGGTGTGCGGAAAGACGGGGACGGCAGACCATGCGGAGGGCTCGGAGCCGCATTCCTGGTTCATAGGCTTTGCGCCTTACGACAACCCCCAGGTAGCTGTGGCGGTAATCGTTGAGGAAGGCGGAACAGGCGGAGGCCTTGCCGCCAAGATTGCAGGACAGGTAATGCAGGCTGCATTAAGCAAATAAGGAGGAAGCGATGAATATTGATGATATTTCCAGGCTGAACAACGGCGATGCTATAGAATTCACGGGCCTGGTGAGCGATTTGAGGACAGGGCAGAAGAAGGACGGAAATCCTTTTCTGATAGTTATTATCCAGGACAGGACGGGAAGCATATCCTTTCCTATCTGGGACAATCTGGAGCGTTTCAGGGAGATAGTTGAAAAGAGCCCGATACTCAACGTGAAAGGCACGGCTGGCAGCTTCAACGGGGCGGTGCAGATAAAGAACCCTTCAGTCAAGCCGGCGGCCGGAGGGCTGAACGCATCCGACTTCGTGCCGTCCTATGAGATATCGGACGAGCTGGTAGAATATTTCAACGCGATTGTGGATTCGCTTGAGGACAAATATAGGCAGATTGCCGTGGCTGCCACGGGAGCATTCGGCACCAACAAGGAGAGATGGGACGCCTTCTACAGCTGCGTGGCTGCAGAGAAGTTCCACGGGAACAAAAGGGGAGGACTTTTCATTCATACCATAGGTGTCATGAAGACGATGGAGTCCCTCCTGTCGAACTATATCGCGAATCCGTTCTTCATGGATGCGAAGGAAGTCATAAGCAGGGACAGGCTAATGCTTAAGGCTATACTCCACGACCTTATGAAGGCGGAGGAGTACGAATACGAAACGGCGATTAGAAGAAAATGCATAAAGATGGACCACCTCGTGCTGGGCGCGGCCTATGTGAGGGAGATAAACAATGAGTGCGGCGGCGTTCTTTCGCCTGAGGAGCTGGACGATATTTGCTACTCCATACTCTCGCATCACGGTGAATTCGGGAACTACCCGACAAAGAGCATAGAGGATATTCTGCTTAACCAGGCAGACCTCATAGACAGCCAAATCGTAAACGCTGTCGAAAATAAGATTTAGGCAGGGTAATGATATATGAAGGGTAAAACTCACGCAGGAATTGGTATAATAACTCTGATATGTCTGGCTGACAGGATGCCCGGTAAATTCGATTACCTGGGCCTGGTTCTGGTGCTCGTGGGATCCCTTCTCCCCGATATTGACCACCCGAAGAGCGTCATAAACAGGTACATTCTGCCCTTCGACAACAAGCTGACGAAGGTTTTCGTGTATTTCTGTGCCGGGGTTATAATACTGTGGTACGACTACCTGAACGGCGGGACTTATATCCTCAAGGCTCTTGCGGTGACGGTCATGCTCATAGCCATATCGACTCACAGGAACGGGCTGACCCACAGCGCGGCAGGGATGATAATGTTCAGCTTCATAGCAGGCTACATAGGGAATTCCTACGGAATACCCTACCTCGTCTACTACTTCATGATTGGCTACGGCATGCACCTCCTCTGCGATATGACAACGAACCAGGGGATACCGCTGCTTTACCCCTTCAGCAAGACGAAAGCAAAATTCCCGATCACATTCAAGACGAACTCCAAGCTGGGGGCTGCTCTGGAGAATTTAATAATTGTGATCGGCCTGGCCCTGGCGGTGATAAAATTTCCTGCCATATTCAACTGATGCATCATATAAACAGGAGTGGTTTTGTGTTTGATTTCGAATACCAACTGAAAATGCTCCCGGATAAGCCGGGCGTCTATATAATGAAAAGTGCGACAGGCGAAGTTGTATACGTCGGCAAGGCTAAGGTGTTGAAGAACAGGGTGAAGCAGTATTTCCAGAACTCCAGGAACCATTCCGGAAAAGTAAGGGCGATGGTGCAGAATATCAGCGAGTTCGAGTATATAATCACTGATTCGGAGATTGAGGCCCTGATCCTGGAGTGCAACCTCATAAAGAAGTACAGGCCGAGGTACAACATAATCCTGAAGGATGACAAGCATTATCCTTTCGTGAAGATAACCGTGAACGAAGAATTCCCAAGGGTATTCGTAACAAGGATACTCTCAAGGGACGGCGCGAAGTATTTCGGACCGTACCCGGACGTTTCAGCGGTCCATGAGACTATGGAGCTGATAAAAAAGATTTTCCCCGTGAGGACCTGCAGGAAGACGATAAAGGAGTCGGGGGAAAAAGCCAGGCCGTGCCTAAACTACCATATCGGCTTGTGCAAGGCGCCCTGCGCAGGGCTCGTCAGCAGGAAGGACTACATGTCGGTTATAGCAAGCGTGGTAGACCTGCTTAACGGCAAAGACAGGGCTATACTGAAGGAACTGCAGGCCCAGATGGAGGAGGCTTCCGAGAAGCTGGAATTCGAGAAGGCTGCGGTCCTGAGGGACAAGATAGCCGCCGTAAGGAAGATTACTGAGAAGCAGAAGATAATTACGGGTAAATTTGAAAATGAGGATTATATTGACATATACAGCGACGGAAAGGACAGCTCCGCTCAGGTTTTCTTTTTGCGTGACGGCAAAATAACCGGGAGGGAGCATTTCATTCTGGAGAACACCGAGGGCGTGGAGAAGGAGGAGCTCGTATCGAATTTCATAAGGGAATTCTACGGAGGAACGGCCTTCGTTCCCAAGGTCATTAACGTTCCCGGGACCATGGACAAGGATCTCCTTGAGGAGTGGCTGTCCATGAAGAGGGGATCGAAGGTGAGCATAAAAATCCCTGTCAGGGGAGACAAGAAGAATGTCCTTGACATGGTTGCCCAGAACGCACAGATGACACTTGAGCATTTCAAGCTGAAGATGATGACGGACAGGCAGAGGCACAGGAGGGCGCTGGAAGAGCTTCAGTCACTTCTGGGCATGGACGCAGTCCCTGAGAGGATAGAAGCTTTCGATATATCAAACATCCAGGGCGTCGACTCCGTAGGCACCATGGTGGTCTTCGAGGGAGGAAAAGCCAAGAGCAGCGATTACAGGCGATTCAAGATAAAATCAGTAAAAGGTGCAAATGACTACGACAGCATGAGGGAGATCCTTGCCAGAAGGTTCAAGCGTGGTCTCGAGGAGACAAAGGCGATCTCCGAGAGCCGGATTTCACTGACATCCGGCAAATTCAGCTCATTCCCTGATCTGATACTAATGGACGGCGGAAAAGGGCAGGTGAACGTAGCCCTCGAGGTGCTGCAGAGCCTGGGGATAGACATACCCGTCTGCGGAATGGTGAAGGACGACAGGCACAGAACCAGGGGCCTTATTTACAACAACAGGGATCTGGACATTAAGCCAGGCTCCGAGCTGATCAAGCTCATAACGAGGATACAGGACGAGGTCCACAGGTTTGCAATAACCTACCACAGGAGCCTGAGGAACAAAAGGGTGCTGCATTCCGTGCTCGAGGAGATCCCCAACATTGGGAGCACGAGGAGGAAGGAACTTCTTAAAAAGTTCGAAAGCATAGATAATATAAGGAAGGCTACCTACGCTGAGCTTCTGGAAACGCCTTCCATAGACAGCAGGGCTGCGGAGAGCATAAGGCAATATTTCAGCGACAATCAGAAGCATAACTCTTGATATTGCACAACTGTTACATTATACTATATTGTATTATAGAATTAAATTTCAAGGAGAATTATCATGAACCTTTACATTGAATTCAGCAAGATACTCGGCAATATTTTTGAGGCAGATAAAATTTATATAGATGAACCTATGAAAAACCACACTTCATTCAAGGTAGGAGGGCCTGCGGACATCCTTGTGACACCCGAAACCTCAGAGGATGTAGTCAAGCTTGTCAAGGCATGCAGGGATCACGATGTGCCCTACATCATCATAGGCAACGGCTCCAACCTCCTGATCAAAGACGGCGGAGTGCGGGGAGTAGTGGTCAAGCTGAGCAGAATGGACAAGATAAAGATTGATGGAGACAGGATTACAGCCGAGAGCGGAGTGAAGCTGTCAGACCTGTGCAGCGCGGCAATGGCAGAGGAGCTGGCAGGACTTGAGTTTGCCTGCGGGATCCCGGGAAGCGTAGGCGGAGCTGCGGCGATGAACGCAGGAGCATACAACGGAGAAGTATCGAACGTGATTGAATCGGCACTCTGCATAGACAATGAAGGCAATGTCAGGACACTGGGCAGGGACGACCTCGCTATGGGATACAGGACAAGCGCGATACTCAAGCAGAGGTACACGGTCGTTGAAGTGACATTCAAGCTCCAGAAGGGCGAGAAGGATAAGATAGGCAGCAGGATAGAGGATCTCAACAAAAGAAGAAGCGAAAGGCAGCCCCTGGAATTCCCTTCGGCGGGAAGCACCTTCAAGAGGCCGGAAGGACATTTTGCGGCCAAACTGATCGAGGATACCGGCTTGAAGGGCCTCAGCGTGGGCGGAGCCGAGGTTTCAGTCAAACATTCCGGCTTCATAATAAACAAAAAGGAAGCCAGCGCAAAGGATATACTGGATCTGATAGCGCTTGTGCAGAAGCAGGTGAAGGAAGCCTACGGTGTGGAGCTTCACACTGAGGTCAGAATCATAGGCGAGGACTAGAATAAACGGATATAACCATGGAGAATTAGGCTGTGCTTAATTCTCCATTTGTTATGTATTCTGGAACTGCATTGTGTTATAATGAAAAATGAAATCTGTACTATTATTTGTATGATACAGCATACCCATACAGGAGGTAAATTATATGAAATTTCTAATCGTAACCGGACTATCCGGAGCTGGTAAAACAGAAGCAGTGAGATGCTTAGAGGATATAGGTTATTTTTGTATAGACAACATGCCGCCGACTCTTATTCCGAAATTTGCGGAAGCCTGTTTCAAGACCGACGGAAAGATCGACAGGGTCGCACTGGTCATCGACATACGCGGAGGCGAGTTCTTCGGGGATCTCTTTGAAAGCCTCGTATACCTCAAGGAGCACCAGTACAAGTACGAGATATTGTACCTGGAGGCATCGGACGAGGTACTCGTTAAGAGGTACAAGGAGAGCAGGAGGAAGCACCCCCTTTCGCCGGACGGAAGGGTGGTAAACGGAATCCATAAGGAGAGGCAGCTGCTTAAGGATGTAAGGCAGAGGGCGGACCATGTGATCGACACATCAAGGCTCAAGCCAAAGGAACTCAAGGACGAGATATTCAAGATATACTCGGAGGAGGGACGCGTTGAAAATGAATTCGCTGTCACAGTCGTATCCTTCGGCTTCAAATACGGAATACCGGTGGACTCTGACCTGGTTTTCGACGTGAGATTCCTGCCGAACCCTTTCTATATTCCGGAGCTCAAGGAGCTTTCCGGCAACGACTCCAGCGTCAGGGAATACGTAATGGGCCACAATGTGACGAAGGAGTTTATAGCAAAGCTGTCAGACATGCTTGATTTCCTCATACCAAGCTATATAGCGGAAGGCAAAAGGCAGCTGATAGTGTCCATCGGATGCACCGGGGGGAGGCACAGATCCGTTGCCATTGCGAACGACCTTTTCGAAAAGATGAGGAGTGCCGGATTAAGGGTTAATATCGACCACAGGGACATCACTGAAGATATCCATAGGGGTGGTAAAAAGCTATGAAGATAGTCGACTGGCTGCGGCCGGGAATCAAGGTAAAGAGATGGATACTTCTGGGGCTGATGGGAATACTGTTCATAACCTTTGGAGTGCTGGAATTTGTAAACAGGAGATTTTACAGCATTTACTACATTTCCTTCTATCTGTTCCTCATGATAAGCGGACTATTTATCCTATATATATCTGTTGTCCAAGGCATGAGGTCGATAATCGCGCTTGTAAACAAGGGCTATCTCAACGTGTCACTCGACTCGAGGAAGCTTGAGAACCTGATATATGAAAAGAGGCTGCTGGTAAAGGGTCCTAAGATCGTAGCCATAGGCGGGGGCACAGGCCTTTCCACCATGCTGAGGGGTCTCAAGTACTACACTTCGAACATCACTGCAGTGGTTACAGTTGCAGACGACGGCGGCGGTTCGGGAGACCTGAGGGACGACCTGGGAATACTTCCGCCCGGAGATATTAGAAACTGCATCCTGGCGCTGGCAGACACGGAGCCTCTGATGGAGGATCTGCTCCAGTACAGGTTCCAGGAGGGAAGGCTCAAGAACCAGAGCTTCGGGAATCTGTTCCTGGCAGCCATGGACGGGATTTCAAACAATTTCGAGGAGGCTGTCCAGAAGATGAGCTCCGTACTTGCGGTTACAGGAAGGGTAGTGCCGGTAACCCTGGAAAATATAGTCCTCAAGGCAAGGCTGAAAAACGGAAACATAGTCGAGGGGGAGTCGAACATACCTCTTGCGGCAATAGAGAGCGGCAGCGGCATTGACAGGGTATTCATAGAGCCGAGGAGCGCAAAGGCTGTCAAGGAGGCTGTGGATGCGATAAGGGAGGCGGATGCGATAATTCTCGGTCCGGGAAGCCTTTATACAAGCGTCATACCGAACCTGCTGATAAAGGACATAATAAACAGCATCAACAAGTCGGATGCGATCAAGCTGTACGTCTCAAACATAATGACGCAGAGAGGCGAAACAGACGGCTACAGCGTGGCTGACCATGTGGAGGCCATATTCAGGCACAGTTCCGGAAAAATCATCGATTATGCAGTCGTCAATGCGGGAAGGATCGGCGAGGATCTGGAAAAGAAATATCACGATAAGCATTCTCAGGTCGTGAAGAATGACGAAGAGGATCTGAAGAGGCTGAACGTGGACATAATCGAAGGCGACTTTGTCAAGATTTCCAACGGACTGGTAAGGCATAATTCTGAGAAGCTGGCGTCCATACTGGTAGAGACCATCATGGAGAAGAAGCTTCTGTTCGACAGGAAGAAGATCATTGAGTACTTCTATCTGTCAGAGAGGTTAAAACAAAACAAAATCGATAGGGAGTAAAGAAAGATGTCATTTTCGGTAAAGGTTAAAAATGAAGTCTGCAGGAATGTGAATATGACAAAGGATGAGGCCGGGGCAGAGCTGGCGGCCATAATGAAGGTGAGCGGGACGCTCCTAATCGGGGGAAACAGGCACTTCAGCTTCAGGGTTACGACAGAAAATCCCGCCATTGCAAGACTTGTATTCAAGCTTCTGAAAAAGCATTTTGATGTTCATACAAAGATCATGGTGAAGAGGAGCAATTCCCTCAAGAAAAACAACATCTACATGGTGATAATCAGCGAGGAGATGGGCGTCAAGAACCTTCTCAAGGATGTCGGACTTTTCAAAGAGGTGGAGGATGTGTTTTCCCTCGACTACGGCATAGACCAAAACATAAAGAAGGATGACGGCATAAAAAGGGCATACCTGAGAGGGGCGTTCCTGGGGGGCGGCAGCATAAGCAACCCTGAAAAAACATATCATCTGGAGCTGGTCACTCATGACGAGGATTATGCGAAAGAACTCAGCGACCTGATCAACAGCTACGGCCTCACATCGAAGGTAATCCTGAGGAAGAGCAGCTACGTGGTATACCTAAAGGAGGGAGAGCAGATCGTGGACATGCTCAATATTATCGGAGCCCACGCATCCCTTCTGGAACTGGAAAATGTGAGGATAATGAAGGAAATGAGAAACAACGTTAACAGGCTGGTAAACTGCGAGACCGCCAATCTGAGCAAGACCGTAAATGCGGCAGTGCGCCAGGTCGAAAGCATAAAGCAGATAGAGAAGGAGATCGGGCTAAGAAGGCTTCCGAAGAACCTAAGGGAGATAGCGGAGCTCAGGCTGAATTACCCTGATGAATCTTTGAAGGAGCTTGGCGAGATGCTTAAGCCTCCTGTAGGTAAATCCGGGGTGAACCACAGGCTAAGACGTATAGAAAAAATAGCGGCAGAATTATGCAAAGAAGGAAAGTAGGGGTTGTAGATGTCTAAGCACGAGGACATTCTGAAGTATATAATGTCATTGGAAGTGGGAACAAAAATCTCTGTCAGGAGCGTGGCTTCCGCACAGGGGGTCAGCGACGGAACAGCGTACAGGGCCATCAAGGATGCGGATGCGCTGGGACTGGTAACCACAATTCCAAGGGTTGGGACTGTAAGGATAGAAAAGCTTGAGAAAAAGAGCATAGAATCCCTGACTTACGGAGAGGTGATAAACATAATTGACGGGACTCTCCTCGGCGGCAAGGAGGGCATACACAAGACCCTCAGCAGGTTTGTCATCGGAGCCATGACGGTGGATGAGATAGGGAAGTATATAACGCCGGGCTGCCTTCTTATCGTGGGAAACAGGGAGGAAGTGCAGAGGCTTGGACTGGAGCATGAGTCAGGAGTGCTTATAACCGGCGGTTTCGGCTGCAGCGACGAGATGAAGAAGCTGGCGAATGAAAAGTGCCTGCCGATAATATCCTCGGCCTATGATACCTTCACAATAGCGAGCATGATAAACAAGGCCATATCCGAAAGCCTTATAAAGAAGGACATAATGCTGGTTGAGGACATAATGAACACCGAACCGCTTTACCTTAAGCCTGATGACACCGTGGCAGACTGGAGGAGGATGCTTCTGGAGACAGGGCATGAGAGGTACCCGGTTGTTGACGATGAGATGAGGGTTTTGGGTATAATAACGCCCAAGGACCTGGCAAGGGATGTAAGAAACGACGAGCATATATCAAGGGTGATGAGCAAGAACCCTATAACAGTGACACCTAAGACCACTGTCGCCTACACTGCGCACATAACAGGCTGGGAGGGTATCGAGCTCTGCCCGGTAATCCAGAACAAGAGGCTTGCTGGTGTCGTAACAAGGCATGACGTCATAAAAGCGCTGCAGTACATTTCAAGGCAGCCTCAGGCCGGCGAGACGCTTGAAGACATGGTGATGAAGAACTTCCAATTTGAAATGGCAGGGGACGACCTGTACTTTTTCGGTAAAATAACTCCGGAGATGCTGGACCCCATCGGGACAGCATCCTGGAGTTCCCTCAACATGCTGCTTTCGACCATAGGCATCATTACGCTCAGGCAGAAAAACAATATCAATATTTTCATCGACAGCATGAGCACCTATTTCAACCAGCCCGTGCAGATGGACAGCATGATAGATGTGTATACAAAGATACTCGACATGGGGAGGAATTTCTCCAAGGTAAGGATCGAGATGTACGACAGGAAAAAGCAGCTCATAGCCACTTCGATCCTGTCGGCAAAAGTCCTCAAAAAGATTTGATGAAGGTGAAGCTAAATGGTTAAATGGGTAAGTCTGCACAACCATACAGGTTATTCCCTGCTGGACGGTTCCGCGAAAATTAAAGACCTGATAAGCCGTACGAAGGAGCTTGGCATGGATTCCATAGCCATCACCGACCACGGGGTCATGTTCGGCTGCGTCGAGTTCTTCAAGGAGGCTGCGGCCCAGGGGGTAAAGCCTATTATAGGCTGCGAGGTGTACGTTGCGGCAAAATCAATGGATATAAAGCAGAACAGCGGCGAGAACGAGACCCACCACCTCGTGCTGCTGGTCAAGGATGAAAAAGGCTACAGCAACCTCATGAAGATAGTTTCAGAAGCGTCCATAAGCGGCTTCTACTACAAGCCCAGGACGGACAAGGAGTTCCTGAGGAAGCACAGCGAGGGCCTCATCGCGCTCAGCGCATGCCTGGGCGGAGAGATCCCTTCGCTCATCCTCCAGGACAACGTAAAGAAGGCGGAGTCCGTTGCGCTGGAGTACAGCGCCATATTCGGCGGGGAATTTTACCTTGAGCTCCAGTACCACGGCATGGAAGAGCAGCTCAAGGTCAACAGGGAGCTCGTTGAGATGTCCGGCAGGCTGGGCATGCCTCTGGTCGCCACAAACGACACCCACTATATAAACAAGGAGGACAGCGTGTCGCACGATGTTCTCCTATGCATACAGACAGCTAAAAATGTGAACGACGAGGACAGGATGAGATATCCGTCTGAGCAGTTCTATCTCAGGTCGCCGGAGGAGATGCACGAGATATTCTCCTACGTGCCCGAGGCGCTTGAAAACACGGTGAAGATCGCCGAAAAGTGCAATTACAGCTACGAATTCCACAAGTCCAAGCTCCCCAGGTATCCCCTTGAGCCTGGCACTGATCCCTTCGGATACCTGAGGGATCTGTGCTATGAGGGCATGGGAAGAAAGTACCCCGCTATTACGTCTGAGCTTGAGGAGAGGCTGGAGTACGAGCTGAGGATCATTAACCAGATGGGCTACGTGGACTATTTCCTCATTGTCTGGGACTTTATAAAGTTTGCCGACGACAACGGCATAATGACCGGCCCGGGCAGAGGCTCAGCCGCAGGCTCGCTTGTTGCCTACGCCCTGAACATAACAAAAATAGACCCTATAAAATACAGCCTCATTTTCGAGAGGTTCCTGAACCCCGACAGAATATCCATGCCCGATATCGATAGCGACTTCTGCTACGAAAGAAGGCAGGAGGTCATAGACTACGTCGTGGACAAGTACGGCGTCGACAATGTCTCGCAGATTGTCACCTTCGGAACCATGGCAGCCAGGGCCTGCATCAGGGATGTGGGCAGGGCGCTGGACTATTCCTATGCGGAGGTCGACAGGATAGCGAAAATGATACCGCAGATGCTGGGTATAACGATAGAGAAGGCGCTGCAGGTGAATTCCGAGCTCAAGCAGCTTTATGACGAGGACGAGAGGTGCCAGTACCTCATAGACATTGCAAAAAGGCTGGAGGGGCTGCCCCGCCACACATCGACACATGCAGCTGGGGTCGTCATAGCATCGGAGCCGTTGGTTAATTTCGTTCCTCTCCAGAAGAACGAGGACAGCATAGTCACCCAGTTCACCATGGGTTCGCTGGAGGAGCTGGGTCTCCTCAAGATGGACTTCCTGGGGCTGAGGACTCTGACGGTGATCAGGGACGCGGTCGAGATGATAGAGAAGAACGAAGGCGTAAGGATAGACATAGGAAGCCTGGATCTTGATGACAGGGAAGTCTACAGGATGATAGGAGAGGGGCATACAGTTGGAGTATTCCAGCTGGAATCAGCAGGGATGACCTCCTTCATGAAGGAGCTCAAGCCTGACTCCCTAGAAGACATAATCGCGGGCATCAGCCTTTACAGGCCGGGGCCTATGGCTGAGATCCCTAAATATATAAGGAACAAGAAGGACCCGGAATGCATAAAGTACGAAACTGACGAGCTGAAGCCGATATTGGGCGTCACCTACGGCTGCATGGTATACCAGGAGCAGGTAATGCAGATAGTAAGGGACCTGGCAGGATACTCCATGGGCAGGAGCGACCTTGTGAGGCGTGCGATGTCAAAGAAGAAGCATGAGGTCATGGAGCAGGAGAGGAAGAGCTTCGTGGAAGGCTGCCAGAAGAGGGGCATCAACCCTGAGGCCGCCGACAGGATATTCGACTCCATGATGGACTTCGCATCCTATGCCTTCAACAAGTCGCATGCTGCCGCATACGCAGTGGTGGGCTACCAGACTGCCTACCTCATGTGCTACTACCCGGCCGAATTCCTGGCCGCCATGCTCAACAGCGTGATGGGAGACAGCACGAAGGTTGCGTACTACATCAGGTACGCAGAGGAGAAGGGTATACAGATACTCCCTCCGGACATAAACGAGAGCATTGACAAATTCGCAGTAACAGGCAACAGGATAAGGTTCGGGCTTTCGGCGGTTAAAAACGTCGGAGTTAATGTTATAAGGAGCATCGTTAAATCCAGGGAGGAGAAGGGCAGATTCACAGACCTTGAGGATTTCTGCAGCAAGATAGACATAGCCTGCATAAACAAGAGGGTGGTGGAAAGCCTTATAAAGGCCGGCGCCTTCGACTGCTTCGGGGTTTACAGGTCGCAGCTTCTCGACGTGTACGAGAAGGTGCTTGACGGGATAAGCAGCGAGAGGAAAAGGAACATCGAAGGCCAGATGAGCCTTTTCGCAGGCGTGCAGGACAGCAAGATCAAGATCAGATACCCTGACATCAGGGAGTTCGACAAGAAGCACCTGTTGGCCATGGAGAAGGAGATGACGGGGCTCTACCTCACGGGACACCCGCTGGATCAGTATGAAAGGGCCCTGAGAAACCAGACGAGCATCAAGATTTCGGATATCGTCTCGGTGGAGGTCCTGGAGGATGATGACAGCCTGCAGGCTGATTCAGGAGTCAAGGACGGAGACATGGTGATCATCGGCGGAATAATCACGGAGGTTAGCCGTAAGATAACCAGGAACAATGCAAACATGGCCTTCGTAAAGATAGAGGACCTTTTCTCGGTTATCGAAGTGGTTGTATTCCCCAAAACCTATGAAAAGTGCAAGAGCCTCATTGAGGAGGACGGCATAGTCCTGGTCAAGGGCAGGGTGAGCATAAAGGAGGACGAGAAGCCGAAGCTCCTGTGCGAATCCCTCGATCCGCTGCTGCTGCTTGAGAGTGAGAAGCTCTACGTCCAGATCGAAGAGGACAGCATGCTCAAGGATGAGCTCTTACGGCTCAAGCAGATACTCCTAGAGCACAAAGGCAATGTGCCTGTATACCTTTTTACGAAGAAGGAAAGGAAGAAGTACAGGCTGGACAGGGAGTTCTGGGTTGAAAACAGCCCGGAGCTGATGTCGGAGCTGAGGAGCAGGTTCGGCGAAGGAAACGTCAAGCTGGCATGATAAGAAACGGCGCGGGGGAAATTTTCTCCGCGCTATTATTTTGTGGGAATAACGCCTGAGGGTGTGATATAATTTATAAAAGAATCAAGGCCATTGTAAGGAGGAAGCAATATGAAGACTATAGCGGTACTAACCAGCGGCGGTGACTCGCCGGGTATGAATGCTGCAGTAAGGGCGGTCGTCAGGACAGGGCTCGGCAAGGGTATGAAGGTAATGGGAGTAATGAGGGGTTATACAGGCCTCATAAACGGTGATATTTTCCAGATGGAGAGATACAATGTTGCAGACATCATACAGAGGGGAGGCACGGTGCTCAGGACTTCAAGGTGCGACGAATTCATGACGCCGGAAGGGCAGCAGAAGGCGGCAAGCATCCTGAAGGCGTTCCATGTGGACGGGCTGATAGTGATAGGCGGGGATGGCTCCTTCAGAGGATGTCTTGCCCTCGAAAAGCTGGGGGTCAAGACCATAGGGGTTCCAGGCACCATAGACAACGATCTGCCTTACACGGACTACACCATAGGCTTCGACACAGCGGTCAACACCGTGCTTGAAGCCATTAACAAGATAAGGGACACGGCAACCTCGCATGAGAGGGTAAGCGTGATAGAGGTCATGGGAAGGCGCTGCGGGGACATTGCGCTGCATGCCGGCATTGCAGGCGGAGCGGAGAGCATAATCGTGCCTGAAGTTGGCTACAACGTGGACGACATATGCAGGAGCATACTGGAAGGCAAGCGCAGAGGCAAGCTGCACGACCTCATAGTCATAGCTGAAGGCGCAGGAGGCACTTCCGAGCTGGTGAAGACTATCCGTGAAGTCACCGGCGTGGAAACGAGGGCCACCATACTGGGATACACACAGAGGGGAGGCAGCCCTACCTGCAGGGACAACATGCTTGCATGCAGGATGGGCTACAAGGCTGTGGAACTGCTTGCTGAAGGCAAGAGCAAAAGGCTTGTCGGCATAAGGCATAACGATATAGTCGACATAGACACCGAGGAAGCGATGGCTATGTCGAGGGTGTTCGACAAGGAGCTGTACAAGATTGCAGAGGCACTTGCATAATAAAATAGTACTGGAGGAGAATCGATATGCAGAAAACGAAGATGGTTTTTACTATAGGACCTGCCAGCCAGGGCGAGGAAGTGATGTCCAGGCTCATAGAGGCGGGAATGAATGTTTCGAGGCACAATTTTTCCCACGGAAACCACGATGAGCACAGGGAAAGGATGATGCTGGTAAAGAAGCTGAGAGAGAAATATGACAGGCACATAGCCATAATGCTGGACACCAAGGGCCCTGAGATAAGGACGGGTAATTTCAGCAGCAAGCAGGTAGAGCTCAAGGAAGGTGATGAATTCACCATCTTCTGCGGCGAGGAAGTCGATGGAAACGAGAACCAGTGCTCGATCACCTATGACAGACTTGATGAGGACGTTCAGGCAGGTGACATGATCCTCGTCGATGACGGCCTTGTAGGGCTCGAGGTTGAGAGCGTCGACGGGAAAAAAATCAAGACTATCGTCAAGAACTCCGGCGTCGTATCGAACCACAAGGGAGTTAATGTTCCCGGAGTTCCGGTGTCGCTCCCTGCCCTGACCGAAAAGGACATCGACGACCTGAGATTCGGCTGCGAGGTCGGGGTTGATATTGTCGCTGCTTCCTTCATCAGGAAGGCGGCAGACGTGCTGACAATAAGGAAAGTTCTGGAGTCCCACGGCGGCTCGGATATTCTCATATTCTCCAAGATCGAGAACCGCGAAGGCGTTGAGAACATAGACGAGATAATCAAATTCTCGGACGGCATAATGGTGGCAAGGGGCGACATGGGTGTCGAGATACCTATTGAAGAGGTGCCTATTGCGCAGAAGATGATAATACAGAAATGCAACAAGGCAGGCATTCCTGTAATAACAGCTACGCAGATGCTGGATTCAATGATAAGGAATCCAAGGCCGACGAGGGCAGAGGCTTCCGATGTTGCAAATGCAATATTCGACGGCACCGATGCGATAATGCTCAGCGGAGAATCCGCAAACGGAAAATATCCTGTTGAGGCAGCCAAGACCATGGGCCGCATAGCCGAAGCTGCGGAGTCCCAGCTCAATTACGAAGCCATGTTTGAAGCAAGAAAAGAGATGCACGTAATGAACGTGCCTAACGCCATAAGCCTGGCAACCTGCTCAACCGCTTCGGAGCTGAAGGCAAGGGCAATAATAACCGCTACCCAGAGCGGCCACACCGCAAGGATGGTATCCAAGTACAGGCCTTCCTGCAGCATAATCGCGGTTACTCCGAGCGACAAGGTTGCAAGGAAGCTTGCCCTGAACTGGGGGGTGTTCCCGGTGCTGGCGCCTGCCATGCGTACCACTGACGAACTCATAGAGAAGTCGGTGGCGATAGCGCTGAATTCAGGCTACGTTTCAAAAGGGGATCTGGTCGTCATAGCAGCAGGCGTGCCTGTAAGCCTTGCGGGATCAACGAACATGATGAAGGTCCACGTTGTTGGAGACATACTTGTTCAGGGGCGAGGGACCGGATCAAGGCCCGGCTTCGGAAACGTCAAGATAATAAAGAATCCTAAGGATGCAAAGAAACTGATAGAGAGGGACGATATCCTTGTAATACAGCGCATGGACCCTGGCTACATCTCAGCCCTCGACAAGGCCGCGGGTGTTATAGCTGAGGAGGGCGGCATGACATCACATCTGGCGATAGAGTGCATAAGCCGTGAGATACCTCTGATAGTAGGCGCGGGCGGAGCAACTCACATCCTGAAAAACGGGAAATTCATCAGCATGGATGTAAGGAGAGGCATTGTCTACAACGGAAGGGCCAACATACAATAGAGAGCAGCGGGCAAAGTTCAAAAAAAGTTTACAATTTTATAATGGTTTTATTATGCGGATAGTGTATAATAATTATTTGCACGCATAATCTGCTTGTAAAGGCAACCGATTCATAATTTAATTTTTGCACCTGAAAAGGTGCTATTTTTTTGCCCGGTAGACAAAAAAACGTCCAAACTGTAGAATTAAGAGTAGCAATAAAAATGTAATTAAGGAGTCGCATATGAAGAATATTTGTCCTGTTGAGAAAAACAAGGAATACGTGGTTGATGTCCAAGGTATGGGCTACGAA
>Ga0316601_100000183_pt1 | contig 24574 bp, 18 predicted proteins | sample OWC_soil_day5_no_FD_207663 | JGI IMG/M metagenome (GOLD analysis project Ga0316601, IMG submission 207663) | Wetland soil microbial communities from Old Woman Creek delta, Ohio, United States - OWC_soil_day5_noCT | ecosystem: Environmental > Terrestrial > Soil > Wetlands | place: USA: Ohio... | reverse complement strand
AATGCACGATAATATTCCTTTTTAGCTTCTTTTTCCTTTAACCTATAAAACTCCACCCGACCTAGCACCTCCTATGAAATTAAATCTTATCAATTACAAAATATTACATAAATGTATTATACTATATCAGGTATGGGTATTCAAAATATTTCAACCATTTCATTCTTAAGCTTTAAACTTTTAAAATTTATAGATAAAAATAAAAAAACGTATTGAACTTCAATACGTTTTCTTAGACAACCAAATATTTAGCTTTTCTATAATGCATACTATCTTTTAAACTATTTCACAAGGTTATTGTCCTTAAATTCTCCTGTTTCAATTCTTCCATCAGCATAAATGTACATACCCTTGCCTTCTCTTGTATCATCCTTCCATTGTCCAATATATTTATCTCCATCGGACCAAGTATGAATTCCTTCTCCCTGTCTTTGATCCTTTTTCCAGCCCCCTACATAGGTTTCTCCATCAGCCCATGTATACATACCTTCGCCAGTCTTTTCACCATTTTCCCATTGTCCTAAATAACTTTCACCATCTGGCCAAGTATAAAATCCATATCCATGTTTTTCATCATTCTTCCACTCACCAATATATTTTTCCCCATTTGTCCAAGTATGGGTACCTTGGCCATCCATTTTATTATCCTTCCATTCACCTACGTATTTGCTGCCATCATTATAAAAATAGGTTCCTTCCCCTTCATATTTCCCATCTTTTTTCTCTCCTACGTAGGTTCCTCCATGAACATGCTCAACTTTCATCTTATCCATTCTTCTCTCCCCTTAACATGTAATAATGTATATAATTATTTTTATTTTTTGCAGATTAATTATATCTATTCAGTTATTTTACTATAAAAGGTGCCACAGGAAACGTCCCTTCGGTACATTTCCATTTAATTAGCATACCATAAAAAGGTGCCAAAGGAAACGTCCCTTTGGCACAATAAGTTACTTCACACCGACATGATTGAATGCAGTTACAACAGCATTATACTCAACACCGTTTAGACCATAAAGATCTGCAGCAGCGTTTAACCATGCAGTTCTTGCTCCTGAAAAATTTGTTGTAGAAGTATAGTAATTACATATAGCTCTATAAAGGATTTGCTCAGCCTTTGAATTTCCAATTGAATTTGCTACTAAATAACCAGCATGCCCTATAATTGTACAGTTAGTATGAACTCCCCCATTGTCAGATGTAGTATTATAATAGGTACTCATATCGTGAGGATATCCATAACTCTCTGGATTTACATAGCTGTAATAGGAATCTCCTGGGGTTTTAGGAGTATAAGCATTTGCACAGAATAACCATCCACCTGGCTTTCCAAAATATTTTAGTGAATAATAATCAAGAGCAAAGATTGACATCAAATCTGCAGTAGCTTCTTCTAGAGCTCCAGATTGACTGCTATATTGAAGACTTCCTTCACTGTCACCAACAGCATGAGTATATTCATGGGCAACTATATCCATATCAGCACTGAAGGGTCCCCATTCACTTCCATCTCCATCGCCAAATACAAGCTCTCTTCCATCCCAGAAAGCATTAGCATAGCTTTTACCATAATGAGCAATTACCTTTATGTCTTTTCCCCCATTATCATAGCTAACTCTATTAAATTTTTCCTTATAATAATCGTAGGTTGCTCCCATGAAGAAATGAGCATCTACAGCAGCAGCTTGATAGGTGGAGTTCCATATAGTATCGGTGTCTGTCATAATATTTGTTTTAGTTTGATTCCTATTTCTTGCATCGTTAGTATATATGATGCCCTTCTCCTTTGTTATATCTCTTAAATAATAAGTTGTTCCAACTAACTCTAAATTAATTTCCTTTGTATCTTTAATATAACCAGTTCCAGTTCCCACTGCTGGCAATGTTTTTAAATTGTTATATTTTAATAACAAACTGCCGTCATAGGCGTTTATAAATACCTTCCAACGGAAAGCTTCAGGATATAAGTAAGACATATCAATAATATACGCAGGAACTATTTTACCTTCAAACTCATATAAATATAACTCTGCATTTATTTCAGGATCTTCAGCATTTATATTGAAGTCTACAGCTTTTTTTCCAAGCTCTATTGCGTTCTTTTTGCTTATTAATTTTCCTGCTTCTTTAAAATTCTTAGCTTTTTCATTATAAGTTCCGCTCATGTCATAAACTTTTCCATCTTTATTGATGTGAACAATAATGTCTCCACCGTATACTGGAATGCCCTTTACCTTTTGATTTAGTTTAACATGCTTAAAGCCTAAATTATCTACAGTTTCTTTTATCTTATTGAACTCCCCATTAAAATCTTTTACCTTATGCTGTTTAGCTAAATAGTCAGCAACCTTACCATTATCACTGTCAGCTTTTGCCTCCCCTACGAAGAATAGTGAACATACCATTACGCAGGCTAGAAGAAGTGTAAGAAACTTTTTCATAAAATCCCCCTTACATTAAATTACTAAAAAACAACCATCCCTATATTTTATTCCCCCTGGATACTATTTGTTACAACTTATTTTAAAATTAATCCCTCTGTTTTTGCCATTTTGCATCTACATTTGATTATTTTCTCAATTATCTAATAACTTTGTATATTATTAACGAATAATAACTATTGACATGTTTTATCTTTTATAGTATTATAATGATACAGATATAAGAAAACTTTCTTATAAGATGTGTAGCAAAATCTTTAAACGAGAGAGGTGATACCCCAAGTAGAAGTAATAAAGCATTGGAAAGTGGGTGAGAGCACCGAGATATTAGACTAAACTATTCTGTTAGAAAAGGTTGTTTTTATCTAATTCAGTATAGTTAGTAGACCAGTTTTCTAGCAATTGAAGGATGACTGCCATAGCAGTCGGCGAGAAGCCATTTAATCAATTGCCTAGTATTAAAATGAAAATTTAGGTTTACCCGTAAAAGACAAAGTGATTTAGTTGTAACTTTAGCATTTGTCACATACTTACACTTTAGCACACGGGAATACAGTTTAAGGAGAATAACTATTGTTAGACACATTTAATAAAGGTAGAAGTTAGAATCTAATTCATTCTGAGTTATGAGATTCTAACTTCTATCTTTTTTATTTAACCTAATGGGCGGAATTCTCCCATCCTCTTAGGTGGGAGATGGATAGCCCTTGGCGTTAGCCAATAAATTCTGCATATTTCTTATGTAAAAGTGAATACTATAATCAGTAGTAATATTATAGTTGGAGATGATTACTTGATTTTGGATACAAATAACCATTCAGTATTTAGACTTAATTATCACTTGGTGCTAGTTGTTAAATATAGAAGGAAAGTTATTGATGATAAAATATCCAGTAGACTAAAAGAGATATTTGAGTATATAGCACCAAAATATAATGTCGTTTTAGAAGAATGGAATCATGACTTAGACCATATTCATTTGTTATTTAGAGGAAGTCCAAATACTGAAATATCAAAATTTATAAATGCTTATAAAAGTGCTAGTAGTAGATTAATAAAAAAGGATTTTCCAGAAATCAGAAAGCAATTATGGGAAGAGTACTTTTGGAGTAGAAGCTTTTGCCTTATATCAACTGGAGGGGCTCCTTTAGATGTAGTAAGAAAATATATAGAAAATCAAGGGATGAAATGAGGTGAGTAAATGTTAAAGGCTTACAAATATAGGATATATCCCAGTGCTGAACAAAGAATATATCTAGCTAAAACTTTTGGATGCACTAGGTTTGTATATAACAAAATGTTAGCTGAAAGAATTAAGTCATATGAAGAAAATAAAACCTTAGATATTAAGGCAATAAAATATCCTACACCAGCACAATATAAAAGTGAATTTGAATGGTTAAAAGAAGTTGATAGTTTAGCACTTGCTAATGCTCAACTGAATTTAGATAAAGCATATAAGAATTTTTTTAGAGATAAATCAATTGGATTTCCGAGATTTAAGAAGAAAACTAATACCAATAGCTACACAACTAATAATCAAGATGGAACTGTATACATTGAAAATAATCATATCAAAGTACCTAAATTAAAATCTATGATTAGGATAAAAATGCATAGACAATTAAATGGGTTAATTAAGTCTTGTACTATATCGCAAGTGCCTAGTGGTAAGTATTTTATATCAATATTAGTTGAAACCGAGATTATTAAATTACCTAAAATAGATAGTAAAATTGGCGTGGATTTAGGTATTAAAGAGTTTGCCATAACAAGTAATGGTGATTTTTTCAGCAACCCCAAGCACTTAAAGAAATCCGAAAAAAGATTAGCTAAACTCCAAAAGGATTTATCGAGGAAACAAAAGGGTAGTAATAACAGGAAAAAAGCTAGAATTAAAGTAGCAAAATTACATGGAAAAATATCAAATCAAAGAAATGATATGTTACATAAAGTAAGTTCTCAATTAGTTAACGAAAACCAAGTTATAGTTATTGAGGACTTAAAAGTAAGTAATATGATAAAAAATCATAAATTAGCAAAATCAATAGCTGATGCTAGCTTTGCAGAGTTTAGGAGAATGCTAGAGTATAAAGCAAAATGGTATGGTAGAGAAATAATAGTAGCACCATCGAACTATTCAAGTAGTCAGCTATGCTCTAGTTGTGGGAATAAATCAAGTCAGACGAAAGACTTGTCTTGTAGAACTTATATCTGTCCAGTGTGTGGGATGATAATGGATAGAGATATAAACGCAAGTAAAAATCTACTAAAACTAGCGATATAATATAAGATATATTGACTAGAGAGGCTGGAATAGCCTTGATAGCTTGGGTAAACTTGCTACAGTAGTAGTATTGACCAAGAAGCTCCCACCTCTTAGGTGGTGAGTAGTTCACGATTATTTTCTAAAAACATATTGCGTTTTTTAAAAATTAGGTGCATAATAAAGTTAACTAATTGATAATGGTTATTAATTAGAAATTTTTACAAGAGGGTGTTTTTATGAACAAAATTATATTAAGCAATGAAGCTTACGATGAGTTTAAAGTTTTTTTAGATGAAAATAAGGTAGAAAGCTATAATGTAAGAATAAACCTTGCTGGTTTCAGCTGTCATGGTGCTGTTTTTAATATTTCCATCGATGAAAAGAAGGAAAATGATTTAGTTGAACAAGTAAATGATATCACTTTCCTTGTAGATAATACTTTAATTGAAGAATTTGAAGGCTTCACACTCTTATCTACAGAAGAAAATAACGGAGCAGGCCTTTCACTTAAACCGCATAAGCAACAAGAAGGCGGATGTGGAACCTGCGGTGGATGCCATTAATTTAATGAGAAAATGCCATAAATAAAGAAAACATAAGCTATATAAAAAAGGACACTAAGGACAGCTGGGAGTTTTATTCCCCTTCTAAGTTCCCTAGTGTCCTTTCTATTTTCCATAAAAATGTCTTCTATTAGTTAGCTGTAGAAGCCGCTGCTGTGCTCGCTGCACAGGCTGCCGCTAATGCTGCTTGCTGCTGGGCAATTAATATTGCATTAATACTGTTAGCTAAAGCTACTTGTAAAACACCATTTTTTATTCCTTCTACATAGTAATCTGCAACTAAATTTGCTGCCAGTATCACCCTCATATTTTTATCAAGGCTCCAAAAGCCATAACCATCCTTTTCATATATATAATCATAAACTTCCTTAATTTCATTTATAGTTTTATCCACATCAGAGGATATAAGAGTTAACACCCCTAAAGAAGCTAATCCACTGTATTGCAGCTTCATTTTTTTCTCCTTTAAGCCCTCATATAATTCCATGGTCTTACTACATTTCACTTTAATTTCTTCCTCTCCAAGAGCTAAAATATGTGAAAGAGTTTGCAAGTCATTTCCTTTGTAGAATCCTTTTTCATTTAAAAGCCTATAACAGCCTTCGATCTTTTCTGAGGTTCCTTCTACCTCCAAATCTGTAGTGGCAAGTACTGCTGCAAAAACGTAATCATCTGCTGAGGTTAACCAAAAATGGTTCTTTTTCATGTTATCATAAAAATGTCTCATTCTTTTAATTCTATAATCCCACTGATCATCAGGTACTTCCTTGGCTATGGTGTAAGCTGCTAAAGGTAAGTAAGTGCTATTTTTAAACCCTTCATTTTTTAATTTATCGTAAACCTTCTCCATATTCCTAAAGGTGATTCTATAATCATCCTCAAAATATAAAAAATTAGTTAAAATAAAGCTGTTTGTTCCCCTAAAATTTGAAACCCACGATGTTTCATCTTTTATATGTTTTTTAATCTTCTCCAAAGAATCAATACTAACCCTTTGCCCTTTAATTGCATGAACCATTGCTCCAAAATGTCTAAGCAAATTCATGTCCCATCTAAATCCCTCTTTAAGTTTCTTGTAGTTTTCAGCCATTAAGTCTGCTTTTTCTCTTAATACTATATCCATATTAATCCCCCTATTTTAAGAAACCACATTATGTGGTATTCTTTAACCCTTACTCTTATACAATATCATAGTTGTAATATATTGTAAACCCACCCTTTAGACCAAATACTCTAATTTAACACTTTCTTAGGCAGAACTAATAGATTTTCCAACTCCTTAAGTAGCTTTCCTCACTGCTTCTTCGTTTTTCTTATATAAATATCTGTGACACAAAAAGTTAACACACCATATATTTACATAAATTATTTTAAGATGTAATATAGTATTTAGATGACATATTTTAAAGGGGGATTTTATATGTTTTTAAATGAACTTAGTAAGAAAGAAGCTCTTGCCTTTGTGAGCTTAATTGAAAATCTAGCAAAGGTAGACGCAGTGTATTCCGATTGTGAAAAAGAGCTAATTGATGCTTATCTTGAAGAGCTTTCTCTTAAAGCTGAAGGCAGAGAAGTATTAACCTTTGAAGGTGCAGTTAATGAGCTTAATGATTCAACTTCAAGAATTAAGAACATAGTTTATTTTGAATTAGTTGGTGTTGCACTAGTAGATGGACAATATGAAGATAAAGAATTAGAATTCTTAAATAACCTTGCTGCACAATTCAACATAAGCAAAGCTAAACAAGTTGGTTATGTTGAATACTTTAAAAAGGTTAAAGCATCTTTTGATATTACAGTGGTAGATTCAGAAGGTAAAATAAAAGCATTAGAAACAGAAGCTATGAGACTTTTAGCACAATAAAAATACATTAAAAAAAGGTAGACCTGGAAAATATCCAGGTCTATCTTTTTATTTTTTGAAAACTAAAATCTGAAGAGACAAGCACCTTTGTCCTTTATTTAATCGTGAATCTTATTGTTACTCTGGATTTGTGTCCAAATAGATCTACTGCAGTTACTTGAAGTGTATATTCTCCTGCTTCTGTAATTCTTCCGCCCACAAAATCCATTCCGTTTAATGTTACTTTAACTGTAGCAAATTTGTCATGAACAATGATTATAGGCATTATACTTCTGTAATATATACCTCCATCCTTCACTCCTGCAATTGTGATTTTTGGAGTTAGCTTATTTAATGCAAAGGTTACTGAAGAAGTAGAATTGTTACCTGCTGCATCAACTGCTGTTACTTCAAGAGTGTATACTCCCTCTTCCATAATTTCTTCCCCGTAATAAGCGTCTCCATTTAAAGTCATTGAAATTACGGTATTACTTTCATTCACAGTAACTACTGGAAGTACACTTGTATTATAAACTCTACAGCTTTCTACCCCTGTTATAGTTATTACTGGTGCTGTCTTATCTATAATAAAGTTTATTACTGCTTTGGAACTGTTTCCTACTGAATCTACTGCTGTTACTTCAAGAGTATATGCTCCTTCTGCTGTAATTTCTTCACCATTATAAGCGGCTCCATTAAGGGTTTTAGTAACTACTGCAGTATTATCATCGATTGCAATTATTGGAGTTATATTAGTATTATATGCTTTGCCCTCTTCTACTCCTGTTATAGTAATTTCCGGAGCAGTCTTGTCTATAGTAAAGTTTATTACTGCTTTGGAGCTGTTTCCTGCTGGATCTACTGCTGTTACTTCAAGAGTATATGCTCCTTCTGCTGTAATTTCTTCACCATTATAAGCGGCTCCATTAAGGGTCTTAGTAACTACTGCAGTAATATCATCGATTGAAATTATTGGAGTTACATTAGTATTATATGCTTTACCATCCTCTACTCCTGTAACTGTGATAACTGGTGCAGTAACATCTAACCAAACTATTTCAGAGGTATTTCTAACTCTTAATCTATGTCCTTGTGGATCCTGAGAAGCAAGCCCTATTGCACTTATGGTTTCTCCCACCTTTATTTTTTCATCCCATTTACCTAGCATTGCTGGATTATCGGTTTCATCTCCAACATATCCATTTACATAAATTCTAGCTTCACCACTGTTATCATTAATAAATATCTCATTATCGGTAATTCTTGTTACCTTACCCTGAACCTTAGTTAGCCATCCTTCATTTTCTTCAAGCATACTATCTCTAGTACTCATTACCTTAGGCTCAACTAATTGAACATTGCTATCTATAATCTGAATATCAGTTGCTTCATTGGTAAGAGCTAATTCTAGGTCTCCCTCATACTGTTTAACTATTCCTGTTACTTTAACCTTTGTTCCTAATGGAATAGCTTTTGATGAAACACCAAAGACAGTGATTCCACCTGTTTCATCTTGAATATACAAGCAGTCAAAGAAGGCTGTATTAAGTACTGCTGCCTTAGAAGCCGTAGTAACTCTACCTTCAACAGTAAATCTCTTTCCTAATAAATCAGGAACTCCATCATTATTTTCATCTACTCTTACTTCTCCAATGGATTTAGGTTCTGCTGTCATCCAATCTATAATGTTATTTGTAATAGTAGAATTTGAATAAGCATTATCAACTGTTAAAGTTTCAAAATCTGAAAAGAAGGTAGTTCCAGCAACTATAACCTTACCTCCACCTGGGAGGATTTCTGCAGCAAGTGAATTTACATTTCCCTTTGATACTGGCGTTGCATCATTTTGAAGGTCTGAATCCATGGTTTCCGTAGTATCATGTCCTTTTACAAGCCAATCTACCTTTTCATCACTACCTCCATCCTTTAACATAACTGAACATCCGCTGTAAGCACTATATGTTAGTCCCTTAAGGATGTTATTTGTTAATCCATATTTTGAAGAAGTGTAATCATCAAAATACAATCTAAAGTTTTGTCCCCCATTTGAAGTATTATCAATTACCTCATCATCATTAAATCTTAAATTAGAACCAATTGCAGAAAGTACCCTGTTACCTTGAGCAGCACTTTGATAAGCGGCATCTGCTACAGCCATTCCCTTATCATCATAGTCAGCTCTAGAAGTTATAATTAAAGAACCGCCTCCAGCCACAAAATCTTTAATAACCTGAATCTCAGCATCAGTATAATTTGATTTAGTTAATGAGAACTTTGAGTTATCCTTACTTTGCGGGTCTGTAAGAATTAAAATCTTGGCGTTTTCTAAATCTTCAGCTGTAAGAGCATCATTGTTTTGCACCATCATGAATTTCTTGTTGTTTAGTAATGCTGTTAGAGCTGTAATCTTTCCTTTATAGTCTCCTGATACATACTGGTTTTGGTGGCCTCCGTCAATTACTACTTTTATAGTATCCTTTTCATTCACCACTTCAACTGTAGCACTCTGAGTAAATACCTTATCTACGCCATCTATGTTTAATGTGATTTTTGCATATATGGTAAAAGTACCTACTTCTGTTGGAGTCCAGGTAATCTTAGTAGTAGCAATAGCTGCTGGCTGCACACTTGCTATTACTTGCTCCCCTATTTTATTTTCAGCTGTTAAAGTATTTTTAAAATACTCTACCTTTAAGTCAGTTAATGCTGTTGTGCCATTGTTATAAACAGTGGCAGTAGCATCTATTGTTTTATTTACTATTTGAAGATTTTGAGATAACTCAACCTTTGATATGCCTACTGGTGTAACAGCGCCTGTCCATACTGGTGCTGTCACAGCTATATCCTTATCTGCTTCATCTATTCTAACATAATAATAGCTATATTTAGGATCAAGCTGTAAATCCCAATTTCCAATATTGCTATTAAAAAGTTTAGATGCAACTACAGTTCCACCATTTGCTATAATGGAAACCTTACTAATTTTATCTGCTGCATCTCCATCTTCGAAGGAGATATTTATATTTAATGCTGTAGGATTATCTAAAGTTGAACCCATAACCTTATCATTAACCTTATAGTTAATCTTAAGGTTTTTATCCTCTGTGGAATATACTCTTTTATTTTTTATAGCACTATATATGCCATCCCTAGTTAAATTAGAAGCTAATACAACTGTTCTAGCATCATTGGATGTAACCCAATTTCCTAAATGATTGTCCTGATTATTTGATGGCGCCACATGCCAACCTTTGTCTAAGGCTCTTGTATAATAATCATAGCTTGGGAAATATCCACTGCCTCTTACAGGGCCTTCTCCATTACCAACCTCTACAAGGTTAACTACCTTATCAACCATAGGATCTAAGTAAGCAAAGTCACTGAAATCTCCAAAGGTTGTACCAGGGTGGTTTAATTGAGAAATAGAATTTGGCTGTGCTGATATTGTTTGATAATACTTCTTTAAGTTCATAGTACTATTGTTTCTTGATTCAAAGCCAGCTGTATTAAAGGTATTTATATGTCCATACCCTCCAGTGCTGCCGCTCCAAGTCATTTCATATCCACCTATAGCTACAAACCTTCCTGCCTCATTGTACTTATTTGCAGTATTAAGTAAGTTTGTCCATTCCGTACTTGCAGAACCATTTGTAATATTACACTTTGAATCATTATCAAAGGAATTAGAGTGGTCTGTTATTGCAAAGAAGTCTGCATTACCTTTATCTCTTGCCCAGGTATAAGCATCATCAGGTGTTCCTTGTCCATCTGAATAATTTGTATGACTATGAAGTTGACCAAAATACACTTTAAACTCTTCCACTCCAACGTAGAAGTTCCACTCCATAATGCTTATATTTGGAGTAAGTACAGTATCTCCTACTTGAAGATATACTTTATGCTCACCTAAAGCTAAATCTGCAGTTGGTACATAGGATATTCCTGAAGCCGTTTTAACAGCACTACTAGTAACATCTATGCCATCTACCTTTAAAACTATAGAATTTAAATTAATACCTGAAGCATCACTATAGTCTGCACTAATTGTTGGTCTTACAACAAGTCCAGTATATTCTCCGCTTGTAGGCTTTATATTTGTTATTTCTGGTTTTGTAATATCTCCTACTGGTTTAGCAGTTACAGTAACAGCACAGACTGCACTTTTATTTCCGTCCTCTGTAGTAACTGTTATATTAGTTGTACCAGGTGCTACTGCGGTTACAGTTCCACCTAAAACTGTAGCGATAGTAGTTTTTTCTGAGCTCCATGTTACCTTTTTATTAGTAGCATTATCAGGAAGTACAGTAGGAATAAGAGTTCCAGTTTGTCCTTCCTCTAAAGTCAAAGTCTGTTTGTCTAGAGTTACTCCTGTAACTGCTATATTAGTTGGAGTAGTTCCTACCTTTTCCATAGCGGTAGGTGTTTTTAAACCTGCATGGGGAGTAAAATATGGAGTTAAGGTACCTGTAACTTTAATTAATACTCCCATGTTATTTGGATTTATTTTCAATCCAAAATCTGTTCTAAAATTAGTAGGTAATTGTACATAAAGCATTTTAGTAACATCTGTTTCACTTACTGTATCTGCTATTGCAATGGCAGTATCACCAGTGAACCCACTTTTTAATACTGTAGTTGCCGATGTAGGTTGTCCAACTATATATCCCTGAACAACAGCTATGCTACCATTTTGAATGCCAATAGCCTGAGCCACAGTATAAGGACTATCGCTCGTGCCTGTTCCATCTGCCTTAACGATTAGATGTCCGTTAAAACCAGCAAAGGTAGATACCATTACGGCTAAGGTTAATACCCAGCTAAGTATCTTTTTCTCTTTCTTTTTAAACATTCAAACTCCTCCTAAATAAAAATAAAACGTTTTTAAATTCACCTCCATATAATAATTTTTTAATTTTTATCCCCTCCTGAAACATATTCCAAGCATTTCCAATATAAGTATATAAATTATAGCATGGTTTGTTATTGATTTCCATATATTGTAAATAAAATTAAATATTAATTTAAATTAACATTTACTGTATCAACATCATGTTTAAGAAGATTGCTGGTAAATGAATGCCTTAAGATATGAGCTACCAAAACCTCTATATATGCTCTGTAAGCCTTCAAAAAGAAAGAACAAGGGTGTTACCCTTGTCCCTGTAAAATTTTTCTATATAGCTTGAATAATTTAAAATTTATACATTAAAGCTTACCAATAGGTTTGTCGAGAAATTCTTTCTCTACATTAAGAATATCACTAAATAAACGATCTGTATCTACTACCCCCTTATCTTTTTCTAATCTTTCAACCATTAATTTTAATGCAATCTTCAAATTAATAATTAAATATTTACGAATTTCTAATTCTTCAATCCCATACCAACAACTTTTAGGTACACCTATATCAATCGTTATATATCGCTCTTTTCTATTTATTCTTAATTTTTGACACCCTTCAAAATCCCAAAATGAAATATCTCCATCAACTCTTGCAATTGGAGCAAATTCATCTATTATATCTGAATATGGTCCTTTACAATATTTACATAGAATTTTTCTTAATTCAATCAAATGTGGTTGAACAACTTCTGCTGCTTCCATTCCGCCAATTTGCGAGGCAAATGTTATATATTTTTTTTCTTTTTCATTAATATTCAAGCTCTCTCCCTCCAAATCCGCTCTTACCTGCCCATGGTTCAAAATTTTCTGGTCCAGGCAATGTTTCCACCAATTCCCGTTCAATTTTTAGCATTTCATCTCTTTCTCCCCGGTTTTGATAATTGACCAAATCCAGTCCCACCTGGAACAAGTACCTTTTGTGCCTTTCTCGCAACCCGTCTTACTTTTCTCTCTACCGAAATTTTAACATAAGCAAGTGTTCTAGAACAATGCCCTATCCTATAATAGTCTGCTTTGTCCTAGACTCATCACTCATTAAGCTCCATAAATAAAAAAACTAAAAACAGCCAAACTATTAATAGTACTTTAAAGAAACCATCAATGAGGTGATATAATGGCACGAAGAAATAGATCTAGATATTATGATGAAATGGCTGCTGCAAGGTCAAAGGAAGAGCTTGCAAATGAGATAGGCTTTAAAATCCCTGAGGATGGATATTGGGGAAATGTGCCTTCAAGGCTCTGTGGATTAGTAGGCGGAGCACTTGGCGGAGAAGCAGTTAAAACTGCTGTAGAAGATTTTGAAAAAAAGCTTACTTAGCAGTGGATTTATGCAGGCATGAAAAAAGCGAGTATTGCAAGCTGCGCTAATGCAGCTTTGCCATACCCGCTTTATTTTTTAATTATTTAAACCATTTAAATATCTGTTGAAGCCTGCAGATAATATTATTAGATTGTGAATTACCATTAGCTTTAAAATTTAAGATCGTTTTATTTCCCAGCATATTTCCAGAGGAATCCTTAACCACTCCTGCTGGTACAACTAAGAAAAACTTTCCATTCTTTTTAAGAGAATAATATGGAGTAATTACCAGCGTGTTACCTGATGTACTTATTTGAACTTTTACTACATTTCCTGCATTATCAAATAAAGTTATTCCGCTGTAATTAGGTCCTGGCAAAACCTTCTTGCTAAAGTTTACCATTATCTTGGAACTTAACGCCACAGATTTTGCTCCCTCTATTAAGATTGTACTTTTAATTACAAGTGGTGATGAATCTAACTCAGTGATAAAGGTTGATACATAATCCCCAGCTAAACTATTACCTGCTTCATCTGCAACTCCATCCTTTGGAACTATCACAGTGTATGCTGTATTGTAGCCTAAAGCTACTGAAGGATGTATAGTTAATACCCCCTCTGCAAGTGTAGCTTGTACTGCTACTACATTTCCATTAGTATCCTTTAAGCTTATATTTTTAAAGCCAGTTCCTTCTTGCACATTTTTGCTGAAGGTTAATGTAATATCAGCAGTTGTGCTTACTCCTGTTGCAAAAGCTGCTGGAGTTATTGCTGTTACTTCTGGTGATATTCTTATAGTTGTAAAGATTAAGCTTGTTTCATTTACTAGAACATTTCCTGCTGTATCCTTTACTGCTCCTGCTGGTACAGTTAAAGTATATTTTGCACTATCCTTAAGAGCTGAGGTTGGAGTTACTATAAGTGTATTTCCACTTACAGTAACTAAAACATCTAATTTATTTCCTAATGAATCCTTTAAGCTTATTTCATTGTAGTTATCTCCTTGAACAATGTCCTTGCTGAAGGTTAATGTTACCTTAGAATTTAAAGCTACATCTATTGCTCCATCTAAAACGCTTGTACTATTAATTACTGGAGGTACTGTATCTAACTCAGTGATAAAAGTTGATACATAATCCTCAGCTAAACTATTACCTGCTTCATCTACAACTCCATCCTTTGGAACTATCACAGTGTAAGCTGTATTGTAACCTAAAGCTGCAGTAGGATGTATTGTTAATACCCCATCCGCAAGTGTAGCTTGTACTGCTACTACATTTCCATTAGTATCCTTTAAGCTTATATTTTTAAAGCCAGTTCCTTCTTGCACATTTTTGCTGAAGGTTAATGTAATATCAGCAGTTTTGCTTACTCCTGTTGCAAAAGCTGCTGGAGTTATTGCTGTTACTTCTGGCAGATTTCCTAAAGTACCCGTTATCGTAATGATACTATCCATATACTGGTCATCAATTCCATTTACGTCTGCTTTTGAACGGTCTGCTTCTGCCTTTACTGCTGCTCTGTAATTTCCTGTTGGTAAGTTTTCAAAGCTACAGGAATTTTCAGTTATGCTAATTGCCTTTTCAGCACAAACCACATTATTAGCATCATATAGTCTAACAAGTATATCCTTTGCATTAGTATCAGTATAGTTGTTCCATGACACTGTTGCCTTAGCTTCATTTGTTGAATTGGATATGAAGGCCTTTACTCCTGTAACTTCACTTAATTGAGTTCTGCTTTCTTTTACTGCAGTATCTAAAGCTGGCGCAGTTACTGGTGCAATGTTACTTGGCCCATCTCCTAAAACATAAACTGATGCTGTCATATCCTTTGAATTTATAACTACTGTACCATTTGTTACAACAACAGTATTTCCTGATATGGCATCCTTTAAAATATCTCCATCCTTAAAGCCATATCTGTAAACATCATTAACTGTAATTAACTTTGAGGAATTTTGATTACTATTATTTAAAACTACAAGAGATTTATCACTGCTTCCATAACGAGCATATACTATATATTTGTTATCTCTATGGGATGTAACCTCCTCAAAGGCTCCATAAACAAATGCTTCCTTGTGGTCCTTACGAGTTTCTATAAGCTTTCTGTAAGTATTAAACATATCCATATCCCAATTTGAAGGGTCCCAGTCAAAGGTTCCTCTATTGTATGGATCATTTCCATCATCTAATCTGCTCTTATCTGTTCTTACACTGGCAGATTTTGTACCAATCTCATCTCCGTAGTAAATCATTGGTACACCTACATAAGTCATTTGAAGAGCAGATGCAAGCTGCATCATTGCCTTATTGCCTTTGCCAGTGTAATCCCAATCTAAGAACCTTGGCCTATCATGAGTTGATATTGAGTTAGTTGAGTTTAATGCTGCTTGATAAGGTAATGTCTTAAATTGATTTCTTGTAAAGACTCCCATATCTGCAACGCTGTATGAACCATTGTTATCTAAGGACTGGCTTCCTAGCCATCCATTTGCGTTTCTATTTTGAACAAAAGGTAGATAGAAGCCGCTGTAGTTCATCTTACCATCCCAATGCTTACCATCAAGCCATTGTGAGTCATTTCCCCAATACTCACCTAAAACAAGAGCATTAGGATTAGTTTCCTTTATCGCTTTATTCATTCCTTCCCAAATAGTAAGATTTTCTGAATTATGGTTTGGAGCACCACTCTTGTACTCATCAGCACTCATAGAAATATCGTCAGCTGCGTCCATTCTCCAGCCATCAATTCCATAAGGCTGTTTTAAATACTTCTTAACTATTGAATTTTCTCCAGAATAAATATAGTTTTGAACCTCAGTGTTACTGTAATTTAGCTTTGGTAAGCTTGGCATGCCGTTCCAGCCATAATATCCTTGAGATAAATATCCTGGGTTATTTCCGAAGAAATAATAATTTCTATATGGTGAATTTACATTATCCTTAGCATCTTTAAACCAAGAAGTAGCTGTACTTGTATGATTGAATACTCCATCTAGCATAATGTTTATATTGCTGCTGTGAGCTTTATTTATTAATTCCTGTAATGCCTTGTTACCACCAAAGTTTTTATCTGCATGCTCATAGTCCTCAGTATCATATTTATGATTACTTTGTGATTGGAATATTGGCATTAAATATAATCCTGTTACTCCTAGCTGATCCTTTAAATATGGCAGAGCCTGCTCTACACCTTGAAGATCCCCATTGTAAAAATCATTATTCCAAATCTTATCACTTTCGTAGCCTGCCTTCGGTACATCATTCCATTTTAGTATTTCTGAAGGCTTTGTAAAATCATAAGGATCATTTCCTACTGCAGGGTCTAAAACTGTTCTGTCATTTGAAGTGTCACCATTTCTAAATCTGTCTACCATTATTTGATAAAGTATAGCTTCCTTAGACCAATTTGATGTGTTGTAATTTGGTACTATCATAAAACCATAATCTACTCCACAAGGCTCACCATATGCATTTAACATACGTGGTTGATAATCTGTTACTCCTTTATTATCTCCCCCGCCGTGAGTTCCTCCACTAACCCAGGCAGTTTTATCATTGCTTTTAACTTCAAAGTTATAATACTTAGTTACTGCTCCTTTTGGTATTACACCTTCCCAAAATTCAACCTTAGTTTTATCATATCCTTTTGCAGTGTAGAAGCTGTCATCAGTTATTTTATTCATTGCAATCTTTTGATCGCCAAGTATTGATGCCGCTGTGTCATAAAAATGCACATAAGCTTCTGATATATCATCAGCCTTTCCACGTAATCTTACCTTCACGCTGTCCTCTGCTGTAGGCTCCATTGGCTCCATGTAATCCTTACTTTGGTCTGCAAATAGATAACTCCAGTCAATGTTTGTAACCTTTTGCTCTTCATCGTAAAGTACCATGATAGAATAAGGTTTAACAGTTGGTCTTCCGCTAAATGGCGACCCTATATCAGTAGTTCCTGCCTGTGTATCATTTACAACACAGTGCCAATTTCCCCCTGCTGGAGTTGGAAATCCAGTAGCTCCATCATTAAGGTTGTACTCATATGCTGTTGGGTTATATATAACAACAATATTATTCCACTTATCACCATTAGCATGGTTTTTAAGATTAGTTAATATAATATTGCTGTTGTATTTAGCTGTCCAAACCCCTAAATTACCTTGAATATCAGCTGCATTTGTCATTCTAAAGGCTGGATGCTCTTTTCTTAATTGTATAAGTCCTTTATTGTAGTTAAAGATTTCACTGTAATCCTTTTTGTTTTTCCAATCAACCTCATTTATATCATCTGGACTTTTATAGCTGTTGCCGTCACCTTTTTTTGTTCTTAAGAATTCTCCACCTGCTTGAGTAAGAGGAATTCCTTGAGAAGTCATTACAATTCCTTGTGCTAAAATATCCATTTTAACTAGCTTATCATTTAACAGATTGTTTGAATCTATATTATTTCTATATTGCTCAGGACTTTGTCCAAGAGATTTTGAAATTTGATCCCATAAGCAGTAGTTATCATGAACCTCTGCATAGTTTATTGTTTCTTCTGGATCTGCAGTTAAACCGTTTATAGAACCTTTTATTCCTTCTTGTACTTTCCCAGCAGTATCTGAGTTTGCACCATCATTTATATATCCTTTTCCAGGATCGTTGCTGCCTCTTAATGCATCTCTAAAAGTGTCATTGAAAACTCCAAAATGATTGTTTCTTTGAGTTCCATCTACTGTTTGTTTATTTGGATCTAGTGATGATGAACCACCACTCCAAGGTTCTCCATAAACTATATTTGTAGGGTTTATAGTCTTAATGGAATTCGTTGCATCCTTTATTGTATCTGTATCCAGTAGGGACATAAGGTCAAATCTTAATCCATCAATATTATAATCATTAGCCCAATGCTTTGAAGAGTCTACTATAAACTTGTGCACCATTGGTCTGTCTGAAGCAACCTCATTACCACAACCTGAACCGTTAGTATAGTTTCCCTGCGCATCACTTCTAAAATAATATCCTGGAACTATATTGTCCATATTAGCAGTGGACTGCATATGATTATAAACCACGTCCATTATTACTCTTATTCCTGCATCATGCATTCCCTGTACTAATTGCCTAAATTCCTTTATCCTTACCTTTGGATCATTTGGGTTTGTAGAATAAGAACCCTCTACAGCATTATAGTTTTTAGGGTCATATCCCCAGTTTCTATTATTAGGATCTGAAGGTTTGGTTTCATCTACACTTCCAAAATCGTATACTGGAATAAGATGAACATGGGTAACCCCTAGTTCTTTCAAGTGATCTACACCTGTTTTAACAGAGGAATCTGCATTTCCATTGTCATCATGATAAACAGTGCCGCTTTGAACAGCTCCTAGGAACTTTCCTCTTTTATCTGAATCTACACCTGAATTTGCATCTATTGTAAAGTCTCTTATATGCATTTCATAAATTATAGAGTCTTCTGGATTTTTTAACTCTGGCTTTGATGTTCCATTCCATCCAGCAGGTAAAGTATCCACATCATCTAGTGCTACAAAGGCACCTTTATCCCCATTAACCCCAACTGCTGCTGCATAAGGGTCAACTGCATAAGTAGTTTTACCACTAAAGCTTCCATCGGAAAAATTAAGCTTATACATATAATACTTGCCATAGAAATTGTTTCTGCCTAATGATGCTGACCATACACCAGTAGCTTCATCCCTTATCATTGGAACTGCCACTCCGCTTTCTGGTGCATCTGCATAATTGCTGTAGGACATCACGTTTACATTAGCTGCAGTTGGCGCCCACAACTTTAAGTTAATCTTATCTTCTGTATATGTAACACCTAAGTCATTTCCACTATAATAGTAGCTGTCTAAAACACTTCTCATAGTTACCTTACAGGAGTTAAACATTTTATTAGCTCTCACCTCAAGGTTCATGGATGGATCTAAATTAAAGGTACTAGGTATATTAACCATTACCTTCTTATCATATATATTTGAGGTAGTTCCCTCAATTTTATTGCCATTAGCATAAACCTCAAAACTTGTACCATCTTTAGGTATATGAGTTAAATAAGCTGTTATTTGATTTTTAGAATCCATTATAGCATTTATAACCTTAGGTTTAGCCGCATTAACAGCTTGTCTAAAATCGGTATAAATTTTGTTATCATTTTCTACTACGTATAATTCCTTAGTAGCTTCAGGTACAGCCATGTCGCCTGCCTGCTCCGCCCAATCATTACCGGAAATAGATTTTCTAAGCTTGAAATTAGTATTTGTTTCAATACCGGCAAGCTTTCCAAAATCAGTGCTTTCATTAAAGCAATAGGAAGAAGCCTTATCTCCTGTCCATGCCCATACATTCCATCCCTCATAGGAATTTGCATCGTATCTAAAATATTGAACTTTCTTTTGACCTGCTAAAGCATCACTATTAACTACCTTAATAGTTTTTACTGCTACCTTGCCCTCTGAGGTTACAGCCTTAACATTTATAGAGGTTCCATCCTTTACTGTTCCATCTACTCTTAAGGTTCCATTGTTATCTACAGATACCCCTGAAATTGCTGGGTCTATAGAATAGCTTGGAGTTAACTCTACTATAGTTCCATCTATATTGTATAAATCTGATACTAATGAAACAGTTTCCCCTGCCGAAATCTGATTTCTAGAAGAGGATATCTTCATACCTTCAGTTAATGCCTGAAGGGTAAAAGTTCCATTGCCACCGTTTCCTCCATTAGGATCAATCCATTGATCGTTATTTGGGTCATTGCTGCCGCTTCCATAATGAAGTCTAAACTTGTAATCATGGGTTCCCGGTGCTACCGAAAATCTCCCCATCATCTTCCACACACCATCGTTAGGGTCCTGCTGCCAGGTTAGTAGGTATTTAGAGTCAAAAGACCAGTTGTTAAAATCCCCCACTACATATGCATCTGACGGATTTACTCCTCCATCGCTGTACTTAACGATGAATTTAACAGTACCACTTGCTGCATCTGGATAGCATGCTGAATATTGAAAATCTTGAGCATGTACTACTACACCAGAAAAAATTTGAAGGAGCGTGTTAAAAATCATTGTAAGTGTTAAAAAAATAGAAATCGCCTTTTTTCTTGAATTACTTTTCAAATAGTTTCCCTCCTCTTTTTTCTTTATCTTACGTCAACACCTGGCGAGTGCAATCGTTTGCATTAAACTTAAAAAAATATGCACCTTACCCTGGTGAAAAATTCATAGCCCTTAGATGTATATACAGATATATTATCATAAAACTTCCCATTATTTCAATAATCAAAAGCTTCCAAATAGTATTTTATTATTACTTATTTTTAACAGTAGCTCTGTATATAATATGTTAATTACTAATTTTACATTTTCACCGATTTTATTATTATTTAAAACACTTTATTTCATACAAATATTGTATCCAGTTCTATTTATTGTTATCATTGTAATTAGTTTCATATATAAACTTAATGAAAATATGTAACAAAATTACACAACAAAATTGTAAGGAGGCAAACAAATGTTAAAAAGAACAAAAATACTTATTGCATCACTCTTTGTTACATTATTTGTAGCATCGGCACCAGTTTTGGCCTATGAAGGATTTTCGGGGGGTGATAGCAGCCAAGACGGTTGTTATACATGTACCAAATATGCACAGGAAGTCTTTAATGCAAAAGGATACTCAACTTATTACTACTATGGATTTACCAATGAGGATGTTGCAAGTAAAGTTCCTCTTGTCAGAACATTTTTTTCATATGGACATGGTGATAACACAGGGTCTGTAGGCCGATTTGGGGTTAATACATTACGAATGCAAACCACAAATGGCATTATAGATTCAGATCAAATGTATAACTTGACTAAGGGATATTACAAGTTTGTATTTATCCATGGATGTCACTCTGGCGAAACCTCTGCTTGGTTCCACGCTTTTAATATGTGTGAAGGTGATGCAGGAAATCACGCAACTTTAGGGTATAAAGGAACAATTGATACAGGTGCTACATACCAAAATTTCGCTAAGGTTACATTATATTATTTAAAAGGTGGCCATACAGTTAGTGGTAGCGTATGGAACGCATATTTGGAAACCGGGGTAAATAGCACTAAATATCAAATATATGGTAACTATGATGCAACATTATAATTAAAGGGGGAATGATTTTGAAAAAATTAAATACACGTTTAAAAATTTTACTTTCGGGAGGTATTGCTTTATTAGTTGTAGTAATTTTTGTAGCTAACAACATATATACTAAAGCCGAATATAATGCTGATTTAGATTCAAGGGCTGAAAAAAACGCTGTGGAATTAATAGATAAAATATGCCAATCCCAGCCATCTAACAATTCAAAAAATGCGCCTAACGATTCATTAAGGAAATTTTCAAAGAAAGAAAAAGTCAAAGATAACAATTGGAAAAAAGATAGGATACGTATGGAAAATGACTCTATAATCATAGAAACAGACTTGAATGCTTCACCAATTACATATATAAATAAAGCAAAAATAACACCTGAGCGCTTATCAAAAAAAATCTCCGAAAAAAAATATCAAGAGCAATTAAAAGATATAGCTGAAAAAGTAGCTTCAAATATAGTAGAAAGTCAAGCAACTTTTGTTAGTTCAAAAGAATTAGATAATGGCTATATGGAATATAGATGGAATAGAAATTATTGTGGATACGAATTTATTGATGATTTCATGATAATTGTTATGAATCCTGAAGATGGAGAAGTAGTTAGTATCAGTAAAAGATTTGTATCGAACATTCCAACTGTTAATATAGTAAAAAATAAAAATGAAGCAATAGATTTAGCAAAAAAATTACTAACAAATAATAAAAAGATAAAATTAGATAAGGTTGTAAGTGCAGAAAAGCAAATTATAAATCCAAATAAGCATTGGATAGATTCAAATGATGTTGTGGAATTTAATCCACACGCTAGGCTAGCCTATGCAATAACATTTCAAACTACAGATGGTGATGAATTCACAGCTACTGTTTGGATAGATTGTGAAAATGGCAACGTATTAGGTGGACAAGAAATAATGTAGTTGATTGTTTTGTTCTACTGATTATAAACCATAAACATATTATTATATGGTATATATACTAAATACATCAATAGGGGGATTTATCATGTTAAAAAAAATCATAAGTAAACTACAGAAAAAAATATTATTCCTTACAGTACTTAGTGCTTCTCTAGTAATACTAGTATCTACCGTTTTTGCTTACCCAGCTTCTGGAACATGGAGTTATCTAACTTGGGTAGGGTATGGATATGAAGAAGTAGGTAATAACGTAAAAGCTGTCCAAGCAATATGTAATGCTTCAGGATGCCCAGCAGGAGCTGTTGATGGATATTATGGTACTAATACTAGGAATGGAATCAAATCCTATCAAGCAAGCAAAAGTATATCTTCTGATGGTATTGTAGGTTCGCAAACTTGGCAGGTTATGCATTCTTATCTTATGTATAGTTATAATCAAGATTTTGGACTTGGTATGTCTGAAATAGATTATTATCCTGGTGGAAATCGCCCAAAATTTTTACTAGTTAATTCAAATTATCCCTATGACTCAGCATGGTGTTATTGGGATATAGACAAATGGATTTATCTTAATAGACAATAATTAAATTTCGAGGTGATATTAATGTTAAAAAGAAAAATAATAATTATTCCTGCTGTTATACTTACTCTTGCATTTGCATACGAAATCTCAAACACTAATCCAATTGCTAAAACGGAGAAAAATGTATCCTTAACTTCCAGTAGCGTAAAACCTAATAGTAAACTTTCTGATGACGAATTAAAAAAAATAATTCCTCAAGAGAAATTGTTTAAAGGAATAGAGGATGTGAAAAAAAATACACCTTATAAAATTAAACATCCTTCAGAAGAAATAAATGGTTTAACTTTAGATGATACAACTCTAGATGTTCATAACTATAAAAATGCCCCAATTCACATTGTAAACCTATCTTATAAAGGAAATAATAATGAAGTATTATTTATTCAACAAGTAGATGCTACAGATACAAATCCTGCTGCTGAAAAAGCAACAGAAATTGTAATTTTTAAAAATGGAACTAAAGCTTCTATTTATGATCCTCTAAATGGTAAAGGGGCAATTCATGTTATATTCACCGAATCCGGAAAAAGTTATGATGTAATGGGTAACCTAGGTAAAAATAGATTAGTAAAAATAGCAGAATCCTTAGTTGAGTAAAATTTTGAAATTTAATAGAGGCGGGTTATCCACCCGCCTCTATTGTTTTAGATAGACTATATTTCTTTCAAAAGCTCTTCCATCTCATGAAGCTTTCCTTCTTCTTCAAATTTCTTAGTGAAATATTCTCTTATCTGAGCTCCTACCTTCGCCCCTTTATCATCTAATTTATTTTTTCTTTCAAAATAATCTTTTAATAGAGTATATTCTTCGTTAGTAAGAGCATACCTATATTCCTCTTTCCTATTTAATATATTATCTAAAGTAAGAGGAATGCTTCTTGTTTCTTCTACTATAACTATTGTAGATGCTGCATAATCTCCTAATCTTTTTTGATCTTTTGAAAAGAACATTGTTGCCACACCAATTCCATAAAGGTCAATGAATACTTTAATTAAATTTCTAATCATTGAATGTACTACAGTAATAGGCTGTCCATTATTTCTTATAGTCCTTAATTTAAATATCTTTTTCCCGATAGTTCTTCCATTCATGGACAACTCAAGAACTATGAAATAACCGTAATTTATTGCTGCAATTATTAAAATACATACTGCAAAAAACCAACCAGAGGTGATTGAATCAACATCTGCTCCACTTTTTTCAGTTGCATATATAAAAAGAAAAATTGCTAAGCCTAATACAAACATAATAAGTCCTTGGATTAATAGGTCGATAATTGTAGCTGCGGCTCTAGAGCCTAAGCCAGCTAACCTATACTCAACCTCAATGTTTTCAGGTGTCGTGATTTTTATAGTCTTCATTGCTTCACTGCCTTTCTATATCATATTTTAGGTATTTATGTTTTTTCACCTTCAAGAGCTCTATAATTCCTATTTTATAATTATACCAAATAAATCCAATAAAATTAATGAAGAACTGTTGAACTCACTTCTCTTTGTTGATACAATGTGTTAGAGGTGAAAAAAATGAAAGAAAATGAATTTATAAACAAAAATACAGTTTTATGGATAGAATTAAAGGATCTTTCAAATAAGTT
>Ga0316601_100000182_pt1 | contig 24609 bp, 19 predicted proteins | sample OWC_soil_day5_no_FD_207663 | JGI IMG/M metagenome (GOLD analysis project Ga0316601, IMG submission 207663) | Wetland soil microbial communities from Old Woman Creek delta, Ohio, United States - OWC_soil_day5_noCT | ecosystem: Environmental > Terrestrial > Soil > Wetlands | place: USA: Ohio... | reverse complement strand
CCCGATCGATTTGATGAAGCCCGGCTTCACGCAGTAAAAATCTAGTCTGCCTGTGTCCGGGACCATGTACCAGGGCTGACCGTTTGTTGCGGAAGGAGCAAGACGGACGCTGTCCATTATATCTGTAACTGCATCGAACGAGTCGATATCCTCCATGAGTTCGGAGAGGTCGGCAATCTCGGGAAGCGGCTTCCTCTTGAACTCTGAAGGTTCCGTCCTGTGAAGCGGTTCCGCAGGCCTTCCGAATGCCAGGACAATGACATATTCAAGCTCGGACATACTCCTTGCTTCCTTCGACGGCAGCGCCATTCCGACATAACAGCTCCCGTATCCTTTGGATGAAAGGAAGAGGTCGATCTGCTGCAGCAGGAAACCTGCGTTTTCCAGATAGCCTTCCCTTGGCTCGGAGGTCATCATGAGGTAGTGGGGCGACCTTACCGGGAGGAATACATTGATCTCATCCTTGGATACGACCTGGATCTCCTTCTTTATCTCTTTGTGCAGTGGTTCGGCTTTTCCAACAAACTCAAGTATTTCGGAAATTGCCCTGATATCCAGCGGTCTATCATCATATTGCCTCACGGACTTTCTTTTCGATATGTAATCATATAATTCAACGGGTATCATTTGCGCATACTTCCTTTCGGAGAATTATTTGAGATTTTCTTCACTTTAAATTATAGTGTACATGCCTGCCGGAATGCAATTATAAATGGTTTTTTTCCGGCATCTGGTGAATCTGCTGATGAACCGTCCCCAAACTTCGGCGAACATAAATTCGGCAGCACTTTTAGCTTCCCGAATTTTGTGTTATAATCTGAAAAGGAATTTTAATGAATCACGCAATACAATAGGAGGACATATATGGGAACTGATAAACACAACGTCCAGTCTTATGATGTTACGTCCTTGACTTCCCTCGAGAAGCTTGAGCCTGTGAGGGTGAGGCCTGGCATGTACATAGGCTCCACGGGAGCAAAAGGTCTGCATCACTGCATATGGGAAATATTAGACAATGCTATAGACGAGATTTCAAACGGCTACGGCGACAAGGCTACTGTAATCCTGAATAAGGACAACAGCGTCACCGTAATAGACAACGGCAGGGGAATACCCACGGGTATGCATCCGACAAAAAAGAAGACCGGAGTAGAGATGGTATTCACTGAGCTCCACACCGGAGGAAAGTTCGACAACACGGTATACAAGACCTCGGGAGGACTGCATGGGGTAGGAGCCTCCGTTGTAAATGCGCTGTCGGAGTGGATGGTTGTAGAGGTTTTCCAGAACGGGAAGCACTACAGGCAGCGGTTCGAATATGCCATGGACAAGGAGCTCAAGAAAAGGATGCCCGGAACTGCGGTCACTCCTCTTGAAGTCATAGGGGACACCGACAAGACAGGGACCAAGATCACCTATAAGGCCGACAAGGAGATCTTCAGCCACATAGAGTACAAGTTCGACGTCATAGACGAGAGGCTTCAGGAGCTGGCATTCCAGAACAAGGGGATGAGGCTTGAGCTAATAGACAGGAGGAAGGAAGAGGAAGTCAGTAAGGAATACTTTTCCGAAAGAGGACTCCTGGATTTCATAGATTACCTGAACGAAAGCAAGACGCCTATACACCCCGTTCCGATACTCTTCGAAGGAGAGAGGGAGGTTAACGGAGTCAGCATGTACGGCGAGGTTTGCATCCAGTTCACGGACTCCACAACGGAATACATAGCGAGCTATGTAAACAACATACCTACCACCGAATCCGGAACCCACGAGTCAGGCTTCAAGACAGGCATGACCAGGGCTTTCAAAGACTGGGCAAAGAAGCTCAACATCCTCAAGGAGAAGGACACGGAATTCGAAGGCGACGACCTCAGGGAAGGCATGACTGCAATCGTCAGGATAAAGATCAGCAACCCTATATTCGAAGGTCAGACAAAGACTAAACTCGGGAACAACGAAGCCTACACGATGATGAACGACCTTTCCTACAGCAGGTTCTACGCATGGATAGAGGACAACAGGGACACCGCTGCCAACATAATCAACAATGCCATGGATGCCGCCCTCAGGAGAGAGAAGATAAAGAAGATCAACGACGCAGAGAGGAAGAAGATAGGCAGGGGCGCCGCGCCGCTGGCGGGGAAAATTGCCGTATGCACACTGAAGGATCCGAGTGTCTGCGAATTCATAGTGGTTGAGGGAGATTCCGCAGGCGGTTCCGCGAAGCAGGCCAGGGACAGGCGGTTCCAGACCATAATGCCTTCGAAGGGAAAAATAATGAACACCGAAAAGCAGAAGCTGGAAAATGTCCTCGGCAGCGAGGAGCTTAAGATATTCAACACCGCAGTCGGGACCGGGGTCCTTGACAACTACGAAGAGAATGACCTCAAGTACGACAAGATAATAATAATGAGCGACGCCGACGTCGACGGATACCATATAAGGACGCTGTGGATGACATACATCTACAGGTACATGAGGCCTCTCATAGCAAACGGGCACCTGTACATGGCCATGCCTCCGCTTTACAAGGTATACAGGCACACGAAGGGCGAGGACGTAGTGAAATACGCCTACAGCGACGACGACCTGGACAAGGTCAGGAAGGAAGTGGGCAAAGGGCACCTCATCCAGAGGTACAAGGGGCTTGGAGAGATGAATCCGGACCAGCTCTGGGAGACCACCCTGAATCCTGAAAGCAGAACCCTGCAGCAGATAACCATAGACGACGCGGCAAAGGCCGAAAGGATGGTATCGCTGCTCATGGGAGACGTGGTTCAGCCGCGAAAGAACTATCTTTACAAATACGCTGAGTTTTAATTTGGGAGGGCAAAAATGGCAAAAAAGAATAACATTCCAAAGGATTTCAATATAGTCAAGACGCCTCTCGAAGAGGCTATGCCGGACAACTACCTTCCCTATGCAGTAGAGGTCGCAAAGGACAGGGCTCTTCCTGATGTAAGGGACGGCATGAAACCGGTCCACAGGAGGATACTCTACGGGGCATACATGCTGAAGGCATTCCCGGACAAGCCTTACTTCAAATCTGCTAGAATCGTCGGCGACATACTGGGAAAATACCATCCTCACGGTGACACTTCCGTATATGATGCGATGGTAATCCTGGCGCAGGATTTCGCTACGAGGAAGCCGCTCATAGACGGTCACGGGAACTGGGGAAGCCAGGACGGAGACAACGCTGCGGCCATGCGTTACACGGAGGCAAGGCTCACACCCATAGCGCTTGAAATGCTGAAGGATATTGAAAAAGGCGTTGTAGACATGGTCGACAACTACTCCGGTTCAGAGCTGGAGCCTTCCGTGCTGCCTGCAAAGTATCCGAACCTGCTGGTAAACGGAACCTTCGGCATAGCCGTAGGCCTGGCAACCAACATACCGCCTCACAACCTTGTCGAGGTAATAGATGCCGAACTGGCATACATAGACAACAACGATATAAATACACAGGAGCTCATGAAGTACATAAAGGGGCCGGATCTACCGACGGGAGGGATAATCATCGGCAAAAACTCAATGCTGTCCGCCTACGAGACGGGAGAGGGGAAGGTCACTCTCAGGGCGAAGACCTCCCTGGAAAAGCTTGAAAACGGAAAGCCGGGGATAGTCATAACCGAATTCCCTTACAGGAAAAGCAAGGCAAAGCTCCTGCAGACCATATCCGAAATGACTGCAGACAAGAGGCACGCCAAGGTTCTTGAGCCGATCTCAGACATCAGGGACGAATCCGACAGGGACGGAATCAGAGCTGTAATCGAGTTTAAGAAATCCGTAGACAGGGATACTGCCGAGAGGGTGCTCAAGTACCTCTTCAAGAAGACCGACCTGCAGAGCAACCTGTCCTTCAACATGGTGGCGCTTGCGGAAGGGAAGCCTCAGACGCTCGGACTTAAGGCCATACTCGGCCATTACCTGAAGCACCAGAAGGAAGTAGTCACGAGGAGGACGCAGAGGGAGCTTGAAACAGCCCAAAAGAGGTTCCATATAGTGGAGGGCTTCATAAAGGCCATCGGGTTGATGGATGAGATCATAAAGCTCATAAGGGCGTCAAAATCCAAAAAGGATGCCTCTAACAACCTGGTGGAAAAATTCGGTTTCACCGAGCTGCAGGCCGAAGCCATACTGGAACTGATGCTCTACAGGCTGACCGGTCTTGAAATATCTGCCTTTGAAAAGGAACACAAGGAGCTGGCAAAACTCATAAAGAAGCTGACAAAAATACTCGAAGACGAGAAGGAGCTCCTGAAGGTCATAAAAACAGAGCTCACAGAGGTCAGGGACAAATTCGGTGACAACAGGAGGACCATGATCGTCGAGGATGACGAGGAGGCCAAGATTGACATTGAGGAGATAATACCTTTCGAGGATGTCATAGTGACTCTTTCAAACGAAGGCTTCATAAAAAGGGTCCCTCTCAAGACCTACAACAGGTCAAACGCAGAGGTTGAGGACATAGAGCACAGGGAGGGAGACTTCAACAGATTCCTCTTGAATTCGAACACAAAGGATACCGTCATGGTATTCACAGACAGCGGTAGCATGTACCAGATCAGGGGCGCGAACATACCTGAACAGAAGTGGAAAGACAAGGGCGAAAGGCTGGACATGCTCATCAAGGGGCTCGACCTGAACCAGGAAAAGATTGTCGGTGCATTCTCGATCGAAAGCACCGCTCTTCAGAAGGACTTTATATTCTTCACAAGCACTGGCTGCATGAAAAAATCAGGCCTGGACAAATTCAGCACGAACTATACAAAACTCATGGCCGTCAAACTGAAGGACGACGAGAAGCTGGTTGCAGTCAAGCTGGCCGATGTGGAGAGGGAGGAAGCCTTCATCAAATTCACCACCGAGCTTGGAATGGAATTCACGGTGGAGGAGCCGCAGCTTGAATCAGCTGACAGGAACATAGCGAGCATTCAGCTCGTAACAACCTCCGCTGAGAACAGGATAAGGTCTGCGGACTTCACTGCCGAATACAACTACGGGAATTTCTTTGTCAACATAGGCAAGGACGGCATGATGAGGACCGCAGAAACAAGGGATTCAAAATGCAGCTTCAGCGAAGCATGCAGTTCTGGCAGCAGGCTGCTGCTTTTCCAGGACAACGGACTGGTGCTGTCAATACCTGCATACATGATCCAGAACATCGGCGAACGCGGCATGAATATGTCGAAGCTTTTCGAAGGGGTGGAGCTCAACAGGATACTTAAGGTGGTCTGCGTCGACGATTTCAGCGCGGATAAATATCTCTACTTTGTTTCTTCAAAGGGCATGGTCAAGAAGACGGCGCTGGATGAATTCCAGGGAGACGCCATGACCTCCGCCGCATACAAATTCAAGACGGAGCAGGACAGCCTTGTTGGTGTTGAGCTCGGAGGCAATGCTGACGACCTGCTAATCATAACAAGAAAAGGGATGAGCATACTCTTCAGCCTCGACAGCGTCAACCCTATGGGAAGGATTGCGTCAGGCGTGACGGCAATATCCCTCGGTGAGGATGACCAGGTAATCTACGAAATGGTGGCAGAATCCGTACAGGACAAGGCGGGAAGCCTGAAACTCACCTCAAAGAAAGGTATGGATGCGGAAATCAGGTTAGCCGACTTCAGGCGACAGAACAGGGCCGGAAAAGGCAAGAATATATTCCTTATTGTCTTTGAGGACTTCATAAAGGATATCAAGTACAAGAGCAGATAGTATATAATTTGTTGATGCAGGGCTGCTGCAGAGTGAAAATTTTCAGAAATTGACAATAAATGCTTCAGATGTTATACTTTAATAGCAAGAATATTCAGAAAAATAGAAGGGGGATAGGGTATGGAATCTCATAAATTCTATGTTTTGCCTGAACTCAGATTTGGATACAGCGCGCTTGAACCGTTTCTGTCAGAGGAGCTGATGAGACTACACCACGACAAGCACCATGCAGCCTATGTCAAGGGCGCAAATGCAGTCCTTGAGAAGATGGATGCCTCAAAGGCCGGCAATATGGATTTCGACGCAAAGGCTTTATTCAAGGAGCTGTCCTTTCACATAGGAGGACAGAAGCTCCACAGTCTGTTCTGGGAGAACCTTGCACCTGCAGGTAACGGCGGAGGAGGAAAACCTGATGGCGGTATTGCTGCAGCTATAGACGAGGAATTCGGATCGTTCGAGCGCTTCAAGAAGATTTTTTCACAGACTGCCAACAGCGTGGAAGGCTCAGGCTGGGCAGCGCTTGCATTCTGTTTTGAAACTCAAAGGCCTATCATCATGCAAATAGAGAAGCACAATACGAACGTCTATCCGGAATGCATGATACTTTTGGTCCTTGATGTATGGGAGCATGCATACTATCTGGATTACAAGAATGACAGGACGAAGTTCGTGGAGGCTTTCTGGAATATCGTCAACTGGTCCGAAGTTAACAAGAGATTCGGAGAGGTTTAAAGGAATAGGATAATAAAGAATCGGATAATGGGTTGCCTAACAGTTGAAAGACTATCAGGCGACCTGTTTATTTGGGATGAAAGAGGTAATACGTGCTATAATAAAAAAAACGAATTGTCCGGGGGAGTGGCGATGAGAAAGACAACATTGAAAAACGGAATGAAGCTTATTTATGAGAAAAGGGATGCAAACATTGCATCCTTCTGCATCGCGTTGGACGCCGGGGCTCTCAGGGAGCAGGGCGGATTCCTGTCCGGGACGGCCCATGCCCTGGAGCACATGCTCTACAAGGGAACAAAAACCCGCAGCGAGGAAGAAATAAACCGCATCAGCGACGAGATATTCGGATTCAGCAATGCTATGACAAACTATCCCTATGTCATATACTATGGGACAACCCTGTCAGGCAATATTGAAAAAGGGCTGGAGCTATATTCCGATATTCTCCTGAACCCTGCCCTTGAGGAGGATGGGTTCAGGGAGGAGATGAGCATAATATCAGAGGAGCTAAGGGAATGGTCTGAAGACCTGTCTCAGCTTTGCGAGGACAAGCTGTTCCGGAACTGCTTCAGGAGCAGGAGGATCGGGGAAAGGATAATCGGGTCGCAGGACACGATTGCCGCCCTTAGCATGGATGAGCTAAGGAGATTCTACAGGAAGCACTACATGCCCCAGAACTGCGTCTTGGCAGTCGTTACGCCGGACAGCTTCGAGGACACTCGGGAACTAGCCGAAAAATACTTCGGTGGATGGGAAAAGGGCTTGGAGCTGTGCTTGAGCACCTGCTGCGAGGAAAACGAAGAGGGTGTGTTCGTTGAGCAAGCAGGGAATATGGAAGGGGCGAAGATAGAGTACTGCTTCCCGATCCACGGGCTGAGCCTCGAGGAGGAGAAGGCGCTCAGCGTTTTCAGCTACCATTTCGGCGAAGGGGTCACAAGCATCCTGTACGAAGAGATCAGGACCAAGAGAGGCCTGGCATACGATGTGTCATGCAGGCTTAGGAAGGAAAACGGCATAAAGCTCCTTACAGTAAATGTAAGCACCGCCAGGGAAAACGTGGACAGGGTTACAGGGATAATAGACGGCATAATCGGAGGGATAATAAGTGGAGAGGCTTACAATCCGGATCCTTTGCAGCTCAGGAGGGCGGAGGATATGCTCAAGATCCGAAGGGAGCTGCTGCTGGAAAAGTCGGTTCAGCTCGCAAAGGAGCTTTCGACCTTCGAGCTGATGTACGGGTCCTGCGGGAAGGTCTACTCCGAGTTTGACGGCATAGGAGACCTTGAGCCCGGATTCGTAAAGAGGGCTGCTGCAAGGGTACTAAAGAACAGGTCCGTGCAGATACTGATATAGGCTTCCTGCATTTGACAGCGTTCAAAAAAAGCAGTATCATATTTATTGGCATATGCCATTAAATACACATAAGAGTAAGGGGAGAATATTATGTCAGATTGCAACACATGTCCATCAAGCGAAGGCTGCAAAAAAGACAAGGATCAGTGCATGATAGAGAGCAATCCTTTGAACAACGTAAAGAATGTTATAGCTGTAATGAGCGGAAAAGGCGGAGTTGGAAAATCGAGCATATCCGTGATGATAGCAAAGCAGCTTAACCAGTTCGGCTTCAAGGTAGGGATACTGGATGCCGACATAACGGGGCCAAGTGTTCCCAGGCTCCTAGGACTCAGGGATGTTAAGGCTTTCGGTACAGAGGAGCTCTTATATCCGGTAGAGACTGAAGACGGAATCAAAGTTATGTCACTCAACTTCCTGGTTGAGGATGAGAGCGACCCTGTTATATGGAGGGGGCCTGTCATAGGGGGAATGGTTAAACAGTTCTGGACAGACGTGCTGTGGGAAGACCTCGACTACCTTGTAATAGACATGCCGCCTGGAACAGGCGACGTCGCTCTCACAGCGATGCAGTCCATTCCAATAGACGGAATTGTCATGGTATCGGTGCCTCAGGACATGGTTTCAATGATCGTTGCGAAGGCTGTCAACATGGCCAAGAAGATGGATATCAGCATCCTGGGAGTAATAGAGAACATGAGCTACATCATGTGCCCTGACTGCGATAAGAAAATCCAGCTTTTCGACGGCGAGAACACGGAGCAGTTCCTTAAAGACAACGACCTTGTCCTTCTGGGAGAGCTGCCTATGATGAACTCGGTATCAACAATATCAAGCACAGGCTACAGCAGTTCAAAGGGACAGCTGTGGGACATGTTCAATCCTACAGTCATGAATATAATAAAGAGACTGGCAGAGGTAAAATAATGCCGAGACCGACGAGATACAGGAAGGTGGAATTCTTTCCTGAAGAAACGTATTTTGTCCCTCTGGGAAAGCCGAAATGCGAGCTTTCCGAGGTTGTCCTGAAGGTGGAGGAGCTTGAGGCCATGAGGCTCAAAGATATCGAGGAGCTCAGCCAGGAAGAATGCGCGCAGAAAATGCAGATTTCCAGGCAGACCTTCCAGAACATCATAGACAGCGCACGGAAAAAGGTGGCTATGGCTCTTACAGCCGGGAATGCCATCAGGATAGGCGGTGGAAGCTTCAGGCCTCATTACTGCCGATTCATGTGCCGGGACTGCGGCGCCGAATATGAGATAAACTACGAGAAGGACAAGTATGCATGTCCCGAATGCGGTTCTGAACATGTCATGTGCAGCAAAAAAGCAGGGAACTGCAAAAAATGGTGCAAGGAAGAGGCGGAATAGTTAAAGGCATGCAGCAAGGGATAATCCCTGCCGCATGCCTTGTTTTTATATTTAGGCCTGCCTGCCCACAGCTGCCAGGTAGACGGTGAATTCCTCTTTTCCGTCCACGCCGATCAGCTCGTCCATCCTGTCCTGGTCATAGGCTGCCACTGCGCATACCCCTGCGCCGATGGCTTCTGCAGCAAGGTAAAGGTTCTGGCAGATATGTCCGGCGTCAATTGCTATCTGTTTGACAGCCGCATGCTCATACCTCCATTCTGTCCGGTATGGCACTGCAGCCCATACGAAGGTCAGGGCGCTGGCTGCAATGAATTTCTGGTTCAGCGTCGCGTCATCGAGCCTCTCGCTCATGTCTGGAATCCCGCCAAGGAAGACGAGCTTGTGCTCCAGAGGGAGGTACCTGTAAAGACCCGCATCAAGGCCCTGCACGTTCTGGGCTATGATATATGTTTCGAACGGATGCCTCGCTCCTGCGGAAGGTACAGTTCGGAGGGTTGCATAGCCGCTGTTGACAATCTTTTTCACACCCTGGGTGCTCCAAAGCATGAAGGACAGCTCGTTGAAGGAAATCTGCCCTTCGGAGAACTTCCTCCTGCTCTTCCTGCCCTTGAGAGTATCAAGGAAGCTTGCCTTGAATCCTTCAAAATCACCCGCGGGGCACAGGTCGATCAATAAATCCGATTCTTTGCATGGTTTCTGGACGTCCGGCTGCGGAAGCTCTTTGTCCTGGTCAGTTTTGACGTCGTAAAGCTCACGGAGGGTATTCGCTTTCAATATCTCCCTATAGTCTTCTCTTGTCATCATGTTACTTCACTGCCTTTCTCAAAGATTTATATGCTATAATTATATCATAAAACAAAAAACAAAAATATTTATGCTATAATTAGCTTGAAAATTTGATGCTGCGAGGGATAATTCTTGGAAAAATGGATGATGAAAAACATAAAGTTCGATGCCGGCGCTCTGGCTCGGGAATTGAATATAAGCGAAATTACAGCCAGGCTTCTGGTCAACCGCGGGATAAGGAATGCGGCGGAGGCCCGCTCTTTCCTGCACCCAGAACTTAGCCAGATGAACAGCCCCAGGGCGATGAAGGACCTGGAGAAAGGCGTCAGGCTTATAAAAAGGGATATTGAAGAGAAAAGGAAGGTCATGATAGTCGGCGATTACGACGTGGACGGGGTGGTCAGCACATACATACTGTTCACCGCCCTTGAGAGGTGCGGCGCAGACGTATGCTACGAGATTCCCCACAGGATAAGCGACGGATATGGGATAAACAAATCGATAATTGACAAGGCGGCAGAGCAGGGCGTGAACACCATAATAACCTGCGACAACGGCATATCTGCTCTGGAGGCTATCAGATACGCAAAGGACTTGGGCATGGATTTCATCGTGACCGACCACCACGACGTGCCTCCTTTCGCGGAAGGTGATATGGCTGCGGATGCGGTGGTAAACCCGAAGCAAAAGGACTGCGGCTACCCATTCAAGCTCCTGTGCGGAGCAGGGGTGGCCTTCAAATTCGTCCAGGTGCTCTTCGAGGAAATGGGAATCGATTCTGCCGAAGCCCTGAGATACGTGCACATACTGGCCATAGCAACGGTCTGCGATGTGGTGGACCTTACAGGGGAGAACAGGATAATCGTCAAGACCGGACTCGCAGAGATGCCAGAAACAGACAACCTGGGGCTGCAGGAGCTAATCCGGATTTCCAACCTGGAAGGCAAGGCCATCACGACCTATTCGCTGGGATTTGTTATCGGGCCGTGCATAAACGCATCCGGAAGGCTTGACTGGGCTAAAAAAGGAGTGGAGCTGCTCCTCGCCAAGGACAGGAGTACGGCTGAGAAGCTTGCGAAAGAACTTTACGAGCTCAACAAGGACAGGAAGGACATGACCGTGAACGGCACCGCGGAGGTGATAGAGCAAATAGAGCAGGAAGACCTCCTCAAGCACAGCGTCATCGTTGTGTACAACGGCGGAATCCACGAAAGCATAGCGGGCATAATTGCGGGCAGGCTCAAGGAGAGGTACAGCAGGCCGGCCATAATGCTGACCTCCGGGAAAGAGGGCGCCAAAGGCTCGGGCAGAAGCATAGACGGCTACAACATGTTCGAGGAGCTGTCGAGGTGCAGGGATATACTCGGGAAATTCGGCGGGCATCCCATGGCGGCAGGACTTTCAATCGAGGAATGCAATATAGTGACGCTGAGGGAGATGCTCAATGAAAACTCAGCTCTGCTTCTCGAGGAGCTTGTGCCTAAGGTATCCATCGATATGCAGCTTCCTCTCGACAAGGCTACAATGGACCTTGCAGAAGAGATTGCGTGCCTGGAGCCGTTCGGTACCGGGAATCCGAAACCTGTGTTCGCCGACCGTGGCGTGAGGATACACAGCGCCAAAATCATAGGCGCAAACAAGAACGTTCTGAAGCTTTCGCTGAAAACCGCCAGGGGGAACACTCTGAGCGGAGTGTGCTTCGGGAATGTCGAGGGATTCGCGAAAATCATCGAGGACAAATTGGGGGAGGGCGCTGCAGCCAGGCTGCAGGAAAGGGGCCTCGCCGGAGCGGAGCTGAACCTGGAGCTTGACCTTGCCTTCAACGTGGATATAAACGAATATATGGGCAGCAGGAGCGTACAGCTTAACGTAAAGAATTTCAGAAAACAGTAGATATGGAGGGGCATTATCTTGAAAAAAATCATCATGACTGGCGGAGGCTCTGCAGGGCACGTTACGCCTAACATAGCACTTTTCCCTGAGCTTAAGAGGCTTGGATACACCATCGAGTATATAGGATCGAAGAACGGAATCGAGAAGGAGATAATCGGGAGGGAGAACATAAAGTATTTCGGAATTTCCAGCGGAAAGCTAAGGAGATACATCGACATAAAGAACATCTCGGATCCGTTCAAGGTGGTCAAGGGAGTCATGGAAGCTTTCCTGATAATCCGCAAGGAGAAGCCCGACATAGTCTTCTCTAAGGGAGGCTTCGTCTCCGTGCCCGTGGTAATTGCGGCTTACATGAACCGAGTTCCTGTTATTGCCCATGAATCGGATATTACTCCGGGGCTGGCAAACAGGATATCAATGCCTTACTGCACAAAGATATGCGTGACGTTTCCCGAGTCGCTGATTGAAATCCCTGGGAACAAGGGGGTGCTTACAGGCACGCCTATAAGGAAGGATATACTCAGAGGCAGCGCCGAAAAGGGCAGAGAGTTCTGCGGCTTTGAGGGCGGCAAGCCTTGCATCCTTGTCATAGGCGGCAGTCTCGGCTCGAAGGTGATAAACGACAATGTCAGGGAGTGCCTGCCGCAGCTGCTGGAGAAATACTGCGTCGCGCACATTTGCGGCAAGGGCAACGTGGAAGCCAGCCTGGAGGGCTTGAAGGGGTACAAGCAGTTTGAGTACGTTTCAGGTGAGCTCAGGGATATTTTCGCTGCGGCTGACATGGTTATATCGAGGGCCGGTGCCAACGCGATTTTCGAGCTTCTTGCGCTGAAAAAGCCAAACCTCCTGATTCCCCTTTCGAAAAAATCCAGCAGGGGCGACCAGATACTGAATGCAGAGTCATTCAGGAGAAGCGGGTACAGCCTGGTGCTGGAGGAGGAGGCCCTTAACAAGGATTCCCTGCTGACCGGGCTGGACGAGCTTTATGCAGAAAAGGACAGGTTCATAGCAAAGATGGAATCAAGCCCGGTTAAGGACGGGGTGGAAGAAATTATCAAAATGATTGGTATATATTCAAAATGATATAAATTCTGCAAGAAATCCTAATATTTTTTATAAAAATAAAAGGATTTTGAGCGTTCGCGTAGAATATTATATATAGCTGTGGAAAATGCAGCGTTTGCCCCGGAAAAAAGAAAAATATGAATTTACAGAATTTAAAATTTGGTGTATATTTATTGTGCGGAATAAATATGCATGAAACATTTGTTTCGGGCAGATAGAAAATTAAATGATTTGATTCAAAATGGTTTATTGTGACTATAAAGTAAAATCTGATTATGAATAACAATAATTGGATTGCTTTGTATGTTTTTTATTGTGGCAGTGAATTTAAATGATTAAGATTACTATGAGGGGTATATTTGAATTACGATGTTCACGCTGCTGATATGCAAAGTCTTTATGGTTTTAATAAAAATAGAATTCTAAGAAAGAAGGGAAACATTTTATGGGAAAAATGAAGACAATGGACGGAAACACCGCTGCAGCTTATATCTCTTATGCATTTACTGACGTAGCAGCAATATTCCCAATAACTCCATCATCACCAATGGCTGAACACGTTGATGAATGGGTAGCACAGGGGAAACTCAACATTTTCGGACAGAAGGTTAAAGTTATGGAGATGCAGTCAGAAGCAGGAGCAGCTGGTGCTGTTCACGGTTCACTGCAGAGTGGTGCTTTGACAACAACTTACACTGCATCACAGGGACTTCTCCTTATGATCCCTAACATGTACAAAATTGCCGGAGAACTTTTACCTGGAGTATTCCACGTATCAGCTAGAGCTCTTGCTGCAAACTCACTTAACATATTCGGAGACCATCAGGACGTTATGGCATGCAGACAGACTGGATTCGCTCTTCTTGCAGAAAGCAGCGTTCAGCAGGTTATGGACCTTTCAGCAGTAGCTCACTTGACAGCAATAAAGTCAAGAGTTCCATTCCTTAACTTCTTCGACGGCTTCAGAACTTCACACGAAGTACAGAAGATAGAAACTCTAGATTATGCAGACCTTGCAAAATTGGTTGACTACGATGCCGTAGACGCATTCAGAAGAAGAGGATTGAATCCTGATCATCCATGTGTCAGAGGTACAGCTCAGAATCCAGATATCTACTTCCAGGAAAGAGAAGTTGTTAACAGCTACTACGACACTCTTCCAGACATGGTTGAAGAATGCATGGGAGAAATGACAAAGCTTACTGGCAGAGAGTACCACCTGTTCAACTATTACGGAGCACCTGATGCTGACAGAATGATAATCGCTATGGGATCAGTATGCGATGCTATAGAAGAAACTATCGATTATCTGAATGCTAAAGGCGAAAAAGTTGGTCTTTTGAACGTTCACCTTTACAGACCATTCTCATTAAAACACTTCTTCAAATATATCCCTAAGACAGTTAATAAAATAGCTGTATTAGACAGAACTAAAGAAATCGGTTCAATCGGAGAACCATTGTTCTTAGACGTTAAGAATGCATACTATGGCAAAGAAAACGCTCCTGTGATTGTCGGCGGAAGATACGGATTAGGATCAAAAGACGTAGTTCCAGGCCACATAGCTGTTGTATACGACAACCTGAAAGCTGAAACTCCAAAGGACGGCTTCACAATCAGCATAGTAGACGACGTTACAAACTTATCACTTCCGCTTGGAGAAGATATAGACACAACTCCAGCTGGAACAATAGCATGTAAGTTCTGGGGTCTCGGAGCAGACGGTACTGTTGGCGCAAACAAGAGCGCTATAAAGATCATAGGCGACAAGACTGACTTGTACGCTCAGGCTTACTTTGCATATGACTCAAAGAAGTCAGGCGGTATAACAGTTTCACACTTAAGGTTCGGAAAGAGCCCTATAAAATCCCCATACCTTGTTAACAAGGCTGATTATGTTGCATGCCACAACCAGTCATACGTTTACAAATACAACGTACTTGAAGGACTGAAAAAGGGCGGCAAGTTCATGCTTAACTGCGTATGGACACCAGAAGAATTAGACGAGAAATTGCCTGCATTCATGAAGAGATTCATAGCTGAAAACAACGTAGAATTCTACACGCTGGACGCTGTTAAGATAGCTCAGGAAATCGGCTTGGGCGGAAGAATCAACATGATAATGCAGTCCGCATTCTTCAAGCTTTCCAACGTAATTCCTTTGGAAACAGCTCTCGCATACCTTAAGGAAGAAGTTGTTAAGTCCTACGGCAAAAAAGGACAGAAGATCGTTGACATGAACAACGCAGCTATCGACATGGGCGTTGAAGCAATAGTCAAGATCGACGTTCCGGCATCATGGAAAGACGCTGTAGACGCTGTAACTGAAGAAGCAAAAGTTCCTGAGTTCATAAATAAAATAGTTGTTCCTATGAACAGACAGGAAGGCGACAAGCTCCCAGTAAGCGCATTCGTTGGTATGGAAGACGGAACATTCCCATGCGGAACATCTGCTTACGAGAAGAGGGGTGTTGCTATAGAAGTTCCTGAATGGCTGGCAGACAAGTGCATACAGTGTAACCAGTGTTCATATGTATGTCCACATGCTTCAATAAGACCAGTTCTCGCTACAGATGAAGAAGTTGCCAACGCTCCTGAAGGATTTGTTGTTAAACCTGCTACAGGCGCTAAGGGACTCAACTTCAGAATGGCAGTGTCACCACTTGATTGTATGGGATGCGGAAACTGTGCTAACATCTGTCCTGCAAAGGAAAAAGCGTTGGTCATGAAGCCGCTTGAAACTCAGCTTGATGAAGCAGCTAAATGGGATTACGCAGTAGCGTTACCAGTAAAAGCAAACCCAATGAACAAAAACACAGTTAAGGGAAGCCAGTTCGAAGAGCCAATGTTCGAGTTCTCAGGAGCTTGCTCAGGCTGCGGAGAAACTCCATACGCTAAACTTATAACTCAGCTTTACGGCGACAGAATGATGGTAGCTAACGCTACAGGCTGTTCATCAATCTGGGGAGCATCAGCACCTTCAATGCCTTACTGCAAGAACCAGAAGGGACACGGTCCGGCATGGGCTAACTCATTGTTCGAAGACAATGCAGAGTTCGGTCTTGGAATGTACCTTGGAGTAAAACAGATGAGAGACAGACTCGCTATGGACATTGCTTCAGTGATGAACCTTGACATAAGCGAACAGTTAGCAAAATGCTCAGCAATCACTTTCGAGTGCACAGATGCTGAGATGGAAGGCTTAAGCATAAGCCCAGAATTAGCTGCAGCATTCAGGGAATGGCTGGCTAACAAAGAAGTCGGAGAAGGCACAAGAGAAAGAGCTGACAAGATCATCGCTTTACTTGAGGCTGAAAAAGGAAACGAAGTTGTACTGAACGAAATATACAAGAACAAGGACTTCCTTGTTAAGAGATCACAGTGGATCTTCGGCGGAGACGGCTGGGCTTACGATATCGGCTACGGCGGATTAGACCACGTATTGGCTACAGGAGAAGACGTTAACGTATTTGTATTCGATACTGAAGTTTACTCAAATACAGGCGGACAGTCTTCAAAAGCTACACCAACCGCTGCTATAGCTAAATTCGCAGCATCAGGTAAAAAGACAAAGAAGAAAGACCTCGGAATGATGGCAATGAGCTACGGCTACGTTTATGTTGCACAGATTTCAATGGGAGCCGACAAGAACCAGACATTGAAAGCTATTGCAGAAGCAGAAGCTTATCCAGGTCCATCACTCATAATCGCTTACGCTCCATGCATCAACCATGGAATAAAAGCAGGCATGGGCATGACTCAGAACGAAATGAAGAAAGCTGTCGATTGCGGATACTGGGCAATGTACAGATTCAATCCAACTCTTAAAGAAGAAGGAAAGAATCCGTTCACATTAGACTCAAAAGAGCCTACAGCAAGCTTCAGAGAATACCTGATGGGCGAAGTAAGATACGCTTCACTTGCAGCTCAGTTCCCAGATGCAGCAGAAGCTTTATTCGAGAAAACTGAAAAAGATGCTATGGAAAGACTTGAGAAATACAAGAAATTAGCATCAGGCGACTGCTAATCAGCATAAACCACAAACAGAGGCAGGAAACCCCAGGGTTTCCTGCCTTTCCACGTATAAGCAGCTGCTGATGATAAAATAATAAATTTGACATGTTCAGACAATTCTGATAAATTTATATCAGGAACTCTATTTGCTATCGTGACAATCGGGAGGAGGTTAAGTAGTATGGGAAGAGGCGGAGGCGGAGGCGGCGGCGGCTTCGGAGGCGGAGGCGGCTTCAGGGGAGGCGGCTTCGGAGGCAGCAGAGGCGGAGGCGGAAGAATAGGCGGCTTCGGAGGCGGACGCGGAGGCGGTTCATTTGGCGGCAGCAGCAGGCCTGGAGGAAGTTTTGGTGGCGGAAGCTATGGCGGAAGCGGCGGAGGCAGCGGATGGCTTGGGCCGTTTTTGCTCGGCAACATTCTAGGCAGGCAAAATTCCGGAGGCGGCGGCTCAACCGGCGGAGGGCCTGACAGACAGAAGGGACGCGGAGGATGCGGTTGCGGAACCATCATTATCATCCTTATGATACTGCTCATCGTCGTATTCATAATCAATTCTTTAGGTTCAGGCGGAGGTTCAGGCATAACTACATCCTCAAAACAGCGTGAGCCCCTTCCAAAAGGCTCGGTAAATGAAACAGCCTACTATACGGACGAGCTTGGCTGGATAAGGAGCAGCTCAACTCTCGAGAAAGGAATGAAGCATTTCTATGAGAAAACTGGAGTGCAGCCGTATCTGTACATAACCGATACAGTAAACGGCTCAAATTCGCCGACTCAGGCTGAACTTCAAGCCTATGCGGAAGGCCTGTATGACCAGCTGTTTACAGATGAGGCTCATCTGCTTCTTGTGTTCTTCGAGTACCAAAGCAACAGCCAGTACATGGATTACTATGTAACAGGGGTCCAGGCGAAAACCGTAATAGACACTGAGGCAGGTAACATCCTGCTTGACTATATCGACAGGTACTACATTGACAAGAGTATACCGGATGATGCCGAATTCTTCAGCAAATCCTTCAGCGACGCTGCAGACCGGATAATGGAGGTGACAACTTCCCCTTGGATACCTGTAATGATAGTGCTCGGCGCAGGGGTTGTTCTGCTGGTTGGTTTCATATGGTGGAGCAGTGCCAAGAAACAGAAGGAAATTGAGGCAAAGAGGACAGAAGAATTGCTGAATACCCCGCTGGAAAAATTCGGCGACACCGAAGCGGAGGAGCTGGCCAAAAAGTACGAGAGCGAAAGCAAAAAAGCTGACAATGATATCAATGATATCAGCGATAAAGAATAATATTTTAAGGAGGAGATACTATGGCAATACTGGAAAGGTTCAACGACATAATCAAGTCAAATATCAATGCACTTCTGGACAAGATGGAGGACCCGTCAAAAATGATCGACCAGTACCTCACCGAGATGATGGAGGATCTGGCAGAAGTCAAGCGCGAAACTGCAGGCGTTATGGCTGATGAAACCCGAACTAAGCGTCTGGTTGACGAAAACCAGTCAGAGATAGACAAATATGCAGATTTTGCTAAAAAGGCACTGATCAGCGGCAAAGAGGAAGATGCGCGCGTGTTCATAGGCAAAAAACAGCAGCTTGAATCAGCGGGCGCCGGGTTGAAGACAGCCTATGCGTCAGCACATGAAAACGCAAAGAAAATGCGCCAGATGCACGACAAACTTTCCTCTGACATCGAAGCGCTCAACGCAAGGCGCGAAATGATCAAGGCCAAAGTCTCCATAGCTAAGACACAGGAAAAATTGAACGAGGTGACTTCCGCTGTAGAAGAAACCCAGGAAGCAATGAGTGCATTCAACAGAATGGAAGCCAAGGCAAACAAAATGCTCGATGAAGCAAATGCCATGGCTGAGCTAAACGAGGAGCCTATCGATTCAGCAAAAGAGCTTGAAGAAAAATATGCGAAAGAGGGAACGCCTTCTGTTGATGACGAACTCAGCAAACTCAAGGAAGAATTAGGCCTATAGCAGCAGGCCGGGATATCTGATTTACAGATATCCCGGTTTTATTTTGGAATATTTTGGTTGCCTGCCATATCGGATATTAGTTTTCTATGAATTTTAAAAAAACCTCTTTCAAAATTCTGCAATTAAGGTTACAATTATATATAGGTTTGATACCATACATTCAAGGAGGTGAAAACTTGGTGTTCCGAGAGGACGCCAGGTATAATTTATGGATAACGAAGAATTAAAGGGCTGCGGATGCGGCTGCGGATGTTCAGATTCAGGCTGCGGAGATGACGCTGCAGAAAACAACTGCGGATGCGGATGCGGAGATGAGCATGAACACGAAGTAATGTCAGTAGATCTGGAAGATGAAGAAGGAAACATAGTATCATGTGTTATCGTTGACGGATTTGATTTTAAAGGCAGTGAATATGCCATAGTAGAAAATCCCGAGAACGGCGCTGTATATCTCTTCAAAGTGATCGGCGAAGGCGAAGAAGGGGAATTGATTGTACCTGAAGAAGATGAGTTCAATGAAGTTTCTGCTTACTACGAGGAGTTACTTGAATCTGAGTCAGAATCAGAATTAGAATAACATTAAGTCGTTGCAGTAACATGCATCGACTTTCTTATTTTAGATATGGGGGTGGCAGTATGGAGAAACTGGCGATTTTCGATGTTGATTACACTCTGACCAGCAAAGAAACCTTGGGTGAATTTTTGAAGTTTATGATAAAAAAGGATCCGAGTCTTTTTGTGCATGTGCCGAAGAGCCTTGGAGCTGCGTTCCTGTATGTGGTCGGAGTTTTCAGTGCCCAGAAGGCCAAGGAGCACTTCCTGGCTTTTGTCGACGGTATCGAAGAAGAAAAGCTGCAGGATCTGGTGAAGGAGTTCTACGAGACCAATCTGATAAATATATTCTACAGCGATGCAATAGAGATGATGAGGAAGCTAAAAGCAGAGGGCTGCAAGGTCATACTGATCTCAGCTTCTGCAGAATTCTATCTCAACGAACTTTACGGCATCGAGGAGGTCGACAAGATCATAGGGACCAAATTCAAGGTTGTTGACGGAAAGCAGACAAGGATTATCGACGGTGAGAACTGCAAGGGTGATGCGAAAGTAGTCAGGCTTATGGAATATTTGAAGGAAGAAAAAATGGATGTGGATTTCAAGAATTCTTATATGTTCTCCGACTCCCTGTCAGATTCACCTCTGTTCCATCTTGTGGGGCATCCTTACCTTATAAATTACAAGAAAAAACAGGACAAATTTGAAGTGCTTCATTGGAAATAAGGGGGATCACGATGTACGATATCGAAGGAGAATATTTTCTGATAAACGGCGAAGTTAAGCCGGTGGAGGATTTTGACGCAAAGCTGGTTACAAAAGGAAGACCTCTTTATGAGGTTATCAGGGTAATGGACGGTAAGCCGCTTTTCTACAGCGAACACATAGCGAGGCTCCACAACTCAGCCAGGCTGGCCGGAACGGAGATTCCAGTTTCCGACGGCGAGTTAAGGGCACAGGTTGCAGACCTGCTGGAGCTTAACAGGATTCGGTCCGGAAACTTTAAGATCATATTTTCTGAAAAGCAGCTATGTGTTTTCAAGGTAAGGCATAAATATCCTGACAAGATCATGTATGAAAGCGGCGTCGACACAGTTCTTTATCACGGGGAAAGGAAGAACCCTAACATCAAGGCCATAGACACTGTCTTCAGATCGGGCGCAAATGAAAAGATGATGGAAAAGAACGCTTATGAAGCGATTCTCGTGGACAAGAACGGCTTTGTGACCGAAGGGAGCAGATCGAACATATTCATGATCATGGGGGAGACGGTAATCACATCCCCTGTCGAGGATGTTCTCCCAGGCATAACAAGGGACAAGATAATTGAAATTTCAAAGAAACTCGGCTACAGGGTAATGGAAAAAAAGGTGAGTTACCTTGACCTTGAAGCCATGGACGGCCTTTTTATCTCGGGCACATCGCCGGAAGTACTCCCTATAAGGAAGGTGGACGACCTGCAGTTTGACTCTCAGGATAACAAGGTGATAAGATCAATAATGGGTGCTTATCACGAACTTGCGTTGGAAGACGCAGGCAGGTTTTCTGCCAAATAAACAGCGGAGGTGACCTTATGGGCAACGAAGAATTGAAGGTGCTAATATTCAGCGTCGGGGGACAGCTCTATGCTGCGGATATAGTCGACATAGAGAGGATACTGGCTTATCAGGAACCGGCTAGGATTCCGGAAGCGCCTGATTTCGTCGAAGGCATAATAAACCATGAAGGTACAATAATACCTGTCATGTCGCTGTCCCGGAGGTTCAACCTGGAAAAAGACGATACAAATAGCCGCGAATCAAAGATAATCCTGTCCCTGTTCGAAGGGAACAAAATAGGCATTGCCGTGGATTCGGTTGTCGAAGTCAAGACTCTTTCAGACAGGGATGTAGACGAAACTCCAGAACTCGTTTCCGGAATATCAAGAAGATATATAAAAGGGATAATCAAACTTAAGGGCAGCATGGCAATACTTATAAACCTATCTGCAATTCTAACAGAGGATGAGAAGGAACAAATCTGATTAAAGGGTGAATATTATGATTAAACAGGAGATCAGGGTGGGTATATCCGACAAGAACACTGCATTTTCTCCGGACAAAATATATACAGTGGGGCTTGGATCCTGCATAGGGATAGCTCTGTATGACAGGGAACTGAAGCTCGGGGGAATGGCGCATATCATGCTGCCTGAAAGCACGCAGTTTTCCAATGTAAGCAACCCTTTGAAGTTTGCGAATCTGGCAATCCCGTTGCTGCTTGAGGACATGCAGAAGCTGGGATCCAGGAAACAGAATATCATTGCTAAGATTGCAGGTGGCGCCTCCATGTTCAACTTTTCGGACAAGAAGATGAACATGGATGTCGGCAAAAGGAACAGCGCTGCCGTAAAGGATGTTCTCGACCGCCTGTGCATCCCTCTCATCAAGGAGGATACAGGCGGCAGCAAAGCCAGAACCATGATCCTCGATACAAAGACAGGAATTGTGTCGATAAAAACTATCGGGATGGGAGTCATAGAGATATAATGATTGAAGTGCTAGTGGTTGATGATTCAGCATTAATGAGAAGAATAATATCAGATATGATAAATCATGAGGAAAACATGCGCGTTGCAGGCACAGCAAAGGACGGAGAGGAGCTTCTGGAAAAGCTGGAGACGCTCAAGCCGGACATAATAACCCTCGACGTGGAAATGCCTAAGCTGAACGGAATAGAAGCGCTTCTTGAGATGAAGAAGAGGCGGATGGATATTCCGGTAATAATGCTGAGCAGCGTTTCCAGCAAGGGGCCTATGCTTACAATGCAGTGCCTTGAGGCAGGAGCGTTTGACTTCATTCCCAAGCCCTCCGGCGAGATTTCGCTTGACATAAGCAAGGTGAAGGCCGAGCTTGCGGAAAAAATTAATCTGGCATATGACAAGAGCATCAGCTCAAAGACTTACGGCATAATCGCTGATGAAGAATTTGGCAAACCTGAAGAAAAAAAGTCTGCAGAAAAAAATCCTGAAGCTTCCAGGAGGATAAACGCCGTGGTAATCGGGGCATCCACTGGCGGCCCAAGGGCGTTGTATGCCGTAATCACAAAGCTTCCAGAGGATCTGGGCGTGCCTGTTTTTATAGTCCAGCACATGCCTGAGGGATTCACAAAAGCTTTTGCTGACCGGCTCAATACCAACAGCAGGATGAAGGTACAGGAAGCATGCCATCTTCAGGAAGTTGAGATAAACAACGTGTACGTGGCTCCCGGAGGCTATCACATGGAGGTAAAGGCGGACAAAAAAATCCACCTTAACAAGGAGCCCAGCATCTGGGGCGTGAGACCGGCTGCTGACAGGCTGTTCTCGTCAGCTGCCGAAGTGTACGGCCCGGGACTCCTGAGCGTTGTGCTAACCGGCATGGGCAGGGATGGAGCAAAAGGCACCGAGGATGTTAAAAAAGCCGGAGGAACAACGATTTCGCAGGACAAATCAACCTGCGTAATATATGGCATGCCGAAAGCCGCATACGAGACCGGCATGGTCGATTTCGTTTCGCCGCTGGAAAAGATTTCAGAAAAGATTCTTAAATTGGTATACAGGGATGGTAGATAAACTATGGATATGGCTGATTTTGAAAGATGGGTGTTCAGGGAATTCAAAATAGACCTTTCAGCATATAAATCCAAGCAGCTTCACAGGAGGATCGAGAGCCTTATGAAAAGGTCAAAAGTAGATTCGATTGAGGCTTATATTGACCTGCTCAAAAGAGATCCTGCCCAGCAGCAGAAGTTCCTTGACTTCATCACTATAAACGTCACAGAGTTCTTCAGGAATCCAAGCGTTTTCGAAGATTTCAGGAAAAAGGTGGAGGATTACATATCGAAGGGCAACAGGCAGCTGAAGGTCTGGAGCGCCGCTTGCTCAATAGGCTCAGAGCCATACTCCATAGCCATGATGCTGGATGATATTCTCAGGGGGAAGGATTACTGGATCCTGGCCACAGATATCGACAGCACAATACTGGAACGCGCCAAACTGGGCGAATATTCAGAGCCCGAGGTGAAAAATGTCAGCAGCGAATACAAAGCGAAATATTTTACCAGGACAGGTGATGTGTTCTCGATAAAGCCGGAGCTTAAGAAAAGGGTGATCTTCAAGAAACACGACCTTATCAGGGACGAATACGAGATGAACTTCGACATCATCGTGTGCAGGAACGTGGTGATCTATTTCAAGCAGGAAACAAAAGATGAACTCTACAGAAAATTCAGCAAATCGCTGAAAAAGGGAGGACTTCTGTTTGTAGGATCCACAGAAAGCATGTATAATTACAGAGAATACGGATTTGAAAAAGCATCCACTTTTATATACAGAAAGCTGTAAGGAGGGGAATCATGGATACATCCCAATATATGGAGATCTTCCTGGAAGACTCGATAGAAAATTTGCAATATTTGAATGATTCTCTGCTCCATCTCGAAAAAGATCCGGGGAACAAGGAGCGGATTAACGAAATATTCAGGGCAGCCCATACGATAAAGGGGATGGCGGCCACTATGGGATTCGTGAAAATGACCGCGCTCACCCATAAGATGGAGGATGTGCTTTCAGAGTTCAGGGAGGGTAACCTCGAGGTTACACAGGAGGCGATAACCCTCCTGTTCAAATGCCTTGACACGCTCGAGAATATGGCAAACAGGATCAAGGGGGGATCCAATGACGATCTTCCCATCGACGGGCTGATCGTGGAACTGGAGCTGATATCCTTCAAGGAGGAACCTCCGGCCCGTGCCGAAAATGCTGATGAGATGGGCCTTAACGAATATGAGCTGAGCATCATCCAGCAGGCAGAGGGATCAGGCCTGAACGTTTTCCAGATCAAAGTCATAATCAGCGAAACTACCCTGCTTAAGGCGGCAAGGGCTTTCCTCGTTGTTCAGACGCTGGAGGAGAACGGAGACATAATAAAATCCGTACCCGCTGCCGAGGAGATAGAAAAAGGCAACTTTGACAGTTCCATAAGCCTGGTGTACCTGACTTCAAAGGATGCGGAGTTCGTCAGGAACGTGATCATGAACATATCTGAAATCGATGATGCTGTCGTGAGTCCTGTCAACTCAAAAAGCGAAAGCCTGAAGTCGAAGCCAAGGGAGGAGTACT
>Ga0316601_100000181_pt1 | contig 24660 bp, 15 predicted proteins | sample OWC_soil_day5_no_FD_207663 | JGI IMG/M metagenome (GOLD analysis project Ga0316601, IMG submission 207663) | Wetland soil microbial communities from Old Woman Creek delta, Ohio, United States - OWC_soil_day5_noCT | ecosystem: Environmental > Terrestrial > Soil > Wetlands | place: USA: Ohio... | reverse complement strand
ATAGATTACGATCTAATTGCAATTCCATGTTACCTGTACCCTTGAATTCCTCAAAGATAACTTCGTCCATCTTAGAACCGGTATCAATCAAAGCAGTTGCAAGAATGGTCAGCGAACCACCGTTTTCAATGTTACGTGCCGCACCAAAGAAGCGTTTTGGCTTGTGAAGTGCATTAGCATCCACACCACCCGATAATACTTTACCTGAAGCTGGAGAAACAGTATTATAGGCACGAGCCAGACGAGTTATAGAGTCGAGCAGAATCACTACATCGTGACCACATTCTACCATACGTTTTGCTTTTTCTAGTACAATGCTTGCAACCTTTACGTGGCGTTCTGCAGGTTCATCGAAAGTAGAAGCAATAACCTCGGCATTTACGCTACGGGCCATGTCTGTTACTTCTTCCGGACGTTCGTCAATAAGCAGAACAATCATGTAAACTTCAGGATGATTTGCTGCAATAGAATTTGCAATATCTTTTAAAAGGATAGTCTTACCAGTCTTTGGCTGAGCAACGATCAAGCCACGTTGTCCTTTACCAATTGGTGAGAATAAATCTACTACACGTGCAGAAAGACTGTCGCTGTATCCACCTTTGCACAGTTTAAACTTCTGATCAGGGAAAAGCGGAGTAAGATGTTCAAAAGGAACACGATCACGAACAAATGCCGGATCACGACCATTAATCTTTTCAACCTTTACAAGCGGAAAATATTTTTCACCTTCCTTTGGAGGACGGATAGCACCATCAACCACATCACCGGTTTTCAGCCCGAATAACTTAATCTGTGACTGAGAAACATAAATATCATCTGGTGAAGAAAGGTAGTTATAATCAGAAGAACGAAGGAATCCGTAACCATCCTGCATAATTTCCAATACACCTGTACCGGTTAAAATCCCATCAAATTCATAAGGTTTTTCACGTTCAATCACTTTACGTTCCGGAGCTTTAGGAGCTTCAACTTCTCCTTCTGCAGGACGATTCGGGCGATTTACTTTAGGAGCATTTGCCTGTTGTGGCTTATTTGGAGTTCTTTGTTCATTTTCATGAAGACGAACGCGTGGTTTTTGTTGCTGAGGAGCCGGAGGAACAACCTTAGTAGACTCAAACTTACCTAAAAGTTCAGAAGGAAGTTCTATCTTTTCAGAAGGCATATCCTCTATTGGAATAAAATCGTCATCACTTTCAAATGGAAGTTCCACTTCAGGTAATATAACCTCTTCATGAGCACGCGGCGCTTCTTCTTTTCTTTCAACCTTTTCTGCTGGTACCTCTTCTTTCTTTTGTGAAGCAGGGATAGGTTTTTTAATTATCTTTTTAGGAGCAGGAGTATTTGCTTCTACTTTCGGTGCAACAGAAGATTCTTGTTCTTTAGGAGCTTCAACTTTTTGAGCTACTGTTGGAGCAGGTGTTACTTCTGGAGCTGGAGCCGGAGCCTGGATTGTATCAACAATTGCAGCTGCAGTTTCAATATTCTTTGCAACAGGTTGTTTTACTTTCGGAGCCTTTTTCTTAGCTGGTCTTTCTGCCGGAGCTTTTTTCTCCTGAGCCGGTTGTGCAGTCACAGCAGGAGCTTCATTCTTTACTGTAGCAGGTTTAGGTGCAGATGCTGTAACCGGAGCAGAATCAACTCTTTCAGCTTTATCTTTGTTTGCAGTATACACTTTATCAGGAGAATCCTTTTTAACGATACGCGAGCGTTTCTTTTTATCATCTCGGCGATCTTCTTTCTCCTTGTCTGCTGCCACTTTCTTTGTAGCACTTGCTATAGCTTGTTCATCAAGTATTTTGTACACAAGTTCCTCTTTTTTAAAAGATTCCGGTTTTTTGATGCCTAATTCTTGTGCAATGGTTTGTAGTTCCGACAGGTTTTTGTCGTTCAATTGAATAATGTTATACATACGTATAAAATAAGTTATTTAATCTATTATTAGCCCGACACACAAATAAATGCACACGATAAACGAGCTTATTCATCTTAAAGTTGGGACGTAAATAAAATGAGTATTTGGGATATTATTGATTTTGGAGTACATTCTAGCTCACCGTAGGAGTGTCATTGAATGTTTCAACAGATGCAAAGATACTACTTTATTTTAAATATGCACTAATATGATTATATTTTTTGTATAAAAAACACATCCCGTAATCTTTATAAAGACAACGGGATGTATAATGCGGTAAAATAACTAATTATACAAGATTCTTTTTCACTTCACCTATTTCAATTAAATTGTTTACGATGGCATAAATAGTTAGTCCGGCCGGACTATGTATCTGCAATTTTTTGGCAATATTCCTTCGATGCGTTATAACCGTATGTACAGAAATAAATAAATTATCTGCAATTTCCTTATTGGTCATACCCTTAACTACACATACAACTATTTCTTTTTCACGCGTACTCAACAACTCATTTCCATCTTCACTTTTCTTTTCCGGCGAGTTTTGCAATCTGTTTATCTTGTCATACAAAACATCATTATTATCATAAACAGACAGTGTTTCATCATATTTACCCAAAACAACTTTATCAACATAAGAACTAACGAGAGCTACAATCTTAATATGTGCATCTATAATTTCAGCTCTAAATTTTGATATATCAAAGAATCCTCCAAAAGCAGGATTAATTATTAGCATATCAATCTTATCCATTTTCAGGCACTCCTTAAGCGATTCCAAAGAATATACTTCAAAAGGCTGAATTCTGAGATCTGGCAAGCGCTTCAGTATAGATGTTACACCACTACAGATTATAGCAGAATTCTCTGCAACAGCAATCTTCATGGTCATATTCATTGTTTATTTTTCGCTAATTTCTTTTCAAGTTTCAGAATCTCCGGAACAAACAAATAGTTTTCTACCATATTGTGAGATTCAAGTTCTTTTTCACATGTATATATATCGAACAAAACAGCATTTAGCAAATTATTATTCGACTTCGCAGGATAATACTTGATAATAATATTCTTTAGTTCAGTCAGCCTTGCTTCTACCTGTGAATGCTTTTTAGAAAATACTGCAATAGAATAGTTTTCAGAAGACTCTCCTTTCAATAAAGAATCAACATACTTAAACACAGTCTTATCCTCATAATCCATGTGTTTCCGAACCTCATTTACATATTCATCAAAAAATTTCAGAATAAGAAACGCCACCTCATTTTCAGAACAATCAATCGCATTAATTAGTTTTACACGAATAGCGGGAAGACTAAAGTCTAGAAAATAGAAATGCGCCTGTTTTAGATAATCCATCAACGGAGCTATGGATAGCTTTTCTGAAGAAAAATCCAGAGCAACACATCCCTTATCAATAAAATTCACAACCGCAAGAAATGTAAGGCAATCCACATTATTCAGTAAGCAAACTTCCCTTACAGTTTTATCCCCAAAGCCTAATGAAAGACCAAATCTACTCATCACTTGTAATAGCGTATAATTTCCACAGATAAGATCACCCATCTTATCTGTTTCCTTATACTTAAATTGTTTATCCATAAGTATGAACCTTTACAAACTAATTAAACAATTTTATTCCAACGAAATAAGTGCGAGGCTGAGTTGGTCCATAGAAATAACCGGCATCACGATATTCTCCTTTATCCAAGTCTTGCTGAAAACTATTTGCTATATTCTGCACACCACCGTTCAACTGCATTTTTATTCCACCACTTAAATTAATGGTATAATTCAGTTTAACATTCAGAGTAAAGAAATCAGGGGTATGTTCCATTACATCTTTTGCAACATATCCGGCTAAATGAGGCACATACATTTTACCTGTATAAATGCCAGAGAAGGAAAAATCAAAGTTTTTAAGCGGCGCAGAGGTTAAAGTAAAGTAACCATAATAATTTGGAGTACGAGGCATATTCTTAATCAAAGCAACTGAAGGATCATCACTCCAAGATTCATTCTGATTATAAACACTTCGCTGGGCAGTAAATCCCACCTGCAACTGCGCTTCACGTCCATGAGCTATTTTAGCATCAACATTTGCTCCATATACCTTTGCTCCATTACCATTACGTCGTTCTTTAAGAATATTTCCATCAGCATCCACCCCTGTCTGTTCCAGAATGAAAACATCATTCAGGCCGGTATAAAATCCTTCAACCAAAAGGTTTGTCTGCCAATGTCCAATATGTGAAGTCCAGTCCACAGATCCGCTATAACTATTCGAGTGTTCCGGTTTCAACCCCGGAGCCAGACTAATTAAAGTACCTTCACCATTCACCGCCGTTACATGCAAATCTTCGTCATAAGCTTGCGGAGCACGAAATCCGGTAGAATAAGTCAAGCGAGCCTGCAAATACTCATAAGGTTTATAAAGCAAATTAACTCGTGGACTAAAAATAGGATTATTTATCAAATTATGCTTATCCAGCCTGGCTCCAACAAGCAAAGTTACCTTATTAACATTCCACTCATTTTGAAAGAATCCACCAGCTATACGAATATCCTGCTTCATATCCCTGTTATATCCCAGCATAACATCGTGCATTGAATTGTTCTGATATTCTGTACCAAGTGTCAACGTTGAAGGAGCAAACAGTATTTTATCAAAATGACCTACATACATTCCACCTGCAACAAAAGTCAGGTCTTTTGTTTTACCGTACGCATCCTCATTTCTTTGAGCACCATAATAACTATTCCGGTCAATATGTTGCACAGATGAATAAACCGATATTTTGTGCTTATACTCATTCAAAAAAAGATCGTAACTAATGCCACCACTATTGATAATATGTTTAGTTTGCTCTGTTATATCTGTTTCGTGAGGCTGTAGATCGAACTTATTCCCTCCCCTGCGGAATTCGTTTGTTGTGTGATATTCAAGGTTTATTCTGCTATATTCAGAAGACTTATAATAAGTACGTAAACCAAAGGTATGCATATTCAATTTCCCTACTTCAGAAAAACCATCATCGTCAGCATCATAAGGATTGCGATTCCTATAGGTTTCATAAAGTGCAATTCCATACTTACTGTCTTTATCTACAAGAGATACATTTGCACCCATGTATTGCTCCCAGGATTTTCCATTCATATTCGAAAAATTCGATGAAACCTGAAATGAATTGCTTACGGGATCTTTTGTAATAATATTAATTGTACCACCTACTGCATTTGCACCAAATAGCGCCGAACCACCCCCGCGCACCACTTCAACACGGTCAATCATGTTTACGGGAATTTGCTCCAGCCCATATACGCCCGACAACGCACTTACAACAGGGCGACTATTAATCAGAATCTGAGAATAAGGGCCCTCCAGTCCGTTTATACGCACTTGCGGAAATCCACAGTTCTGGCAGTTATTTTCTACCCGCAAACCAGATTGATAAGAAAGCGATTTAGCTAAATCTGTTGAGTTTACTGTTTCAAAAAGCTTAGCTCCCATTATATTTACAACTACCGGAGCATCCCTGCGACTTACTTCATTACGATTGGCAGAAACAACAATCTCATCAGTCATTACCGCATCTTCTTCTAATGAAAAATTAACAACATCATCGGAGTGTGGTTTTACTATCACTGTTTTTACTAATGACTTATAACCCACACACGCCACCTTAACATTGTATTTACCTGCTCTAAGTCTTTTAAATTCAAACCTTCCTTCCTCATTTGACATAGTACCATTGGCACGTCCAAGTATTTGCACTGAGGCATAAGGTATAATCCCATCACTTCCTTTAACTGTCACTAAACCGGAAATATTACTATCTACATCAACTAAATTATCAGCACAAACAGTTACACCCATAAAAATGAGCATAAAAAATAATATATAGTGTTTCATAAAAATGCTATATTACTAAAATATGTATAAGAAAAAAAAACAAAAAAGGTATTTATGAAAGCACTACAGGAGGGGCACGAAGAGTAAGCGATTTAAAGTTTATACCTTCTACCATTGGAGCTTCCGCTTTTGGTTCAATAGACATAATAATTTGTCTATAAACAAATAACCGGGAAGTCGTTTCTGGTTTAGGTGTATGAAATGAAGATAGCTGAGCAATAACCACCAATTGAGATTTGGTATGCTTATGATGCCCATCTTTAAAAGGGTGAGAGTGAACAATCATTACCCCATTTACATAGTGAACGTGCGTAAAAGCTGAAATACCAAATTGGTAAACAGCAAATAGCACTAAAAGCAAAAGAGGCAATATAGACTTTCTAGTAATCTTCACCAGGTTCTAGTTATATATTTCGGTTGCAAAGATAGTTATTATTTTGATATCGTCTAAATAATAACGAATAAAATACTGATATTATTTTGAAATAATCTAAATAATGATTGATAAAAATAAGTTATTAAGTATAGAAGCAAGATGTTCCAGATGTTGTTTATCTACCTCATCAAAAGTATTTAGTTCGGCACTATCTATATCGAGTACTCCCCATATTACTCCATCTTTAGCCAACGGAACCACAATCTCGGAACGAGAAAGAGAGCTGCAGGCTATATGCCCCGGAAACGCATCAACATCAGGAACTACCAATGTACGTGCTTCTTTCCATGCGGTACCACAAACTCCTTTACCATATCTGATACGTGTACAAGCTATCGGTCCCTGGAATGGGCCTAATACCAAATCGTCGCCTTTTACAAAATACACACCAACCCAAAAAAAATCAAAAGCATGTTTCAATGCGGCAACTGTATTCGACAGGTTAGCAATCAGATCTTCTTCATCTTCAATCAACGCCTTTATCTGTGATATCAGCGATTTATATTTTTCGTCCTTAGTTCCTTCTACTATTTTAAGTGATTCGGCCATTTTAATCTTCTTTATTAAATAATAATTCCCTGTCACGTTTAGCTGCTGCCTTTGCCCACTTTGCAGGAATAAATTTCCATTGATTCATTGGTTTGGGAGATACAACTCCTTTCGATTCAATATACTTCATGAGATAGAAACGTAAATCGTTTGGGTATGCAACAAGTATTCTGCTTTTCAAAGAATCCAGCGGAATACCAGCCCCTTTAGTCAACAGTTCTCCTCCTCCATTTGCACGGTATGAGTTAATAGCAACCTTATATTTTTTATTCAAATTAAAAGGTTTACCATCACTCATTCGCAGAATACGCACCTTCTCTCCAGCCGGTTTTGTTACGTCAACAGTATAAACAAGACCTGCTGCTGTATCAAAATTATAGCTGTAATTAACCAAGTCATACCTTCCTCCATCATCTTGTTTAAGCAACAGTAAATGATCGTCGGCACTTTTCATCTGATTAGTCCACATTGCATACGATTGTTCCATATAACCTTTAACCTCTTTGCCTGTAAGTTCCATGGTATAAATCATATTTTCATAGGAATACAGCTTAAAAAGATCACGCACATACACCTCCCCTTTATAAATATAAGTGGCTCCGGTTAATGGCGCCGTAAAGGATATATCCGCCTGAGTTACTCCCAACTGAATTGAATGTATTATATCTAAAAATTCAGACGATTTAAAAAGGGCATCCCGACTACTTATTGTTTTATCAAATTTACCAATAGGTCGGCTCACAAAGCTTTTCACTGCGTCGATCTGAGAAGAAAAGTGACTAATAAATGCCTCATCGGCTGTATAATTAGACATCTTTTTCAATTTACCCGAACATCTTTTACTTATCACTTTACCGTTTTCCATTTTGATCTTAAGCATTACATCAGAAACACGTTCTGCGTCGTTTGCCGGATCTAAAACCAAAACCGAATCCCCTGCAACATTAACTACTTTATGATTATAGTAAGTATGATCATGCCCGGCAAATACCACGTCAAATCCCGGAATATTCTTAGCTACTTCAAGTGATGCATTCTCATTATACAGCCCATTAAGTTTATAAGGCTCAATACCCGAATGAAAAAGCCCAACTACAATATCAGGATTTTCTTTTTCACGGATTATTTTCATCCACTTTCTAGCAGATACTTCCATATCCTCAAACCACAAACCACTCCACATTCTTTCATTTACCCATGCAGGAATTGAAGGAGTTATTAATCCAAGGACAGCTATTTTCACTCCGTCGACAACGAATATTTTATATGGCGACAGATAGTTACTGCCGTCTTTTCGCAATGTATTTGCCGAAAGAACCGGAGCATTGCATTGCTTAATCCAACGATCATAAATTGAATGACCGGTTTCCACATCATGATTTCCAAATGCCAGAGCATCGTATTTCATGTAATTCAGGACTTCGGAGGCTATATGAGGTGAAATTGTATCTATGTAATTGTAATAATATACACTGGGCTGACCTTGTAACAAATCGCCTCCATCAAACAACAGCACACGACCGGGAAATTTTTGCCGTTGTTCATTAACAAAAGCACTTACCCGAGCAAGGCTACCGCCACGCACTTTGTCATTAGTAAAGTCGTAAGGAGTGATATTTCCATGAACGTCTGATGTGTGAATTAGCTTTATAACTACTTCACGAGACTGTGCAAAGATTATTCCGATAAAAAATATAGTTAGTAAAAAACAGACGATAAGCCTTTTCATTATTAGCTTTTTAAATTCAATGCAAATTTAATAAATATAAATACAATTTTTGTATAATTATTCTAAAAAAGCATTAACCAGCAAAAGAAATTTATTGGCCAATAAACAAGCAACCATTGGTTAATAAATTATAATTATTGGCCAATAAATTCAATCCATTCTACTGCAAATAATTGTCATACCATTTCTCTATTCTATTCTAGCTTTTATTATTTAAAAAATAGCGAATTGAACAGTTTATAATTTATTATAAACTATATTTTATATTATTTATTCTGTGTACACACCATGTAAATTTACATTTTTTAAGGGTGCTATATATAATTAATACACAGATATTTAGATAGCAAAAAAGTGTGGCCCTTTTTGGTCCCGTTTATTTATGTTAACGATTCACTATTTTTCCACTAAAAATTGGTATCTTTGTTATTTAGAAACTATAGCAAAACGCGATAAAATGGAGTTATTTCACAAAATGATTTCTTCGGCACTAAACATTGCCGTGAAACAAATAAGCAGCACATTGTCACTTCTGAACGATGGGGCTACAATTCCCTTCATCAGCCGGTATCGCAAGGAAGCTACCGGCGGTTTGGACGAGGTCCAGATAGGAAACATCAAAGAACAATACGATAAACTTTGCGAGCTTAACAAGCGCAAGGAAACCATACTAAGCACAATCGAAGAACAAGGCAAACTAACGCCCGAGCTTAAAAATCGAATTGATGCCTGCTGGAACAGTACAGAGCTGGAAGACATTTACCTGCCTTACAAACCTAAGCGAAAAACCCGTGCAGAAGTGGCACGTCAAAAGGGACTTGAACCATTGGCTACGCTGCTGATGCTGCAAAGGGAAAGCAACCTATCGGCAAGAGCTGAAGCTTTTGTGAAAGGAGATGTGAAGGATGCGGAAGATGCTTTGAAGGGCGCACGAGATATTATTGCCGAGCAGGTTAATGAAGATGAGCGTGCACGTAATCAGGTTCGTAATCTTTTTGGTAGGCAGGCTGTTATTTCAGCTAAGGTTGTAAAGGGCAAGGAAGAGGAAGCGGCTAAATACCAGGACTATTTCGATTTTTCGGAGCCGCTTAAGAAATGTACATCTCACCGCCTGTTGGCTATTCGCCGGGGCGAAGCAGAAGGGTTACTAAAAGTGAGCATTTCTCCCGATGATGAGGAATGTACAGAACGTCTGGAACGCTTATACGTACGCAGTAATAACGAGTGCGGAGCACAAGTGGCCGAAGCCGTAAAGGATGGATATAAACGATTATTGAAACCATCTATAGAAACTGAATTCTCTGCATTTTCGAAAGAGGCTGCCGATCAGGAAGCTATCCGTGTTTTTGCCGAGAATCTGCGCCAATTACTCCTTGCTGCTCCGTTAGGACAGAAAAGGGTACTAGGATTGGATCCGGGATACAGAACTGGTTGTAAGCTGGTATGTCTAGATGCGCAGGGTAACTTAGTCCACAACGAAGCTATCTACCCTCACCCGCCTCAGAATGAAAAATTGATGGCTGCAAAGAAAGTTACAAAGCTGGTTGAAGCTTATGATATACAGGCTATTGCCATTGGTAATGGAACTGCAAGCCGTGAAACGGAAGCGTTTATCACTTCTCTGCGTTTCGATCGTGAAGTACAGGTATTTGTGGTAAGCGAAAACGGTGCGTCTATCTATTCGGCATCTAAAATTGCCCGCGATGAGTTTCCGGAATACGATGTAACGGTTCGTGGCGCGGTTTCTATCGGCCGACGATTAATGGACCCTCTTGCCGAATTGGTAAAGATTGACCCAAAATCGATTGGTGTGGGACAATATCAGCACGATGTAGATCAGGGAAAACTGAAGAAATCACTGGATCAGACGGTAGAGAACTGCGTAAACTCGGTAGGTGTAAACCTCAACACAGCCAGCACTCACCTGCTGACTTACATATCCGGTCTGGGACCTCAACTGGCTCAGAATATAGTTAATTATCGGGCTGAGAATGGAGCTTTCAGTTCCCGCAAACAGTTATTAAAAGTTCCTCGTATGGGAGCCAAAGCTTTTGAGCAATGTGCCGGATTCCTACGCATCCCTAAAGCGGACAACCCACTTGATAATTCGGCCGTTCACCCGGAGAGCTATCACATTGTGGAACAAATGGCAAAGGATTTGCAATGCACTGTAGAGGAGCTTATCAAAAGCAAAGAACTTAGAGCTAAAATAAAGCTGGACAAATATGTAACGCCAACCGTAGGTATGCCTACGCTGAACGACATAATGCAGGAACTTGAGAAACCGGGAAGAGATCCACGCTCAGCCATTCAGGTATTTGAGTTCGACAAAAACGTGAAGAGCATAGCCGATTTGCAGGAAGGCATGATTCTTCCGGGAATTGTGACCAACATCACCAACTTTGGTTGTTTTGTGGATGTGGGTATCAAGGAAAACGGACTTGTACACATTTCACAACTGGCCGACAAGTTTATTAGCGACCCAACCGAGATTGTATCTATCCATCAACACGTAATGGTACGTGTAGACAGCGTGGACATGAGCAGAAAACGGGTACAGCTTAGTATGAAAGGAATTGATCAAAAACTTAATTAATAGAATCATGAAAATAAAACAATTAGGAATACTTTTTCTATTATGCCTCATTGTTGGTGGCCTGTCGGCACAAACAGTAAGCAAAACGCTTTTCGTTCCTAAAGGTGGAACACTAAAAGAACAAATAACAGAAGCTGAAGCTAAAAGTATAACTCATCTAACAATAACCGGAAAGATTAACGCCATAGACTTTAAGCTTCTGCGCGACAGTATGACTAAGCTGGAAGTGCTCGACATATCTAATGCATCTGTAACCGTATACATGGGAAAAGAGGGTACTTATCCATTAAAGAGATTCACCTATCTACCCTATTTCATTCCGGCTTATGCTTTTTGTAATGCAGAAGATGGTACGCTTCGCGGTAAGAGTACATTAAAAAGAGTTATTCTCCCTTCTTCTATTCTGAACATTGACAAGTTTGCTTTTAAGAACTGCAATAACCTGACAATTCTGCAGGTGAACAAAAAGACGCCTCCAAATCTTCAGGAAGGAGCTCTTAACGACAGCCTGACTGCCGTATTCATTCCTCTTGGATGCAAGGACGATTATAAAAGAAAAAAGGGATGGGATGGATTTGCTATTCTGGAAGGAACTCCCGAATCTCTTACTATCAACATCACTAAACCAGGCGAACTAGGAAACGAAATTATGAAGGCCGGTCATCAGCCTAGCGAGGTGAATTATCTCACCATCAAAGGTAATATCAACGAAGACGATTTTAAGATGATTCGCGATTTCATGCCCGATCTTGTTTCAATTGACTTGTCGGAAACTACAGCAACAGAGATACCTGACTTCACCTTTACTCAAAAGAAGTATCTGATGACAGTTCATCTACCGAGCAAGCTTGTTAGCATTGGCGAACGCGCATTTAGCGGATGTATTCACCTGGCTGGCGAACTACTGCTACCTCCTTCTGTTAAAGCCATTAAAGATGGTGCATTTCTTGATTGCGACAAATTATCAAGGGTTATAGTACAAGGAAACATTTCTGTTTTGGGAAAAGAAATTTTCAGAGATACTAATAAACAGAAGCTTGTATTTACTAAATAACAAAGTGAATTCAGATTTTCTGAATCAATAAATAATCTACTTAATAAAGGAACGGACGTGAAGACTATCTTTTCGTCCGTTCCTTTATTATTTATCCACTACTTCAGAAAACACCAAAATAGCATCATAGATATCGGCTTATAGATATTTCTACTTACAGATTATAAAAATATTATTTACATATTTTTATTTAAGGATAATAAGGCTATATTTGTAGCCTGTAAAAATAAAATCTGCCTATATGTATCTATCTAAAAATCTCTTTAGGAATAAACTATTACTCTATTCCATATCCGCATTATTGTCTTTCACTTTCCACAGTTGTGCATACGACAGTAGCGATGATAATTATATCGATATTAAGAAACCAGATGGGAATGTAAATATAAGTATTGACCTGGCCGGAGTCAACCCAAGTCAAACAATTTATCTGTATCAAAATGCTTATTTTTACTACACAGTTAATACCGGAGGTAAAAATATCATAGCACAGAAGTTTTATCTGGATGGAAAAGAATTAAGTACCAATCCTCAGGAAGGTGGTACATACCTAAGTACGGGAATTACTGATAACCAGGTTCATGACCTGAAGTTAATTATGGGATTACCAACCGGAACAGGTAGTTTGGCCGAATATGCAGGCTACGAAATGTATGTGGGTGAATTAAACTTTAAGGTTAAATTTGTTTCCAGGCCAGATGCAAACCTGAATATAAGAGAATCTGTAGACGAGAACAATTATTATAAAGTGGAATGGGACAAGCCAAAAGATTATGATGTAGAATGCTACAAAGTGTACAAAGGTGATTATATGTCGGACAACCTGGCAGCAACCATCACCAATCCGGATCAGAGTTATTATGTAGACAAAGATTATGTATATGGTTATAAGTTCTATACCATTAGTGCCATACTCAAAAATGGTCAGCAGGTATCGCTTACTGACAGATTCACTGCACGACACTTTGATATTACAGAAAACAGTTTCAAGACCGAGCGCATTTCTACTAGCGAAATGAAGATAAAATGGACAAACCCTAATCCATACCCATGCAAATATGTCCTAAAATATGGGAACAACAATGAGATCAAGGTTATTGATGGAGCCAACGAGGTTACTATTCCCGTTGATAAATTTCCAGCCTGGAGCGTTTCCTACTCGCTTTATATTTTACCGGCAAACGCAGATATTACCCAGTATCAAACCTATCCTTATACATACGGAGCCTTCTCCGACGGTAAGTTAAATTATGAAATGAATTATGGAGCAGACTTGGCAAACAATCTATTACTTGGTCTCAGCTTTAATAATCTGTTTAAATACAATGCTTCCGATTTTAGCTTACAGAGTTCTATTAAACACAACCACAACTTGCATTCCGGATGTGAAGTGAAAGCCTCAAACAAAGGACAAGTTGCTATCAGCGATATAAGTAATTATGTTCACATTTACAGCGACAACACACTCAGTAAAGAGATATTCTTCACTAATACTCAGGGAAATGACTTTTATCTAGATAATGCAAATCATCTCCTTATTGAACAAAATACCGGATTCGATCTCTATAACATAACTTCAGGAAATAAAATCTGCACTAAACGATGGACTCCTGAAAATCCAACTAAAAATATTAGTGTAAAGACAAGAATCTCGGCCAATGGAAAATACATCTATGCACTATGCGGAGAGTATCTTCCGGAAAAACACTGGGCAGAACTATATGAATTGCAAAGCGACAACACACTGCGTCTTATCAAGACTCAAAGCGATGTAAATATCAAAAGCATAGAGTTTAATCCTATTAAAGATTCTGAAGCTATAATACAATATAATGACAATAAGTTCTCCATTGTAGATTTATCTACCGGAAGTACAATTACAATAGACGGAGCTTTCCAGAACATTGATCCTTTTACCGGAAATCTGCTGTATAAAGGTCCTGAGTATGCAAATAGCCAATACAATGTATATGTATTAGCGAGCGACTATAAGACTCTGCTTATCAAAGTTCCATTGGCAAATATCAATCCTTATGCTGATGCAAGGCTTTTTAACAATAATCTGATTTTTAATGGATATTATCTGAATCTCGAAAAACTGACAAAATAATGAAAAAGAATATAATCACGGCACTGCTTTTACTATTTGCTTTGGGAGCAAACGCTCAATATAATATAAGTTACTCTGTTGGATATGGATCTTACAAGATGAACGACATGAAACAATTGCTTGATTATGCATTTCAGTCAATGCGTTCGTCAATGCCCAAAGGGTTAGCTATTGTAGATAACTTTCCTCCGTACATAACACACACAATAGATGCTTCCATAAAAAGGAATCGCAATGAGTTTGGCTTAAGAGCTTCTTTTCTAACTACAGGAGGTAAGATTGCATATTCTGATTATTCAGGTAAGTATCTTGAAAAACTGACATTCACAGGTTACAGATTAGGAACCTTGTATCGTATATACACAGACGAAAGTAAACTAGGGAAATGTACATTGTCTTTCTTTGGAGAAGTTTCGCCTGCCATCATGTTTACACACTTAGGTTATAAAGCAACGTTGGATATTTACGAGCAGAACGTACATCAGGAAGGCGCTGATAACATTAGCACCAATGCAGCCGGATTTAGCATTCAGCCCATGTTTGGTGGCAGGCTTGATGTAGCCCGCAATATTTCAGTCAGTGCTAGTTTAGGTTATGATTTTGAATTAGGGTCAAAGCTATCGACAACGGACAACAGATATCGTGCAGACTGGTCGGGCTTTCGTTTAAACGGAGGTGTAATTTATTCGTTCTAATTATGTATCTTCTCAAAAGAAAAGATATAAAAACGAGTCACTTTAAAATTGAGTGACTCGTTTTGTTTTATAATCATATTTACTAAATAGTAATGATTTAGAATCAGAATTATTTCAAAAAATAATTCCTAATGATATATTTAAATTATTAGATACAATTCCACCTGTATACCAACCGTGTATATAACTTGCTTTTACAAACAAAGCTTTATTTTGAGGTAAACAATAGTCCCATCTTGGAGAAATGCCCAACGAAGTTTTGTCATTAGAGATAAATTCATAATCACTTAAAAGCATTTGCTTTACTCCCCCTTCAATTATTTCATCTAGTTTTATTGATGAATCTATATTTTTAGAATGTGTAAACCCTACTCCTAAACGAAATAAAGATTTATTCATTGCCTTAGTTAGCTCTGCATAAAAGCGTGAATTCAAAGCGGAATAATCAATGGCCCGTGATGGATACTTATAAGTGGTATTCTGAGAGACATAAACTACTTCAGGCATAAAGGACAGACGGTAAGAAGAAAATGAAATTCCGCTATAGTAAGCAGAAATACCACCATTTATCTGCCGGTCATTGTATTGTTTTACCTTTCCTATCCGAGTATAGACATTGCTAACAGGGTCGCCAAAAAGGTTTTCTGTTCCGCTTCTATCCTTATACATAAAGCTTCCTTTAACTCCCCACTCCTTTTTACCAGAAGAAGATTTAAAAGAAATCTCTGACATTACTTTCTGCTCGGCAATACTTGCAAGAGGTAACTCATTGAGACTGCTTATAACCTTATCTAATAAAAAAGTACTGAAAGAGAGCGACGAATAAAATCCTTTTTTACCGGCAGGGAATAACTGAACACCTGCTCCGTAACTATGACCATTATAATATGTATCGGTCATACCTCCGGAAAAGCGAGTATAATCCATACCAAGACCGGTGAAATGATAGACACGGGCCGAGCCTAGTTCACTGAGAAATTCCACTTCATTGGTCTGCTTATATTTTCGTCCGGTGAGGTTTACTCCCAGAGAATAATTCTTGTTTAGTAAGAATGAAGAGCCTGCAATTATATTCAAATCAGAACATATATTCTTCGGACGAGGATCCACATTTCTATACTCAAGCAGAGCACGGAAGTTACCTTCCAATCCCCAGCTGATAGAACCTTTTCGGTGAGCGTATCCTCCCGAAAAGTAATATTCTTCCGAAGATAAATCACCGCCTATGCTATCTGCCATTACATAAGGATAAACAATACTAAAGTCTGAGCTTTCGTTCCATTTTACTCTTTTCCTCGTCCCGTTTTTATAGTAGGCATTTCCCCATACCCGTGTATCAGAATCTACTTTCATAAACGAAGAAGCATTGAATACATACCCCCTACATCCACTTCCTTCCTGAGTTATCAAAGCACGGTCTGATTGCTTATAATCACCTGTAAACAACAATTCAGTTAAAGATGAACTGTTTCTATAATAGTTTACAGCAGGATTGAGGTATACCGAACCAACAAATAAATTCCCAACCGACTGTTCAACTTGTATTTTACTTAATACAGCGGTTGAATCCTGAGCGGAGAAAGAAGTATTTGTACAGATCAGAGCCAAGAGCAGCATAAAAGGACGAAAACTCATAACTTTATAATATTACTTTTTTAAAGAAGGCACAGCACCTGCTTCAAAATCATTGGTTGAATTATTGGTATCTTTAAGAATCTGTCTGCCATCGGGAGTGGTAGAAAACACTTTTCTACGTATGGATTTTCCAAATCTTTTAGCATCGCTAGCCACTTCTGAGCAGTATGTCCATCCCATATCTAAGGAAGGATCAGTTACAATCCACTGAAAAGTCGATTTCACACTAACATTTACTGCATCAATAATCCATGAGTTAGGTATTTTATATGCACTAACATTTATAGTATAATCACCACTGGTAAGATGCAGCTTATAACTTCCTTCATATTTATAATCGGTAAGAAATAAATCTTTTGTTATACTTTTATCAAGACGTGCTATAGCATAAGCTTTAACACCCTGATTATGCAGTGTCCATACTGATTTAGTATAACAATATATCTTATCCAGATTAGGAACATCTGGATTATCTGTATCTTGCTGACTTGCAACCGTACTAACATCATACCATTCAAAATCTGATTTACTCAGATCATATGAATTTGTATTTATAGCTGAATGATTTATCGCCTTATCACTGATTAAAATGGATTGCCCAGGATTAACTGGGTGTTCTTTACCCGATCCCGGAATCATATAAATGGCATCAACAGTCATAGCCTGAGACATAATATCCGGGGAATAATCATATTTATTATTCGTGCCATACTCTGATTCTAAAATAAGAAGACCATCAGCATATAACACTGAATCTGAGTTATTATAGATCTTAATATATTGATCTCCAAGATATGTTTTTCCTTCGGGAGTTTTTGTTCCTGTAAACTCAACTTCGGATATTACAAAATCGGCATTATCATAATAAACAAAAAGGTTTAGTGATATCGAAACAGCATCGCCGGTAAGCTGAACAGATTCCTTGTAACCTTTTACTTTAGCTGCTAATGTTTTACCCGACTCCGAATAAGAAACATCTCCCTCGGCAGTGATATTATAAAGTCCTTCGGGCAAATAATATTGTGTGCTGTTACCGGCAGACTGAAGCTCTGCGCTGGTTACCGTTTTGCCCGTTGAAACATTTTTAAACGAATAAATCAGGTTGCTCACTACCGGATTATCCAATCCCTCAATACTACTATTTGTCAGCGTTACGGCTGTTTGCTTTATTTCATCATCACTTTTGCAAGAAGAGAGGTTTAACATCCCTGCAAGCAAAATCAATAAACTTAAATACTTTACTTTCATTTCTTATTTATTTTAAATTAAACATTTTGATTAAAACTTTAAATTAAGCTCCATACCGAAATAGGACGACAAGTTTCTGCGCACGGTAATGCCATTAGATACGTAATCGGGAGAATAATCAAGTATCTTGTTGACAAAGAATGCCAGTTGAAGAAACTTGCCAAACTCTTTGGTTGCCTTGAAATTTACATATCCAAAGAAAGGTACCGAGCTTCTGCTAGTTGAGAATTTCTGTTTGAGCCACTGCAGATACTTATCGGTCTGACTGGCTTCTGTGTAAGGTTGCAGATTGCCCGAGGTATCCATATAAGCAATCGGAGTACCATCTCTCTGGAATGTTTGTGATTTAGTGAACCACAGGCATTGAATATTTGTAGAGAACTTCAATCCCATATTTTCCAGGTAGGTATCGAATATAAAATTGGTGTTGAACTGCTGATTCACGCTACCATCTTTCCAATAATAAAGCCCTACGTACTTATCGGAAACCTGAACATTGTTAACCACATTAGATACTTCGTAGAATACCGGCTGACTGTTGTTGAAGGTTGACTTAAACCATGCTCCGTTAATGGTGAGTCTTGTTTTTAGATAATCCATACGTCGGGAAGTAAACTGAAACTCTACACCTTCTTTCAGAAGGCGACTTCCGTTTGTTGTGGTTGAATATCCCCGCAAAACCGTATCATTTACAAAGCTTAGCGAGCTTAACTCCGGTGGTCCCTGTAATGCGGATGAGTTAATTGAACTGGTATCGTACTTTTTATAGCTATAAGGAGAATAGTAAGTAGAGCTTCTGAAACCGGAATTCATATTTTCTCTGAAATAAGTAACTGATAATCGGTTGCCATCATAGCTTACATCAGCTCTTATTTCCCACTTCTTATTTACGGCCGGCTTAAGATTATAATTTGTTGGGTCGGCAATGTATGTATGCATATTCAGTTTTTTGTAATCGGGATTCGTATTATAATAGTTTAATTGCACAATATCGTAGTAAACCTTGTCGGGATAAAGGTTGAGCAACGTAGGAGTTTTTGTGTGCCATCCGGCACCGGCCGACAATGACGAGGTGAGCACCTTCTCTCCTATTGCCACACCAGGCAATGTCCATTGCAAATTAACCCGCGGATCAAGATAGACTTTTCCGCTCATGGTATATTTACTATCAAGATTCAATAACGACAGCGCCCTCACTCCACCTACGATGGTCAGCGAACGGATCTTCACTTCATCCTCCGCATAAGCCGAAAGTGTTTCACCTGCAGGTATATCCTTATAACTTCGAGGCCGGGAACTTGTACCAACATTCACCGGACGGGTGGCATCATATACCTGACCGCGACCAAAGTTCTTGTCGAAATTGAATTCCAACCCCGACTTCAGGTTATTCTTCACTCCCAGCAAATTAAAGAAAAACGTTCCTTTCACCTTTGAATAGAAATTAAACGGTTTTCCATCCACCAGCATATTTGCAGTATACTTGTATGGCAGAAAAGTTCCGTCATACTCTCCTTCTATCAAAGTGCTTGTAACCGGGACATCACGGCTCAGGGAGATCAGCTTTGTCTGTTCAATCTTATCAAGCTGAAGACTAACAGAGGTGTTCACCTCCAGATTTCTGATAAACCTGCTCTTCAAAAAATTCCACGTAACGGTATTTCCCCAGGAAGTTCTGTTATAGCCCGATTTGTATTTATCTATTTTCTGGTAACTAATATCAGGGTCTACTTTTTCTGTATCGAAGGAACCCGAATAATCAAAGTTAGACTGCCATATTAAACAGCTATTCTCCCTCTTCCATTCCTTTCGTCCACGCACGGAAGCCGTAAGCCGCTTGTAGTTCTCGAAGTTATTGCGCGGATCAACCTTTGAATCCAGATAATCAAGCCCCACATTGACAACAGCATCCGAGGGAAGTTTCACTCCCTTCTCTACTGAAAAAAGTTTTCCAAACTCATCAGCCTTGAAACGAGCCTCAACGGCAGAAGGTCTGAGCTTTCTGTTTATCTTTATCAGTCCGCTGGTCAGGTTACCATACTCCACGGAAGGAATACCTCTTACTATCTCCACACTCTCTATATTATCTGTAGAGATCGCTCTCATGTCTACCCCTTTACCGGTATTGCGCCTGTCCTGATCGGCATCCGCCTGAGAAGCTCCGGCTATGTACTGCATATTGGCATCTGTGCTCACCGGCACACCATCAATAACAAAGGAAGTACCAAGAGAACTAATATCATAGTCGGAACCAGCCTTACCGGTCTGCCGCAATTTTATATTGTTGAAGCTACCTACCTTCGGATCCTGGGATATACCTCCCGGCAGAAGCTCCATCAAATCCGTAAAGCTCGACGGTTGAAGGTGTTCCATTGCTGTAAGGTCTATTTTAGATGCACTTGTCATGCCTTTCGATTCGGAAGCTGTAACCACCACCTCTTTTAATGTATTGATTCGTGAAGAAAGTTTCACCACAAGCGTAGTATCGTGGGTAAGAATAATGTTCGCCTCTCGCATGTTATAGCCCAGCAAAGAGGAAATTAGTCTGTATGTACCCTTTCTAATTTCCTGAAAATGAGCAATTCCATCCACCGAACTTACATTCCTGTAAGATTTGTTACCACTAACAAGTTCAATAAAAGCAAAACTTAATTTTTCTTTCGTCTGTTCATCCTGAATCTGTACTGATAAAGATATTTTATTTGCCGTATTTTGTGCCCGGATAGAGCAATAAGAAAGCAGAAAAAGCCAAAATAAAAAGAATAAATAACTACGCTTCATTATCCAAATATTTAATATTTGCAAAATTAGGCAGAAGCATATCAAAAGACAATCCCCAAATATTGGTATATAAAGGCCATAGGCATGGGATGTAATATCACAACTTATGGGTATTTCAGATAAGGATGAGTAAATGTAATTTTGCAATAGATAATATTTAATCAAAAAACAAATTATGAACAAGTACAAAACTATGACCGCTACAGCACTGCTTTTCGTGCTCAGCTTGTCTGTTTCGGGAAGTAACGCGGCAACATTGCAACTTACCCCGAAAACAGAAGTTTCTCAGGAAGTAACTGCCTCATCTTATAAGGTTGAAGAACTGCTCGCAAAAGGAGAATCTCTTGCAAACAAGACTGTAACTGTTGAAGGCATCTGCAACCACCTTTGTCCCCACGGTGGAACAAAACTCTTTTTAAGAGCAACCGATGGCAAACAGATTATAAGGGTTGAAGCCGGAAATAAGATAGGCAGTTTCAGCAAGGAATCAATTAGAAAACAGGTAAGCATTACCGGCAAACTTGTTGAGCAACGCATTGACGAAGCTTTCCTTGAAAACTGGGAGAAACAGCTTAAACAGCCGGTTTCAGGAAAAGAAGTTTGCAACTCAACTGGTTGTGCTACCGAAGGTAAGGCAAGAGGTGAGAATGTTGCTTCGCCAGCAGCACAACGAATAGCTATATTCCGCAAGAAAATTGCTGATAGAAAAGCTAAGGAAGGAAAGAACTATCTGTCATTCTACTATATTGAAGCTAATAGTTACAAGGTTAATAATTAAGTATAGACTAAGAATCCAATTGAAAAAAACGGAGTGATTCTTGCTTGTATTAGTAAAAAAGTCATCGTGCAAAGAGATAATCGGCACGATGACTTTTCTTTTTTACAAATTAGTCTAATAATCTTTTTCATTTGATGTACATCTAAAGGTGTGTTTGATATACATCAAAGGTATGCTTAGATATACATCAAACATATCATTAGATATAGGTCAAAATAAGAATCTCTTTCCGGAGATTTTATTTTATCTCCAGTTCTTTCAGAATTCTCCCGGCATTGCCATATTTTTCGATAATGAAAAGTACGTATCGGATATCAACATTTATGCAACGGTTCTTGTTTGGCTCATAGATTACCGATGATGCAAGCGACTCCTTGTTACCATCGAAAGCTAGTCCGATAAGTTCGCCATTCTTATTCAGTACCGGACTTCCGGAATTTCCGCCGGTAATGTCGTTTGTTGAAAGGAAACAGGTGTACATCACTCCGTTTTGTCCATAGCATCCGTAATCTTTCTTGTGGTATAATTCCTTAAGAAGTGCCGGAACATGATATTCGTACACAGTTGTATCCTCTTTCTCCATCACCCCATCGAGGGTAGTCTGACTTTCATAAGTCAGGCCATTACGGGGAGACACGCCTGCCACTTTTCCATAACTCAAACGCATGGAGAAATTGGCATCAGGATATCCGTTTACATAAGCTCCCTTCTCAGTCATCCCCTTTTGGTAGAGGTGATTCAGAGATATAATTTCACGTCCTGTATCAGTGAATTCTTTTTTAAGATCGATAAGGCTTTCATACACGCTGGTTCCAAAGATGTAAAGAGGGTCATTCTTTATTTTCAAAGAAGGATTCTTCAGGAAAGCTTCCAGTTTGTCTCGTTTAAGAAGCACTGATTTTTCGTAAAGATCATCCGTATACTTATCTATATCTCCTTTATATCTTTCCTTTATAATCTTATAAAAGGTAGGAAGCTTGTCTTCTTTCACATATTTCGCAGTAAGTTTTATCAGTTCACGGGTTATCTTTCGGTCGGTAGCCTCATCAAACTCTCGCTGGAAAGAGTCGTACCACTGACGATAATTTGATACCGCTCTACCCAATGCTTCTTTATCATTACTTTCCAGAAGTCTCACTATAGATGCCACGCGTATACCCGGTACAAAGGCATCGGTACCCAAGGCATTAAGAATAAATGTATGAGCATACTTCGCATCACGTTGCTTTTCATAGGCCTGTTGCAGATTCAGCAGGCACAGTCCGTATTCCTGTTTTCGCCCGGGTGTTTCATCCGCCCACTTCTGAAACAGCTGTTCATCCCCTAATTTTATCTTCAGAGCCGCACTTTGATCTATTAGCTTGGTGCTTTCTACAGCCAGTTTGTTAGCATTAGATACATTAAAATACTTTGCAGAATATTTCAAACGAATAGCTTCATCACCATCCATTTCCCTTTTCATTATAGCCAGTCGGGCCGTTTTAGGAATAATAGCAGCAGGACTCTTCACCTGTTGCATTTCCAACAGTTCAAAGGAAGTGATATGTCGTTGTGTCATAAAAGGAAATCCTGCCACCATTGTGAACTGCCCTTTCTTTATACCCGACAAAGAAACGGGCAACACACTCTTGGGATGAAAAGGAACATTTGACGGACTATACTCTGCCGGCTCATTACTGGCATTTGAGTAAATACGAAAAAGACTAAAGTCGGCAGAATGACGAGGCCATTCAAAATTATCGTAATCGCCTCCAAAATTTCCAATGCTCACGGGCGGAGCACCAACAAAACGAACATCAGTGAACGTCTGGTACACAGACAACAGATAAAGACCTCCGGGATAAGCATCAAGACTAACACTTATTTTCTGTGAAGGATCACCATATTTGTTTTCCAGCTCACTCTCAACTTTTCGTACGCTTACTTTTGCATAGTTATTTTTCACCTCAGCAGACACATCAATCGTCTTTATAAGAAAGCGTACAGAAAGCCCTTTAACCGGAATCTCATCTTTTAAAGAAGCAGCCCAGAATCCATCTTTCAGATAATTGTGCCCATTAGTACTCAGTTGCTGGATTCTGTCCTGTCCGCAATGGTGATTGGTTATGATAAGTCCGTCATGGGAGATAACCTCGCCCGTACCAATATTATCAAAAACCAGAATTGCATCCTTAACCGATTCATGTTCATCACTATACAAACGGTCGAAAGGCAGAGCAAATCCCTCCTTTCGGATTCTTGCCGCAAGTGTTGAATCTATCTTTGATATGAGATACATCCCCTCGTCTGCCTGCACTGGCAACAAAGCTGACAAGCATAAACAGCTACCTAAAGCCACTTTTAAAAAGTTCATTCTATTCATTTTTTGATTTAACATTAAAAACAGACAAAGGTCTTTTGTTTTTATAGATAAATCAATCCCCTTTCTTAGGTATTTTTTCATCCCAAATTCTACAAAAATGCGGATTTTAGGGTATAAAAAAACGCTCGAACCAAAGATGACTCAAGCGCTTTCTGAATTTATTTATATTTTCTCTTAATCTTTATCTCCGTACATCTTCTTACGAAGTTCCTTGATATGATCAGAAGTGATGTATTCATCATAATTCATCATCTTATCAATAATTCCGTTTGGAGTAAGCTCAATTACACGATTAGCTACGGTTTCAATGAACTCGTGGTCATGTGAAGAGAACAACACATTGCCTTTATAAGTCTTCAGGTTATTATTGAATGCCTGAATAGATTCAAGGTCAAGGTGATTGGTTGGTGTATCAAGAATCAAGCAGTTTGCATTTCTTAGTTGCATACGAGCAATCATACAACGCATCTTCTCACCTCCTGAAAGTACACTAACTTTCTTAAGCACCTCTTCGCCTGAGAAAAGCATACGTCCAAGGAATCCCTTCATATAAACTTCATTTCCTTCACCATACTGACCCAACCAGTCAACCAGATTAAGGTCTGTATTAAAGTAATCTGTATTATCAACAGGAAGATAAGCTGTTGTAATAGTTACCCCCCAGTCATAATGCCCGGCATCAGCTTTCAGGTTACCATTGATAATCTCAAAGAGAGCAGTCATAGCACGTGGGTTACGTGATATAAATACGATCTTATCTTCTTTCTCTACATTAAAATTAATATCGTTGAACAGAACTGTTCCTTCTTCTGTCTTTTTACTCAATCCAGAAACTTCAAGAATACGGTTACCCGATTCACGTTCA